>Ga0102939_1000744_pt1 | contig 12045 bp, 9 predicted proteins | sample SalPon2_B_H2O_MG_FD_78214 | JGI IMG/M metagenome (GOLD analysis project Ga0102939, IMG submission 78214) | Salt pond water microbial communities from South San Francisco under conditions of wetland restoration - Salt Pond MetaG R2_B_H2O_MG | ecosystem: Environmental > Aquatic > Non-marine Saline... | reverse complement strand
TGAAGGTGATTATGCGTTACGATTAGATTACTTTCCAAACCGATTGTTTAGATATAGTGGTTCGCGGTGGGTTAAAGTAGAAGACAATATTCGCACAGACCTCACACCGGGTGCCAACAATGAATCACTCTATAGTGGGTTTGTTAATAATACTGACACTGTTTCAACAACTGATCGTGGTGATATTCCAAGTAGGCAAAGTCTTAGTGATATATTAAAACCAAAGGCAGATAACTAGAATGGCTCAACAATTCTTTTATGACAACCAGATTCGACGTTTTCTATTACAATTCACCAGAATTTTTAGCAATTTTCAAGTTGAATATGGAACTGACGATTCCGGGAATACTATATTACAAAGTATACCCATAAAGTACGGTGACCCAAGTCGTCAGGCAATTACAGCCGCTCAAAACAACTCAGCATCAGTATTGCCATCTTCACCATCGATGTCATTTTACATTTCTGCACTAGAGTATGAGCGTTCTAGAATGCAAGAACCCTATCACGTTAATAAAATGCATGTCAGGCAGCGTGAATATGATGAAACCACACAAGAGTATGAAGTCACACAAGGCAATGCTTTCACCGTAGAGCGTCTAATGCCGGTTCCTTATAATATGTCAGTTAATCTTGACATATGGACTTCGAATACTAATCAAAAATTGCAAGTATTTGAACAGATTGCTACTCTTTTTAACCCAGCAATGGAAATACAGAGTACTGATAATTTTATTGACTGGACTAGTTTAACAACAGTTGAACTAACAAGAACAAACTGGACTAACCGAACAATTCCTATGGGCACAGATAGTTCTATTGATATTATGTCAATGACTTTTCTTATTCCTATATGGCTTTCACCACCAGCCAAAGTTAAAAAACTTGGTGTTGTTAATAAACTGGTAGCGTCAGTCTACGATGCTAATGGTGATGCCAATGATGCTCTTTTTGATGAAGATTTACTTCTTGGAACACGTCAAAAATTTACACCTTATGGATATCAAATACTACTATTAGATAATCAAGTGCAAATACTTGAGAATAATGCACCTGACTTCAACAAAAATACACTAGAAGTTGAACAACGAGAAAATAATCAAGCATTTTGGAAGCCGGTTATTGAGCAGTTTGGCGAATTAAGAGATGGAATAAGTCAGTTGCGGATTGATAATCCGTTTGATAATACAGATATTGTTGGTACAGTTGCTTTCCATCCAACAGATGACAGGTTTTTGTTATTCACTCCCGATGCTGATACACTACCTCAAAATACACTTCAACCTGTTGATTCTGTTATTGATCCAAGCAGAAATGGGCCGGGATTTGGTTTACCCGCTGCAATTACAGGTCAACGTTACTTGTTAACCGATGATATTGGTGATGGAGAAAATGAAGATGCGGCTGATGCGTGGGGAGACATTGTAGCCAAAGCAAACGACATTATTGAGTACAATGGTTCGGCTTGGCAGGTGGCCTTTGATTCTGCAAATTCATCTCAGGTAGAGGTTGCAACAAACATAACTACGGGTATACAATACAGGTGGACTGGTGAAACATGGTTAAAAAGTTATCAAGGCCTATACGCAGGGGGAGAGTGGAACGTCGTTCTGTAGCAGCGGTGGGCGTGTGGTTCTACTCGCTCTCAACAGACCGATATCTATATCTTCTTCGTAATGATAGAAAACATCCCGGCACTTGGGGTCTCCCCGGCGGAAAGGTTGATAGACCAGAAACGCTATTAGGTGCATTAGAGCGTGAGTGTGTTGAGGAACTCGGGATTTGGCCAGAATCAATTAAACTGGCACCGATAGAGCAATTTACTAGCCCAGATAATCATTTTACTTACCATACGTTTCTATCACTGATAGAACGCGAATTTGAGCCAACACTCAACCACGAACATTATGGATATGCTTGGATTGATTCAGGTCAACTGCCCAACCCAATGCATCCGGGGTTGTGGTCAACTACTAATATAGAATCAGTGAAATTAAAAGTAGATACACTTAAAGATTCTTATAAATCACAATAAGATACAAACTTACCGTGATCCATAATTTTCACATTTCTAAACCTACGCCACTGTTCTGGTAGCGATTTTTCTTTGTTTAATATAAAGTAAAATGTAGTATTGCTATAACAACGAAAAACTTCTGATACTGCACTTAGTATTTTTTGGCTTGGATAGTTATCAGGTCCATACCCATCAGTACCACAAATGAATATTTCTTCATGTTCATCAAATGCCGAAAGGTATAGTATCCCAGCAAAACTAGGTATTTTGGGATTATACGGAAGAAGAAAAAATTCGCCGGGTCTTTTTATACAGTTGGCGGAGTTGCTGTATACAGCAGTTTTTTCTTGATACTGATTATCAATTATCTCATCAAGTTCGTTAATATCATTTAAAAAGGCAAAGTCAAGTCGCAAGTTTCTCCAACTATCTTCATTACCATACGTTTGTAACTTTACTTTTCCTAAGTGTCCGCCACGATGCCGCTCTAAATTGCCTTCTTTATACCAGTTTGATTTTACAGTACCAACAAGAACTGCTGCACGAGATGATATGTGTTGGTTTTCTACCGGGTTTGGTATCCATTCACGATCTTGAACCTTTTTTCCGTTTTCAATTCGCGTTTGCAAAATAACAAACTCGCCGGGATAATCAGATCTATAACGTTCTTGGATCATACTTTTCCAACTAAAATTTCTATAGTTCCCGGATTTTCGCTATTATAATTTTCAAGTGCTTTACCAATAACACACCCGGGAACAAAGTCTTCATTGAACAATCTTGTAGCAACACCGGGAGTGTCACTTGTTGTTAAGACGTCACCCTTTTTAATTGCACCTATAACTTGGCACGGAACTCGTCCAGTTAGAGCAACCGCTGTAACGTATTCAGATTCGAGGTCTTTATTCATTAATAATGCTGGGTTAGTAGTTACAATACCAGCCACATGTGAATCAGCATATTTTGTAGAAATAGTAACTTCTTTTTCACCACCAATTCTAATAACAGTTGCTGGAGAATAAACATCGTCTGATACATATTTTTCAGCAATGTCAGCATACTGTGCACTTGTTGCTTTGGCGAATACAGTGTCAAAACTATTTGAACTTGAGCCGATATTGCCTGAACCATCTGTACCAACTTTATTAATTGACTCAATATTAGGTGTAGTGGTTAGAGATGTAGAATTTTTCCACTTTTCCCCATCAAACACATATTGGTAATCTCCAACAGTAAATGTATCATCAGTTGACGGGTTATTTGGAAAGTTGATTGCCATTCGTTTATTACCTAAAAATTAATATTAATGTTTTTTACGCTGTGCATTTATTTAATAGTCATATAACTACATTTACGAGATGTGACCATCTTCCACCACATCCCATGATTGCATATTTTCATTCCATTGATAATATTTATCATCATCTGGGCATGGTATTGGTGCTTCCCACTTTTTTTCTGTTACATTCCATTCCCATGATGCATATGGTTGAATTGGTCTCGGTATTTCTAAATTAAATTCTTTTTCAAACCGCTCACCATTATTTTCAGCCCAAAGAAATAATGTATATGATTCATCGGCTTTGGTATTAAGTCTTACGACTTCAAGGTATTCCTGATCGGAATGCCTGTATCGTACACCCGGAGGTGGATATACACCGTATTGTTTGATATTATCATCTTGTTTAAGTTCATATCCAAACTTAAGATTTATAAAAATAATTATAGGGGCTTCTTCTGTAAATGTAATATACAGATCATTGGTTCCTGTTCCGATCTCAGATATATTTAGTGACCAGTTGCCTGTTTTAAAGTTATCTACTGCGTATATTCGGTTCATAAATCCACTTTCCTAAATTTTGTATCTGATAATAACAATACCAGAACCACCATTTCCAGCGTTTTGAAAATCAGTACTCGTGCCGCCACCGCCGCCGCCGCCGGTATTTACCTGTGCATCATCTGCTTGTAAAAAAGGATCGTACCTTCCTCCGTCAGCTCCGCCGCCACTACCGCCTTGTCCGGGAGGTCCAAACACTGATCCACCGCCACCACCACCTGAATAAATTGTAGAGGTTCCGGAAATAGAGGATGAAATGCCGTCCCCACCGGTACCCGGTTCGCCGTCTAACCCTGCAGACCCTGCTCCGCCGCCGCCACCGGCAGTGCCGTTAACTTCAGATTCAGAACTCCCCCCATCGTTGCCTTGTCCCGGTGTGCCAGATCCGCCTGCAGTGTTGGTTTGATCAGTGTATAAACCACCACCACCACCGCCTGATCCCCCCGAAGATCCTGTTCTTACTGCTACGCCTTCGTCGCCATATGCCCCACCGCCGCCGCCACCGATTGATGTTTGACCAAATGCCGAGCTGTTTTCGCCGTCTGTTCCACGGAACTCCCTAGTGTTTGTTGTTTTATTTCCGCCGTCGCCCACAATTATAGAATACGACTGTGCGTTTACATTAATGGTCCCGGTTAGTAATCCACCGGCACCGCCGCCGCCCATACCACCACCACCACCGCCAGCGACGATTAGATATTCTACCTCGCCGTCTGATGACCCGGTAGAATTTACAGTAAATGTTGATGTTCCTGTTGATGTAAATGTATGAACACGATAGTTTTGCCCCCCAACTGTAATTTCAGATTCCGTGCCACCTTCTGCACTAATTGGTAGTTCCGCCAATGGCCCCCATTCTGCTCCATTATAAACTTCGGCAGCACCATCATCAGTATTCCAACGAATCATTCCTGCCTGAGGATTTGACGGGCGTTGAGCGGTAGTTCCACTTGGGAGTTCTAAAAACCCGGTGTCATCAATTGTTGTATTTTTAAGATTGGCCATACTTATATTCCCAATGCAGCCCAACTGGAACCGTTCCAAAGTTCTATCTTGTTAGTTTCTGTATTAAATCTTATAGCACCCACTCTTGGGTTTTGCTCGGGGCGTTGATCACTTGTGCCCGTGGGCAATTTTAAAAATCCCGTATCATCGATTGTAGTATTTTTTAAGTTAGCCATAATTTATTTTCTCAATTCATCAATCTGTTTTTGTTGTTCTTTTATTGACTCTATAAGATATGCAATAATTCTTGTATAATGCACAGATTTTGGGTTTCCTTCATCGTCTAGTGCCACCAAACTTGGAACGATTTTATGAAGTTCCTCGGCAATAAGACCAGATTCATTAGTAGATGAATCATCCTTGCGGTCAAAAGTCACACCCTGCATCTCACACACAACATTAAGAGCATTTGATATATTTTGAATATTTTTCTTGTATCGCCGCGAAGATGTTTCGGTTAGTGAGGTGACAGAAAGAGTGCCGTTTGACGCATCAAATTCTAAGTTTGATTTTGATGCTTTGATAACTTCATCAGATCCAGTTCCACCAACCATGATAGGATATAATGTTGATGAGCTCGTGTCGTCTGTTGCGTTAGCTTCTGATGATGATATGTCTACCCAACCAGTGTCATAATCAGTTGCCGAAGATTTCGCGAGAACTTGCCCAGATGACCCGCCAGCGGGAACACCTTCGCCATCTGTTCCATCTGTGCCATCCGCACCATCTGCAACAGCAGTTGCCGAGACCCACTGGTTAGAATCTCCGTCTTCATAATATATATACAAATTACTTTCAGAAGAATCCCACCATAAATCTCCATTTGATGGTGATGATGGTGGTGTTTCACTTATGGTGACAGAAGATCCAGTATCAAGTCCCAACCATTCCCCAGAATTGCTTATAATAGTATTCCCAGCAATCTTCAGATCATTATTACCTAAGTCAATGCTGTCAGAGAATGTCCATGATGATGAAGAAGATTGCCATAAAATGGATTTATCACCATCATTACCAGCTAAAAGTATTATCCCCCCATCTGAAGCTGTGCTGTTATTGGGAGAAGAAGTGTTCCCCAGTTCAATACTTTTATCCTCTACCTTAATAATATTGGTATCTAGAATTGTTTGAGAGCCATTAACTGTCAAGTTGCCATCAACTACAATGTTTCCAAGTGTTAAGTTATCCGAAAGTGTTGCATTTATCGTTGCATTTCCAACGTTTGCTAGTGTTGCTGAACCGCTTAAATCTCCACTTAATGAAATTGTTGGGTCAGGCTTGTTTGTGATATCGTCCCAATCAACAACATCTATATTTTCAGTAATACCAGATTCTGAATCAAAACTATCAAATTTAATTTTTCCATTAGAATTACGAGATATTTTTATACGCTGACTCCCAGAACCCACTTCAATTTCATTTGCAATTATTCTACCAAGATTGTTTTGGCTATCTGTAATTTGTATGTTCCCAGCATCAGATGATATTTTAGAATTTCCTACATTAATAGTGTTTCCAGACAAATAGATATCATTAAATCGGAAACTATCACTTCCTAGATCATACGTTTCATTTGAATCTGGGATAAGATTGCCCGTTATTGTCCCATCAAACGAATTTACAGACACAGTCACTGTTTTAGAATTTGCGTTTGCTCCCAAAGTTACATTATTTCCAGAAATTAATTCTAATGTATCTGTTGTAGTATCTGCCGTGACATCTGTTTGCCCAACCGTTATTGTGCTGAATGAAGAAGATGTGGATCCTTCTATTAATTCAAAATCAAGGTCTGTAGTTCCGACCGTAATTGGATCATCTGTCACTAGTTTCCATTGTGTATCGCTATTGTTAACACCTTCTGTAACCATAACAATAATACCGGCACTGATACCACTATGAACATCAAAATCACTTGCTCTGGTCCATGTGCCGTTTGATCCTGTGCCAGCGGTTTCAACTTCGTAAATGCCATTTTCGCTTTTGTCGGTTTGATTGGAGACAAGAACGCGATCCCCTGAAGATAAGGTCACACCGTCAACAGAAGATGGTGCACCTCCATCCAATGTTATATCACTTGAAGTAGTAACTCTGGTGGATTGTTTAAAATCCAAATTTGAAATTTGATAGGCTCTTGGTCTAGTAAGAGGCATAAAGGTCTCACATCTTTAAGTTTATTTATTCAAAAAAAGACCGGCAATTTGCCGGTCTTTTGTGTTTGTTGTTAAGTTGCTATTTTTATAAGCGACCGACAACTACTTCTATTACACCGCTGTTACCTTCAAAGTCCTCAAGTGCTTTACCTATGACTGTACCAATTGATGGTGAAGATTCTGCTCTGGCAGTACCATCACCGTTAGATACCATCATATCACCTTTGCGAACATTTCCAGTTACACGGGTTGGGACACGACCAGTAAGTGCTACTGCTGCAACGTGCTCACCCTCGGCTGTTGAGTTCATTAAGTAACTTGGGTTTGTTGAGATAACACCCGCAATGCGTGCGTCACCTTCAGCATCACTTACAGTAACTTCGTCTGTGCCACCAAATGCCACAACTGTGCCGGGCTCGTATGTTGCATCTGAAACGTACATCTCAGCCAAGTCAGCATATTGAGCACTTGTGGCTTTAGCATGAACCGTATCAAAGCTGTTTGCACTTGAGCCAATGTTACCAACACCATCTGTGCCACTCTTAGTTATAGACGGCAGTGTAATTGCACCGCCAGCATCTACTGTGCCAGTTGTTACAACATTGCCAAGCTTTGTTGTTCCGAAGTCACTAATTGTTACAACGTTATTGGCAACAGTTGCCTCAGAGGCAATCACAAGTTGATCTGTGCTGTTATCATAACCGACAAACGCCAGTTTTTCTGACGAATCATAATAAAAGAGTTTAAGACCTCTGTCTAAACCATCATCGCTCGTCAATGGTGCACCGTTACTGCCTCTGCCTAAGCTGATAAGAGGGTCACTAACTTCAAAATCCGACACGCTAACAGTGGTTGTATCGCCTTGTACAGTTAGGTTACCTGTTACTGTTAGATCGGAGGTCGTTTCCAACTCATCAACTGTTAGATTGGTAACTGTCATATCACCATCAACTGTTAAGCCAGTTGAGTCAAAGGTTGCAACAGTGCTTCCACCAACATTTGCAACAATATTGCCACCTGATGAGACGACGCTTACACTACTATTTCCATCTTCAATAGTAGTAGCGTCAAGTCCAACAAAGCCGTTTGTTGCTTCAATACTACCTGTTACAACAAGTCCGGTAGAAGCCACGGTTGCTACAGAAGAGCCAGCAATGTCAACTTCAACGTTGCCATTTGTCGCAACGACAGAAACAGAGGAATTGCCATCTTCAATAGTAGTTGCATCAAGTCCAACAAATCCGTTTGTTGCTTCAATACTACCTGTGACAACAAGTCCGGTAGAAGCCACGGTTGCTACAGAAGAGCCAGCAACGTCAACCTCAACATTTCCGTCTGTTGCAGCAATAGACACAGAGGAATTGCCATCAGATATTGTGGTTGTATCTACGTTATTGCTATCAAGCGTGGCTGGCGTTGTGCCATCCGAACCAAAGAATGCAACTGTATTAGATCCACCATCTTTAATAACAATATCACCAAGAACAATGCTGTTACCAGCAAGGTAAAGATCATTCCATCGTAGAGTATCGCTACCAAGATCATAGGTGACATTTGCAGTTGGAACAAGATTACCAGTTATGTCAAATTGTTCATCACCATCAACTGCGGTTAAAAGAGAAGAACTATCTCCGTTTGATAATGCTGTAACTGTTGTTGTAGTGGTTAGGCGACGTACTTCGATTTCATCACCAGATTCTGGTGCTTCAGTAAATGTTAGTGTAGTTCCACTTATAGCATAAGCAGTAGTTGGCAACTGAACAACACCGTTAATTGAAACAATTGCACCGGCAGTAGTTGATTCATCACTTAGTGTGAATGTGGTTGTTGACCCGTCGCCAGAGAATGTGTCACTTGCAATAACAGTGAATTCAGTACCCGCTGTTGTCCATTGCGTCCCATCATAAAACTCAATGCCAGACTCAGTTTCATTATAACGGAACATACCTTCGGCTGGTGCGGCTGGGCGTTCTGCTGTTGTACCTGCTGGTAATACCATTGAGCCACTTGAGTCTATTGTTAAAACAGCACCACTTACAACATTGCCTGAACCAATACCTATAGAATCAGTGCCAGAATCGACAACAAATACATCTGGATTGATGTTACCCGAGACAATGAAGTCAACATCACCGTTTGTTCGGTTGAATATTAATTCTGTACCAAGGCTTCTGATTTCTTCATCGTCTATGCGAACATTATCGACAGTCATTGAACCATCTATTTCAAGATTAGCACCATCAAATATAGCATTTGCCGTTGTTGAGATTTCGCTGTTAGCAGTAGTAAACAACATGCGGTCACCAGCCTGATCTGATAAAACAACCTCGCCAGTTCCATCTGGATTCAAGTTAATATTGCTATTAGCACCACTTGTGATGTCAAGGTCTGCCGTGCTTGTTACGGTTGGTGAGGTGACTGAGGTGTTAGCAACAACAGTTTCAGCATCAAGTGCACCACTAGTGATGAGATTGCCACCGGAAACATTACCAGTTGCGTCAACAACACCTGCTGTAGTGATGTTTCCGCCACTTATATTGCCTGTTGCGTCAACAACACCTGCTGTAGTGATATTGCCACCACTCACGTTGCCAGTAGCAGTGATTGTGGTATTTGCACTCAAACTATCTGTTTGCATTGTTCCAGATGTTGTTAAATTGCCAGCAATCACGTTGCCAGTTGCGTCAACGACACCAGAGGTTGTGAGATTACCACCAGAAATATTCCCAGAACTATCAATAGATGTTGTTGTGATGCCACCAACATTGATGTCGCCTAAATTACCAGTTACCTCTTCGTCGGTAATCGTTGCATCAACAAAGAAACGCCACTCATCTGATGGATCATCATAACCCATAAATGCGACTTTCTCTTCAGCGTCGAAGTAATACATAGCAATACCGCGATCTTTACCATCACTTGTGGTAAGAGGGTCGATATTTGCACCACGCCCTAACTGTAAAATTGGGTCTTCGATAGTAGTTTCTGTAGAGTTAACTGTAGTGGTTGTGCCGAGAACACTCAAGTTACCAGATAAAGTTGTGTCACGGTCTACAAAGAATATACCAGTACCACTTGAGTCTACTACCACGTCCACATTTGCTGGAGATGTGATTGTATTATCATCAACTATGACGTTATCAACTGTTAGTTTACCAGTTAAATCAAGATTTGCTGTATCAAATGTTAGGTTTGCATCTGTGCGAAGTTGACTGTTTGCATCTGTGAAGAATACTTCATTTACTGTTGCAGATGTTATTTCAACATTTGGGGCAACTACAGATGTATCGGCGTTAATGTTATCGCCATTGATATTGCCATCTGCATCAACAATGCCGGTTGCATTAATGTTTGCACCACTCACGTTACCAGTTGCGTCAACAACACCAGCGGTTGTGATGTTACCACCACTTACATTGCCTGTGGCAGTGATTGTGGTTCCTGCTGTAATACTTGAATTGGCTTCAAGGGTCTCAGCATCCACAGTTCCGTCTGTCACTAAGTTACCACCACTTACGTTACCTGTAGCTGTAATGGTGGTGTTAGCACTAAGGCTACCTGTTTGTGTAGTACCAGCGGTGTTTAGATTACCGCCGTCGATGTTGCCAGTTGCATCAATAGTAGTAGATGCAGTAAGTGAACCAGTCTCTGTGGCTCCAGTTGTAATAAGATTGCCGCCAGTAATATTTCCTGTTACATCAAGACTATCAACGTTTCCTGAAATTGACATATTTCCTGTAATATCAATATTACCAGAAATGTTGGCATCAACTGCATCAAAGTTAGCAACTTCCATATCAGCGAAGTTAGTAACAACTATTTCTGTGTCAGTGTCGGTGCTTGTAGTGAATGCAGCAACAAACTTGTCTTGATCTTCATCGAATACGAAAGCAACGTTATCTTCGTCGCCGCGACCGCCGATAAAACCAACGTCCACGCTCGGTGAACCAGTTTGTCCACTAGCAAAAAGTAGTAGAGCATCCTCAATGCTAAGGTTTGTGGTATCAACTGCTGTAGTTGTACCGTTTACGGTTAGATTACCAGTAATAGTAAAATCAGAACCATAAGTTAAATTGTTTGCGATTTTTCCAGATGTGATTGAGAAGTCTTGCAACTTTGATGCTGCATTGACTGTCAAGTCAGTAATCTGGTTATTTTTAATTCGTGTGATTGCCATCAGACATAAACTCCCAGTTAGTCGAGAGTATTTAGTCTAGGAGTGTTTTTTAGAAATCTACCGAGTTTATAGTAAGTTAGGTTAGTGAAAACCCAGATAGTGACCAAACATTATCTGCAACTTTTATCAAATCTGCACGACCATAAGAGCCAATAGTGCGATTGGATGAAACAGAATTTCCTGCAAGATATAAGTCAACATTAGCGACTGGTGTTAGTGTAACATTGCTTGTACTGTGAGAAATAACAGCAACTTGCGTGCCTGTGGGCAGCGGAACAGACGAGTTTTCTGGAATTGTTATATCAAATGTCCCAGTGCTGTTTATATAAAGATGTCCGCCACGATCACTATTTGATAGCGTTGTATTGCCTGTTACAATTCTTTGCGGACTTTCCAAAAATCCAATTTGCTGTGAGCCAACACTCACAGGTGTGTTACTTGAAAACTTAACTGCATTATTGCCAATATTTCCAACTTCTGTGCCTTCAACAGTGAATGTAATTTGGTTTGTATCTGTAACACGGATAACAGTGTCACCAGTATCATCTATCAATGCACTAACAGTTTGCGATAATGATATGAATCGAATTTCTACGGTGTCTTGTGTTTGCGGAGCTTCTGCAAATGTTATTTGATTTCCGGTCACACTGTATGATGATCCGGGCACCTGTGCAACACCATTTATGTATACAAGTATACCAGAGGTTGTTGCTTCTTGGTCTAAGGTGAATATCGTTGTGCTATCATCCCCAGTTATTATTTGACTGGTTATAAAGGTAACATCTGTGCCTAGTGCTTCCCACTGGGTACCATCATATACTTCAAGATAATTTGCATCTCTATTCCATCTAAATGT
>Ga0102939_1000742_pt1 | contig 12053 bp, 5 predicted proteins | sample SalPon2_B_H2O_MG_FD_78214 | JGI IMG/M metagenome (GOLD analysis project Ga0102939, IMG submission 78214) | Salt pond water microbial communities from South San Francisco under conditions of wetland restoration - Salt Pond MetaG R2_B_H2O_MG | ecosystem: Environmental > Aquatic > Non-marine Saline... | reverse complement strand
GCCGAGAGCGTCACAGGTACGGTGGCACGATTGCCGGAACGAGCCAGAGCACAGCCAGTCCGATTCCGAGCCAGCGGATTCGACGGTGAACCCTCAGGGCGGCGAGTTCGGCCAGAAATATCCCGATCACGATCAGCACGAACGAGGACAGCACGACGGTCGTCACGAGCTGGAAGGTTACGAACCGGGTCGAGAGCAAGACGAACGCCCACGTGGGACCGAGCAGGATGCCGAGGTCGAGCAGCCACGAACCGATCCGCGAATCGTCCCACGGGGTCAGTGACGCCACACGATCGAAGACAAGTCCGACGCCAAGTAACAGGCCACCGAGCAGTACGTACTTCGTCGCCTGCTCCGGGATCGGTCCGAAGTGGTAGATCCGCTGGGAGACGGTCGTGTGAAGGACCATCGAGAACCCGGCCAGCCACGCGAGGACGACGGCGGTGTCTCGCCGCGGCCCGGTGTCGATGCGGGGCGTGACAACACGTTTCGTCAGTGCCGTCCCCGCGAGGACGCCGACCAGTCCGAACAGGAACTGAGCGAGGATCGACCGGATCGACCGGACCGTGATGCCGAGGTCGGCAGGCGGAGCCCTACCCACGGACTGGAGCGCCCAGTCCGTCGTCGCCCGAACCAGTCGCGGATCGTCGGATTCCGAGAGGTGCGTCGCACCGTCGGCGACGACGACGCGAACGGCGGTCCCGTGCTCGAAAGACCCAATCCGTTCACCCGGTTCGAGGGCCGTACCGGTCAGTTGCAGGGAAACGTTCGTGAGTTTGGCGGGGGGAACAAGCGAATCCTCGCTCCCTGTCGCTAGTAGGAGGTTCGTCGGAAACGGCCCATCGCGTTCGGGCGGGAAGCGGCCAGCGATAGCGACGACACCGTCGACGTCGGGACGGTCGTACGCGACGCGGTACGCACTGTTGGCGCCGCCGGAGTGGCCGGCGAGGACGAGACGGTCCTCGTCGACCCGCGGATGGGATTCCAGATACGAGACCCAGTTCGCGTAGTTGTCGCTCGCGTACTCGAAGATGGTCGACCGTTCGCGTCTAGTCTCCCACCGGATCGGCCTCTCAGCTTCCAGTTCTCTCGTCTGGCCCGCTATCAGGACCGCAAATCCGTTCGTGGCGAGTGCCGCGCCGTAGTTCGTGTACAGTGCAGGTGCCGTGCCCGACCCCGCCCCGAACACGACGCCCGGCACGGGGTCGTCACCACGAGGAAGATACAGCGTGGCCGTCGTGATGCGGTCGTCTGCCCGAATGTAGACGTGCTCGGTCGTGTAGCCGCTTCCATCAGCGTTCGGCATCAGCACGAACGGCGCTCCCCAGCCGACGACACCCACGAGCAGTATGCCGAGGAAAGCGAGTGTGACGTACCGGTCGGGAGCTCGGATCGCCATGGGAGAGTATCGGATGACCGGTCTCACCAGAGCGTACTGTGTCCCCCGTTCTCGACCTGATTACCGGTCAATTTGCCCCGCTACCCGTGCGAACACATTAGTGTCTGACTGAGACCACAGGTCCTCTATCGTGTCGTCTATCGAACTCCGTACCTCTTCAATCCTAGTCATCAGTCGGCCGAACTCCTCGCTCTTCTCCAGCTGGTCTGCAGGAACCGCCTCTTCCAGCGCTTGCTGCCGTGCTGTCAGGGCTAGTAGCTCCGCGACGTCGTCGTCGTACGTTCTGACTAATGCTGCCGTCTCCACCAAGGATTGTAACTGCTCCTTTTCTATCGGCTTGGTAACATAATCGTCGATTGCGAGGGCAGCCATTTCGGGAGACGGCGAGACAGCTGTGACCATGATCACCTGCGCGTCGTACTCCGTGTTATCTAGACGGGCTGCAACTTCGTCGCCGGAGAGGCCCGGCATTCGGCGGTCGAGTAGCACAACGTCCGGTTCGCAGCCTGCCATACGCTCCAGCGCCGCCTCGCCGGAGTAGGCAGTTCGAACGTCGTACTCGTCTGCGAGCCAAATCTCGAAGAGGTCCGCCAAGTTCTGTTCATCCTCGACGATGAAGACACGCGTCCGCTTTGTGTCGGCAGGCATCATGCCCCCACTGGCGGACGCACACGCCGGCGATTTTGTGTTGACTTACCGCCCACAGTGTGCCGGATGTCGGACGGTTCCGACATAGTGTGTATGCTCGTCACGGGTCCCGTTCGATAATCACACGGATCACCGAACTGTACAGGACCGTCACCCGACAGCCCTGAAACTGAAACTCCGCCGATGGAAGCCACCCACTGTCGTCCGTAGCCTTTGCCTTGAACAGCTCGTTTAGATTATCAGTGTCGACGAATTTGTACAGCGGCGGCGTCTCGGAGAGCTCCGGCCACTGCCCGATAGCGTCCTCGACTGCCAAATGCAGGGCATCTGCGACATTGACTGGCCGGTCGAACTCCCGTACAAGTTCGGTATCCGTTGTCCATCCCGGCACGCGGTGAGCGCCTGCCCCCGGCTGGTGTTCTATCTCTGCCGCTGGGCTCGGGCCTCGGTAATCGCTCATACCGAGCCGAGGCTTCACGGCAGTACATTGCCTTTGCCTATCCTTATCGGGGTGCGACTAAGAGTGCCGATTTACACCGGTAGGGCAGTGTGCGTACACCGGCTGAAACGGATCGGTGACCCCGGTTGTGGGGAACCTCCCATCGAGAGCGCGTTCCGGTCCGGACGGGCCGGTGAATGTCACCTCGGGTCGGCTGCGACAGTGCAGAGTGCCGGCGGTCGGTGGCAGTGGTGCTGTCCCTGTCCTAAGTCATGTCAAAGCAGTGTGAATAGTATCGCAAAGGAAACCGTTAATACGACCGTCATGCACAGCCAGAGCAGCAGGTGGTGAACGGCAGAAACGTGTCTCATGCGCTCTCGTTCCGCGTTTCCTGACGAGTCGATCGCCGGTGTCCCCGCCCAAGCAGTGCAGCGTACTGGGACTCCACGTTCCCCAGTCCATCGTCGATACGACGGTGGAGTTCGTCGATTCGCTCGGAGAGGGAGGTGAGATCCGGATCGTTGTCGACGCGGTCAGTAGTTGAACAGGTCCGAAGTTTCCGCCTCCGCATGGTCAACGAGAGCAGTTCCGCGACAGTGGCATCGTACGTCAGCATCCGCATGGCAGTCTCGACGCGCGATAGCAATCCGTCACGACCGATCCGCTCGGGAATATACTCGTCGGCGAGACCATCGCACGACTCCACGGTAGCAGGTGCGAGCACCCGGCAGTCGCGACGCCCCGGGCCGACCATCCCACGGACGGTTTCTCTCGTCCTCGCCGTCGTCAGCGTCCGCTGGTCGACGACTACTACATCCGCCTCGGGACGGGTGGACATCCGCTCCCCGCGACGGACTAGCCGTGTTTCGTACGTGTCCGCCAGCCAGGACGCATAGCGGGTAGTCGGACTGTCCTCGCTCGCGATGACGACCACCAGAGCTGACCTCGGAGGGTCAGGAGCGTCGTCGGCCCTCGCAGTAGGTCGGACGACCGCGTCTGCCGGGCCGTCGTAACCGACCTGTTGTCCATCGCGGTGAGTTGCCATACATCAAGAAGTAGCCGTGGTCTCAACACGCTCATTGGTATCTATATCGGGCTACCCTGAGCAGTCCCGATGTGTATCTGTGACCCCATCCCGAGGTCGAGCCCCGGGGCAGTTGCCTTGTCCCGCCTGCACAGCCTCACGCACGTGGGCTCGTGTCCGGTGTGGTAGCAACCCCACGTGGAACGGCCCGGGACGTGAGATAGCCAGATACCGGGCGACTCGAGCCGAAGCGGCCGGCCTCGGAACCCCCGAACCAACGCCTAGGAGAACAGTTCTTCGAGCAGCTTGCGCTCTGCTGTTCGAAGGTGCTGACTGAGGGTCGACTGCGCGATGCCGATCTCCGCGGCGACGGTGTCTGCGTCGGTGCCCCGTGGCCAATCGAAGTAGCCCGCGTGGAAAGCCATCCGAAGGACCTCTCGCTGTCGGTCGGTCAGTCGGTCGTCTACGGCCGTGGCGACGGTCGAATTCGACTGCCAGTCGTGAGACTGGTGATGCTTTGCGACCAGTTCGACGCCGTCGAGAGCGCCGGTGACGGTGTCCACGAACTCCCGGACTTCGGTTTCGTATGGTAACTGTACCGTTACCGCGAGGTGCTCCGAGTCGGGGAGGATCTCGACCGCTTGGAGTGCGGCCCCCTGTCTGACCAGCTGCTGAGTCGGCGACTCCACACCCAACGTCACGACGCAGGTCGTAGTCGTCTCGTCGGTGCGAATCAGCGATGCGCCGGTCTTCGCTCTGACTTGGCTCTCGACCCGGTCGCGGTCGTCACCAGCACCGGTCTCAAGCGTGATGAACACCGCACAGGTCCCATCGTCCTGTCGTGAGACGTCCATGACGGTGAGTGGGACGTCCACCTCGGACACGACCCGGGACAACGTCGAATCAGATTCGATGTGGAACGTGAGAGTCGTCGCTCCCCCCGAGAGCAGCGCGTCTCGCTGTCTGATCGCGCCGATAGCGTGACCGATAGTCACGCCGAGTTCCGCGAGGGCGTCGACCTCTTCTTCGGCCATTCCCCCGGGACGGTCGACGTGCACTTCGATCGCACCGAAGCGCGTTGACTCGTGGACGACCGGGATCGCGACGATGCTATTGGTGCCGTGTTTCAGGCCCTCGTCGCGCCACCACACCCCGGAGTCGACGGCTACGAGATCCCCCACGGAGACCGACGAGCGCCTTTCGTAGGCCTGTCTCGCTGGGACTGCTGGCGTCGCCTCGACTGGGCGTGTCTCGTTCGTCTCTGGCGTCTCTCCGGGGACGTCCGACAGGTAGCTATCGAGGTCGCCCGCTGAAGCCCTACAGACGGTCACGTCGGTCGGCAGATCGACGTCAGCCACCCATACGCCAGTGACGGGGTCGATTCGAAGCAGATGCCGACAGGCCGCCGTTTCGATTTCCGCGCGGGTGTCTGCACTCGCCACCGCCGGAATGACCGACCGGATGAGCCGGTTGATTCGGTCCAGCCGCGACAGCCGCTCGTTCTGCCGTTCCAGTTCCCGGTCGCGGTCCCGGAGGTTTTGTGTTCTGGCGATCTGTTCGAGCGCCTGTCGTGTATTCGCGGCCCACGTCTCCGCGAGGTTTCGCTTCGTGGCCGAGAGAGTGCTCCCGTCCGTCGCCGCCACGAGAAACACGCCCTGCTGCCCGAGCGGACAGAGCAGCCAGTCGTCGAACGCGTCGTCGAGCCACCCGCCCGACCCTCCACGTGCTCGATACGTCTCGGCCGTCAGGCGGTCCATCCGGTCGGCAAAGGCCGTCCAGACCGGGTCAGCACCGCCCGAGAGCGTCGGCAGGGTCGGGTCCGTCTCCGGAGCGGTGGTTTCGCGGGCCGCCGGAACGAGGTTACCGGTGCCTGCCGCTCTGGTGAACAGCGCGGCGTAGGAGAAATCCAGGTCGGCCGTCGCGGTGGTGACTGCCCGTTCGGCGACTGCCTCGGCAGTCTCCGTGGCGACCAGGTCCCGGGTCGCGCGGTGGAGCGTTCGAAGGTACTGTTCGCGCCTGTGCCGGCCGGTGACATCGTGGAAGTGTTCGATCCGCCCGCCGGCGTACAGTCCGGTCTCGACCGGTGCGCTCCAGTATTCGAGCCAGCGCTCCGTCTTCCCCTCGTCTTCGGGGACGTGAACGGTCGCGTCGAGTTCTCGCCCGTGACTCTCTAACCCGGTTCGAATCAGCGACGCGAGCGACCCGTCTCCGGCGTCGATATCCTGAAAGTGGTCCGTCGCGGCGCTCGCGTACTCGCGTCCACGGAGGGTGCTCCGGTCAACACCGAGCAACGTCTCCGTCGCTTCGTTGGCCCACACGACGGAGCCGTCCGCGTCGACCACGACCGTCGCCTCCCGTGAGCTGTCGAGCACGTCCTCGGTGAGCGATTCGTACCGCCGCTCGCTCGTTCGTTCGGCGGCCGTCCGCTGGAGGCACTCGACGGCGATACGAAAGTCCTCGTCCGGGAGGTCAGCCAATAGCGACTCGACGTCCGTCTGTACCGTCGCGAGACGGTCGGTGAGCGAGCGATACTCCTCGCTGGCTTCGAGGACCTCCGCTGTTTCCACCGCTTCGAGGGTATCCTGTCGCTCGATCAGCGAGAACAGCTCTTGGAGCCGCTCGTCGTACTCGGCGCGAGTCAGCATCCGATCGATCGTCTCGTGCAACGCCGTGGCATCGATCGGTTTCTCCAGGTACGCGTCGAACCCCATCTGTACGATATCGAGGTCGGGGGTAACCGCTGAAACCATCGCGACCTGGGGGTCGATGTCGGCGTCCCGGATCGCCTCGAGGACCTCCCCGCCGGAGAGCCCGGGCATCATCCGATCGAGCAACACCACGTCCACAGTCTCGTCCAGCCGTTCGAGGGCGTCAGTGCCATCGTGAACTGTTTCGACGTCGTAGGTCTCCCCAAGCCATTCGGCATACAGGTCAGCCGTGATCCGGTCGTCCTCGACGACGAGGACGCCAGCCGGGGTCGACTGCTCAGTCGTCATTCTATCGTCTCGGCAGACCGTTCGTGTTCGACGGTCCGTCTGGCCGGCAAGCGCAGACGCACCTCTGTTCCGTCGGCCGTCGACTCGACCGACACGTCGCCGCCGGCCTGGGTGACGATAATCCGAATCATCCACAGACCGAGCCCTTGTCCGTGATTGAGTGGTGTCTCTTCGCCAGTTTCGAGTACGTCTGCTTCCATATTCGGCATCCCCGGACCGTCGTCTCTCACTAGAATCTCGGTCCAGCCGTCCGTCGAGTGGTCAACTTCGACTTCTATCGTGGCCTCCGGGGGTGCCTCGGCGGCGGCGTTTCCGGCCAGTTCGCGAACGGCTTCACGCAGCGTCGCGGGGACCTGCAATTTGGGGTCCGTCACATCAGTCACGACGGTCACACCGGCGTAGTCCTCACGGACTGGAGCGACGGCGCCCTCGACGAGCGTCTCGACCTCCTGCCGGTCCACTCGCCTCTGCTGGGACTCGAGCACGGTCCGAATGTCCTGCATCTTCTCCGCCATCGATTCCCACCTGTCGAGGGTCCGTTCGACGGTTTCGAGCTGTTCGGCCCGTTTGTCCGCGTCCGTCTCCTCGCTCATCAACTGTGTCCAGCCGCGTAGTTTGGTGAGGTCGTTCCGTATGTTGTGACGCATCACCCGCTGCATGACCTGCAGGTGGCGTCCCTGTCGCCGTTGGGTCGTAATGTCGCGACCTTCGACGACGAGCAGGGAAACGTCGTCGTCCTCGTCAGTCACGGGCTTCACCGAGAAGTCGATCGTCGCGAGGCCGTCGGCGCCGAGAACCTCCGTTTCGTAGCGGACGAACTCGTCGTTTGCGGCCCGTTCGATGGCGTCCACAACGTCGTCGTGAACGGCCTCGGAGTGGGTCCACCAGGCAGTGTCGGGGAACGGGTTCCCGACGATAGCGTCGCGCTCGATTCCGCAGAACTCGAGCGCGGCCTCGTTGATTTCGACGACCGTGCCGTCGGGTTCCAAGAGGCCGGTAAACTGGAACGTGCCGTTGAAGATGCTCTCGAACCGTCGGGCACGTTGTCTGGTCTCGGTCACATCACGAAGATAGACGAGCATGCCGCCGATGGCGTCGTCGTCGAGCATGTTTCGGAATCGGCCTTCGACGTTGATCCATTCGCCGTCCGGAGAGTGTAGACGGAATTCCGTGTTGACCTTTTCCGAGTCCTCGACGCATTCGAAGAACGCTTTCATCGCGTGCTCTCGACTGTCCGGGTGGACGTAGTCGAAGAGGTTCTCGGCGACGAGGTCGTCAGGGTCGTACCCGAGGACGTGGTTCGCCGATCCACTCACGTACGTCACCGTCCCGTCCGGATCGACGATCGTCACCACCTCGTCGGACTCCTCGACGAACCGTTCGGTTCGACGCCGCTCGCGTCGTTTGTCGGTCATATCACGGACGGTCGTCGCGTAGCCACGGAATTCGCCATCGTCAGTTTCGAGCGGCGCGTACCGAACGTCCGCGTAGAACTCCGACCCGTCGGCTCGGACGCGCCACCCCTCGTGGGCGCTCTCACCGGCTATCCGAGCCTGCTGGAGCAACCGGTCGGGGAGTCCCCACTCCCAGTCGGCTTCCGGGTGGAGTTCGGCGACCGGCAGCCCGATTGCCGTCTCGGCGTCGTACCCGAACGTGTGCTCGGCCCCGTCGTTCCAGTTCTGGATCACACCCTCCTCGCCGACGATGAAAAAGGCGTACTCGTCGACGCTCTCGATCAGCAGGCTGAACCGCTCGCGCTCCTCATACAGTTCCTGCTCGCGGCGGGCCTCCTCGGTCACGTCCTGTGCCAACATCAGTCCGCGGCTCTCGAGCGACTGCCCGTGACTGTCGCCGACCGGAACAAGTTGGATTCGGAGCGTCCGGCCGCTGAATTCGACCCGGCGGTCGGTGCGCTCACCGTCGAATACCGCTCGGAAGCGCGGAAGGAGTTCGCGTCTGATTTCGTCGTCGGGAATCACGGACCCGACCTCCGTCCCGGGGATGTCAGACGGCCCGAAACCCAACTCCGGCACGAGTTCCCCCGCCGCCAGACGGCAGTTGAGGTCCCCGTCGAAGGTAACGACGGCCCCGTTCGGAATGTTCTGTGCGAGACTGCGGTACCGTTGCTCGTTGCGCCGCCGCTCGCGTTCCGCGTTCTTCTTCTCGGAGATATCGGTCCCCGTCGCGAGTATCCGAACCGGCTCTCCCCCGCTGCTGTAGACCGGAGTTGCCCGTGTCCGCAACCACAGTGCGTCACCGTCGCCATCGAGCATCCGGAACTCCCCCACCCACGGGTCGCCGGTTTCGATCATCGTCTCCAGTTCCCGCTGGACGCGGTTGCGGTCGTCGGGGTGGACTGCTGCCCTGAACGCCTCAAAGGAGTCGGCCTCCCGTCCGACGATATCGACGAGCGTCTCGTTCCACGTCACCGCCTCCGTCTCCAGATTCCACTCTGCGAGGCCGGTGTTCGTCCCCGACAGCGTCAGTTCGAGTCGCTCGCGCTGCTCACGGAGCTCCTCTCGGGTGTTTCGGCGGTCGATCTCGTAGCCAGTCCACCGTCCGATAAGACGGATGAACGACCGGTCGAACTCGTCGAGGGAACGATCGTAGGGTTCCTTCGAGGCGAAACACACCGTCCCGTACACCTCGTCGCCGGCGACGACTTCGCCCCCGATGTACGTCTCGAGTCCAATGGTTTCGTAAGCCGGGTCGTCCACCCACCCCTCCTCGGCGGCGTGCGTGAGCGTCATGAGACCGTCTCGTTCTATCGTCTTTCGACAGTAGGATTCTTCGAGCGGGGTCGACTCGCCCGGCTGGAGGCGCTCGTGTGACCCGAGCGCCTCAAGGATGGTCTGGGTGCCAGACTCTCCGTCGTCGCCCTTCTCGATGTGCGTCAGGAAACCATAGGGCAGGTCCAGGTGCTCACTGGCAGCGTCCAACAGCCCCAAGAGCTTCTCCTCGAACTCGAGGCCGGCATCAGTCGTCACCTCGTAGGCGCGCTTGAGGAGCTCCGTCCGGGCCACCTGTCGTTTCTCGCGCTCCTTACGCTCGGAGATGTCCACGAACAGGGCGTGCGTCCCGGTCGCCCCATCCTGCCTGGGGACCGCACGCAGAAGCGTATGAACTTCGTTCCCGTCCGCGTCCACGAGCGTCCGCTCTTGCATGTCGAACTCGCCCGAGAGAGCGTCCCTGTATCCCCCCTCGCGCAGATCGGTCATGGAGTCGGTGGTGTACAGGGACGCTACCGGTTTGCCCTCGATGTCCCCTCGGTCGTATCCGAGGTGGTCCAAGAACCGGCCGTTGCACGAGTCCACGACCGCCTCGCCGTCGACTTCCCGGGTCTCGATGAACATCAGCGGGCCACGGTTCAGGAACTCCTGGCGCCACTGGCTGCGTGCCACGCGATCGGTAACGTCCTGCTGGATGCCAATGTAATTCGTTACCGTCCCGTCCTCGTCTTCGACCGGCGTGATAGAGAGTCGGGACCAGTACGGCGTCCCGTCGCGCCGGTAATTCTTGAGTTCGAGCGAGAGCGGCTCATCGGCGTTGACCGCCTTGCGAAGTCGCGCCACCTGCTCGGGGTCGCTGTCCTGCCCCTGAAGGAATCGTGGGTTCCGACCAACGACGTCGTCGCTCGCGTATCCGGTCATCCGCTCGAACCCGTCGTTGACGTAGACCAACGGGTTGTCCTCCCGTGTCGGGTCGGTGATCTGGATGCCGACGTTGGCCTCGTCCATCGCACGCTCTTTGAGTTCGAGTTCGCGCTCGCGCTCCCTGCGGTCGGTCTCGTCACGCACGGTACAGACGAGTCGGCCATCCTCAACGATGGTCAGGGATAGCTCGGCCGGGAACGTCGACCCGTCGGGGCGGCTGCCGGTCACCATCCCACGCCAGTAGCCGTCGGATTCGAGCGCCGGGAACGCTTCGGCCTCCAGTCGCTCGATCTCCTCGTCGTCGTACAGTTTCCGCCAACTGTTCCCCAGCAGTTGGTCTTTGCCCTCGAACCCGTACATCTCGACGTGAGTCCGGTCGACGTAGGTGTACTCCTCGCCGTCGAGAATCGCGACACCGTCTCTTGCCGACTCGACCGCGCGCTGGAACGATTCGAGTTCGCGCTCGTGCTCCCTGCGGTCGGTCTCGTCGCGGACCGTACAGACGAGTCGGCCGTCGCCGATGATGGTCAGCGAAATCTCTGCCGGGAACGTCGACCCGTCGGGGCGGCTGCCAGTGACCATTCCACGCCAGTAGCCGTCGGCTTCGAGTGACGGGAACGCCTCCCCCTCCAATCGTTCGACCTCGTCGTCATCGTACAGCTTTCGCCAACTGTTCCCCAGCAGTTGGTCTTTGTCCTCGAACCCGTACATCTCGACGTGGGTTCGGTCGACGTAGGTGTACTCCTCGCCGTCGAGGATTGCGACCCCGTCGGCCGCTTCCTCGACTGCCCGCTGGAGCGATTCCAGCTGTCGTCGTCTCGCTTTGCGGTCGGTGATATCTCTGAGGACGCCAGCCGTGCCGCGGAACTCCTCGTCCCCGATCAGCGCGAGTCGATTCTCGACGATCTTGTGATCGCCGTCGGCCGTCTCGAGTTCGAACTCCGCGGTCGTCGACCGATCGTCTGCAGCGAGCAGACCCTCGATCCGTTCCTGTATTCGTTCGACGTCCGAATCGTCCATCCCGACCGAGGGATGTCTGCCGATCATCTCCTTGCCGTACCCGAACTTGCGTTCCGTCGCCTCGTTGACGAAGGTGAACTGCCCGTCGGCGTCCAGCGCGTACACCGGGTCGTCCACGGCTTCGAGAATCGTCTCGTACCGTTCCAGTTCCTCGAACCGGTGACGACGTTCCATCTCGGTGCCGACCCACTGTGCGACGAGTTTGACGAACTCCTTCTCTTCCGGCCGAAACGCCTCCGAACGCGGTCTCCCCCTCGAGAAGTTCACCGTGCCGTAGGTGTCGCCGTCGACGACGACGGGCGCTGCGATGTATGCTCGAACGTTCTCGGCCGCTGGATGGGTCCGGTGGTCGGTGTCCGCGATGTCGGCGAACGCGACCGTTTCGGTGACGTCGCCGGCGAGCGTCGCATCGCACATCGTGTCCCCAAGGTCGTACACTGCCCCCGCTTCGTGCGATCCGGTCGCGTCAACCACGAAATCGACTTCGTAGTCGTCTCCGTCGACGTGTGAAAGGATGCCAGTGTCGAGACCGAAGTGGTCACACCCGAGGGACAGCAATCGCTCGATAGTCTCGCCAAATTCCTCGTCACCAACCGTGAGTTCGTTCAACCGACGGAGCGCAGTCGCGTCGTCCTCGGCCGACTGCTCGGGTGGGTCCCGCTGGAGTTGTGACGCCGGCGATGGATCCTGCGCTATCGTATGGACGTAGCTCGTCCCGCCGACATCGACCGGCTGACTCGTGAGTTCGACCGTGAAACCCGCGTCGTGTACGTGTTCGAGCGTCGTTGTGAGCGGTTCCGACGTTCCGGTGACGGTGCGTTCGAGATGCTCACGAACGGGCTCGGTCGCCGTGTCCCCGGCGATATCGGGTAGT
>Ga0102939_1000741_pt1 | contig 12068 bp, 15 predicted proteins | sample SalPon2_B_H2O_MG_FD_78214 | JGI IMG/M metagenome (GOLD analysis project Ga0102939, IMG submission 78214) | Salt pond water microbial communities from South San Francisco under conditions of wetland restoration - Salt Pond MetaG R2_B_H2O_MG | ecosystem: Environmental > Aquatic > Non-marine Saline... | reverse complement strand
CAGTGCACCGACGACTACCTCGACCTGACCGACGAGGACCTCGACGTCGGCGTCAGCGCCTTCCTGCTCAACGCCTGCCAGTCGTATCAGCAGGGCGAGGCGCTGATCCACCGCGGCTCCCGCGGCGGCATCGTCACCCTCTCCGACGTGGCGAACTCGCCGGCGACCCAGCTCGGTCGGATCATCGCGCGGCTGATGAACAGCGGGTTCAACCTCCGCACCGCGCTCCACGTCGCGAAGCGCGAACTTATCACCGGGCATCAGTACATCGTCGTCGGGGACGGGGCAACAACAATCTGTCAGAGTCGGAGCGGAGTGGCACTTGTTCTTAATATAAACGAATCAAAAATTAATCAATGGAATCTGACTGTAGAAGGATTTCCCAATGGTCCATATGGAACTGGAACAATGATGTATTTGAATTTAGATGAAGATGATGAGAATCATATCGTACCATCTAAAATACAATTAAGCCGTGTTACCTCCTCAAGTCTCAACGACTTCCTCAGCTTAGAAAATACGCCGATATTCTATGACGAGGGACTGACCTGGAACGACGAATTCACGCAGTTCACGGACCGGGTGTAGCGGCTGCCTGATTCGCCGCCGCGGGCGCCGCCTGCGTCAGCAGGAGGAGCGCGGTGAACAGGACGCCGGCCATCTTCGGGTGCTCTGCCACGTAGTCTGCAACACTTTCGTGCATATTACACAAGATATCGCGTGTAATTAAATCACACGTTGTTTCCCGGTTAGTATTTAAATATATTTGAATACCGAGAACTCAGAAATTATTGCGTCACCGTGTCGCGGGCGACCGCCGCCACCGGTGATTTAAAGCGCGTATCGTCGCAGCTACCGGTATGGGGAAGGCGGACGACGTCGACGTGCTAGACCCGTTCCGTCAGTTCTTCTCGCTGCGGCGGGACGTGCTCGTCCTGTCGCTCGCGATGTTCGCGTTCAGCCTCGGCTTCCAGATGACGAACCGGTACGTCCCGGAGTACATGTCGGCGCTGGGGGCGAGCGCGTTCGTCATCGGGCTGTACGGGACCGTCGGCAACGTCATCGGCGCGGTGTACCCGTACCCGGGCGGGCGGCTCTCCGACCGGATCGGGTCGCGAGTCGCGCTCACGCTGTTCGGCCTGCTGTCGAGCCTGGGGTTCGGCGTGTGGCTCGTCGCGCCGACCCTCGGCACCGTGACGGTCGGCGGCGTCGTCTTCGAGCCGTGGATCTGGATCTTCGTCGGGCTCTTCCTCGCGCAGGCGTGGAAGTCGTTCGGCCTCGGCGCGACGTTCGCGGTCGTCAAGCAGTCGGTGCCGCCGGGACGGCTGGCGCGCGGGTTCGCGAGCACGGAGGTGTTCCGCCGGACCGCCTTTCTGATCGGCCCGCTGATCGCGGCGGGGATCATCGAGCTGTTCGCCGACTTCGCCGCGAGCTTCCAGTACGTGCTCGCGGTGGCGCTGCTGTTCGCCGTCGTCGCCACGGCGCTCCAGCACGCGCTCTACGACGCGAGCGAGGACACGCTCGGCAAGCGGTTCGAGGGGGTGAGCGAGGTGGTCGACGACCTCCGGAGCCTCCCGCCCGAGCTCCGTCCGCTGCTCGTCGGCGACACCCTCGTGCGCTTCGCGAACGGCATGGTGTACGTCTTCTTCGTCATCGTGATCACGCAGTTCCTCGAGGTCGGGCTCGACGCCGGCCCCGTCTCGCTGTCGCCGGCGGCGTTCTTCGGCGTGCTGCTGGCGGTCGAGATGCTGGTCGCGCTCGTCTCCATGCCGCCGGCGGCGCGGCTCGCGGAGCGAGTGGGGCTCAAGCCGGTCGTCGCGCTCGGCTTCCTCGTGTACGCGGTCTTCCCCGCGCTCCTCATCAGCGTCCCGCCGGACGCGCCCCTGACCGCGCCGCTCGTCGTCGCGCTGTTCGCGTTCTCGGGGCTCCGGTTCGCCGGGCTCCCCGCGCACAAGGCGCTGATCGTCGGGCCCGCCGAGCGCGACACGGGCGGCCGCGTCTCGGGGTCATACTACCTCCTCCGCAACGCGGTCGTCATCCCGAGCGCGGCGCTCGGCGGCCTGATCTACGGCGGCTTCTCCGTGCCCGGCACCGATCTCTCCGTCGCGGGGGACCCGGTCGCGGCGTTCGGACTGGCGAGCGCGATCGGTCTGGCCGGCGTCGCCTACTTCGCGCTGTTCGGCGAGGAGTACGACGCGTACGCGTGAGGGACGCGCCCGCCCCGGCGACCGCGTTCAGTCGTCGTCGGCCGCGCTCGCGGCCGGTCCGGTCGCGCCCGCCCGGGAGGCCGCGCCGTCGCCGCCGTCGAAGGACTCCAGGCGCTCCCGGAGCCGACGCGTCCGCCGGGAGAGGTCGTCTATCCGGTCGCTCACGTTGTCGAGGTCGTCGTTCTGCGCCTCCACCAGCTCGGCGGCGTCCGCGGCGTCCGCGGTCGACGCCTCGCTCAGTTCGGCCACCTCGTCCATCATCGCCACGGTCTCCTCCGTCGCCGTCGCCTGCTCGTCGGTGGCCTTGCTGATCGACTGGACGCCGTCGTTGGCGTCCTCGACCGTGTCGACCATCTCGAGCAGGAGTTCGGCGGAGTCGTCTATCGTCTCGACGCCGCGCTCGACGCGCTCGCCGGTCTCGCGCATCTCCGAGACGGTCTCGCTGGCGGTCGACTGCAGCGTCTCGATCCGCGTCTCGATCTCGTCGGTCTTCTCCGCGGTCTCCTCCGCGAGCGACTTCACCTCGTTGGCGACGACCTCGAAGCCCTCGCTGGCGTTCCCGCCGGCGCCGCCGGCGCGCGCCGCCTCGATGTTGGCGTTCAGCGCGAGGATGTTCGTCTGCTCCGCGATGTCGTCGATCAGCGTGACGATCTCCCCGATACGGTCCATCTCCGACTCCAGCTGTTCGACCTTCTCGATGGACGTCTCCGTCCGCTCGCGGATGGCTTCCATCTCCGCGACGGCCTCGGTGGCGGCGTCGTTGCCGGCGTTGCCGATCTCGGCGGCGTCGGCCGACTTCGTCGCCACCTCGTCGGAGGAGGAGGCGATCTCCTCGATCGACGCCGAGAGGTCGGACAGCTCGCCGGAGGCGTCGCGCACGGTGTCGTACTGGTCGTCGGCGTTGTCGGCGATGCCGTCGATCACCGCGACGACGTCGTCGCCCTGCGACGCCAGCCGTCGGGCCGTGTCGTCGATCTCGGTGCTGGCCTCGTCGACCTCGGCCGCGAACGACCGGACCCCTTCGACGGTCGTCTCCACGTCGGCGATCATGTCGTTGAACGACGCGGCGATCGTCGCCAGCGCCTCCGCGTCGACGTCCTCGTCGGCCCGCACGGAGAGGTCGCCGGCGGCGGCCGCGTCGAACGTCTCGCTCATCCGTTCCGCGCTCGCGGCGAGCGCCTCCGCCTGCCGCTCCGCCTCGCCCTGCGCCGCCTCCGCCTCCCGCTGTGCGGCCTCCAGCTCTTCGATCCGGGCCGCGATCGCGTCGCGCATCGAGCGGACGGCCGCGAACAGCCGTCCGACCTCGTCGTACCGCGGGGCGTCCAGGTTCACGTCGAATTCGCCCGCCTCGATCCGGGCCGCCTTCTCGTTGAGGAACCCGAGCGCGCCGGCGGTGTCGCGGACCAGCGTGATCGCGAGCAGCGACGCGCCCACGACCGCGACGAACAGCGTCGTCACCAGCGCGGACAGCACCGCCGACTCCGCCTCGGCGGGGACCGACCCGCGGATCGAGAGCCACCGCGTCCACACCGTGACTCCGAGCAGCAGCGCGAACCCGGCGATGCCGAGGAGGCTCTTCGTGTTGAGGCTACGCGTCAGTATCGAACCGGGTGTCGCTGTGTTCGTCATTGGTCAGGCCGTCGTCGCCGCGGTCGGTTCGGCCCCGGCGAACAGGTCGCCGACGCGGGTGATGCTGAACGTGACGATCGTGGTGAACCCGACCTTCGCGGTCGTGTCGAGCACGGCGATGATGAAGTGGTAGTCCGCGCTCGTTATCACCCCGACTCCGGACCCGCTGAGCAGCCAGATCACCGGGTAGACGAACCAGAGGGCGATGGTGAGGTCACGGAGGGTCCGGAAGGTGCCCTGCACGGCGGCGCTCTCGTCGCGGACGCCGTCCGTCACGGTGGTGAGCAACAGGTAGACCACGGCGAGGAACGCGACCGAGGAGACGGCGAAGCCGCCCCACTTGAGACCGGGAGTCGCCGCCGTGGTCGCGGCGTAGCCGGTCGCGATCATGAGCACGTCGGCCCCCATCGCCGCGGCGATCGTCCGCCGCGGCGCGGCCGCCACGACCGCGATGTGCAACACGATGAGCGGCGTCGTCAGGAGCCAGTCGAGGTAGCGGAGTTCGACGATCGCCCCCTCCAGCGCGACCCCGCCCGAACTCGCCGCCATCCCGGCGTACGAGAGCCCCGCGATGGACATGATCGCGGGCGGGAGCAGAAAGTACCGGTTCTCGTGGTCTCCGAGCAGCGAGAACGCGACGAACGCGATAGTCGATATCCCCATCAGGACTGCCACAGCGGCGAACACCGCAGTTTCCACCTGCATGTCACGGATCAGCGGTTCGCCCGTATTGAATCTCGTGCGCGAGTTATCAGAACTGGTACCTCGGAGCGAACCACCGGCCGAGTCCGGCGGTACTCGCCGGTGACTCGGCCCGACCACCTTTTTAAAATTCACCCGCGAACTCACACGCATGACGGACATCGTCGCGACGATACGGGACGCCTTCGAGCACACCGACTACGACCTCGGCGACGTCGCGGTGAACCGGGGACAGGTCCGCGTTCCGGTCCTCCAGAAGGGAGCGGACCCCGACGCGCTCCGCGCGGTGATCGAGGAGGCGCTCGGCGCGGACGCCGTCGTCGGGGTCGCCGTGAGCACGGAGACCATCGACGGCGAGGACGGCGTCGGCACCGTCGTCTCGTTCCGGTACCGCCCGTGACGCGGCGAAATCGTCGGGTCGGTTCGCTCGCCGACGCGGTACGATTAAGCGTGCGGTGTTCGTACTCGCGGGTGACACGATGACGGCCGATGGCGGACACGACTGCGTACAGTACCTCGCCGGGTCGCCGGTCCGGATCGCGGTGCTCAGGACGCTTCGGCGGGAACCGCGCCGTCCGGCGGCCCTGACGGACGCCGTCGACGCGACCCGAACGACGGTCCAGCGGATCCTCGGGGGGTTCCGCGAGCGCGACTGGGTCGTCAAGCGGGAGGCCGCCTACCACGTGACGCCGACCGGAGAGCGCGTGTACAACGCGTACGAGGACCTGCTGGACGAGGTCGAGCTCGCCGAGCGGTACGGCCGATTCGCCGCCGAACTCGAGCGCGTGGACGCCGGGTTTCCCGCCGAGGCGGTCGGCGCCGGAGAGCTGACCGTCGCGACGGACCAGAACCCGCTCGCCGCGGTCGACCGGCTCACGGAGCTCCTCCACGAGGGGATCGGGGCCGAGATCCGCGCCGTCTCGCCGGTCGTCGTCAACCAGTTCAACCGGGCCGCCGCGGCCGCGCTCGACGACGGCTCGGCGGTGGAACTCGTCATCGACCGCGACGTGGTCGAGGCGTCGGTCGCCGATTTCGAGCCGGCGACCGACCGCGCGCTCGACGACGAGCGCGCGACGGTGTACGTCTCGCCCGATCCGATCGAGTACGGGCTGTTGGAGTGCGACGGCGTCGCCTGCGTGACTGCGTACGATCGACAGAACAACCCCCGATGCGTGCTGGAGTCCACGGACCCGGTAGTTACCGAGTGGGTCGCCGACCGGTTCGACTCGTTGGTCGACGACGCGCGGCGACTGTCGGCCGTCGTCGAGAACGCCTGAATCGGCGGCTACAGCCGGCGGCCGCCGTCTGAACGCGCCGCGGACTCGTCGGCGTCGCCGTCGGAGTCGTCGCGCTCGTCGGGGTCGAAGTTCGCGGGGACGACCGTCGGATGGTTGAGGCCGACGGACGGGGTGCGTGTGCTCATGGCTCTACGCGTGTGTAGGCCGCGTCACGACTAAAAATTACCCATGTGCATAACGCATCCCGCCTGCGGGAGCGTATGTTTCCGGGTTATGCTCCGGACGAGAGATTTCGAGACTACTCGCCGAACTCGTCCGCGTACAGGTCCTGTGCGTGTTCGATCGCCTCTTTCGCGGTGGCCTTGTCCTCCCATCCGAGGGTCTCGACCTCCTTGCCGGCCTCGAGGTTCTTGTACGTCGAGAAGAACTCGTCAATCTCGTCGCGGATCTGCTGGGGGATGTCCTCGAGGTCCTCGATGTGGTCGAACCGGGGGTCCTCGGTGGGCACCGCGATCACCTTGTCGTCCTGCTCGCCGTCGTCGTCCATCTTCATGAGCGCGACGGGGCGCGCCTCGACGATGCAACCCGGGAACGTCTGGTCCTCGACGAGCACCATCACGTCGAACGGGTCGCCGTCGTCGTAGTACGACTGCGGGATGAAGCCGTAGTCGTACGGGTAGTGGACGTTCGAGTGAAGCACGCGGTCGAGGACGACGCCGGGGACGTCCTTGTCGTACTCGTACTTGTTCCGCTCGCCCTTGAGGCACTCCACGACCGCGTAGATCTCGTCGGGGGCGTCCGGACCCGTCTCGAGGTCTTCCCAGAGGTTCACCATGTGGTTCAAAGTCGGTCCATACGTGGCAAAATCCTTTCGGGTTCCCGGCGTCGCCCGCCCGTAGCGGCCCCGAGAAGGCGGCGCCGGCGGCGGCGTCGCGCCCGTCTCCGACCCGCGTTTTCGGCGAGATCGGTCGGCTACGCCGATATCATATTTTGTTCGAACGTCCCGGTTCCTCCGAAAGATCGTCGCGTAATCTCGGAATCGGCCGACGATCGGCCGGTGTCGACCGTTCACCTGTATTCCGGTCTCTGGGCCCTAACGGCCGATTTTCGCGGGTTTTGGGCGTTTTCAGTAAGGTTAGATGATTAAACACTAAAGAACCTTGAGAAAGGTTATATGTTCGGCTACCCTTCAGTTAGCTATGTCAGAGGCACAATCAGTCACTGATGCGGAGGCAACGAAGGCGGCGTCGGAACTGACGGCGTTCCAACAGAACATTCTCGCGATACTCTCCGAGGAACCGATGTACGGGCTCGCGATCAAGCGCGAGCTCGAATCGTACTACGGCTCCGAGGTCAACCACGGGCGGCTCTACCCCAACCTCGACGATCTGGTCGCGGACGGGTTAGTCGAGAAGAGCGAACTCGACAAGCGGACGAACCAGTACGAACTGACCGAGGCGGGCCACGACGCGGTCCTCGGCCAGCTCGAGTGGGTCCTCGACCGCTTCGTCACCGACGAGACGCGCGCCGACGAGATCCGCGCGCTCCTCAACGAGTAGCGCTCCGGGCGACTGCGAGACGAACGGGACGGAAGAACACAATTTTGGCACACACGCGCGGTGAAAACCGCGCACCCTCGACCCGCTGAGCGGCGGCGCCGTCGCGGCCCAGTTACGACGGCTCCGGACCGTCGACGTCGGCCGCGACGGTCTCGATAACCGTCAGCGACTCCTCGACGGCGGCGAGCTGCTCGTCGGTCGGCCAGCCGTTCCGCGGCAGGTACTCCTCGCGGAACTCCTCGCGCACCTCCGGCGTCGCGTCGTCGACGGCGCGGACGTAGTGGTTGCTCATGAACGCCGCGAAGCTCCGGGCGGTGGCGGCGTGCACCTCGTCGTGCGCGTCGGCGACCGCGTCGACGACCGCCTCGTTGTAGGCGGCGATCTCGCGGTATCGGTCGGCGTCGCCCGGCCCGGAGAGGGAGACCTCGACGGCCCGGTCGGTGGTCTCGATCCGGTCGAGTCGGACCGTCCCGTCTTCCATCCACTCGTCGGGATACAACACGAGCGTGTCGTCGTCCTCCCGGAGCCGCGGGACGTAGTCGTGGCCGGCGACGAGGTCGTCGCGGCGCTCGCGGTAGAAGTCGGCGGCCGCGTCGTCCTCGGTGCGCCGGGCGAGCCGCGTGAGCCGCTCCGCCTCGTCGACGACCTCGACCGGCACGTCGGGGACCCGGTCGTCGTCGTCGTCGCTCGCGCCGTCCGCGGCGTCGCTCTCGGCGTCTTCGGCCGCCATCACCTCGCGCGCCCGTTCCTTCGCCCACTCCGGCGGTTCGTCGTTAGTTCGCGTCATCGAGTGCCTCGTTCGCCAGATCGTCGGCGCGCGCGTTTATCTCTCGCGGAACGTGCCCGATCGACCACCGATCGAAGCGGGCCAACAGCTCCCGGGCGCGGACCCGCTTCTCGCGCAGTTCGGGGTCGTTGGCGTTCCACTCCCCGCGGACCTGCTTCACGATCAGCTCCGAGTCGCCCCGGACGTCGATCGCGTCGAAGCCGTACTCGTCGGCGGCCTCCAGCGCCCGGATCAGCGCGGCGTACTCGGCCTGGTTGTTGGTGACTCGCCCGATCCGCTCGCTCCCCTCGGCGACGACGCCGTCGGACGTGACGAGACACCAGCCGACCGCGCCGGGGCCGGGGTTCCCTCGGGAGGCGCCGTCGAAGTAGACGTGCGCGCGGCCGCCGCCCTCGCGGAGGAGGTTCGTGAGGCGGGTCGGGTCGCTCCCCTGTACGACGACTTTGGAGTCGTAGGCGACGGCGACCGCCCCGTCTCGGTCGGCGCGCCACCGCTCGTGAGCGGTGTTGCCCGGCTCGATCCGGACGCCGGCGTCCTCGAGTCGAGTCCGCGCAGTCGCCGGATCGCAGTCGATCGTCGGCATTCGTTCGTCGTCGGCACCGGCGCGTCAAAGCCTTGTCCGTCGCGGTCGCGCGGTTCCGAACCCTCACTAAATTTTAAGTTATTCCATTTGGATAGTATATAAATGCGATGACACGGCCAACCCGGCAACGGGATCACGACCGGCAGCGCGTGCGGGACGAGGAGGCCGACGAGACCGAAACAGATGCCGAGGAAGTCGACGCCGGCGAGTTGGACCCCGAGGACTTCGATCCGGAGGAGCTCACGCGGACCGCGGACGGTGAACTGATACACGAAGAGACCGGGCTCATCGTCGAGGAGGAGCAGATCGACCCCGGCCCGGAGTGGCGGGCGTTCAACCACTCGGAGCGGCAGTCGAAGTCGCGCGTCGGCGCCCCGACGACGAAGACGATGCACGACAAGGGGCTGACGACGACCATCGACTGGAAGGACAAGGACGCGTACGGCCGCTCCATCTCCTCGAAGAAGCGGTCGCAGATGCACCGACTGCGGAAGTGGCAAGAGCGGATTCGGACGAAGGACGCGGGCGAGCGCAACCTCCAGTTCGCGCTCTCGGAGATCGACCGCATGGCGAGCGCGCTCGGCGTCCCCCGGTCGGTACGCGAGGTCGCCTCCGTCATCTATCGACGCGCGCTCAACGAGGACCTCATCCGCGGCCGATCGATCGAGGGCGTCTCCACCGCCGCGCTCTACGCCGCCTGCCGTAAGGAGGGGATCCCCCGCTCGCTCGAGGAGATATCCGACGTGTCTCGGGTCGACCGCAAGGAGATCGGTCGGACGTACCGCTACATCTCACAGGAACTCGGCCTAGAGATGCGGCCCGTCGACCCGAAGAAGTACGTGCCCCGCTTCTCCTCCGAGCTCGAACTGAGCGAGGAGGTCCAGTCGAAGGCCAACGAGATCATCGAGACGACCGCCGAGAAGGGGCTGCTCTCCGGGAAGTCCCCGACCGGGTACGCGGCCGCCGCCATCTACGCCGCCTCGCTGCTCTGTAACGAGAAGAAGACCCAGCGCGAGGTCGCCGACGTCGCGCAGGTGACGGAAGTCACCATCCGCAACCGGTATCAAGAGCAGATCGAAGCGATGGGGATCCACAGCTAAGCGTCGCCGGCGCGGGGGCCCCGCGTCGGCGTCTGTTCCCCGTCTCCCGCGCGCCAGCAACGTTCAAGCCGCCGCGGCGTCAACGACCGGTCGAATGCGGCTCGACGAGTTCATCGAGTTCGAGGCGAACGAGCGCGCCGAGCGGCGGCGCCTCGCGAGCGAGAAGGACTACGGCATCCTCGATCACCTCGACTCCTTCGAGCGGCGCTTCGACGAGCACGTCTCCGACGACGCCGTGGTCGGCAGCGTCTCGCCCTCCATCTTCGTCGGCCGCTCGAACTACCCGAACGTGTCGACCGGGCTGCTCTCGCCGGTCGGGCGCGAGGAGCGCGCGGAATCGTTCGAGACCTCCGCGGCGTGGTACGACGAGGGCGTCTCCATCGCCGACGTGTTCGACCGCCGGACGAGCCTGCTCAACTCGGCGCGCGGGGTCGACGTCAGGGACGTCGGTGCGAGCGCCAGCGCCGTGGGGGGCGGTGGGGTCGGCGCCGGCGGGAACGCCGCGAGCGTCCACGACGCGTGGGACGGGTGGCTCGGCGTCCAGCGCGAGGTCGCGATCGCCGACCGGCCGGTCGACGTGGAGATCGGTCTCGACGGCCGACCCGACCTCGACTTCGACGTCGGGACCCAGGACATCAAGACGCCGACCGGGCCGCGCGCGGCCGCCCGCACCGCCGAACTCGGCGAGAACCCGCACGTCCCCCGGCCGGTGAAGAAGACCCTCGAAGACGACGACTGGCGCGCCGAGGGCGCGATGACGTACCTCTACCGCCGCGGGTTCGACGTCTACGAGATCAACACCGTCCTCTCCGCCGGCGCGCTCGGGCGCGGCCGGAACCGCCGGCTCGTCCCGACGCGCTGGTCGATCACGGCGGTCGACGACACGGTCGGACAGTTCCTCCGCGGCTCGATCCGCGGCGACCCGACGGTCGACCGGATCGAGGTCCACCGCAACGAGTACCTCGGGAACGCCTTCTGGGTGATCCTCGTCCCGGGGCAGTGGGAGTACGAGCTCGTAGAGATGAAGTCGCCCGGGTCGATCTGGAACCCCGACCCCCAGGCAGGCGTCTCCCTCTCGGCCGCCAGCGAGGGGCGCGAGGGGCGGACCGGCTACGTCGAGGAGACGGCCGGCGCCTACTACGCGGCCCGGCTGGGCGTGCTCGAACACCTCGACGGCCGCGGGCGGCAGGCGAAGGCGCTCGTCCTGCGCCACGTCTCGGACGACTACTGGGGGCCGGTCGGCGTCTGGCAGGTGCGCGAGGCCGTCCGGAACGCCTTCGAGGGGGAGCACGGCACCGCCGAGACGTTCGGCGAGGCGGTCCGCGGCGTGGCCGATCACCTCCCGGTGTCGCTCGGTCGACTGCGGCGCAAGTCGACGCTCGCGGCCGGCCTGCAGGCGAACCTCGGGGACTTCGTCGACGCGGGCTGAGGGCGCGGCCGCGGCGTTCCGCGCGCCCGATCCGTTTTAGTCCCGTCGGCGAGTTGCAGCGAGCATGATTCCCGCGGTCCCCGCGTTCGGCGGCGTTCCCGGCGGTCCCGAGCTCGTGATCCTCCTGTTGGTCCTCGTGCTGCTCTTCGGCGTTCCCGTCGTCGTCATCGCTGGCGCGGTGCTGTTCTTCCGACTCCGCTCCGACGAGGAGCCGGACGCCGACCGGATCGCGGAGTTGGAGGCGGAGGTCGAACGCCTCCGCGAGATGGTGGACGACGGACCGGACGAGCGCGACGGCGACGAGGGCGAGTAACCGGTCAGTCCTCGGCCCAGTAGTACAGTTGCTCGCGCGGGGCGTCGCAGTTCGGACAGTTGGCCGGGAGTTCCGAGCCGATCTCGCCCATCTCGCCGCACTCCCAGCAGCGCCACATCACGTAGGCGGTGCCGAACACGTCGCGGGCGTCGGTGAGGCTCAGCGACGCCGACCCCGACGGCGACGAGACGTAGAACCCGTCGTCGTCGACGCCGCGGACCGTGCCGAGCTTTTCGCCGTCCTCGTCGTACACCGACTGTCCGATGCTCACGTCGGCGAATTCGGGTTTTTCGGAAGCCATGTGCGAGAAGTACGGGCCGGTCCCACATAAGTATGACACGCGAACTCATGCCACACGGCGGACGACCGCGGCGAGATCGTCGAGCAGTACCCGACCGCCGACGGCACCGTCGTCGAGCGGACCCCCGTGGCCTGACCCGGCTTTTTCCGCTCGTCGCTCTCTTCGTCGCACCTGCCGTCTCGTAAACCGTGTGCCGTGCGTTCACGTGTCACACTTATGT
>Ga0102939_1000738_pt1 | contig 12102 bp, 6 predicted proteins | sample SalPon2_B_H2O_MG_FD_78214 | JGI IMG/M metagenome (GOLD analysis project Ga0102939, IMG submission 78214) | Salt pond water microbial communities from South San Francisco under conditions of wetland restoration - Salt Pond MetaG R2_B_H2O_MG | ecosystem: Environmental > Aquatic > Non-marine Saline... | reverse complement strand
TCTGTCCAGTCACGTATCGCGTTCGGCTCATCGTTTGAGTCAGGATCAGAATCAAAAGCTCACACCTACAGCCTCCTTCGACGCACCCATAGCCGGACACACTACGAAACATAAATGTTGAAATTCCAAGGGATAAGCACATATCCGTGTTATGGGTCTTTTCTCAAGTGACCAGCTAGGTTTAGAGATAACTGTCGAACTGATTATATCAGATGCTGGTAGGTGCTGATGTATGAGATATCCCCGCTCGCGAGTCGTATCTCAGCGTTGTCGTCGATGTTAATCGTCGCCAGAACCTCGATTCCGATTTTAATCTAGATCCAAATTAAGTAATCCTCCACAGTCAGCATCTGCACTACTGAGTTGACCGAGACCAACGAGGATGAGTAATGCGTCGTGTTTATATAGAATCTGACGCTCCTGGTGTCAACGACTGGTGAGCCCAACGTCTCTGGAACCTGTGACCGGAGTCCCAGTAGCGTTTACTACAGGTCGCACTTGATTTGCGCCTCCAACGTCGTCTACATATTTGATATCGGAGTTACTAGAGTCAAGAAAGAGGATCTCCTGTGCGCCATCGCCATCAGTATCAGCCGTCGTAATCGGTGATTTTGCTGCCGATCCGCTTTGTGTCAGCGCAGTAGCGCCTCCATCATTGGCATCGATTGCTTTGATATTGTTCGAGTTGACAAACAGTGCCTCATCTGCTGAGTCCCCATCCACATTAAACAGTTGCCCGACGCCGATTCCGATTCCATTATTCGAGTCCGCTGTCGGACCAAGAGACTTGACGCCTCCGTTAGGACCAGGTTCAAGATATTTGAGGTTCTGACTTGAATCCGCAAACACGAGTTCGTTCGTCCCATCGCCGTCGATATCGCCGATTGCGGAGAGAGCATCAGCCCCAGTTTGTGCAACTGTCGTCACGTCTCCCGATGAATCCACACGGAACAGTTTATTCGAGTTTGAGTTCGTGAAGAATACCGATGACTCGCTTCCATTAAATTGACCTGTGACCATTGCTGACTTACTGGTACTCGGATTGACACTTGCACCGGCGGGAACCAGGGTCGTCTCATTTCGTTTCTGTGCGCCCGTGCTCGTGTTAATCGCTTCAACTGTCTTGATTACCCCCGATGAATTGGTAAACGGTTGTTCAGACCGACCATCACCGTCGATATCGGCAGCGGTGCCGAGCACAGCCACATCAGAGCGACTGATCAGTATAAGATTGTCCGGATCCGTTCCATTCTCATCGACCAATTTGAGTCCACCCGTCACAACCGTTTGTGACCCAGGTGCGAATGGGTCATCGCTGGCACCGTTTGTTCCACCCCCACCATCACTCCCACCGCTACTACCGCCATCGCTCCCACCACTGCCGCTGCCGTTGATTTGACTTCCCGGTTGGACATTGACACGACTATTTGTCGAGGTGAGTCCGAACGTTGCTGTGAGTGGTGAGGCTGGTGTTGTGTCATATGTAAGTGTGACATTAATTGCTCGTGGCTCATCCCCGACCGTTGACGATAACTCAATAAGCGCGTCCGTATCGCTGATGACTGTGTGGTTCACCGTTTGGGCGAATGTTGAGTTATTGGCGAACGACTCAGAGATTGTTTCCGTATCGATGCTAAACGGTGTCGTTGATGAATCGACTGTGAGACGAGCTGTTCCCCGGTCCGTCCCGACGTTTTCAACCGGGACGGTCACCGTGAGCGAGTCAGCTGTCACGTTTTCTTCGATAACCCGGAGCGTCGTGCCGTTTTGCGTCCGAAACACACTCCGACGACCCGGCGACGATGTCTGAATGTCGCTTCGATTGATATCGCCAAGTTGTGGCACAATGAATTGATCGTCGATTTGCACGTCGACCTCTGAGGAGACTGAACTCTCGCTGAGTGTTGCCGTGACGGCGAGACCACCCCCGACGACACTCAGAACGACCGTCCCGATCACCAACATCTCAAACGCCCCATGGGAGCTCATAAGCGTAACTGCTCCTGTTTGTTCAACTCTTGTAGTGGTTCTTGTAAATATCCTGTTCGATGCCAAATTGATATGAAGGGGGTATTACTGCTATCTGTCACAATTGAACCTTGGTGGCGGCATGCCCGCACGTAGCTCATGATGACTTCCTCCCGATTCGAGTATATTCGAGTATATTCGAGTATCATATCAACCTGAAGTGACGCGACTGTGGGCGTGGGGACCAATATATTCGGAGCTAACTGCTCTGTGTCATCCTCGATTGTACTATCAGGAATGTATCAATTCTTCCATACAGCATCACCCGTCGGTCTCTGCATACGTTATAGTGGGATATGAGGAATATGGCTTGTCATCCCAATCGTGAGTGCGAAGACGACTGAACGGCACGACACAGCCTACTGAGAGTCATAGCGTGTCTCTATTGTTTGACTCGTCTACGCGAATTGTCTGCAGGATTGGATTTTGTGCCCGCTGATAATAAAAGATTTCTGAGGATAGATTCCGTTAATATCGCTATCGGTATGAATAATAACCAGATCTGGGTCATCGTCATACCGATGATGTCACGGTAGCCTTACTGATCCTCAGCAAAATCATGAGTGCGGGTGATGGAGTCCCAAATCACAATGTATTATTTCTGTTCTGGATTCGGGAGGCATGCCACATTCATCGTTTCGTTCCAACTTAGACATCCATAACTATACTTTACACTCTCCAGGATTATGTCTGAAGAAATTATTACAGAGAATCTACCGAATATGGATCTCTGAGTTGATGCCATATTTGAGAGGTAATTTCCATCTCAGTTCACGGGGTCGCACGCTGAGAATATTCCATCCTTCTTTTTACGCACTAAGAATCCAGTTTGATATGCAATTTGCGCCGATCTCGGTAAATTATGTGTTGTGATCGCTGCGGAATCACACATCTGTGTATAACTCACACCCTGAGAACCGATGCTAAGTACCCGTAGAAATACCCCAAATCGAAGTGATTGTGGAAAAGATGAGAATCGAAACAACCGAAGACCGCAATCGACTGTGGGAGAATCTGTGTGAAGCCACCGGGGAAAATGCCCGCTCGAAGGCACTGGATCGAGCAGCCCGATATTATCTGCATACGGGCGTTGGAATATACAGACGTTGCTTGATGAAGCCGAAGCACAGGGAAGTCTCACCGCGCCCGAGGTCGCAGCCATTCTCGACGAGCGTGAGTTGCCAGTGACGCATGAAACGACATCGTCAGTCGGTCCAGAGTGAGCAATGTGTGTCTAAGGGCACACCATCAAAACACTACCCGCACCCTCTCATTCTATCGTAAGTGTCGCAGGTCGACGCGCTCGGAGTGTAACTGTCGATAGACGCAGCTATAATTGGTCGAGCTCCAAGTTTTGACAAACAGAATTGAAAATTGAGTATCCAGGTTGTAGTGTCAGTCGCCTGAATAGATAATCAGTCCGAACTGGATTTAGTTGTTATCAGTGCTGAGTGGGTTGATGGCGACGCCAATGTCGTACGACCCAGGATCTGCGGTGTCGTCAAGTTCGGCAGCAATATTAACTTCTTCTGCATCAGCATCACTTCCCGAGATGGTAGCGATATACGTTCCCTCTCCAGTTTTGATTGCATCATCTTTTGCGTTTGTATCATCAACATTGGCGTCATTATCCGATCCCTCTCCACCAGTTGGCCCATCTTCATTACCGACAGCAATGTCGATTACGTCTGGAGAATCAATCTCTATCTGAACATCTAAATCATCAGCAGCGTTATTCCGGATTGCAGCATCAAACCGTACCTCATCTCCATTGTTTAATTCAACCGCAGCCTGAAAACTCGTGTTGTCATCGCTTACCCGCTCAAAGCTGGCATCCTGATCACCATCTTCGACCTCAATATCCGTCACCGTCAACGCCTGCTCAGCTTGCACGTCGGCTTGTCCTTCGACACTTCCGGAGAGTCCTGATGCGGCGGCTGTGACTCCTGCACCTGCGGCGGCGACTCCTGCTGTTCCAAGTATGATTGACCGTCTGCTAAAGTCCGGCATATATACAGTATACATTATTGAGCGGCATTCATATCAACATTTTGTAACGTTTTCGAAACAGACTACTTTCGATATTGAAACTCGGGGACTCTTTATCGATAATATGTGATATCCATGTACCGTCTGCTAAAGTCTGGCAACGAATCAGACGGTCCGTCGTCTCTTCCAGCGACGGTTTTTTAATTGTTTGACGATTGCACAGCAAAGACGAGAATCAGAGAGTCAAACAGAGCGAGTGTCGGGTCAGCAATAACGTCGCCTTTTTGAATCGAGTGAGTGCTCTGTCGTGTCAATTTTCGAGGAAATGATTAACCCGAGCTTGTATTAGTTAGCGCTCAGCGGGTTGATTGCCACGCCGATGTCGTACGACCCAGGCGAAGCGGTATCGTCAAGCTCGGTAAATACCCCACTCTGCTCAGTCACAGATTCTGCAGTACTGTTAGAATCAGCATCACTAATCTTGCGACAAACGTTCCATCGCCCTGGACAGCGTTCCTGTTTGCCCTGCCGTCATCAACTGATCATTATTCCTGACGTCAACATTGATGACATCAGGCGCATCGACAGTGACTTTGACAGTCAATTCACCCGCTGCGCTGTTTTCGAGCGTCGCATCAAATAGAACGCCGTCACCATCGCTCAATTCGACAGCCACCTAGAAGCTAGTATCGTCATCGCTGATCGCCAGACACACTCACATCAGTGACGGTCAATGCCTGCTCGGCTTGCATGTCAGCTTGTCCTTCGACACTTCCAGAGAGTCCTGACGCAGCGGTCGTCACTCCAGCGCCCGTAGCGGCAACCCCTGTCGTCCTGAGTATGAGTGACCTCTAGTAACGTCTGGGATGGACATCAGAAATTATTGGTCGCGTTCGTATCAAAATTGCATACCGGTATCGAAGTAGATTATTTTCAACACTGACACACGAGCATCTTCCGTTGGTGATATGTGCCATTCATCTTTATGTCGTATAATCTATCAACCAAACCAACATGGTTCGTTGTTTTTTGTACGGTAGTCTCTCTAACTAGCCTGAAAACAATCCAGTAGAGCCGAAAGTCAACGGTGTGGATTACAGTCTCACGATTGACGACGGTTACTTACGTATATCACTGTACTCTCTCTCAGAAAGATATGATATCTGTCCGGGAGTAATACAGAAAACTCAAACACCGGTGTAATCAACTCTTGTGTCGCCCATCGTCTCCGAATCGATGTACCCTTTCGATGTTTGTATATCTTGGAGACCCACAACTGAGACGCTCCCGCCGCCGCTGATGGAGTCGGACTCACTCTGTAATCATACATCAAGTCGACAATGTAACATCGATATGCTTCGTCCTCACACTGTCTTATATTAGTTACTTGGGACTGTCAGAACGGCCGCATCTCGGGCGGTCTGGACTGCGCGAGCGGCAGGTGTAATGGCTTCTGTCACTTCCGTTGCAATCTCTGTTTCGACTGTCTTCGCGTCGAATTCAGTGACCAGAGAAATTACACTTAAGAATCTCTTTAATTAATCCCGCGGTTGAAACGACAGCTTCTGATGTCGAGCGAATAGTTATGCTGAAATAATAATAAAAATTCACTATCACGATGTCATCACTCTCTCGTTCAGAATTTCAGCGACAAATCCAGCGATTAGACCCGATATCGTTTGAGCAATTCATTGCAGATATTTGGGCACATCAAGGGTGGAACGTGAGAGTTACATCAGCGTCGCATGACCGGGGAATAGATATTATTGCTGAATGGAATGGGGTTATCTCTCGCACAGAAGCAGTCCATGTGATGAGATGTCAATCTGAGGTGAGTTCACATGAAGTGCAGCGGTATGGAAGAATCCCAAATCAAGATCCAGCGATTGAGACCATGATCACCGTGACACGAAGTTCCTTTTCACAACCAGCACAGGAGCTTGCGGCTGATTTGAATGTCAAGACTGTCGACTGTCATGATCTCCACACTCTCGTTCGTGAAAGCGAGCTCGTTCCGTTATTATTTGTGTATGTCGAGAGCAACGAGACTGAAACACAAAGTCGTCTCTCCCGGGTTGACATGAAGAGATCAAAGTTACATACAGCTACGGGCGTGGATGCATCTGCATCTAGTTCAACTTCGAGATCAATCGTATCCTCTAGCTCACGGAGCCGATCAACCACCGCTCATTCGTCAATGGCAGACGACAGGAATACTACTCTTACCCATCCTGAGTCTACCGGGTCTTTCAAAATCGGTCTTTATGCTCTCATCGTCATATCAATACTCCTGTCGGTCGGGTTTTTATTGACTCTCCTGTAGCGATATCATACCATGGCTGAAATTCCAAATTCAAAAAAGAGCGTCTGATGTAGGAAAGCGAGGGACGGGAGAGTTTCAACTCGTATCGTAACTGCCAGAGCTGGTATTCTTCGCCAAACATCGAAAACCCGGACCCAGATCCGGATCCGGACAGTATCAATGCATTGTCCCTAAGACGCCACTACCTCACTGAAGAAGACTGTCGAGAATAACTCGGAATATTGAGTAAATAATTGACACGCTTAGACGGACAAATACGAATACGAATACAGATACCGCCCCTTATTTTCCGGCACGCACGCTGAGAAGGGAACCAGTTTCTGGAGTATAATTAGGACTGTCATTATCGCTGAGACACTCCTATCCAGTTGCGATTGTGGTTGCATCACGACCATTACTAATGAGGAACCCAATGGCAATTCATTATATTGATGAATTAGGTCGGAAATCCGTGGGATTAATACGGGATATGAGAAAGATACAATAGATAGACATAGTGAGCTCTCGCGGAGCGTTTGAGATGTTGGTGATTGGGACGGTCGTTTTAAGCGTAGTTGGAGGTGGTCTTGCCGTCACAGCAACACTCAGCGATAGCTCAGTCTCTTCAGAGGTTAACGTCCAGATTGCCCGTCAGTTCGTTGTGCCACAACTTGGTAACATCAATCAAAGCGACATTCAGACATCGTCGCCAGGTCGTCGAAGTGTCTTTCGGACACAAAACGGCACAACGCTCCGAGTGATTGAAGAAAACACCGAAGCCAACTCGCTCACGGTGACGGTCCCAATCGAAAACAATGGAACGGACCGAGGGACGACTCGTCTTTCGACTGACTCATCGACAACACCGTTTACAATCGATACAAAAACCATCTCCGAATCGTTTGCCAATAACTCAACATTCGCCCGAACAGTGAACCACACAGTCATCAGTGACACGGACGCGCTCGTTGAGTTACCATCGACAGTTGGAAGCGAACCACGAGCAGTCAATGTGACACTCACGTACGACACAACACCAGCCTCACCACTCACAGCAACGTTCAAACTCACATCAACGGATAGCCGTGTCAACGTCCAGCCAGGCGACTCATTCGATGGTGGAGGTGGGGGGAACAGCGGCGGTGACGGTGATGGTGACAGCGGCGGAAGCGGCGGTGGTAGTGGAACCAGCAGCACTGATCCATTCTCGCCTGCAGCGTCGGCAGTCGTGACCGACGGGCTCAAAATTATCAATCCAAACGGGACTGATCCAGATGACCCAATACTGGTCTTCCAGGGGGATGTCGAAGCCGTCGGGACTTCCATCGATCTTGACGGTGATGGGCGATTCGAACAGCCGTTTGTTAACTCGTCTGGGGCGCTCAAAACGGTCGAAGGCAAAAACACGAGCACAGGCGTGCAGATACGAAATGAGACGACACTAGTCCCTGCGAGTTCTCCAAATTCGCCACGGAGCTCAAAAACAATCATGACCGCCGGTCGATTCGACGGCAGCGAAACATCGATATTCTACGCCTCAACGAACGAGGAGATAGTGCGTGTCGACGCGTCTGGATCGATAAAAACCGTTACGACTGCGCAAAGCAAAGCTGTCTCTGAGATTGGCGATGTCGATGGTGATGGAGTTGATGAGCTTGCATTTACCGATGGCAGTGCGAATCTCAAATATCTCGAGCCCGGTGGATCAGTCGAGAAATTCGGCACAGGCGCCGGGTCAAACAATGGAATCGGAGTGGATGGACTCCTCGACGCGGACGGCGACACAGCACAGGAACAACTGTTCGTTGGTGGTTCGAACAATATCAACGCTATCGACGCGAACGACGACGGCAGTCCAACCAAACTAACCTCAAATGGGCAAGCGACGAAGTCACCGCTCACGGCGGCTGACACCGACCGTGATGGACAACAAGAGGTGCTCTTTGTTAGCACAAGCTCACAGGAGTTGAAGTACGTGGACAATGTCGGCAGTGGGAACGACATCAAGCCGGTCGTGAACGCTAGTGGGCAGCCCATGACTGGGTTCACCGAAACTGGACTGGCTTCAGCCGCTGCGGTAAGCAGTGGCGGATCCGGTGGATCCGGTGGAAGCGGGGGAAGCGGGGGAAGCGGAGCGGAGGCTGCAGTGAGCCCTGTGGAGGCACAGACAATCGTCTTTAATGAGAAGAATCAAGCCAAACTTCGATCCGTTCGTCCGAATACGAATCAAGAGTTCGGCACGAATATACAAACGAAGTCACTCGGACCACAGACACAATTGTTTGGCGACTCACAAACAGAGATTCCGTTTATCGGCAATAATAAGCGACTCAAGGCTGTCAATCAGTCTGGGAACGTTCGGACGCTTCTCAACAAATCCGAAAATGGTGGAGTGGATCTCCGAGAGGGTGTCCGCCTTGGCGCTGCGGACATAGATAGCGACGGTCGCACTGCGGTGATCTTCTCCGATAATAATGGTCGGATCCGGCGATACGAGCCTGAGACCGATGAATTGAAAACAGTGTTGTCAACGAGCGGTGTAGACGCTCATAGTATTGGTGGGCTAGCCGACTTCGATAGTGATGGCTCACGCGATGAGTTGATCTTTACTGATGCAAACAAGAATGTCCGTATTCTTCAAACAGACACTGGGACTATCGAAACGACAGGGTTTGCAACAAAGAATAAGATCAAAATTGGCTCACCAATTGTCGATAGCGGGAAGGTCAAACTTCCGGCTGTGAACGCGAATGAGGCGGTAGTCCTCGTCAATCGAACCGGAGGCACGCGGACACTAACCACAGAGGGTCAACCAACCGGGGGATTAGCAACAGTTGATATTGACGATGATAAAACCACTGAGATATTATTCGCTAACGGAAATAATAATAATCGTATCAATGTCGTCGAACTCAATGGAGATACAAGAGAATTGACCTCCACTCCGAACAAAGCCGACGGTAATACCGGTGTCAGTTGACGATTGCTGTGCATACTGAACACTCCTCTGCTACGGGAGCAATTTAATTATGTTCTCTCAGCGTCTCCTGTTGGTTATGAACTTGACCAGCGTCGTTGATTCAATAATCGGAATTGGGTCAGCTAACAAATAATAGGTCGTCTCGTCTAGAGCAGCCTGTTACATGCACTTTTGATGTGAAGCCTCTCAGTCCGGTTCGACACGGATTTCGTGAGGAGCTTTCTTAGGATATAACCAACCGGCAACTAAAATTGTTGACTGCGTTATTGACACTCGAAAAACAGCGGACCTCAGAGTAATGTTGCAACGCAGAGTACAGGCACATTAGCAGCCAATATCCGGTCTATGATAATTACAACTGATTCAACGTGTTCATGCGTGCTACACGACACTATTTATTAGCAGGATTGATATGACTATCCGCACGACATTCAATTCTATTGGTATGTTGTTAGTCCTCGTGAATTCGGCTATCGGGGGTGGTGCTGGGGTCATGGTCGGGACTCCTGGTCCAATGATAACTGAACCCGGTGTCTCTCACATTGATCACTCACCCACTCTGGGACAAACGTCGTCCATCAGCAGTGATGAAGCTCATATAGAACAGCTGGCGGTTACTGTTGATGGAAAACATGTTGATTCGGGGGGAACGATCACAACCGCAGACGATCCACAGTTAGTCTTTAATATAACTTCTCAATCTCAGCTCTCTTTGATCTCGCTTCGCATCGATGGTGGTGTCTATCGGTCGTATACACCGAACACAACCAGCTATTCACAATCACTCACACTTGAGTTACAACCTGGGTCACATCAGGTTGTACTCGTCACAAAGACACCGACGGATGTGAGTGAGTACGACCTGCGGATAATTGAGGACAGTTTCCCCCCAACAATGGAGTTCAGCAAACCGATTTCGGTTTCTGGAGCGTCGCTTGAAAACTCATATGAGATCGATCGCTCTCGAATCCGAATCGCAGGAACGGTCCATGATCGGTCGGACGTGACAAAAATAACGATCAAACATACTTACCGATATACCCATGCCGAGGAGAGAAAAAGCGGGCACTCAGAAACAATCATCCGAAATCCTAATGAGTCGATATCATGGCCGGTTCACCTCATTCCACCACAACAAACATCGACTGCAACGAATCGAATTACTATCATGCTATATGATAAATTCGATCAAATTCGACAATACGAATTCCGTCTGGACGTGAGTGATGAGGCTCAACCTGAAATTAATATCACCGATGTTGAAGTGCTCTATCCGATCTCTGAGGTGCGAGTCGAGTTCTCTGTGAAAGATGTCGTTGGTATCCGGTCTGTTCGAACTACCCGAACTGAAGACTCAGATCAGGGGCGTAATCTATTGCTTGCGCTTAATCCTACGAAACAGCCAATCACAGCTGAATTTACTCACAGGTTCGAACTGAGTGAAAACGCATCGCCGGCTACGATTGTTGCTGAAGATGCAAGCGGACAAGAGGAGGTAGTCACTCGTGAATTCAATTATTCTGCGTTACTATCACCAGAAATACGCATCAACTCACAACAGACCCAATTCGATACTGAGCGTCAACTGAGAGCGGTCGGAACTATTTCAGACGGAAAGATTGAGCGTGTGCGTGTGGAGACTGTCGCCGCAAATGGAACGGTGCTCGACATTCAGACGGTTCACGACGATACCGTCGTCTCACGTGTGATGATGGACGAGACTTTGCGTACCGGGACAGATGTCTATCCTATCCGCGTCCGTGTGCGTGCACTTGATGCGACTGGAACAGAGCATATTAATTCAACCACACTCTCGCAGCCAGCGATTCAGACGCAAGCAGAGACAGCCTCCCCGCAGTCACCGACTGAACAGCGCACAGATCAAACACCTCGTCAAAACAGTTCACGGACCACTACTGGGACACAGAGTGTTTTTGAGGAGATATCTGAACTACTCACACCGTCTTTCAATTCTGACACAGACTCAGTTAGCAACAGCAGCCCTGTTGGGCTTGCACTACTTATAGGAACGGTTGTTGTGTGTCTCTTTCTTATTCTCCGACTGTGAGGTCAACTCCCAGACTGCGTTGTCGCCCACAGTATTGAGGGAAAACACGCCTCAGAGTAGCAATCATATAGCTTGCGTGCCTGAAATTACTTATCGTGGTATTTCAGTCGAATGTGAGTCCGGAGAGATACTTCGAACAGTCCTGCGCAATAATGCAATGTCACCGCATAGTGGGATGACAGAAATCGTCAACTGTGGAGGAAACTCGACATGTGGAACCTGTGCCGTTCGCATTGTGGATGGACCGATTGGCGAACGAACACCGAAGGAACAAGCCCGACTTGCCGTCTCAACATACGATGACGCTGATGATATTCGTCTTGCATGCAGATATCGAGTGACTGATGATGTGACTGTTGCGCGGGCTTGAGGTGATTATGTTTTCTCGCCGTATTCTGTGACGAGTCATTCGCTACGTGCTCTTCTTAGACGTGATGAGGGAGTCAGCACAAACTTTTGATACGTATGTAATTCCCCCATGGTGATGTCAGTGTCACTCTCTGCGTTGTCACGCTGAGTGATACACGTCGTGATCCCCGGAATAGATACGGACTAAGACTATCTTAATTCTCGCATCAGATGCACACCTCAAAATGAGTCCCATGCAGTTTAACTATCGAGTGTCTTCGTTGCAGTCGTCTAGGGATGATCTGAAAGAACAGTCGAGTACAATGCGTACCCTGCGATAATGACTGCTGCGAGGGCACCTAATGCGAGTAATACCGGTACATACTC
>Ga0102939_1000736_pt1 | contig 12113 bp, 12 predicted proteins | sample SalPon2_B_H2O_MG_FD_78214 | JGI IMG/M metagenome (GOLD analysis project Ga0102939, IMG submission 78214) | Salt pond water microbial communities from South San Francisco under conditions of wetland restoration - Salt Pond MetaG R2_B_H2O_MG | ecosystem: Environmental > Aquatic > Non-marine Saline... | reverse complement strand
GCTTCCTTGAAACATACTGCTTTACCTGCTATCTGATGCATCAACGGTCCGCCTTGACTGTATGGAAAGACTGCTGAATCTATCTCAGAGGCATACTGTTCCTTACATAGAATCATTCCTCCTCGTGCACCACGTATAGACTTGTGTGTGGTAGTGGTTACTATGTCACATTCTGGGAAAGGACTTGGATGAACACCAGCCGCCACCAAACCAGAAATATGCGCAATATCACACATCAACAACGCATCAACCTCATTTGCTACCTCTCGGAACATTTCAAAATCAACCTCTCGAGGATAAGCACTGTAACCACATACAATCAAGTCTGGATCATGCTGTTTAGCAGCCTCCATCACATCCTCTTTTTCAAACCTCTCAGTTTCTTCATTTATCCCGTAAGTGTGGAAATCAAACAGATCTCCAGAGAAATTTACTCCATGTCCATGTGTCAAGTGTCCTCCGTGACTCAGTACAGGTCCTAAAATTTTATCGCCTGCATCTAATTGTGAGAAGTAAGCTGCAAAGTTTGCTTGGCTGCCTGAATGTGGTTGAACGTTAGCGTGATCAGCACCGAAGATTTCGCATGCTCGTTTTTTTGCGAGATTCTCTATCTCATCGTGGTATTCACAACCTGCATAGTATCTCTTACCTGGATATCCCTCGGCGTATTTATTTGTCAAGACTGAGCCTTGTGCCTGTAATATTTGGCGTGGTACAAAGTTTTCTGAGGCAATCATCTCCAAAGACTCAGATTCCTGCCTCTCAACTTCGTTTTTAATCGCTTTGTAGACCTCTGGATCTGCTTCAGAAAGATCACGATGTTCCATAACCAATCCTTGAAACTGCAAACCTAGTATATCTTTTGATACCTCAGAAATTCTGCCGTATTAAATCCTTCAAGGATTCATTTTCTGATGCTTCTAAAAATTCCTCAGGTTTCATCCATAAAGCCTCATCGATACCTTCATCAGCAGGATTATTTGAGGTATCAACTTCCTGATCATCAATATCGGCTTTAAACACAGTCAACACAACTTGGTTGCTATCACTCTTCGAGCCTGTGAAAAAATCGTACATTCCTACAGGTTCCCCTATCTTAGCTTCACAGGAAATCTCCTCTTCAAGTTCGCGCTGCAAAGCCTCTAAAGGTTCTTCACCGTACTCTATCTTCCCTCCAGGAAGAACGTAATATGTTTTCTCAGCAGCCATTGTTTTCAGAACCAGAAGTTTTCCATTCTGCTGTATCAATGCTTTAACTGCTGGAAGAGGTTTATCTCTCATCTCTTTTCTCACTCTCTTCTTGCGAGCATTCTTACAACTAGTTGAAGTATTTCAACGAAAACTCCCATGTATGCTACGTATAGGCCTATACCATTCAGGAAAGGTTTTCCAGGCCTGGTTTTTGTCATGTAAATCTGGTGGATCAGGTAAACTATGAATCCGATCAATGCGAGTGTGAAGCTGATTAACGCGAATATGCCTGAAAAGCTTCCGATGAAAGACACTGCAAGCACACCTAGAAAGATGTAGTTAGCATAACCTCCCCAGTTAGAGAAATCATGATTTGTACCGAACACCAGCAATCCCGCAAATAATGCGATCGCTGTAGTCACTAATCCAGTAATTCCTAGAGCTACTAACTGCGTGCCAGGATCTAAGAACATTGTGATTATCCCTGCTCCAAACATTCCATAAGCTAACTGCACTATACTTGTTCCTGCTATTGCTTTATCAGTATTTTCTTCTCTTATACCTTTTTTAGCCAGCCAGCTTCCTCCTGTAAGCATCGCACCGTAAACGATAACTCCAAGAAACAGGAAGGTTCCAAAAAGAATATTGTTTACTGCTGAAAGCGGTGTAAAACCAAAAATCCACATTATTGCGATATTCAGGATTATCAGGGAGGTTGCGATACCTAAACTCTTAAGCTGACCTTTCTCAAACATAATATTAGAATATCTTCAAACAGTTAATAATCTGATCTTCTCCCTCATATTGAAAACCGTTCATACTGAAGACAGTTTTGTGGAAAATAGAAAAGGTAATTTTTTTGTTGTAGAGGGTCCTGATGCCTCTGGTAAAGCCACTCAAACATCCCTTATAGTTGAATGGCTGAGAGAAAATGAATTCAGCAATCTTTCCGAAAATAAACAAGTCGAGTTCTTAAGTCGTATGCCTGGAAAATATCCGGGAAAAGAGGACAGCATAGAAAAGGGTGTTTGGAAACTTTCCTTCCCTACCTATGATCAGACACCTGGAGGGAGAGTAGTTCAGGCATACTTAGATGGAAGACTTGGGAAAAGAGACGAACTAGAAATCATGGATATAGTTGATATGTATGCTGCAGACAGGAAACAGTTCAAGCAGTTGATTGAAGAATTCCTTCAAGAAGGAGGTATACTCGTTTGTGACAGGTACCGGGAAGCAAATCTAATACATCAATTAGTTGGCTTTGAAGACGAAAAGTGGGAGGACATGTTTTCCAAGATTAAAGCTGTTGATGAAGACTTACCTGGCTCTGACCAAGTATTTTATCTGGATATATCTCCTGAAAAAGCTATGGAACGCATGGAAGAAAAAGATAAAGATATACACGAACTGGATACTGATTATATGAAGGCTTCTAACAAGAATGGTCATAAAGTAGCAAGAAAAGAGGGCTGGACTATTGTAGATGCTGAACAAGATATTGAAAACGTTCATTCCGATATAAAGAAGAATATTAGAGATAATTTGCTTTAGTTAAGTTGGGAAGTATTTTTTATCCGTTTAACCATCTTTAACCATTAGATGTCGGATAAATTCGAGAAAACTAATTCTGGTGTGAAGAAACAAGGAGATTTGGAGGAAATTGCAGAGTTCTCTGAGGAAGTAAAAGATGCAATGAGTGACGGAGATGTGAAGGAAAGTTCTGTAAAAGACTTTGATAATTGGCGTCCTAAGAAAAGTGATGATGAGGAGACTATAAGAGAAAAAACAGTTAAGAATGCAAGTATGTCGGAGAAGAAACCTGAAAAACAGAGTGAAGGCCTGAAAAAGGATTTTTCAAAGGCTGGTAAAGCGGTGAAAGATGCAGGTAAGAAGATAGAGAATGGAGAAAACCCTCAAGATAAGTTGAAGAAAGTTCCGAAACGTGTCTTAAGACCTTTTAATTCCGTATCCGTTAAGACTATGAGGAGTCTTGAGGAAAAAGTCTATAGAAGTATGACTAGATTTAATCCGTACTTTTTTGATGCTGATGAGTTCTCTGCTGACCTGAAAAAAAGCAAGGGGAGTTACGTCATGGATGTAAACGTACCGGATGAAAAATACAGGAATCTTTTGAAGGATAAACTGGTAGATAACTGAAATGGAGCCAGTAACGGTTTTTGCGGTAGTGGCAGCAATCTTCATGGGCATATCCATTGGAGCTTCAAGTGTTGCCCCATCCTTTGCACCTGTCAATTCTTCAGCCGGGATGAATGTTATGAGACTGGCTTTATTAGCCGGTATTTTTGCTTTTCTGGGTGCGGTGCTTCAGGGTCAAAACGTGGCTGAGACAGTAGGAGCAGGCATCCTTTTTGGCAGCACTTCTACCATTCAAGGAGCTTCAATACTTTTCATAGGCTCTTCGCTTGTAATAATTAGTGTGCTCACAGATTATCCGATGCCAACTGCTTTCACAGTTGTAGGTTCTGTTATAGGTAGTGGTATTGCATTTGGAAATGGGTTTAATCTTCAAGAGATATCAATGATAATAGGTTTCTGGGTTCTTACTCCCTTATTTTCATTGGTTTTGTCCTATTCACTTGCACGGCTTTTGAGGAAATACGTCCCTGCTGAGGGTTCAGAAAACTTCATCAATTATCTGCTCCTAATTTCTGGATCCTATGTTGCGTATACAGCTGGAGCGGCTTCAGTAGGCTTAGCTGTAGGTCCGTTAGGTTCAATTTCTGTAAATTCCTCAAATCTACTTTTGCTTGGAGGTTTCTCAATATTAATAGGTTCGTGGATTATATCTCCGCGTATTATCAACGCTGTTTCCTATGATTACTCAAATGTTGGTCCCAGAAGGTCAGTGGCTGCACTTGCAGCTTCTGGGTTAATTGCACAGATTGGCATCTTTATTGGGGCTCCTGTTTCATTTAATCTTGCTATAGTCGCCTCTGTTTTAGGAAGCGGTCTTGTAGAAGGCAAAGATAACAGGTCTAATGCTAAAGTCTACAAGACAGTGCTTGCATGGGTTAGTGCGTTCGCGCTCTCTATAGTTCTTACTGCTGGACTTGGAATGGTTATTTCTGGGTTCTGAAAAACTGTAAAAATATTTGCCTCGAGTTAAGTATTATGTTGGAGCAAAGCAAGCTTGAAGAGCTGAGAAACCTTTTGAAACAAGAGTTTTCTGATTACTACGAGAAATCTGGTGGCAAGAACTACAGATTTTATCATTTGAAATCGACCAGAAAGCATGTAAAGAAAATAATGAGTTATGAGTTTCTGGAAAATAAGGAGTTTGACGAGGAAGTGGTTGAAGTAGCTGCACTATTTCATGACATCGGTAGAAGAGAAGATATTGAAGACGGTGAAATGGATCCTTTCGAAGGTCATGAAGGCCATGCAGAGGCTGGAGCCGAAATCGTCGGAGAATTCGTAGATGATTTCATGAACGAAAAACAGGTTGATAAAATAGAGAAAATAGTTGGAAACCATCATTCTGAACCTGAAACTGTAGAAGGAAAAATCATACAGGATGCGGATTTATTGACAAATTACGGTGTCTCTGATTTATGGAGGATGATTCACTACTCTTCTGAGGAAGAGAGAACTATGCAGGATGCATTTGAGTATTTCTGGGATACACATGTCCCAAGATATCTAAACAAACTAGATGAATTTCATTTCAAGGCTTCAAGGAGATGGGCTCGCAAACGAATGAATGAACATCAGAAAACACTGAATAGTATGGAATCAGAGTTCCACGCAGAAGATAGATGAACATTTTAAGAACAACAAAGCCCCTTTCAAAATTATGTTGCTTGAGGATTTTCGGCTAACTCCAGCACTGAAAATAATAACTGTTGGTACGGTTGCCGGAGTATCAGCATTCATGTTTGCACCACTAGTTGCATTAGGAAATTTATCATCCTTTGCAGCATCTTTCTCAGGCATCGCTATCTCAGTACCTCTCCTTCTGTACTTTCTGAAAGTACCTGAAGCACCTTTTAATTTTGAAGATTATTGGGAGGCAAGAGCAACAGCAGGCGTGCTATTAGATATAATGATGACCTTAGTCGTTGCAATGGCGCCTGGAATAATCTTGCTTTACACATTGCTAAATTACAGTATCTTCAATCCTGTTGCAGTGGCTTCATCCACAGCAATAGCTATATTCACAGGTTACTCGGCATTCCTCTATAGAAATAGAAAATTCTATAATGAAGATAAAATAGATATTACGCTTTAAAAATTGTTTTTAGTTGTTGATGTCTGATTTTCCGGGCGGAAGACTTCTAATTATATAGTCTAGATCAAGTGATTCATCGAACCTGCTTTGAATTTCCTTTGCTAACGCTGATTTCTTAGTATGTCCGGGTACAAGTTCTAATGCTTTGTTACAGTGTTCTTTGATCGCTTCTTCGGATCCTACCATTGGAACGTATTGGTCTTCACTTATTTCGTATGCTCCTATCCAGGCTTCTATGGAGACGTTTCTCATGTACTCTCTATCTCCCCTAACAACGAAGGCTCCTTTCTCAAGGTATTCTCCTGATTCGGGGTTCTGTGTCACCTGTTCCGGGTCCACGCAGTAGGCAGTGTCTGCTCCTATACCTGCTTTCCAAGTCTTTGAGAATGTGATTGCGGCTTTCGCAGCCTCCATCATGGTTTTTTCTCCTGCTTCCTGTCCGTCCTTAATGACAACGCTTGGTGCGCCATCAAAGTCTGCATGGAAATAAAGATCGTTAGAATCCATGTGTTTCTTGACCAGCATGTCGTTTGTTTGAGCATCTCTCCCACAAAGAACGAGGTGGTTTTCAGATGAGTAGAACCAACGGTATTTTTCAAACCATTGTTTCTTTCTTTTTTGGCTTTTATCCTCAAGAACCTCCTCTGTATCGATATCCTCTTTCTCAAGATCCTCAAGCTCTTCTTTAGTCTCTTTAAGCGCTTCTTCCGCACTTTCAATTTTCTCTTCGGATTCCTTCGCCTTGTCGTAATATTGTGAGGCTGTGGCCTCAAGATCCTGGAAAAGATAAACTTTCAAGTTCTCGTCTCCAATATCAATCGAAATGAATTCGTTTTGTTTATTCAGTGTTGATACTCTTTCCGCATCTTCTGATTCAGCTTCCTCAAGTTTTTCCTGTGTCTGCTCCCATCCGTCTTCCTCTAGGCTTTTTTCGACTTGTCTCTTTATTCTTTCAAGTAATCTATAGTTTTCGTATATTTTTTCGGCTTTCTCTCTGTTCTGTTCAGCTGATTTTTTCAAGCCTTGTATTTTCCTTTCCTGCTGTTCCTTCTGTCTTTCAATACCTTGCTTCTTTTCCTGGTAAGCCTCTTCTTTCTCACGTTTCTCCTCCAAAGCCTTTTTCCTGTAATAGTATTCATCTATGGCTTCTGAGAACAATTCGAACTCAATGGTCTCATTATCTGCATATTTTTCTAATGGGAACGGTGAGCTTCTTACAGGATCCTCTCCATCCATGTAGAGTACGGGATCAGGCTCCTCAGCGTACTTTAGCATCCCACTGATTTCTTCCTGAATTAATTCTTTTTTCTGATCGTCAAATTCATCTACATCTGTGGTTTTGTCAAGGTTTGCTCTTTTGAGTACTTCTTCTGCATAAGTTCCTCCGAAGCTTAGCTTTGAAGCAATTTCCCGAACTATCTCGCCGTCTTCAATCACTTCGAAAAAGTCTTCGAGTTCTCTTGGATCTGTAGTCGGTTCTGGGTACTCATAATCCAGACCTACTCTTATCTCCCGGTCAGCCCATTCCTCTTCTCTCAAAGCACCTATTATCTTGTCCTCTTTGGTTAGTATGAAGTTTCCTTTACCAAATAGTTCGCAGATTAGTTTTGTGTCGCCGCTTTTGATTTCAAGTATTCTATCAAATCCTCTCTGTTTAATCTCCTCTACGTGTCCGAGATGTTTTCTCAGCTCCATGCAGAATCCTGGGGGTCTTGTGGGGTTATCTCTCTTGTACTTGGAGAGGAATACTCTGTCTGTTCCTATTACCAGTCTTTCTTTGCCTTCACCAGGTACGTATATTTCCACTGTTAGTTCCTTTCCTCGCTGGTACACTTTCTGAACGTGACCATCTTCAAGCTCTGAGAATTCCTTGATGAGGATCGAAAGGTCAAGACTGGTTAACTCCATAAGAACAAGTTCGGACACTAACTGGTAAAAAGTCCATATTTTCAAAGAACTGACAGATATTTATCTTTCAAAAACAAAATAAACTATATGACATACGACTACGAAGGCTTGGATTTTGAGAGACTTGGTCACGCCAGCGTGAAAATCTCAGGAGAAAACTCTCCTGTCATCTATATTGATCCTTGGAGTGAGGTGATCAGTGAGTCTCCGGGTGAGGCTGATTACGTGATTATTACTCATGACGATTTCGATCACTATGATCCTGAAGCAATCGAAAAAGTAGCCAAGCTGGAAACAAAGATAATTATGTACAAAGAAATAGATGGCTCTGAAGTAAACCGGTCGTTTGAAACAATAGGAGCGGATGAGGTCAGAGATTTCAATGGATTTAGCATTGAGACCTTGCAGGGTTATAATCTTGAAGATGGAGATCATGTTGATGAGGAAGGAAATCCTTACCATGCCCAGGGAGAAGTTATCGGAGTAAAACTGGATATAAATGGTATAAGTGTTCTCTTCACCAGTGATACAGACTACTTGGATGTTCATGACGGCTTGGATGTTGATGTTCTTATTCCTCCTATTGGTGGCCACTATACTATGAATAGGCATCAAGCTGCTGAACTGGCTGAATCCTTGAAGCCTGAAATCGTGTTGCCGGTTCACTACGATACTTTTGAACCGATAGAAACAGATGAAGAAGAATTCAAAAAGGAATTGGAGGATAAAGGGATCAAGACTGTTCTGTTTTGATTCCTCCAAAAACTAACTTATATTTTTGTGATTTTAAAGTAGTAATATGAGTCTTGAAGCTGGAGAAGAAATACTTGAAAAAAGAAGAGAACTAGGAATGCTAGAAGTAGCATTACAACTTTCCCGATCCGAAGATAGCTCAAGACCACATCTAAGACCCAGTAAAGAATCAATACAAGTTGATCCAGATCTAGTTGATCAAATGAACGAAATTCTTGACAACTCAACAGCATCAGACATTGAAAGAAGAAAGAACAGAAAAGAAGGAGAACTAAGCCAATTATTTGAAGACGTCGACGTTGAAGAAGACGAATTAGAATATAGTTCAAGGAGAAACGTTGATATCTCCAGAAACGAAATAGAAAGAGGTTCAGGGGTAATACCGCAGGTAGCTGACATAGTTGAAGGCGATAACGGGCTAAAACAATCATGGGGTCAAGCAGAAACCTTTGATGAAGTCAAAGATGACTTCATACAGATGATTGAGGAGTACAGAGAATTCTCAGGAGGAAACTACGATGAAGTATTAGCTCTCTGGGAGCCAAATATTGATTCAACTGAAATTGAAGAAATAGTTGAAGGAGTAAAACAAGGAGCTATGCCTATACTCGAAGATTTAGACATTGAAGACGTAAGAAATCACTGGGAACAAAATGTAGATTGGCTGGAAACAGATACCGAACTACATGAAGTTTTTGAAAATACATTAGCATCTCAGGAGCTGCTTGCACACTACATATTCGGCGGTAACCCTGTTAAAATGCCTGTAAGAATAGGCAGCTCGGGTATGGAATACGGAAACTCGATAATGGCTCCGTTAGAAACGGTTGAAGACCGATTCTGGCTCAAATGCTTTGACACGACAGCCCATGAATTTGGCCACACATATCTAAGACAAGAGCTATCTGAAGAAAACACATTCCTGCCACTAGGAGAACCTCCTTCAGAAGCAGTAGATGAAGGTGTTGCAAGACTCTACCAAAACTTCGTATTCAGATCTAAACCATTCCAAAAACACTTCAGCAAAACCGTTACACAAGATGTAGGTCTTGATAAGAGAGATCCTGAAGAATATGGGGAAGCTTTCTTCAATTGGTTCAACGCCATTAACCCTGAAAATACTGAAAGAATATCAGCAGACCCTATAACTTATCCTCTGCATGTAGCAATAAGGTATGAACTTGAAAAAGAATTAATTGAGTCGGATGAACCAGCTGAGGACATAGTAGATGATTTAGGCAATATGTGGAATGAAAAGTTCCGGGAGTATATAGCTGAGCCTCTTGGCGCAGAAATTGAAGACATGCCAGATTCCGAAACAGTATTACAGGATGTACACTGGGGTAAAGGCAAGATGGGCTACTTCCCTAACTACCTGGTTGGGGATGTACTTGCATCAGGTTGGAGGAATGCGATATCGGAGCAAGAAGATGATGGTCTAGATTCAAAGTTACAAGAAGGAAATGTTAGTCCTGTTAATGATTTTATAGCTGAAGAGATTTCTCAGTATGGTAAGGATTTCTTGCAGAAATCAGATTATTGGGAAATTGATCCTGAAAATTACGTTCAGTTTATGCAAGAACTCTCTCAGGAAATCTATGGTCAAAAATAATTAGAGTAGGGCTCTTGGATGCTCATCTTCCTCATCCTCACCTTCAGTTTCCTCTTCCTGTTTATCAGGATCTGCTCCTTGTTTAAACTCGTCTATGGACTCAATGTCAAAGTAGTCCATAAAAAAATCTGAAACATCTAGAATGGCTGTACGACCATCTTTTTCCTTCTTGACAAAACCACGGTTTACAAGTTCCTTCACATGCTGGTATGCTCGGTTTCCACGTACCTCCACAAGATCTGCTTGCTCAAGAGGAGAATTATAAGCAATTAAAGACAGGGTTCTTAGTTGTCCTTCATTGAGGTCTTGATGTGGTGCAAGATGCGAGACATGTTCCAAGTGATCTTTCTTCACCTTTAATTCGTAACCGTTCTCTGTATGGATCAATTCAAGTCCTCTATGATTTTCCTCAAGATCTTCTTGGAATTCTTCGATTAATTCTTCAATGAAACCCATGCTTCCAAGATTCAGAATATCCGATATCTCTTTTTTCGCCACTGGATCTTCTGCGAGGAAAAGCGCTGCTTCAAGTCTAGACTTTTTTTCTTCCATTTTAATTAATCACTTTTTAACTTGGTTGTTCTTTAGGTTTGATTTGAAGATTTCCAAGAAATTCTTCCTGTATAAGATCTACTTTTTCATCGTTTTCAAGGTTCAACACGTGCTTGAATTTCTCAATTCTTTCCTGATTATCGTCTTCTTCAATTATTCTTGAGAACTCCACGTTTTCAGAAGGTGAAGAAACAAAATTCTTAATGCGGCCGTACAAAGAGTTTAGCTTTGACTGTAAATCCTCTTCCTCAACTTCGAATTGTTGGTCCATTTCCTGACGTTGTCTCTCACGTTCCTCTCTTTTCTCTTTCACTTCCATTGCATCTCTAAGCGAATCCTTTAACTCATCGAGTTGAACCCGTCTCTTCTGCTTCTTCTTTACAGGCATTTCGAGATCTGGCCCGACCACCAAGTCAGGTTCTTCATCTTCTTCAACAAGTTCTTCCTCTTCAATCATCTCTTCCTCTTCGAAGTCCATAGGATTTTCTTCCTCAGGTGGTTCTTCATCTTCTTCTATAGCCATTGCCTGAGCTTTCATGTTAAGAAGTGCTGCAAGCACTCTCACAGCCCTTGCAGAAACCTGCAAATCATTTTCTTGTAACTCTTGGATATATTCTCTATATCTATCAGCAAGAACGGCTATATCGATGCTCTGCGGATCCATGTCAGACGTTAGAAAGTCTAATGTCTCTTCCCAAGATTGCTCCGCAACCATGCTAGTATTGTAATTTTCCATTTCAAAGGGCCTCTGTTTTACTTCTCTAGCCCCTCCACGAACTTTCCCCCTGTTAACATATTCTTGCCGCTACTTTATTTAACTTGTTAGAGTAAATGAAACCATTTTTGACCTATAAGGAGTTCACTAAAAAATTAAACTTCCAATTCAATACTCCTCATCTTGGTGACTCCATCCTTCATTGTCACTCCGTAAGCTCTTTCTGCATGTCTTACTGTGATGTCGTTGTGGCTGATGACGATGAATTGGTTGCCGCCTGAGTAGTCCTTGAGAATCTCTGAAAGTCTTTTAGAGTTCTGTTTATCTAGTGCAGCGTCAATTTCGTCCATGATGTAGAATGGTGCCTCACGCTGTTCAAGTATGGCGAAGACAAACGCAATAGCTGTCATTGTTTTTTCTCCACCTGAAAGAGCATCAATGATGTGAGGGTCTTTACCAGGTGGTGCTGCTCTTATCTTTAGACCTTTTTCAATATCATCGTCTTCTAATACGAGTTCTCCTTGCCCTCCGTCAAACAGTTCTGTGAATATACTTGAGAAATCACTGTTTACTTCGTTGAGAGTGCTCATGAATCTTTTACGCTTCTTCTGATCAATTTCCTCTATTAAATCCTCTATCTCCAGCTTTTCTTGCCTTACTTCGGATACTTTCTCCTTAAATTCGTCGAACTCTTCTTTCTTTTCTTTGTACTCTTCAATTGCACGCATATTGACAGGACCCATACTGTTTTGCTTCTTCAAGACTTTTCTCTTCTTAGTCTTCAAATCTTCGGGTGTAGAGTCAAGCCCTATAAGCTCATCTTCTTCGTAATCGTACTCTTCCAAGTCCTCTTTTACATTTTCAAGCTCGGCCTTAGCTTTTGCTTTTTTACTTCCAACTTCATCAATTTTAGACTTTAGCTTCTCTTTTTCTGTGTAATAATCTTGTCTTTCTTCTCGGAGTTCATCCATTTCCTCTCTTATCTCTTTCTTTTCTTCCCGAAGTTCGTCACTAGTTTGCTGTTCCTCTTCTTTACGTTCCTTCATCTTCTTAAGCTCTGCAATATCTCTTTGAAGCTCTTCTATCTTACTTTCAACTTCTTTCTTCTCCTTCCTCTTCTTGTCAGGGTTCAG
>Ga0102939_1000735_pt1 | contig 12114 bp, 4 predicted proteins | sample SalPon2_B_H2O_MG_FD_78214 | JGI IMG/M metagenome (GOLD analysis project Ga0102939, IMG submission 78214) | Salt pond water microbial communities from South San Francisco under conditions of wetland restoration - Salt Pond MetaG R2_B_H2O_MG | ecosystem: Environmental > Aquatic > Non-marine Saline... | reverse complement strand
ACGGAATAATATGCGGTCACCGAATGTGATTAGTGCTCTTGGTGGAAAAGCGGCAAAGACGGAGCTTGTTGAGGATAACACTGGCACAGAGTACATCGTTAAAGAGGGGATTGAGGGAGAAGAAGTGTATGATTATGACGGAGACTTCTCTAGTACTGTTGATACGGGTATTGAGGTCGCTGAGTCTGCTGTTGAAACTATGTCTGCTGCGTATTTTGTCGGTAATGAGGACTTACACGGGGGTAATATGATTGTATCATCGACAAATGAACTCGTTATTATCGACCACGACAGTGCAGGGTTTGCAGTGGGGGGTGGTGGCACTCCTATGCACATCGACATGTTTGCAGATGAATTACGAGGATCATTATCTCCCTCTTCTCAAGATCAAGAATATGCTCAGAAGGTCAAAAAGCGGATATACGACAAGTCTTTTGATGTAATGCGTGGAGTCGATCTGAATGTTCCGGACGGTTCAGGACATCAAAAGTATGCTAAGGAAGCAGCAAGAGATGCTCTTCGGGGGGCATATGTGTCGGATGAATACGACATATCTGAAGAGGACGAAGAGTATCTCCCTGACTCTGTTTCTCAGCCACCACAAGAGATTCTTAACCGAGAGGTTGACATTGAGACAATGGATGATTTCCCTGATCCAGAAGATAATTCATATGATGTGGAATATGTCGCAAACGACACTGGTGGAATACGGTCAGCCGAGGTGCAGAGTATTGTTGAAGTCCGGGGTAAGACACGTATGATGATCTCTAATATGAGTACGGGTGTAATTACGGACCCAAACCGTATTACAAGTATTATTCCTAAACATCCCAATTCGAGATGATAGTTATACAGAGACTTAACGAAGATACCGAATATCAGGAAGTGGGGCGTATTCAGGATGGTGAGATCGTTCAGGGTGAAGATAATCTCTTAGCCCTCGATGAGCGCGAAGTATGGGAAGAATCTTCTGAAGCCCGATTACTCGATCTCTTTAGTGGTCCCTATGTCATGGCTGGCTATGTTGAAGAGAGCGATGATTTAACCAAAGATTGGGTTCCGTATCAGGGACCGAGGGGTGGGGAGGGCTGGCAAAACACGGAAACTGGTGAAGTAAGGTATCAGGATGATCCCCCGTCTGACTCTGATATTAATTCTCCCACTGGTGAACAGGCTATAACAAGCCCTGAAGAAACAAATGAGCGATCTGGACAGGATGAATCGATTGCTGAGATTGATAGGCTTGTGACCGAAATGAAAGAAGGCGACACAGCGGGGTTTGAAGTTCGCCGGAAAATGGGGGATACCGCAAGAGATGCAACTGGAATCGGGGATGTAAGTATCCGGGTGTATAATAAACCAGACTTGGCTGGAAAAATCACAAAGGATTTGATTAAATTCTCTCAGCAAAAAGACCTGTCAGAACTTGATGAGTTTAGTGTCAAAGAGGGTAGAATTACAGACGAGCTAAAAGGATTAGGTGGAATAGCATCGGGTGTTTACCTCTCTAATAATTTTAGTGAAGAAATAATAATAAATCATAGCAACTACAGTCAAGAGCAGGTAGATGAATGGAATGAAGATGGATATTCAAAAGCACTTACCAACCCGGAATCGGTTATCAAGCATGAATTTGGACACTATTTCCATGAGATGAACACACAGCCCAAAAACGAAGACGCGAACATGAACTGGGAAGAAAGACCTGAGCCAGAGGTGATTGATGAAGAGATGTGGGAACAGATCATATCCGAACTTGGCAAATATGCTGGGACCAATATTACTGAGTTTGTTGCAGAGGCATTTACATATCAGATGAATGGAAATGAGTTATCCGATGAGTTACGAGAGCTGTATGAACGTTTTGATGGTCCGGAGGTTCCGCAATGAGTTTTCGAGACGTTATTGACGAACTGCCGGATGCACTTGCACAAGAGGCAAGATTAGTCGCTGATAGTGCTAATGATGTTGAAAAAGAAAGTGAACGGTGGGTTCCGTACCAAGGGCCGCAAGGTGGGGAAGGTTGGCAAAATGCTGAAACTGGAGAAGTAAGATATCAGGATCAGAAGCCCACACCAGTGGAATCTTCTACAGAAGATATGCTAGACTCCGGAGAGAATACCGATCCGGGGACTCGTGAACTCCGCTCCGCGTATGATGAAAACGATAAACCCTCTGTTAACCCAGAAAGGGTTAACCTCGATCTCAAACAGGGAGATGTCGGCTTCTTTGATCTGGAGCCGGGTGACGTTGTTGAATGGGAGGATCCGAAATACGAACGTCTCACGACAAACATAATAGGTGACAGTTATGATCCATTAGATTCCTCAGTTCAGTTTTCGAATGGTGTAAGCCTCTCATTTGACTACTTTAATCAGCATGTAGATTCTTTTCTTGTAAATCCTCGCGACAAAGTTTCAACATCAGTCGAGGAGGATGATGCCCATGAGGAAGATACCGAAGGTGGTGAAACTCCTTCCGGTTCTACTACGGGAGAAGAGACTCAGACGGGGGAAGAATCTACAAGTGGAGAAGCTGATGGAGTGTCTAATACTGAAGATCCGGACATCTCTCCCGATCAGGATGGTAATCCGGTCAACGTTGTAGATGTTGATAACTTATCTGTCGGAGATGAGGTCTATTTCGGGTTTGGTGATAATTACAAAAGCTCAACGTCTATTGCAGAGATAACTTCACCCGAAGATCGAAAGGGTGAGATTATATTTACGAATGATGAGTCTATTGGTTTTGATTAGTTCGAAGAGGTCGGGCTCGCTCAGCCCGGCGGGCTTAATGATTCTGCTATTCAGTGGCAAGAGGGTGAGGCTCCCGGAGAAGCTCAGGGTAGTCCTGTTGAAGAGGTTCAAGAGGAGTCAGAGTCAGTATACCCTGTTGATGGTTATGAATCGCCGAGTGAAGAGATCAGAGATCGGGAGTTTCGGAGCTCTCAGACTCATCAAGGCTTAGAAAACTATGAGTCAGCAAGACGAATTGCCGATAACATATCCACAGAAGAGCTTGCTGACTTTGTTGAAAGTCGTATGGATAGTTACATTTTACAATATGCTAGTGATGACAACGAGCATGGGCTCTGGTGGGGAGTCCTTGCTGCCCGGCAAGACAGTGATTATGATATTTCGGATGTTGTCGAGATAAAGAATTTCCGGGGAGGTTCCGGAGACGATATGGAGTATGAGGTTGATGATGCAGTCTTTGAGTTACAACGGGCTATGTCGACCAGTATGGATCCGTTGCAGGCTGGAAAAGCGATCCATGCGACCAGTGGAATCAATATTACTAATCTGACTGGGAATACTCGGGGGGCTTTCAATTCGACTACTGGAATACTTGAGCTTGATGAGCAGAACTTCGAATATCAGCCATCTATATCTACCCATGAATTTGGTCATGCTTGGCAGTATGGCTCTGGTATTAATTCGAGCTTTCGTAATAATCGGGGGGTAAATCCAGAAAATTGGAGAGTAAATTTCAGTTCTGCGGTCGGATCGCCAGAAAGAACAAATGATATGATAGACCGGCTCCGGACTGAGTTTGAACGATACAGGCAACGCGCTATCGATTACGGAGAAGTCGCTTCTGAAGTCGACTCTTATCAGAGGACGAATGGCTCGGAGTTTCTTGCAGTGACGTTTAATCACTACTTTGAAGATACGGCTAGCCTCCGTGATACACATCCTGAGTTGGAATTGTTCTATGAGGAGTATGTCGGTGGGGGAGTTGAGACTGAAGAAGCTGATATAATCGGATTTGGTGATCAGGGAGATAATCCTGATATTGAATCTCTTGACGTTACTGCTGGTGATCGCGTGACGGTAAGACGCACTGAGGATGCAACAGGTGATATTCTCCAAGGTGATCTTCTCAATGCTGAAATTGTAGACATCACACGGGGAGATTCGGGTGTCGTATATGAGTTTGATCTCGGTCCTCAGTCTCCTTCGATCCGAGAAGATGAGATTGCCTCTATTGAGAAATTGACCTCACTCCCTGACAGGGTATGGTGAGACTGCGGAAGCATACCTATGTTAGATGAAGGATTCAGTATCATTTGATGATACGTAAAGACTCTACAACCGTCTTGATGACTTCGGGGTAAAAAATGGGAGCTAAAGATAGTCCGGGTGAACGCCTTTCTCTCTCCGCTCAACAGGCGGTTTTACTCCTCTATTTTGATCTGATAGTATGAATAAAGACGAGTGGGTTCCGTATGAAGGTTCTCGTGGGGGAAGCGGATGGCAGAGCACGGAAACTGGAGAAGTACGGTATCAAGACCAAAAGCCGGATCCTAGCACTGACTCCGGCACAAATGAAGACGATGGGGTTGATGATTCAGGGGGTACAGGCGATAGCAACACCACTGATCCCAATTCTATGGCTGTTTCTGAGGTCATTGACTTTGTCGAAGAAAACGTCTCTGATAGTATAATAGCCCCAGAAAGAGGGACCTATCGGAGTCGCCATGAAGCCCTCGCAGAGGTTTCTCAGTTTTCGCGGGTTGATCCTGATACTGCTTCGTCTGCTGCAGGTGAACTTCTTAATATATCTCTTGATACGCTTACTGATTTTGCGAGGATGGAATCCCGAGACATCCTATCAGGTGTTAGGTCTGATCTGGAGGACGGTGGGCACGTATCGATGGATGTTACTGTCCCAATGTACGTCAGAGATCGGTTCAATGCCGAGTTTGAATCGGAGGTAACAGATCGGCAAAGCGATGCTATTGCTGATGCCCTTGATGACTGGCAACTCGCTATGTTTACTGATGATGCATCTCCATTATTCCAGTATGCATCTCTCTATACAGATAATGTGACCCTCCCCTCCGGAGGACCTTACAGAGATTATGAATCTGATGTTCTGCAGAATGATACAAAAGCCGACGAATTAGAAGCCGTCGATTCTCTTGCCGAGTTTACTCAAGAAAAACTCCGTAATATTTTCGGCGATACGGTAACCGTCTATCGTGGGATGCATACGGCTGAGGGGAATCCAACAAACGCTTCTCCCTCGGAAGCTCCGGCAAAAATAAAGCAAGCTATTGAAAACGGAAAAGAAATTGAACATGAGCATCGTCCTATTGAGTCATGGACGACGAAACCGGCATATGCCTCAGCGTATGCAGCGGGTGTTAAACAGGATTCAGAAGAACAGGGGCAAGGAGTCCTTCTCAAGCGAGAAATCCCTGTTGAGAAAGCCTTAGCCGCTTCTCACGTTCCTCCCTTTGAAGAACGAATCTATGCTAACCTTGCGGAACTTGAAGGAGAGATTATTGTCATGCACGATGAGACTGAGGTATATCGTGATCACAATGTTATCACAAATGATGAGATCGACAATGAATTTATTCTTGAAGAGACTTTCCGCTCGATAGATAATCTCCATTCATCTGATTTACTAGCCGATAAAGACGAATCACAAAGCACTGTGCGAATATCTGCCTCAGAAATCGATCCGAAATGGCTCCACCGCAGTCTCTCTTCCGAGTCGACTTCTCAAAATGGACCAGAGGAAAAAGTCTGGAAAAGATATATCCCCTCTACTGGGGTGCGAGCTTGGCAACACTCTGAAACCGGACAAATCGTCTATCAGAAAGAGAAGCCTAATCCTAGCATCAAAACCCTCGGCGTCCTTTCTCCTAGTTCGAGTACTACCAAAGATTCCGTTACGAAAGAATGGACTGAGTACGAGGGACCGAAGGGTGGAGAAGGGTGGCAGAACACTCAATCAGGTGAAGTTCGTTATCAGGAAGAAAAGCCTTCTGAAGAGGGGGGTGAAGAATCAGACTCTGACCCCGGTTCTGCCGGTACTTCTCAAGATTCCGGCAACAATACCGCAAATGAGGACTTATCCTCTCGAAGAGACTCTGAGCCTTACGTCGAAGGAGGATACAGAGTTCGTGATGTAGACTCTGTTGATGATATTGAGGTTGACGATGAGGTTCGCCTTGAGAATGAGAATTACAAGGTTGAGTCTGTTAGCGATCCCGAAGACTCTCCGATTGATTCCGGTCTTGTCCGTATTATGGGCCAAGACGGCAAAGAGTACACAATTCCCCCCGGACAGATTGGAGGTCTTGTACTCGGAGAAGATCGTGACACCGGAAAATACGACGTTGATCCTGATACTTTCTCTGGACGCCTCGCCGATAGTCTCGTTAACAATGGGATGAACGAAAGGAGTGGAGATCGCTTTATCAATGTCCGAGAGCTCCAGCATAATCTTTCCTCCGTTGATACTAGAGAGCTTGTTTTGGATGGTCTCCGACATGAGAAAGATAATAGAAACTCCAAAACTGCTGTCAAACGCTTCAAAAGCCGTCTCCGTCAAATGGGGATGACTGATGAAGAAATAACCGATGCAATCACTGAGGAAGAGGAGGAGGGGGAGGTAACCGAAGAAGTTCCTGTTGGGGACATCACCGCACTTTCCGAAGGAGATTCTGTTATCGTCACCCCGCCGGACTGGGATAGTCGACATGATGAGCCGTGGGAAACGGATGTTGTATCGATCAATCAATCCGATGGTTCTGTTATGGTTGAGGATCCGAATGGAGGCTCATACTATATCAGTGGTGATAGCGTCACAGATACACTATCATTGGGAGAGGGGGAGCGTCCAGACGACAGTTATCCGGTAGTCGGGTATGATAGTGCTGTTGAGGAGCTTAAGGGTGAAAGGGTTGCGGCAGGGACTCTCTCAAGTGTTGGTCTAAATAACCGTGATTCGGCAGAAAGAGTAATTGAAAATGCTGATTCCGATGAACTCGTTAATTTTGTCGAAAACAACGTAGTCGAAGAACTCATACAAACGGCAGAAACTCTCAATCCTTCGGTTGCTGAAGAACTTCGACAAGATACGGATGCTATATATGACTATCGAGATTCGGTGATAAGTGGAGTAAACAATGCTAACGCTGATGTTCGGTTTGCTGTCTCAGTTCTTGCTGTCCGTGGGGATGACTTCTGGGATATGGAAATAGCCTCCGGTATTTCAGGCAGAACATCTGAAGATGAAACAGAAGAACGGGATGACCCAAGGGGGCTTTATGATGATCTTCCACAGTATACGAAAGAAGATATTAAGAATAATCTCCGGGAGATAACCGAGCAAATGGGTGACGTTGAATTAGCAAAGACGCTTACTCATTTACGCTCGACTACGGCAGCAGACCTATCCTCAGATAATAACACCGCTGGTGTATATTCAGGTAAAGGCAATAGCATTAGTGTTGATGTCGATACCGATTATTCAAGCACATTTACGCATGAATTAGGACATGCTTGGCATCACTCAAGCGGAATACAGTCATCCGCTATGGATAATCGCGGGGTCTCTGACGCTGACGACTGGAACGCTAGGTTTACTCCGAAGATGGACTCTAATGATACGACTTGGGAAATGTCTGATGAGTTTGAAAGAGAATGGGAACGCTACAAAACCCGATATAATGAGTCTGACTCTGAATCCAATATTCAAATTCGACCTTATCAGAAAACGAATGAAGGAGAGTTTATCGCCGTCACATTTGCCTCTTACATCGATGACAGATCACAACTCCAAGAGGTACACCCTGAGATGGTACATCTTTATGACAAATATATTGGCGGTGGTGTTGAAACAGAAGAGGTTGATACTATCATGGGAGTCTCCCAGTTCTTTGAGGATGATACTCCGGAATCTCCCGTTCTTGATGTCGCAGTCTATGATCGTGTTAATGTCACGGCTGAGTATCATGAAGATATCTACAATGGAGAGATTACCTCGATACAGAATGCCTCTCCACAGGACTCAGAAGAGATAACGTATGTTATTGAATCAGGTCCCGAGGAGCATGAGATTGAAGCATCAACGATTGAATCTATGGAGAAACGGCTGTAATGAGTAGCTTACAATATCCAGTCTATGACACGAGAGTAGGTGCTAAAGTCGGTCATATTACGTCCGAGGGAGTAGTCCGGACATCGGACAAACAGCTTCGAGACGCCGTACAATCCCATACAGACGACACCGGCTCCCTTCCGGTTCGTTTACCTGAAGATCTCCGGAAAGACAAAGAGTCGGTGACATGGGTAGAACCCGGTGATGAAGATTATCTCTTCCATATTTCAAAGTTACTAACGGATCGGTACGAGATTAAGATACTACTGGAAAAGGACGAATGGGTATCCTATGAAGGTCCCCGTGGTGGAGACGGATGGCAGCACACCAGCACAGGTGAAGTACGCTACACTGATGATCCTCCTAGCTCTGCCTCTTCTGATGAGGACTCTGATCCAGATATGAACTCAGACGTTGATTCCGGTTCCCCCGTCGATTTTGATGACGGTAAAATTGAGGATGGGAGGTTGTTATCGGATCCTGACTCTCTTGGGGATATTGAAGTCGGTGATGAAATAACGGTCAGCAACTCGTACATACAGGATTATATGACTGTTGAGGCTATCGGACCTGAAGATGATGACATCCCCGGTTCTCTTCCTGAAGGACAACTTCGTGCCCGTCTAGAGGGTATAGGCTCCTACAGTTTTGGGATCGATGATATAACAGGGCATGTTGTCGACTATACCGAAGATATTGGTGATTATGATGTCCGTAGAGGTACGTTTGAAGCCGAACTCGCTGATAAACTTCTTTCCGAAGAGGGTTTAGATTCAATCCCTGTTCGTGAGATTCAAGATAATATCCCCTCCGTTGAGTCAGTCGATCTTCTTCTTGATGCTGTAAGAAACGAAAAGAATACCCGTAATTCGGCTACGGCTGTAGATGCCTTGATGGAGCGACTCCGTGACCTTGGTATCCGAGAGACGGATATTCAGAGAGACACTGCGGAGGAACATAACACTGACCTTCCTGAGGATTACCCGGGAGGGGATTATGACACTGCCCTCGATGAGCTTGAAGATACTGACTTTGCGTCTTTGTTTGTCGGAGAAGGGCTGGCTAACCGTGATGCAGTAAGCCGTATTGAGGATCATATATCTACTGAAAGGTTAGAAGAGTATGTTACAGAACGGGCGGAGCTTCGGGATTTCCCCTCTACCGACATTACGAAAGGGCTTTGGTGGGGGATTCTTGCTGCTCGTGAGGACAGTGACTGGGACATTAAGGACACTGTTAGGGTCAAGAGTGACCGTGAAACCCGTTTTGAGAGACTTCCCGGGACAAAGTACAATAAGACCGGGATGCTCCTTGACACACAAAATGCGATTGATTCAATGACAAATATTGAGGCTGGGAAAACACTTGCCCGGCTTGAATCAATGAGAGCAGAAGACGTTGATGATTACTCTGGTGTGTATTATGATTCCATCTATGAGATTGTTAATGACAGCTCTTCATACGCTAGTAGTACCACCACTGCTGTTCATGAGTTCGGTCATGCTTGGCATTACGCAACCGGGGTTAGCGGAGTAAATGGTCGTAATAACGTCATCTCGGCTGGAGAAGACCCTGATGAATGGAATGCTCACTTTACAACATCGGATGATGCATCTGAGTATGCGAAAAACTTAGCAGATGATCTTCAGTCAGAGTGGAATCGGTATAAGGAACGGTTCAAAGAGCACGGACAGAACGCTGAAATAAGAGAGTATCAGAGGACAAATGCGAATGAGTTTATGGCTGTCAGTTTCGCTCATTATGTTGATGATACGGCAAAACTTCGTGAGTTCCACCCCGAATTAGAGTTACTGTATGATGAGTACATCGGTGGGGGCGTCAAGTCTGAAGAACTTGATACGATTACTGGTCTCAAGCAGTCTTATGCTGATGAGGATGAAGATGCAGATATGCCGGTTGTTGACGCTAAAACCGGAGATCGGGTCAGTGTAGTGCTTGAAACTAATGAAGAGATTACAAATGGAGAAATAACAGATATTACTACGACAGAAAGTGGAGAGGTTGACCGATATACGTTGAAGCTCGGTCCTGAACGATATAGCCTTGAGCCAAGTGAGATTCAACAGATAGAGAGACACTCATAATGGATCACTCGTGGTATACTATTTGTGACGCTCAGACGGGCGAAAGGCTCGGGAAAGTGCATACAAAAGGGGTTCTGCAGACAGAAGATGCTATTCTACGGAATACTCTCAAGGACATTACGGATAACACCGGATCCGTTCCTGCACAAGTCCCTGAGACGCTCCAGAAAAAATATGATGAGATTGGGGATGTTCGCTGGATTGAGCCGGGGGCAGAAGTATATATTTCTCAGTTGTCAAAACTCCTCCCTGACGACTTCGAGTTTCAATCTTCCGTAGAGAAAGACTGGGTCGAATATGAAGGTCCTCGTGGGGGAGAAGGATGGCAGCATACCGATTCTGGCGAGGTCCGGTATCAGGAAGAAAAACCGACAGCCGAGGACACTGACTCCGGTGAAGAGGAAACAACTCCTGAAGAAGAACCTTCCTCGCCTCGGTTTGATGATCTTGCCGATGAGTCTGATGAATCTGAAATATTCACTCAAGACGGTAAGCGTATCAAACGAACCAGCTCTGTTGATGATGTCGAGTCTGATGATACGGTAAAGATTGGGGATGATCTGTACCGTGTTGATGAAGTTGGTAGAGCTGACGATACTCCCCTTCTTGACTCGGATTATCTCCGTATCACTGGAGAAGACGGTAAAAGCTATACGGTCCCGAATGATCGTGTTTCGGGTGTTGTTCTCGGCTCGACTTTTGAAACTGGAGACTATGAGGTTGACGCTGGCTCCTTTGGTGCAGAACTTGCTCATGGTGTCATTACTGGAGAACTGAATGATAGTTCCGAAGATGGATTCATTAATGTACGAGAACTACAACATAATCTGGCTTCGGTCGAGTCCACTGAGCTTCTCGTAGATGCACTCCGTTATGAAAAAGATAATCGTAATTCCAAAACTGCAGTCGGTCGGTTCAAGAGCCGTCTTCGGCAGCTTGGCATGACTGACACCGAGATCACGGAGGCAATCACTGAGGGTAAAGAGGGTGAAGAAGGTGAAGACGGAGGCGATGATGGTGAAATAGACCTAAATGATCTCGATCTTGTAGAAGATTATGATACGCTATCGGTTGGGGATGAGGTTATAATCGATCCCTCGTTTACAGTCAACGTCGATGGCCCTTGGAGGACAACTGTTTCAGACACTTCTGGACTTCTCACTGTGTCTCTTCCGGATCGACAAACAGCTTTCTATCTAGAAGAGACTGGTGAGAATGATGTTTATCGTGACACAGACTCTGGTAGTACCGGCTCTACTGGCGAAGAAGGATCGGGTGGAGAAGGAATAGAAGATATCGGCTCATATGAGACTATGGGAGATGAGGAGGTAAGACGTGTAATAAATAGCCTTTATGACGAGGAATCCCCCTCTAGAAGAGAAATATATGATGTCATAGGAACGCCCCCTCTCAATGATAATGTCTATATGGAGGATGGGCTTGATTTGGGTGCTATGACCAGTGCGAGTAGTGAACTGGCTACGCATTATGATACTATATCTGAATTTGAATCTGCCGTTGAATCTGACGAGTTTATCGATGACGTAGCTGATGAATATCGTCTAATGGGTGGAGAGAGTATATCTCCCGATGATATATCTGGAGATGTCCGTGATGCTATCGAAGAAGATGTTCGTCAGCATCTAGTCTTTGACCTCATTCAGTACCATGAACAAGGACGAACAGAAGAATTGTTCACTTCAACTCTCACCGATGATCTTGAGTCTGTGGGAGATATTTCCCTCTTATCCCCCGGTCAAAACGTCGTAGTTGATCCGGTTGATTCTGACTATTATGACGACCCGTGGGAGAGCGAGATAGTTGGTGTTGGAGATCGTAGTATTCAAGTTAAAAATCCGGACGGAACAGACCCGTTCTTCGTCTCTTATGCCGGGGATAATGATCTTTCAGAGCAGCTTTACTGGCAAGATGGTGAGAAACCTGACTCTGATGATTACTATCCCTCTGATACCTACTCTTCCCCAGTTAAGGAATTGGAGGGAGAATCGTTCGTTTCTACAATGGACGGCAGTACAAGCTATATCGGGAAACGAGATGTAGCAGAACGTATCGCAAATAACATATCGACAGAAGAACTTGAGGAGTTTGT
>Ga0102939_1000733_pt1 | contig 12123 bp, 15 predicted proteins | sample SalPon2_B_H2O_MG_FD_78214 | JGI IMG/M metagenome (GOLD analysis project Ga0102939, IMG submission 78214) | Salt pond water microbial communities from South San Francisco under conditions of wetland restoration - Salt Pond MetaG R2_B_H2O_MG | ecosystem: Environmental > Aquatic > Non-marine Saline... | reverse complement strand
GGGTCCGGCAAAAGCTTCTACGCCAAAACACTGCTCCTACGCTGGAAACTCGCCTACCCCAGACTCGAACAAATCATCGTAGTCGACCCGAAAAACGAGTACAGAGACGTTATCGAACAGCTTGGTGGCTCCACTACCACCCTCAACGACGAGAAGGATTACCAGTTCAACGAAGAGGTCCAAGGTTTCCAAGTCGAAGAGCGTGGCGGCGAAGACAACGCCGAGAATCTGGTAAATCTAGTTAGAGCGATCTACAGCCATACCTCCCAAAACACGGGTAAGACATTCGTCATAATTGACGAGGCCCACAACATCTTACGCCGCAAAAAGGGGCGGGAGGCACTGGAACAGTTCGTTCGGGAGGCCAGAGACACTCAGACCTCGGTGGTGATGATTTCACAGAACGCCGATGACTTCGCATCCAACCTGGAAGGCCGAAACATCCTGAAAAACTTGGAAGCCACCTTCCTAATGCGGCATAGCGAGGTCGCAGAAGACGTTATCGACTTCTTCCAACTCTCCACTCAGGAGACCACTGAATTACAGAAACTGAAGACCGGTACAAAATCGGATTACAGCGAGGCATTGATGAAAATCACTGACCGCCTCGACTCCAAAGTCCAGATCACCGCCACACCCACTGAATACTCCACGATCACAGAAGGAGATGGTGAATAATGGGTGTCCTCGACTTCCTGCGATCCAACTATATCACCCTCAATGAGGCAGAAGCAGAGTGGCTGCAAAACTCTTCGAAGCCTTGGTACAGTGTCGAGGTTCTCCCACCGCGAAACCAAGACACACCATCCACCTTGCCGTACTTCGTCTCCGGCATACTGGAAATACAGAACAAGTGGCTTGGACTCAAGAATACCTCTCCCACAGTCAGCTACGAAATACGGAGAGCACAAAACGACAAGCTCCGGTTCCAGTACTCAGTACCCACCAAACGACTTGAACGCAAAGTCCGGACCCAGTTAGCCGATGAAATACCTGGAGTCAAATTCAGGGACGGAGTCAACGGACTACCGGCCTACCAAGATGAAACACTGGGTGGTGGCCTACTCCACCTAGGAGACGATGACTGGTACACACTGAACACAGAGCACGATTCACCGCCTATCAACGCGGTTACAGCGCTTCTGCACCGGCACTCGATGCAGAACACTAAGTTCGTAATCCAGATCCTGTTCCAGCCAATCGCAGCTAAAAACCTTCGGAACTGGTGGTGGCGGAAAAAAGCTGTTCAACAACGTAACTACCTCAAAAAAGAGAAACAAGGTATCTGGGGATCGACCCGACCCACCCGTCGAGAAAAACAGCAAGCACACAGTATCAACCAGAAAATCGGGAACGCCCGATACTGGACCAGTATCCGTTTCCTGATCATCAACGCTGGCGAGTACACACCGAGTCGAATCAAAGAACTCGCCGGCGGATTCAACCGATTCGAGAACCCGGAAACCAACCAGTACTTCAACACGGTTAGTTTCCAACCCTTCCTAGAAAACAGTCTTCGTAGCTACGCAGAAACCGTTCGTGACCGAAGATTCGGTGGTTGGAGCCGAAAGTTCCGGACCACCCAAGAAGAGCTCTCAGGTCTTGTCTCGCTTCCTGCCCGCAACCAATCCAACCTCAGCTACAGCACACCATGAAACCCAATCAAGTACAGAAACTAGTTGAGAACAGCGACAGCTTCACAACCACGTTCCTCGGCACCTATACCAGTACACTCGGCGTCGAAGAAAACGTTGGAATCCCCGACCAGAAACGCCTGATCCACGTACTCAACACCGGACCTACCGGTTACGGGAAAACCCAGTTAATGATCCACGCAGCCCTACAGGACGCACAGAAAGACCGTGGGTTCTGCATGGTGATCCCGAAAGGAGACGCCATCAATCAAATACTGGCTAAGCTTCCAGAAGACCGGTTAGAGGATGTACTCTACGTCAATCCTGCCCAAGAGAACATTCCCTCGATCAACGTATTAGAGCCCTACGTCACCGAGGACATGACCCGGCAGCAAAAAGAGAACCAGAAAGAGATCATCGTCTCCGACCTCATCAACCTCTTCAAACGCCAGTCGGAGAACTGGGGAGACCAGTTCGGACGGGTGCTTGAAACACTGCTCCGGGCACACATCGACCTAAACATTCAAAACCAGGAAACGAACTCACTGCTTGATGTCTTCCGCTGTGTCATCCAAGACGATGCGCTCTCCGAACTAATCGACCGCACCGAGGACACGGTGGTCCGTGAGCAGTTGGTCCGGGTCAATGAGGATATGAGCAGCTACCAAATGGAGCCCTTGCAACGCCGGTTGAACGACTTCGTGATGAACTCCACCATCCGCGAAATCGTCTCCAGCACCGAGAGCGATATCAACTTTAGAGACGCACTCAACCAGAAGAAGATCATCTTAGTTGAGGTTCAGAAAGGGGAGCTTGGAGACACTGTCTCACAACTCCTCGGCAGTATTGTAATCACTAAGGTTTGGGCAGCAGCACAAAGCCGGATCACAGAAAAACAGGAACACCGGACACCGTTTTTCTTGTACGTTGACGAGCTCCAAAACTTCGGGTCGGAAGGAAGCGCACTCGCCAAAATGCTGAGTGAAGCACGGGAATACCGGCTCGGTGTTTGGCTGGCAACACAGTACCTCTCCAACCTTGATTCCTCCAAGATGAGAGAGGCCGTCCTCAACAACTGCCGCAGCAAAATCGTGTTCAAACCCAGTGATAGCGACCAGCAAAACCGGTTACTCTCCTCGTTGAATCAGGTCTCCAAAGACGAGGTGAACCAACTGGGGCGTTTCCGAGCAGTACTGCAAACACCTGATGATCGACAGCAAACACCAGCGGTCATCTTCGACACCTACCCGCCTTGGACCAATGAAGAACAAGTCGACGTCGGGGAACTGAAAAAGAAGTACTCGGTCGCTACGCCTCGAACCCAGCCAAAGAGTGGATTACAGCTAGGTCAGTCGCTCGGAAAAGGGAATAATGCGGGTGGGGAACTCCACGAACAATTACTGCTCACCGCCAAAACACGGTTAGAGGAAGACGGGGAAGGCACCCAAGTCAACCCGTTATACCAAGGACAGGGTGACGACAAACCCGACGGCAAAATCATTCTACCAGATGGATCCATAGCACATCTGGAAGCCGAACACTCCACGTTGAGCAAACCGGTAAAGGTCCTGAAAAACTACCTACGAGCCACGCAAGAAAACCGAGAATGCATCTTTGTCGTCCAGCAGGGTAACGCAAAGAAACTGGAGAACATTCTAACCGACCCGGTCAATCGTCGAGGCCAGGACCACGAAGACCAGAATGGTAGTTACAGCTACTACAAAGGTGAGGATGGCGAATTCACCGATACCGAAATATTGCTAGAGAACGGGGAGTACCGGATCATCGAAGCCAGTGAAGACCAGATCGAGATCCACAACGAATCTGTAGAAGCTGAATGCCCCGAACTCGATAACCACTCCGAAGACGATCTAGAAGACTTCTGTCTCTACCGAGAAGGCGACGGACACTGCACCAAGCTCGGCCAACCCTGCGTCCTAACACAAGCCAATGACTGAAGCAAAAGAACAGCTCCGAGACAAGGACAGAGTCGTACTCCAAGCCGTCCAAGAGGGGAACGACGATATCCAGAAAATCACAGAGACAACCATACTGGAAAATCACGAGGTCAACTACTGCTTCAGCAAACTCGAAGACCTCAACCTAATACACGTGGAGAAACCAGACGGCTACACCACCCGCCTTGTTAACGGACAGAAACGGACGTTTCAAACACCTAAGAACGCCCAGATAACCTCTCAAGGACTCCAAGCACTCAAAGAAAACCATCAAGAAGAGAAATTAGATCAGTACGAGAATCTCAGTCATCGAGAGCTTGTAGAAAAGACTCGGCAGCACGAAGCAGAGATTCAAAGACTGAAAAACCAGATAGCAAACTTCAGAAAGCAAGTCCGCAAACACCTAATGGAATAAAAGACAAAATTTTTCGATCTATCTTCTCGGAGTCAATACAAACCACTTGATACCTCCCACTACTGAGCCTAAACAAGTCTGAATAATGACCTGGCCTACAGAAGTCGGTGGCAAATGCTTCGTAGCGAAATAATCTACAGCCGTCATCGCAAAATTACCATCTAACAGATGCGGAAATGCATTTAGAACAGCCAAGATCCCTGCTCCGAAGAGATAGAATGCAACAGGGTTAGTGATCGGGCCCTTGAAAATATATTTCAGCATACCCAGCAGGTAGCTCATTCGCCGTCCTCCTCAGGATCCTTTTCGAGTTCGGCGTCCCCGGTGAGACGTTCTTTGACCTCGTCTTCACTCAAATTGTGTTCTATATCTCCGTTGATTAGCTTGGCTTCTCCTGTTAGCCGTTCTTTGTCTTCTTCAGTGGTACCGACTTGGTCATAAATCGAGTCATCTAGGTTCTCATACCATTTACTAGTGACTTCGGGCATGTCCTCGTTTAGGTTTCTTCGTCTCTCCGCGAGCTCGTGGTAGCGTTTATGCATCTCCTCCAAGCCGGTTTCCTTGTTGGCTAATTCAAGCTGGATGAAATCACGGAAATCATCGAACAGTCTTTGGTATGCATGTGCTGCCCGATAGCAGTCATCGGCTCGATCACTGGGATCTGCCATCCGACGATACCCAGACATTATCGCAGTAGTGATCGCCAAGCTCACCAAGATGATCTGAGGAGTAGAACTCCAGATCAACGCAACAGTTAGCAGCCCAGCAATACCGAACAATGCCCAGTCCAAACGCCTATCCCATTTCGTATACCAATCAGCACCCTCATAATACAATTTGAACGTCCATAAGACACTGTCTGCCTCGTTGGCTACCCGACCTCGAAGCCGTTCATGTTGCTCGTAATCAAAATCATCAGTCATAGAATATCTCCTCTCATAGTATCAAGTAGTATTTTAATTGAAGCCCTCTCCGTGGACTTCTTTCAGTTTTTCTTTAGCTTCTTCTGTGCGTCCCTGTTGCTTCAACCGTTTTGCTTCTTCCAGCTTCGCATTTGCTTTCTCAGCTTTTTCAGCTGCCTTTCGACGTTCGCTTCGGCTCATCCCGCTGTCGACTGTTTCGTCGTAGACCGGTTCTTTAGACCCGCCGTTGTCGATCCTTCGCGGGAGTGTCTGGACAAAGTCACGAGTCAGGCTTTCGTAGGAGTCAGGAACTGGTTCTCCTCGCCGAGCTTTTTCCTCGAAGTAGTTGTAGACCATTGTCTCCATGTGATATGACCGGACACCGGTGTCGTTGTTCTCAGCCCATTTTTTCATTGTCCGTGTCAAACCGGAGACTTTCCCGTTGTGGGCTTCGTCTCTCGCTTCGAACATCTGTTTATACTTACGAGGATTCGTACCTTGCCAAGATTGACGGCCGTGTGTATCAGGGATTGCGTAGCCGTCACTGGCATCTGTGAATATTCCTGAGATCCCGTCTCTTGGGTTGTCGGCGTGAGGAACCTCGTTGTACCGGAATGCTGGTGCTATCTCAATAGTTGAGTCATGGTACTTCACCTGCACTACGTTCCTGTCGACCTTGACCTCAGTATCGGAGAAACGTGGATCATTCTGAATCCTGCGTTTGATCGCGTTCAAAGCGTTTCGAGGCCCGTTCTCTTGCTGCGTCCATTGACGGTGTTTGTCCGCGTCTAGGACAATCATCACGTCAGCATCTGAATCCTGTTTCAGTGGACCGGTCATTGTCCCACGAGTATAGGATCCGATCAGCTGACTGTCCTCAATCTCCATATCCTCCTCTAAGATCTCTACGAGGACGTCCCGTCTATCGGAGATTGTCTTGGCCTGGTTGTCAGTGATCTCGGATTCTTCGACGTGTTCTTCGTAGCTTTCTTCGACCTCGTCTGCTCCTGTTTGATGTTCTTGATTGTCGTCGTCCGAGAGGGCATCCATCAGTGTCTGGCCTGCACCGCCGGCACCGGGTGCCTCTCGTCCGGACTGATTGTACGTGTTCCCGGTTGAGTTATGTCTGCTTCCCATCGTTAGGCAGTCACCTCGTTTGTCGACCAAGCCATGATCGGCATCTGTCCCTGACCTAATGCATCGTTGACTTCGTGTTCCATGGATTCGTAGAGACGCTTTGATTCATTCCACGGCACCTCTCGGAGCTGGACTTCGTCAATCCAGCGCTGACCTGCTGATGCCACGATCTGCGGCGGCAGTTGTCTGAGCCTACGCGGTGATTGAAGACCGATCAACATTATTTCGAGTCTTGGAGCTTCGGAAACCAGAGTACGTATATCGTCAAGAAGCTGGTTGAACCCGATATTTGCTGTAAAGTATTGTGTTCCGTAGAACGTGCAGTATTCGGCTCCGATATGATCGAATACTTTGTAGCAAAGGTTGCGTTCCTCCGGTGTTGTACCTTTGATTAATGGGATTATCTGGGTTTTACTGCCGTAGAGTTCTCCGGCCATCCAGATCATCCCTTTCAGTGATTTTAGTAGGTAGTGACGCCGGATTTCTGGCTCCTGAGTCTCGTATACAGGATAGTCACAGGGAATGTGAAAGTCAGGCTGGAATTCCCGTATGAGCTGTAGCTCTTTTTCCCAGTCTAGTTCTGACAGTATCTCGTCGTCAACGGTTGTCGTGGTGATTACCTGGATGTTGTCGTCAAACCAGGATTCCGCGGTTTCACCTTGGTTTAGCAGTGTTTGAACCGTTGTTATTCGGAGTAGAACGGTTAGATTGTTCGGGTTGTTCCGGTGGAACTGGTTGTGGGCTGCTTGTTTCTCCATTAGGAGAACAGGGCCTCTCGGTGCGTCTTGAGATGATGCTAGGCTGAATCCCGGGTGGTTTTCATTGGGGATCATGTTTTTGTGCTCCGTTCCACCGGAAATGGTGGTACAGTATCTTGTAGACACCTGACTTTCATAAATGTGTTGTTGGTCTGAACCCGGTTCAAACAAAATATTTTGTTTAAAGTCGGGTTTGGACCCATCCATTTTAGAAGCGAAGGCACTATTAACAATATAGGAGGAACCAATCACCATGGACGAGACAGTTCACATTATCCCCGTTGGGTTCGACTTTCAACGATTAGCACAACCAATAACGCAAGGAGATATCGACGCAGAACGGGTGCTCCTACTTCATTCAAGCAGAGAATCCAGTAACTCAGAATCCCAGGAGCTCGCAGAACGGATGGTAGAACGTCTGGAAGAAACCCTGGGAACGCTTTTTGGAAAAGACGTTAAACGTCAAACAGTTGAGGACATATTCGATTTCGAGACAGCCTATACTGAAGCGTATGAGATGATCAAAGAAGAGGTTGAAGAAGGAAACACTGTATGGGTAAACATTTCTTCAATGCCGCGTACCGTCGCATTCGCCTTTGCCAGCGCCGCTAACTCGCTCGTGGTCGAGGAACCCGGTTACAGAAATAAAGTTCATGCATACTATGTTTCTACTGAGGGATACATCGTTACCCGGATGATCCGCGAGCTCAAAGAGGAACAAGAATTCCTCGAAAAACAATCTGAGAAGTATCCTGAAGATCAAGATATAGAAGAGCGGTTAGATTCAATTTCTGACTTGGTTACTGATGTACAAAACAATGGTACGACGAGAGGTGCAGATCAGATCGTTGAATTTCCTGTCGTCCCAGTCGGCGAGCTTCATGAATTCGAAATAAAGATTCTACGCTTCCTTGATGAAGATGGTACTCAAGAGTCGATCTCGTCATTGGCAGAAAACTTGGCACGGGAGGAATCGGAGGATGTAGAGATTGATTCGTTCAAGAGCAAGGTACAATATAATGTGAAGAATCTTGAAGAACAGGGCTTCGTCAAAAGAGAATCAGTGAAAAACAAACATCAAATCTCTCTCGATACTATGGGTAAACTCTGGGTCAGAACACACCCTTCTAAGTGAATATTTTCAATTCCCGCTTATCGGAGATCTAGTCATTCTATTTTCTTCAAGTCGTGTCTTCGGAAGTGGATGTCGGGTGTTTTGCCGTTTTCAAGCTTGACGGTGTAGATGTAGTTGTCTTTGCTGTCTCCGGTTACTGATTGTGCGTCGTCGAATTCTATGTTGATGATCTCCCCAGTCTTCCCGTGTAGGTGGTTGTCGGGACTGTTTTCTTTGTCAAGTATAAGTTTGACGTTGTCGCTGACCTGGAAGCTGTTACTCATACAAGTCATAACTTTTCAGCAAATATTTATCCAAGTTTTCCTTTTTTTTGATAAAAAATAAAATAAAGAAGATGTGAGGGTTTTCCCTTGTTTACTTGGGATTTCCAAGCTTTACTCTAGATTGACGTAGTGTGGTTCAGCGGTTGAGAAAATACCTGCTGGGCTAACTTCCAGTGTTCTTCCTGTCTGACTTGCTGGTGTGTCATAAACCAGCGTACCTGATTTTGAGAGCCCTGGATCTAACTGTTCAAACGTGAAACTGTCCTCAACAGCTAGGAAGGCGTCAGTATCAACAGTGTAACTTCTTTCCTGTGAATCTACAAGTTTGAGATGGTCATTGGTAATTGATGTGCTCTCCTGTCCGTCGTTGGTTATCAAAATATCCACAAGAACAAATTCACCGTCAGCTTCCTCCTGAGTGTATCGATTGGTTCCAACAACAGATCTTGTGATGACATCAGTAACTGTGTAGGATAGTTCGCCTACGCTGAAACTGTCTCCGATAGAGTGAGTATACTCTTGACCTGGCTCACTATTGATTTCCGTTTGGTCACTGTTCATTTCTTGACTGTCCGTTGTTTCAGGCTCAGTGTTCGTTGAATCAGTAGCTGTAGGCATCATCGCCCCTGCAACTCCCAGACCCACTACTGCTATGAGTACTACCATCCAAGAAGAGAACTGGATACCGAATCGGCTGCTTATCTCGTTTCTTACTACGGGTAATAGAAAAACACCTACTAAAGCAGTTATTAGTCCTGCACCCACGCTTTCTGTAGCCATTCCAAGCCCTCCAATCGTGAATAATACTCCAAAAATCCATGCCGCTATTTTGCGTACAGTAATGTCCATAAATAGGTAGTTTCGTCAACATCTTTTTTATCAGTTACCGAAGGTGAGTGTCAAGAAGAGACTATTTTTCGCTTAGCAGCTTTTCCTGTGTTAGACTGGAGATGAGGTGTAGGCGTTCTTGCGCGTCCATTTTCGAGAATTGTTTTTTGTATCGGTTGATGGTGTCGCGCGAGACGTCGAGTTCTTCTGCGGTCTGTGTCTGGTTCATCCGGGTGATCGCGTCAATATATTCAGTTACCGTTTCTCGTGTTAGCCCGTATTCTTTGAGTATGCGTTCGGTCGCGGTCATAACAAGTAATTTAGGCGATGTGATTGATAAAAAATGAGAGGGAAACTTGTTCGTTAGCAGGGTTTCAAGCTTCTCTGGTTTTTGATTTGGCTGCTTGGAGGTACCCTTGTTTTTTGAGTTGTTGATTCCAGTGCTTGCAGAATTCTTGGGCTTGAGGTAATCCGTTTTCGTTGTGTTGATGGATTCCTGGATGTTGGGTGTACCTGACTGGTATCCACTGTTGGTCCTGGATTTTGAATACGATTTCGGGGTCGCTCATCAGGTCGCCGCGTTGTCGGTGGTAGTGTGCGACACTGACCCGGTTGGAACCGATTTTTTCGATGCTTAGGTTCATGTATCCCTTGTTTTTGATTTCGTGGAGTTCCCCGATGTTAAGCTGTTTTACAGTGGTGTCTAAGTGTTCGAGTATTTGCTTTACAGATTCCATTTTGTCATTGTTCACCTCTCTGTTAGTAGTGTTAGAGTCCGAGTTCGTCGTGGTGTTCGACGATGTGGATGATTTCTTTTTTGGCTATCTGGGTTGCGTTTTCTGGTGTTAGTTCGAGGTTGTGTGCTTGGGCGAGTTCTTGGAGGCTTCCGCTGTGTGCGTCGTTCTCCCACTGTTTGGCCACGGTGTGGAATTTCTCGCCGCCGATTCTCTGTATTTCATTCAGTGTTTCTTGTATTGCGTCCTGTTGCTGTGTGTTGTTTTCTTGTGTCAAATCCAACCACCTTATCGTACTATTTGTCTATATTCTTTAAATAAGTATCTTACAATTTGACAGATACTCGGTGGGAAGTATATAAAAACTAATAACTAATCCAATAATGATGAAATGTGCATTCGGAAACTGCCAAAACGAACACGACCTATGGATAAAACCCGACGCAAACAGCGAAGTCGTACCACTCTGTAGGAGCTGTGCCAAAACTGAGAGTGAGAAATACCACCTCAGCTTCCAAGACAGTAAACCACCTGAAGAAGTAGAAGACTACATCACTGCCTACGACCCGGACACCGCCTTAGCAGAACAACTAATCGATATATCCGACGAAATAGAAGAAACCCTCTCAATGTACGAAGGCGACAAACAGGAACAAGTACAGAACATAGTCGACACCCAAGAGAAAATCGAGAAAGCAATTAGCAAACTGTAATCCGGAAACACCAGGTAAGAAAAAACAGGTCCGAAACAGCCCTCGTCAAAATACTCGGGTTAGAAAATCAGCTCCAAAGCAGGTCATACAGCTACCTACTGGGTTAGACAAAAAGGTTTGAAACAGGATTGAAACCTGGAACGACTATACCCCGTATTGCGGTTTTTAATGGAGGAGAAAAGATTGAGGGAGAGTGTGGTTTTTAGTCTATGTTGTTGACTGCGTCTTGCTGACGACTCGTGCTACTATGTTCATATTTCTCCGTGGTTCTCTTGGATTTGTGGCGGCATTGTGCTGCTGCGACTGCGAGTCCTTCTTGCTCGGCAATGTAGGTCGCAGTACTGTGTCTGATGCTGTACGGTGTTAGGTCTCGGTTCTCTAAGTCGAGGTTGGCTTCTTTGGCGATTTTGCGGAAGACGTCCCTAAACGAGTCTTTGTTGTACCGGTTGCCGTACATTGTGAGCCAGAGCGCGTCTCGCCCGTCGTATTTTTCCCGTGTTTCTCGTTCGTCCATCCAGCGTTTCAGGATCTGGGTGGTTTCTTCTTTGAGTGCGACTATCCAGTTTTCCCGGTTCTTACTGGATTCTTCGCGGGGTATTCTGAGGACACCGTTTTGGGTGTCGACCCAGTGAAGATTGCTGCGTTTGATTTCGATAGGACGTAGACCCGCATCCAGGGCGACGTGGATCATTGAGGTATACTTGAAGGAGTTGGCTTTTTGCCAGTCCTTCATTGTGACTTCTTCCTTGGGTTTTTGCAGCCGCTGAGAGAGATACGTCTTCCATCTATCGCGCTCCTGGGGTGTTACGCTGTTGTAGTGGGGTACACTTCCGTACTCCATGGATGCTTCCCGCATTTTCCGCCGGTCTTCCTTGGTCAGGTAATCCCTTGGAGTGTAAGTCGTACTGGGATCGCTGTACTCGATCTCAGGCTCCCACTCTACATCCTTGTTCCGCGCCTCGCGTTTCCACTTGAACAAGGACTTCGCGGCCTTCTGATAGTGATTCTTCGTAGACTCCTTCATCTCCTCGGTCGCCAAGTGCCGCATCCAGCTGTCCGCGTCATCCGTGGTAAGTTCCTGAGTGTACCGGCCTCGCCGGTTCCAGATAAAGCGGTAGAACAGGTCTAAGCGGTTCATCCGGTTTTTCACGGTGCTGTGGCTGTAACCCGTTGCTTTCTCCGGGTTTTTACCGAGTGCTAGCATCCATTCTGTGAGTTCGCGGCGGTGCTCCCGGTACGTAACTTCCTGTCTCGGGTTTAGATACTCTTGTGCGTCTTCTGTGACGAGGACGATCCCGTCTACTTTGTTTTCACTGCTGTACGTCATTCTAGATCCCTCTGCAATAGATCTAGATCATTTGCTGGACAAGCTTTAAGTATATAATGTAATATGCCTGTCTTTTCCTGAAAAACGCTGTACGGCATCGGGGCACCCAAAATGGGACCGGGTACTCGTTCTTGCGTCGTGTACATTGTTTCAACGACGAAGAACCCGATAACTACCGGACGTAACAGCCAAAGAGAGCCTAGGCCGAGATTTGAACTCGGGGTCTCGTCCTTACCAAGGACGCGCTTTACCGCTAAGCTACCCAGGCGCGTGCGGTCAGTGTCCGTCGATCGGAGTACTGCACCCGATGCTACTGGGC
>Ga0102939_1000732_pt1 | contig 12125 bp, 11 predicted proteins | sample SalPon2_B_H2O_MG_FD_78214 | JGI IMG/M metagenome (GOLD analysis project Ga0102939, IMG submission 78214) | Salt pond water microbial communities from South San Francisco under conditions of wetland restoration - Salt Pond MetaG R2_B_H2O_MG | ecosystem: Environmental > Aquatic > Non-marine Saline... | reverse complement strand
TAATTATGAATTATAGAAGTGTGTTGAGCGTGGTTTGGGAGACTCAACATCAATCACGTCCAATCCTCTCGTTGGTACTTTAACGGCATTGAGATAACTCGAATTTCTTCCCCTTTTGGAGTTTGAAGCCCACCATTTGAAGCAGTTTCTTCTGTCACTCTATAAATACCCGGAACCGTAGTTCGAATCTTCTCATCACTGAGTCCAGTTTTTCGAAGAAGACGAACTTTTTTCTTCACCTCACATAGCAAAGGGCTGATATCATCATTAGAATTTAGAATCTCTTTAGCCAAAGTATCAGCAGTAGGTTTGTCATCATTCATAGTTTCTGCATATATTTTAATTTTCAAATTACTTATATTTTTCACGGTTTTTATCATAGAGGAAAGGCGAGTGACACGTGGCTTGACTCAGAGCAAATTAAGGTGGTTTTCCTTCCCACTCCCATGATAAATTTAAGAGGAGAAACTAATAGAAAAATATGATGCAAGATACTTCTGATGATTCAACTACAGAACGAAATGATGATACGGAGATTTGTGAGTTTTGTACTTTACCTATTCCCAAAAACAGCACTAATGAAACCGACAGTAATTACTGCTGTTCGGTCTGTGAAGAACACGCAGAAACAGAAGGAGAACTTGTTCCACTAAAAAAATCTGAATATATAAATACAGGAATAGATGCTATTGATTCTTCTCTGCCGCAAGGATTTCCCCGCGACTCGTTGATTTTCATATCAAGTGAGCCCGGAACAAGAGGAAAATCTGTTATTGTTGAAGGTGCATGGAGACGACTGGAAAAAGGAGAAAAAGTGTTGCTATTAGCATGTAGTGACCCTCCAAAAATGTTGTTAAAACAATTTATAGCGCTTGAATGGAATGTATTTCCGTACTTAGAAAACGGTGATTTGAAAATAATTGATTGTTATAGTGAGGGAGACACTTCTCAAGATTTGGATTCTTCTAGTAATGCATGGAATTCACATATAGATAAGTGTATTTCTTCGAATAAATCTGTAGTTTCTGACCCCGGACAAGCGTCTCAATTGAAACGAAAAATCGACGCCACTTTAGAATATACAAAAAGCAATGAATCCATTTCAATATTCATTGACTCTATTACAGTTATGGGGTCAAAAATGCGGGATGTAACTGCCTACAAATTTCTTAAGACTATGCGTTCAGAATACTGCAAAAACCGTGGCTTTACCATATTTGCTAATGCTAATTACTCAGGCTCAGGCGAAGAATTCCCGCATGAAATGGAGCATATTTTTGATGGAATAATAGATTTGTCGCTTAATCCACAAATCATTCCGGGAATACTCATTAAAGAGGTTAGAATAAGAAAAATTCGGGCGGCTATGAGCGTGAGAGATGCAAAAAACTTTGAAATTATTGAGGAAGACGGTATGAAGCTAATTAAAACTGAGAACAAAAGAGAGGATTCAATAGAGAATGAAGACGCAAAACTGAAAATGGACTGAATTATACGTGAATACGAAAATTATACTTTAAAATCTACATTTATTTTAGATTTCAACAATCATGATAGAACCCCCTCCCTCTGAGCATATTTGCTTACATAATGCCTCTAATTTGGTGTTAGAGAATCTATAAAGTGGGTTTTCAAAAGAATTTTATATCACTGGGTAGTACTCAAATTTGATGAAAATCCAATCTTCGAAAGTCTACGGGGGCAAGTATGACTAACAAGGGTAAATCACTTAGCGGTGCTTCGCAGATTCAGCAAAAACCTGTAGGTGAATCTACACGAAATTTAGTTTCTCTACCAGAAACCGTATGTCAACACTGGAATCTTACCTATGGAAACTACGTACGTGTGAGTGTAATCCCATTGAATGGAGATTTGAAGATTGCAATTTCCCCAATGCCCGAACTATCGTATGGTAAACGTTCGAATGATATGAAATTGAATACAACAACTGAAATTCCACTACCTCGTCGGTTAGTTCGTCTTTTAGGAATTGAAGATGATATTTGGTGGGAAAAATTCGATGAACAAATCATCGGCTCTTTAATGGGTTACAATGATTCTCGAACACTATTAAAAGTCATTAATCATTACGATTCAGATTTATTCACCTCTAACAAACACCACGATTCGACGCCGCACGAGAAGATTACTTTTTCTGCACTCACAGAAAAAGTCAAAAATGAGAGTATATATCACTATTCAACAGGCAATCCATCCCACACGTACCGGAGTCGTAATAGTATCCACCATACGCTTCCAAATGAGGATTTTGGATTTGTAGAGAATATGCAGTACAGCTTCATGCTCTTTTATGATGGGGAAGGGTTTGTAATTGGACTACTTCCGGCTCCCGCTAATATCAGTGTTCGGACTCAAAATATTGATGAGAATCCATCTAGTTTGACACTTAATTCTGTTTTTCTCCCGAATGGAGGGAACATACGTGTAACGGATTCTAAAGGAAACAGGATTGGACATTCTGAAGAGTTAGATGGGCGTGTTTACACAAACTATACCGTCGAATTCTATGAACCTGTAACTGAATCAAAGCAAGTTACAGTAGCAGCGTATCAAAATGGAAACCCGTACAAATTTGAAAATTCCCCAGTCGAGAGAATTATTAATTTAATAATTGAAGATGAATCTCCAACTGAGAAGGTGAACAAGAGCCGCAAACGCCGCAATGAGAGTACGAGCAGTTCAACAAAGTATAATCCATTGTCAGCGTCTCCTTATGATACACCTGAATTCTCTGAATCAGATATCCCCGAGATTGCACTTGAGTATCAAAAAGACAGTGTCACTGTGCATAGAAATGAAAACAACCAGTTATATTACACTGTTCCAAAACAAGTTGCTGAAACTCTCTGGCTAGAAAATGATTTTATGACAGACTGGATTTCCATCGATTCCAAAGCATTTTTCGGACGGCTAACTCCAGAAAAACGTAGCACAACAATAAATAAATTAGATGTAAGTAAACGCCCGAACTAACATATACAGTTTATATGTTTACAAGAAATATAGTTAATTATGGGTGTGAAAACAGAAGACAAAAATGCCAATGGCGAATCAGAAGATAACAATTGGAATGATGTAAAAACGAAAATTAAATCTTTCTTATTCATTTGGGGATTGAGGCTAATAATAATAGCAGCCACCTTATTTATAGCTATAAGAACTACGTTAGAAATTTTTGGCTGAGTATGAATTATGAGTGAATACATCCATATTGAGTAGGACAAGGGCAATCCACTCAATATGAAATAAATAATTGAAATCTCACTCTGAAAAAATGCACAAACGGCGTGGAGTTTTTATAATATTCGCCATAAGTGAGTACATAGATGACTGTAGAAATTGAATTAGATGAAAATGATTTCCCAGTTGAGAGTTTAGAGTATTTGGAAGAACAGTTGTTCTACAAATTTGATAAAGCTTTCAAGGAATATCATATTGATGGGCACCCCACTAGAGACGAAATAAGAGCATATAGAGAAAGCTTAGAACTCGTCACAAATATCCGAAAACAAATAGAGACCCAACAAACAAAAGAAATTAACAATTCATTTGAAGAATTCGAAACAAATCTAACTCCTAACCAAATTTGACATCATACTCCGCGTTGAACATCAAGAATTGGAGATTTTAACCACTCCATCAACCGTATCATCCTGATTAATTCCATGTCGCTCTCGCGTAGTGTTTGGAATTGTAACTCTCCCGCTTTCACCAACTTTTCGGTCTCCAACATTAATTTTCTCTCCGTTATAATAGAGAATCAATTCGATATATTCTCCCTGCGTTATATCGTACTCTGTTCGTGATTCAGATGGGAGTGTTATCTGACCTCTTGATATGACTCCAATATTTTCGATTCTAAATGTAGCCCTAAATTGACTCGAACTGTTGCTGTCTTCTCCAACAGCATTAATTTTTTCTCTCATAGATTTATACCTGAATATCCATCTGCTTCTTATACACTTTAAGTAGATTATCTGCTAATCTATCCATTTCTGTCATAACATATCCGTCCCGACCGAACATGGCTTCCATATTACCTTCATCAATCCCTCCTCCAACACCCCTTCCAATTACTTTGTTTCCTTTATGCCGTGCTGATTCAATTGCACTAGCCGCTGCATCTAACCCCGTATCCCCATCCATTTTACCATCAGGGGTTACATTAGGTAGCCCATCAGTAATAACGATAAGAACTTTCTCTGGCCGTGAGGCTTTTTTCAGGAGATTGGTAACATCCATAACTCCACTCGCAGTTGGAGTCCAACCAGTCGATTGAAGACTATCCAAATGCTTCCAATCGAACTCCTCAGTTGGACCTGTAATAAGAGGTGTATGAACATCACCACTTTTCCGCCCACCGCCTTTAGTAAAGTACGCAGATACCGTAATTTTATCTCCAATTATATCTGTCGCATAATACAGTGCTCCAAGAGCAACCTTCGCTTCAAACTCATCCATAGAATTAGACATATCTAAGGCCACTCCAATCGCTCTATCACCCTTTTCTGCGCGTTGCTTATGCAGATAATTCTTTTCTGACTGAACATTACCTGCACGGTTACGGATAACCCCACGACGATTCAAACGTTCTCCAGTATCACGTTCAACATACCGGTTGCGGGTTTTGAGTTCCCGAAACGCATCTTCAATTTCATCCTTAAGTGAACCATGAAGAACCTCATCGCGGACTTTATCGTAATCACACCCCCTCCCAGAGACATTGTTATGCATCCTCTCGTCACGGGTTTTCTCTCGAACTTTGAGAGTGTCTTCATTGCCGTTTTCTGCAATTTGAATCTTCTCCCATCGGCGGACGAAACGAGATTCTACATCTGAAACATCTTGGCTACTATCCACACCGTACCAGTTCTTTGCGCTCCCTTGTTTTTCCAATTTCAGCATTTCATCTCTTTCCCGCGCAAGTTCATCCTGTCCAATAGACTTCTTTCCGTGTTCTTCATCAGAATATTCAGTGTTATCTCCTTTTCCTTTACTATTTTTGGGCTGTTCAGACCCCATATCCCCTTCATCATCAGTTTTACTATCTGTATCACCCGGAGAATCTCCGCCAGTATTAGAACCGTTTTCTCCCCCTTCATCACCACTCTCTCCGCCACTGCTCTCACTGTCGCCTTCTTCATCGCCACTGCTTCCACCACCGCTTTCACTATCGCCCTCTTCGTCTCCCCCTTCATCACCTCTCTCTCCGCCACCGCTTTCACTATCGCCTTCTTCGTCTCCCCCTTCATCACCACTCTCTCCGCCACTGCTCTCACTGTCACCCTCCTCGTCTCCTTCTTCGTCACCACTGCTTCCACCACCGCTTTCACTATCGCCTTCTTCGTCCCCCTCTTCGTCACCACTGCTTCCACCACCGCTTTCACTATTACCCTCTTCATCACCCTCTTCATCACCCTCTTCATCTAATTCAGAAGTATCTTCATTTTCTTGAGTGACTTTGGGCATATCCTCTTTATTTTCTTCAAATCTTTCCTTTTCTTCGGGAGTCATTGGTCGAGTTTCAACATCATCAGGAATTTCGTTCTTATATATTTCCTGTTTGTCGATGTATTCCTCGGATTTGGATTTGTCTGGGAGATAACCCATCAGGGTGTCAAATATTTCTTGGGAAAGTTCTGTTCTCTTTTGCTGCTCATCCATTCCACGGACTGTTTTCACTTTTGCACGGGCCCAAGTGACGAAATCCTTTACATCATCGTCACATTTGTCGAGGCCACGGGCGAAACCAAGACTAGATACTTGAAGAAGTCCATTAACTAACCTCTTTGTTTTGTTTTCTTGCTTATCGAGTGGGTAAAACTTTGGATTATCAACTCGCTCAATCTGCACGTCGAGCTTGTGAGCAAGTGTTTTTCGCATTCCGGGGAATTCAATTAGCCGTTCGTTGTCGATGTAATGGTCTTCAACGATATTCCAGACCATTCCAGCAGTATTTGGTGCCGAGGAATTCTTCTCTGAAAACTTCTTTTCCCCTTCTAGGTCAGAACAGTTGATATGGTAGACTTCGTGAGCAGTTGTGTCAGATTGGAAGCGAAGTAGTTGTGGGCCGGGTAGATTGGCTCCATACGTTTTGGGTACGCTAATATATGAACCATCAAGTGCGGCGTAACCCATTCTTCCAATTTGAACTTCAACATTTTCATTATTGAAGTGATAAGCGGAAGTAAGGTCGTAAAGGTGTTGCTGTGTGGCTTCGTATCCGTTTTTCGCGTTGACGTTGGGTTCTGAATGAGACATGGATTAGTTGTCACGTGATTCTCTCACGTATGTAGTTTATAATATGAGGTTTAAGTATAAAAAAGGATTGATTGTGTATAAGAAAACCACTTTCGAATGTTTTTGGAGTTGATATTATTAAATTTCTTTAATAAAATCTAAGCGCGTGTTTATTCAGGCCGGGCCCTCTCTCAATTCGAATAGCTTTAGTTCTGTTCTTCTTGTTTCCGTTCCTCTTTCACCTCTTCAATATGCTTGTGAATGTCTTTTCCTTTCCACTGTTCGAATTCATCTTCAGTGAATGGGGCTCCATCGAACTTGTCTTGGATGATTCCTTGGACCTTACTCTTTGCATCGGGGGTGGAATCATAATATGGGCGAAGGACAGTTGCTTTTGCTGCACTATACAGTGGATTGGGCATGTCCTGTTCATCGTAGGCGTATGCTTCTTGAGCCCATGAAATGATATTTGCTGTTGGAATTCCGATGTTGATGTTATTCCGTTTTTCAGCCATTACGCGGATTATGTTTGCAGTTTCAACTAGAATACGGGCAATATTTTCACTTGCGGGTGTGCGATTAGCTACTAGCGAAGCTTCCCGGTCGGGGTGTTCCTTTCCTAGATAGTCAACGTTATGCTTGGTTGAAAGCCGTCGCACTTCAGCAAGGTCCATTTCCTCGTTGTGATAACCCCGTCCTTCATTGACTGTACCAATTACAATCAGATTACTTGGGTCTCCTGTAATTTTCTCTCCTCCGCGCATGTCCAATCGCACCTCACAGCGGTCGTCAAGTGCTGGGTATAGCACCCCTTTAGAATCAGAACGGGCGCGGTTAACCTCGTCAACAAGGAGCAGAACAGGTTGGTCTTTAGAGGCAAGAATCGCTTTTGTTAGTTCTCCATCAACCCACCAAGATGTGTCTCCAACCATGACTGGGCCTCCCAACAGGTCGGATTCATTCAGTGCCCATTTACCCTGAACAGTAAACATGGGAATCTCAAGGTGTTGTGCGATGAATTTGGCTAGATGAGTTTTCCCACATCCAGTGGGGCCGCCAATTAGGAACCGGGGGAGTTTCCCACTTTCATGACGTGTCTTGATACTACCCAGAAGCTGTGCTAGTTCGTCTCCTGAAGGAATGTAGGGCGGAACATCTTCAGGGATTTCATCGCTGAAATCATAATCCCGATTGACGGGCATGTTCATTTGACCATCCATCCCGGGCGATGGATTTGGAGTTGGACTACCTGTGTTTCCAACCTGCTGATTGTTAGAGGCAACTTCGCCAGCAGCTTGATTGGGGGATTCTGAACTGTTACCACCCCAATCTTCCTGATTATCACGCTCGTACTGCTCTTTGATGTGATATACCCACGTACGCCCCTCGCGCTCCCGAACAAGAACATCTTCATCCTTGAGTTCCTTGAGCTTCCGACTTACATATGAATGGGAATAGTCAACTTCGGATTCGATTGCTGAAACTGTGTTTTTCCCCTCACGGATGAAAGCTTTGAGTTCTTTTTCGTTCATGATTATATTGATAGCTTTCACGTGATATTCTCACGCTTTTGCTCTGTATTCAATTTAGGTTCAAGGTATATTAAATGCTACGGTTTTGTTTATAGTCTTTGTTTAATATCTCTGAAGGCATTTCATACGCTAATAACCAATTTGAGGTTGTTTTTCCAATTTGACTTACTGTTTTATTGAAGCTAAAATTCCAAATTTGGAGTCTTTCGTTGTCTCTGAATAATTTTGAAGGAGTGTTTAATACCATCTATTCTTGTGGAAAAGAATAAGTAATTATTACTTATTATTTAAATTAGTGCTTGGAAATAATACAAAAGCAGCTTCAGAAACGATTGGAGCTATTTTAATGATAGTTGTAGTTTTCATCTTAGTCATTTCTATTAGTGGGTTTATATTATCTACAACTCAACAGAGTCCAGATAATCTTGACGCAGAAATTCGATTTATTGAAAATGAGGATAGTACAGTCAATGTTACGTGGACTCAGAAGCTAAACTCAGAAAAACTAGTGGTAACAAATGGAACCGAAACACGCAATTTAAATTCAGTTGGCGAATCTGTTAAACTACAACTGGGCCCTACTCAATCTCAGATAAATGTTTTCTCTGAGAAAAATGGAAATCGAGTATTTATTAGCCAGTATAAGCCTCAGTCGTTTAAAACAAGTGTATTTATGTCGAGTTCGACGTGTGACCCTGTTGGTTCTTGTAGTTCTACAGTGATATTGAACGAGACGCAGATATTCTCTGACAGAGGAGTCAATATACTTACGTTAGATGAAGGAGGTAGTTTTCACTCCTATGCATGGTTCAATACTGACACAAATAATGAATACAAAACCCCCGCTGGGTCACTAAAAAGCGACGGGACTGCAGATTTAGGACCAACAAGAACTTGTAGTAATTGTGCTCAAACCCGAGCACAAAACCACATATCATCTATCCCTGATAATCATTATGTTTTGATTGTTGGTGATGGACAACCGGGAGATATTGATACAGAACTTAATAACTTGTATCGGACAGTTGGAGGAGAATTCAGCGGTGATAACCGATTAGAATCTAACGATAGTTGGATTATTGTTTCTAAAAAACAAGATTCTGGACAATATCGAGTTATCTTCGAAAAACATGCTCCTAGAGGGGACCAAAGTGGCATTTCAAAAGTCGAAGGATACTTTATTGCTCCTTGACGGATTTAATCAGATTTCTCCGCCTGTAAAGATTTTAGAGAGAAATTATTTTCTGAATTCTTTATGAATCTTTGTTATCTTCTGGTTCTTCTGGTTCTTCATTTTCCGCAGTAGAAATCGTATTTACAGATGCACTTGCCACCAAGTCTTCACCATCCAGACTCATTACACGTACTCCCTTCGTATTTCGTCCAACGTCATTGATTTCACTTGCATCGATTTTCATTATTTGACCGTCTTTGGAGACAATCATCAGTTCATTTTCATCACAAGTGGAGAGGGCCGTGGCAACTTTCCCATTTCGTGAATCAGTTTGAATGTCAATGGCTCCTTTTCCATATCGTGATTGCGTGTGGTACTCACTAAATGGTGTTCTTTTTCCATATCCATTCTGAGTTATTGTAAGAAGGCTCTTATCTTCATCAGTGTTTTCAACAGCCAGACTCGTGACATAATCCTCGTCTTCCAGTCGAATTCCGTTTACACCACGTGCTGTTCTCCCTACCGGTCGGACATCAGTTTCATCGAACTTGATGCTTTTTCCACAATCAGTAGCAAGGAGAATGTTATGTTCTCCATTTGTAACCTCAATATCGACTAATTCGTCGTCTTCCTCAAGTGTGAGGGCTCGCAACCCCGATGGGTAGATTTTACTGAATTCATCCATTTGAGTCTTCTTTACATAGCCTTTCTTAGTAACGGTGAGTAGATAGTTATCTTTTTCAAATTCACTCTCTGGATGGAGAGCTACAAGTTGTTCATCATCATCTAATTGTAGAATATTTACAACTGCGCTTCCTCTTGCCATTCGTCCCATATCAGGCAAATCATATCCTTTTAAGGAGTAAATATTTCCTTGATTTGTGAACGCGAGGAATCGGTCATGCGTGGATGCGGTAAACACCTCACTGACTGTATCTCCTTCTCTCAAATTGATACCAATAACTCCTTTCCCACCTCGGGATTGAGAAGTAAATGTGTCTGCATTCATCCGCTTTAAGTAACCGGCTTCAGTCATAATGACAACAATATCTTCTTCTGGGATTAAGTCTTCATTAGAGACGTTTCCTGTATCGGGAATTATTTCTGTTCTCCGGGATTCTCCGTATTTAGATTGAATGTCTTCAAGTTCGTTTTTAATGACTTTGAATAGTTCATCTTCGTTTTCAAGGATATTCTCTAGACGTTCAATTTCCTCTAATGTTTCCTCATAATCGGTTTGAATATCCTCCGATTCCATAGATGTGAGTGACCCCAGTTGCATTCTGACAACGTGGGTTGCTTGAGATTCAGAGAATTCGAATTCTGATTGGAGTGACTCGATTGCTGCGTCACGATTTTCAGTATTTCTAATTAACTCAACAATATCTTCAGCATTTTTAACTGCTGTTAATCGACCTTCGAGTATATGGGCATGTTGTTCTGCTTCATCTAGCAAGTGCTGACTCCGCCGAGTGACTACCTCAACTCTATGGTCAAGGTAGTGCTGGAGCATTTCTTTGAGTGTGAGAACTTTTGGTTGCCCATCAACGAGAGCGAGATTGATTACTCCAAAAGTCTTCTCTAGGACGTTATCGATGAGTTGGTTTTCAACAACATCAATAAGAGCATCTCGCTTCAATTCAACGACAATTCTGATTCCATCTTTATCAGATTCGTCTCGAAGGTCTCGTACTCCATCAACAACCCCATCGTTAACAAGGTCCGCAATTCGAGCGACTAATTTTGATTTATCCTGTTGGAATGGAATCTCAGTGATTACAATTTCACCTTCGTCGGGGTTAGATTCGAAATTGGCTCTAACCCGAAGCTTTCCACGACCCGTTTTGTATGCTTTTTCGATGGATTCGTATCCAACAATCTTTGCTCCGGTCGGGAAATCGGGGCCCTTTACATAATTCATCAAATCATCGACTGTTGCATCCGGATTATCAATAAGGTGAGTAAGAGCATCAATTACCTCACTAAGATTATGTGGGGGAATATTGGTGCTCATTCCAACAGCAATCCCGGAGCTACCGTTTACAAGAAGGTTTGGGAAAGCTGCTGGAAGAACGTCAGGTTCTTCGAGTCGGTCATCGTAATTAGATTCCCAGTTTACCGTATCAAGGTCAATATCTTCAAGCATCTCTTCACCCAGCTTATCCATGCGTGCTTCGGTGTAACGCATTGCAGCCGGGGAATCTCCATCAATACTCCCAAAGTTCCCCTGCCCATCAACTAAGGGATGCCGCATTGAGAACGGTTGGGCCATACGTGCAAGCGAATCGTAAATTGCAGAGTCTCCATGAGGATGGTAGTTACCCATTGTCTCTCCAACAATCGAGGAGGACTTTCGATGGCTTTTCCCTGAGGTTACTCCTTGCTCGTGCATGGCATAGAGAATGCGACGATGGACGGGTTTGAGTCCGTCTCTTACATCCGGGAGTGCTCGACCCACAATCACCGACATTGCGTAGTCGATATAGGCTTGTTCCATTTCATTTTCTACCCGGACATCCTCAATGTCTGCAGCGGGAGCGCGGTGCATCTGTGCTGTTTCTTCAGTCGAATTTTGGTCTGAACTCATTGTTTTAGGTTGTTTGTGTTTTATCTACAGTAACCATATCAACTAAATAAATTCCGATTATGAGTGATAGAGCAATCGTCAGTAGATACATAATGATTAAAAAAGCATAAACTGGTAACATGAATTCCTCCGGGACTTGAGGCATGACAACTTGATGAATGTGCCAACCTATATAGCCCACTAACGCTGCTGGAATATAGAACACAAATTGACGGATTCGATTTGGAATTTTATATTTCATGTTACCCATTTATATTTTAAGTGGCCTATTCAATTTCTCTGTACTATTTTCATGTCTTCATACATCAACCCACTCAGCGTCTTTTGCGTTTTCCCGGATGAATTCTTTCCGCGGAGCGACTTTATCTCCCATAAGAACACTGAACATTCGGTCAGCAGCAGCCGCATCTTCAACTGTTATGCGCTTTAATCGGCGCTGGTTGGGGTCCATAGTTGTATCCCACAGTTGCTCTGGATTCATTTCACCTAATCCCTTAAACCGTTGAACCTGCGAGGGGTTTCCATTACACTTGTTTTCGATGATATCTTCTCTCTCTTCTTCCGTCATAGC
>Ga0102939_1000731_pt1 | contig 12125 bp, 12 predicted proteins | sample SalPon2_B_H2O_MG_FD_78214 | JGI IMG/M metagenome (GOLD analysis project Ga0102939, IMG submission 78214) | Salt pond water microbial communities from South San Francisco under conditions of wetland restoration - Salt Pond MetaG R2_B_H2O_MG | ecosystem: Environmental > Aquatic > Non-marine Saline... | reverse complement strand
GGCGTCCTCGGTTTCGGTCACGAAGTCGAAGCCGATGGCGTCCACGTCGGCGTCCATCAGGTGTGCGTACGTCTTCTCCGGCACGGCGCCCCAGTAGGTGTGGACGACCACGTCGGCGTCCGTCGCGGCCGCCACGCGGTCGACGATTTCGCTCGCGTGCTCGTCGGCGTCGTCGCCCGGCGGGTTCTCGACCAGCGAGGGTTCGAGCAGGAACAGCGTCTCGTGGGCCGGGAACGCCTCGACTTCGCCGGCGAGGAAGTCCGCGACGGCGTCGCGGAAGTCCGCCTCGTCGCCGTAGTACTCGTCGGTCGCGAGATCGGCCAGCGAGTACGGACCGGGCAGGACGGCCTGAAGCGCGTCCGTATCGACCGCTTCGAGTTCGGCGGCCACGTCGCCCGAGGGCGTGAGTTCGCCCTGCACCTTTGGGTCGCGATAGAAGTTGTTGTTGTCGTAGTAGCGGACGATACCACCTGTCTCGACGTTCTCGTGGATCGTCAGCGGGTGAGCGAGCATGTCGTCCCACCGAAGCTGCCCCTCGACGACGCGGTCGAGGTCGGCATCAGCCTGCGCGTCGACGACTTCGCTTCGTGCGCGGTCGTAGGCGTCGACGATCTCCGGGCCCTCGTCACCGGCGATCAGATCGCCCTTCTGGTGGCCTTTCAGGTCCGATAGCTCGTCTTTCGCCCAGTCGGGAAGCGGATACAGTCCCGGTGTCGTGGCGACCAGTTCGGTCATCACGCTCGAATTCGTGATGCCGTCGCTTAATATTTGCTAAACCAAAATATGTTCTACAGTTATTCCGCGTCGAGTCGAAGGATCGACAGCACCTCGAAGGGATACGACTCCTGGCGCACCGTCGAGACGGCGAAGCCGTTCGCCTCCGCGCGGGCGACCACCGATTCGAAGCCCGTGAGACTGCTCACGAGGAGGAGGACGCACCCGCCGGGACGGAGGACCCGTCCGACCGTATCGAGGAAGGGGTCGATCACTTCGCGGCCGGATTCGCCGCCCGACAGCGCCCGCTCCATCCGGTCGTCCCACTCGTTGTCCGGATCGGTGGGAAGGTAAGGCGGGTTGAACGCGACGGTGTCGAGGCTCCCGTCGCGGAACGGTGCGACGAGGTCCGCGCGGACGACCTGCACCCCCCGGTCGCGCGCCTGCCGGCAGGCCGCCGGGTTGTAGTCGCTCGCGACCACCTCGGCGTCCGTCTCGGCCGCGACCCGTTCGGCGACCCATCCCGACCCCGTGCCGACCTCCAAGGTCCGGCCGCGGGCGTGTTCGACCGCCGCCTCGGCGAGGAGGCGGGAGTCCTCCGCCGGCTGGTACACCTCGCGTTCCAGCCCTCGGCGGTCGGCGAGGGCGTCGCGAGTGTCGTCCGTCCCCGAGGACTGTCGGTCCTCACCGTCAGTCATCGGCGTCCCCGCTCCCGCCGCCGTCGGGCGTCGGCGCCGGCTCCGGCCGGTCGCCGCCCGCGATGGCGAAGCCGCCCTCCTCGGCCCGCCCCATGAGTTCGCGCTGCGGGAACGGGATCTTGATGTCCTCCGCCGCGTAGGCGTCGGTGACGGCTTCGATGACCGCCGTCCGCGCCCGCCACATCCGACGGGCGCTGGGGTTGTCGATCCACACCCGTACCCCGAGGACGATGGCGGAGTCCCCGAACCGCTTGCCGACCACCTGTGGCGTCGGCACCTGCAACACCTCGTCCAGTCCGCGCACCGCGTCGCGGGCGATTTCGGCCGCCCGCTCGGGGTCGTTGTCGTAGTCGACGCCGACCTCGACTTCGATACGGAGCCGCCCCTTGCGCGTCCGGTTGATGATCGGCTGGCCGCTCACTTCGTCGTTCGGGAGCATCACGTACTCCCCGTCGAAGGTCTGGATTCGTGTGGTGACGATGGTGATCTGGGTGACGATCCCCTCGCGGTCGCCGATCTCCACCCAGTCGCCGATCTCGAACGGCCGCGAGAACATGAGGACGAAGCCCGCGAGGACGGCGCCGAGAGTCTGCCGGGCGGCCATCCCGACCACGATGCCGAGGAAGCCGGCCCCGACGAGGAGGCTCCCGAGGTTCCGCGTGAACAGCCCCACCACTACCAGCAGGGCGAGGGTGTACAGCGTCACCTGCGTGAGCCGGTAGACGATCTCCCGCTGGTGTTCGCTGATGGTCGACCGCTTCCCCGTGAACTCGCCGATAACCCGGCCGACGAAGCCGGTCAGGGCGTACGTCGCCGCCAAAATGACAACCGAGAGCAACATTCGACCCGCCAGATCCTCGAGCCCCAGGCTCCGGTAGGAGCGCTGGAGCGGCCCGATCAGGTCCCACAGCAACACGACGGCGACGATGCCCGCGGCGGTCGTCAGCGTCACGCCCGCGGACAGCGCGACGGTCGCGGTCGACCGGTCCGCCGCATCGTCGCGCTGCCGCCAGCGTCGCGCCGCGTACCGAACGGCCACGACGACACCCACGATCAGCAGCGTCGTCAGCGCCCGACTCGCCGTCGTCTCCTTGACGACCGCCAGCGGATCAACCATCCGTCCCCACCCCGTGGCCGAGGGCGAGGCCCGCGAGCGCGGCGAAGTCGTCCGGCGACAGATCGCCGGCTCGTTTCGACATGGTCGTCTCGTCCGCCGCCGCGACGACCGCGTCCGGATCGGATAGTCCCGAGATGTGGGCGGTGTTTCGGATCGCGTTCCGGATCGTCTTCCGACGCTGGGTGAACACCGCCTTCACGAACCGCAGGAAAAACTCCTCGTCCGCGACTTCGTAGTCCGGGTCACGCGGCGTCGTCCGCACGACTGCGCTCTCGACGGCCGGTGGGGGCGAGAACGCCGTCGCCGGCACCGGCTCGACCACCTCGACCGCGGCGTAATGCCCCGCGCTCACCGACAGTCGGCCGTACTCGCTCGTCCCCGGTTCGGCGGCCATCCGCTCCGCGAACTCCCGCTGGAACATGAGCACCGTCGGAATCCCGAGCGGTAGGAGGCGGAACGTGATCTCGCTGGAGACGCCGTAGGGCAGGTTCGAGACGCTCGCGGTGGCGTCGGCCGGCAGGTCGCGCTCCAGCGCGTCGCCTTCGATCACGGTAAGCCGTCCGGCTGCCCGTTCGTCCTCGAACTCCTGCCGGAGGAACGCCGCGAGAGCCGGATCGCGCTCGATCACCGTCACGCGGTCGCTCGTCGCCAGCAGGCGATCGGTGAGCGCGCCCGTCCCGCCGCCGATTTCGAGGACGTGACTCCGGTCGGCGTCGTCGGGGAGGTACGTCGGCAACCGATCGAGGACACGCTCGTCGACGAGGAAATGCTGATCGCGGTCGGGGTTGCCGCTCACACCCGCCCGCCCGAGCAGTCGATCCGGATCGCGCGACGCTGTCATCGTCCCCGATAGCGCGCGAGTCGGGGTAAATTTCCCGTTTTTCACGGCGACCCGAGTGCCAAAGAATCATATCCACCCGTGGCCGACGTGCCGGTACGCCGACACCGATGCTCGATCCCCTCCCCGTCGCCGTGGCGGCGATTCAAGCCGCGATCCTCTTCGTTCTCGTCGAAGGCGTTCGGCGGGGAAACGTCGCCGCCGCGGTCAACGCCCTCGTCGCGTTCGCCGTCGCCGTCCTGCCGTTCGTCCTCGGCACCACCACCGACCTCGTCGTCGCCCCGGGACTGGCGCTGTGGCTCGCGGTCGCCGGCCTCCTCCACTCGGTCGGTATGCTCGGTCCCTACGACTCCGTGCCCTGGTGGGACACCGTCACCCACTTCGTCTCCGCGTCCTTCGTCGCCGCGCTGTGTTACGCCGGCGTCCTCGTCGCCGCACCGTCCGGCTGGGTGACCGCCGCCGCCACGACGATCCTGCTTACCCTCGCCCTCGGCCTGTGGTGGGAACTCGTCGAACTCGTCGCACGCGAACTCGGGGAGGAGTTCTCCGTCGACCCGGTGCTCGTCCACTACGGCCCGCGGGATACGCTCGTCGACCTGCTCGTCGACGTCCTCGGTGCGGTCGCCGTCGTCGCCGTCGACGTCCGCGCGTTCGTCCCCGTCGTCGACCCGGTGCTCGGGCCGGACCGCCCGTTCCTCCGCTGGGCCGCGGGCGCCCTCGTCGTCGGGTTCGCGGCGCTGACGCTCGCCTTCGCCGGACTCCGACGCCACGCCCGTGGCGATCGGTGAGGGGCTACTCCACGAACGTCCGGTATTTGAGGTCCTCGTCCCGGAGCTCCTCCAGAATCCGGTCGACGAGGACCCCTTTCGGGTCGTGGAGGCCCGCGATGCGCTCCTCCAACTCCTCGAAGCTCTCGAACGGTGCGCGCTTGCGCTCGTCGAGCACGTCGTTGCGGAGTTTCTTGCCGATCCCCGGCAGGAGGTTGAGCTGGTGGAGCCGGAGCGTGATCGGCTGGGCCTCGTTGTAGAAGTCGACGAACCGCCGCTCGTTGCGGTCGACGATCTCCGCGACGACGTACTCCAGTTCGGAGTGTGCGGCGTTCGAGAGGTCGTCGTAGCCGACTTGGCGGATGCGACCCACCACCTTCCGCTCGGCGTCCGGTTCGAGGACGATCCGGTCGCCGATGCTCACGTCCGTCTCGTCGTCGAGCGTCAGTTCGAGCAACCGGAACTCCGACTCCCCGAGGGCGTACGCGAGCGGCGACTTCTTGTACTGCGGCCGGTCGTCGTCCGGACGCCCGTGGGGCAGATAGTCCAGCACGACCGCGTAGGACCGCTCTACTTCCTCCTCGGCGTCGACTGCGTCGTCGCCAGCCTCTTCGCTCTCGGAGGTCGTCATACTGAACTTGTACGGTGACGGAGTATTTAAACAGTCGGCCGGTCGCCGGTTCGAGCGATAGCGCCCCGGGAGACCACGCCGCCGTTCAGCCGAAGTCCTCGCCGAAGCGATCCGCCTGAATCTCGCCGGCGACCCGCGTCCGGAACCGGTGCTCGACTCGCTGCCACGACGGCGACTCGCGCCCGCTCGCGTAATGCAGTACGCCCCTCGGATAGCGGTACGGCTCGTAGTCGATGGCGATACCGGCGGCGTAGTCGCCGGCGACGGACCGCTGGACGACGAAGTAGTTCCCCGACTCCCCGGTCGCCCGATCCACCGCCGTCACGTCGATGTCGTCGAAGTGGACGACGAGCGGATCGGCCGAGGCGGCCGCGGTGAGCGTCTTGATCAGGTCGAACGCGGGGTCGCTCGCGACGATCCACTGCCGGTCCCCGATCGCGGCCGCGAAGCCGCCGTATTCGAGGTACGTGTACGCCTCCGTGGCGCCCAGACGCGACCAGTCGTCCGCGACCATCCCCTCGACCGCGGCGGCCGCGTCGTAGTCGCCGCGCCCGACCGTCACGTTCGACAGCCCCCCCGGCTGGACGTGGACGAGTTCGAACGCGGTCGAGTCGGAGTACCGCGGCGGCCCCGACCCCAGCCACCCCTCGCGGAGCCGTGCGCGGGTGGTGTCGTCGTCGATGTCGTTCAGGAGCGCTGCGGCGTCGACATACCGCGCCCAGACGTAGGATTCGTCGGCCATCTCCGGATGCGTGGGCGTCCGTTCGAGCATCGCGTCGAAGCCCACCGCCTCGTCGGTCGGCGCCCGTGACGTAGCCGTGGGGGTGGGCGTCTCGGTCGCCGTCGCCGTCGCGGGACTCGTGCCCGTCGGCCGCCCCGTCGGTTCGTCGCCCCCGTCAGCTGAACAGCCGGCGAGGGCGAGCGTACTGGCCCCTCCAACGGCTCGGAGCAGGCGTCGCCGGCTGACGCGCAGCATACAGGTTAATCGGCCCACGGCGGCTTATATCTGCCCCAGCGTCCGTTCCGGGACGTTTATCCGCCCGTCCGACGCCCGTTCGAGCATGAAAGCGACCGCGACGGCCCACCCGATCCAGGGGTTGGTGAAGTACCACGGGATGCGCGACCCCGAACTCCGACTCCCGTATCACGACAGTATAAGCGTCTGCACCGCGCCGAGTCGCACGCTCACGACCGTCGAATTCGGCGCGACCGACGAGGACGTGTACGTCATCGACGGTGACCCGGTCGAGGGACGCGGCGCCGAACGCATCGACGCCGTCGTCGACCACGTTCGCCACCTAGCCGGCATCGACGCGCCCGTCCGTCTGGAGAGCGAGAACTCCTTCCAGTCAAACGTCGGCTTCGGCTCCTCCTCCTCGGGCTTTGCCGCCGCCGCGATGGCGCTCTGTGAGGCGGCCGGGCTCGACCTCACCCGCCCCGACATCTCGACGGTCGCCCGCCGCGGCTCCTCCTCCGCCGCTCGGGCCGTCACCGGCGCCTTCTCCCACCTCTACACCGGCCTCAACGACGACGACTGTCGCTCCGAGCGCATCGAAACGGATCTGGAGGACGACCTGCGGATCGTCGCGGCGCTCGTTCCGTCCTACAAGGAGACCGAACAGGCCCACGAAGAAGCGGCGGACAGCCACATGTTCCAGGCACGGATGGCCCACATCCACGGCCAGATCGCCGAGATGCGCGACGCGCTCCGGAACGCCGAGTTCGACCGCGCGTTCGAACTCGCGGAACACGACTCGCTCTCGCTCGCGGCGACGACCATGACCGGTCCCGCGGGGTGGGTGTACTGGCAACCCCGGACCATCGCCGTCTTCAACGCGGTTCGCGCGCTCCGCACGGAGGACGTGCCCGTCTACTTCTCGACCGACACCGGCGCGAGCGTCTACGTCAACACCACCGCCGAGTACGTCGACCGCGTCGAGTCCGCCGTCGCCGACTGCGGGGTCGAAACCGACGTGTGGGAGGTCGGCGGCCCGGCCGAGATTCGGCCCGAAAGCGACGCGCTATTCTGACGGCCGACCGCGTTCCGCCCACTCGACCCGGTGTTCGTACGCCGTCGTCCCGCCTTCCCGGAGCCACAGGATCGCACTCGATCGGTTGGCCCGCCGTTCGCCGGGGTGGCTCGGATCGCGCGAGCGGTAGTTGAGCTCCACCGCCGCGCCGGACGCGTACTCCTTCGCGACGGTGATCGTGTGGTAGCTCCGGTCGAACCGATCCACTGTCGGCGTGACCGTCTCGAACCCCGCCGGGACGGCGTCGGCGTCGACCCGCTCGCCGCGACGCTCGGCCGCGCTGAGGCTCTCTACGAGGGTACTGAAGTCGGCGATGGCCTCCGTCGGCCCCGCCATCGGCAGGTCGCTCCGCTCGGCGAACGCGTGGGCCGCGGCGAGGCCCGCGGGCCGGAGGTCGGTCCCCTCCAGCAGCCCCGCACACTGTGCGTCGGCGACGGCGCGACTCCCGCCGTCCGGGAGTTGGGCGTCGAGAACGCGTCGTAGCTCGGCCGGATCGTCGACAGCATGTGCCGTCCAGCAGACGAACCCCTCGATATCCATCGTTCGGCGGTGACGAGGGGCGAACGTATAGGGTCTTTGTCGGCGCCCCTCGACCCCCGCTCTTCTTTGCCCTGCGAGCTAACTTCGGGTATGCGCGTCGTCGTTCTCGGTGCCGGATACGCCGGCCTCACGCTCGCCCGCCGTCTCGAATCCAGACTCCCGGCGACGGCCGACCTCGTCGTCGTCGACGAATCGAACGATCACCTCGTCCAGCACGAACTCCACCGCGTGATCCGGCGCCCGGCGGTCGAAGACGCCATCACCGTCCCCCTTCGCGACGCCCTGGATCGCGCGACGGTCCGGACCGCCCGCGTCGAGGAACTCGACCGTGACGCCCGCCGCGTCCACCTCTCCGATGGCACCCTCGACTACGACTACGCCGCCGTCTGTCTCGGCGCCGAGACGGCGTTTTACGACCTCCCCGGCGTCGACGAGCACGGCATCCCGCTGAAACGCCTCGACCACGCCCACCGGGTCCGCGACGCCGTCCTCGACGCCTGTGACGCGGACGGCCGCGCCGTCGTCGGCGGCGCCGGCCTCTCCGGCGTGCAGGTGGCGGGCGAGATTGCGGCCCTGGCCGCGGAGCGCGGCGCCGACCTGGACGTGACCCTTCTCGAACGTCTCGACTCGGTAGCACCCGCCTTCCCCGAGGCGTTCCAGTCGGCCGTCCGCGACGCCCTCGAATCGGCGGGCGTCGCGGTGCGTACGAACGCCCGCGTCACCGGCGCGACGGCCGACGCAGTCGAACTCGACGATCGGACCGTCCCGTACGACGCGTTCGTGTGGACGGGTGGCATCCGTGGCCCGGACGCCCTCGGGAGCGACCGACCGATCGTCCGCGGCGACTGCAAACTCGATGACCGTACCTTCGCCGTCGGCGACGCGGCGCGGGTCGTCGACGCCGACGGCGAGGCCGTCCCCGCGAGCGCGGCGGCCGCCATCCGGGAGGCCCGAACCGTCGCGACCAACGTCGACCGCCTCGTGCGCTGGGAGCTGGAGGGGGGCGCTGCCGACGAGTTCCCGCCGAAACTCGACCCCTTCCGGTTCGACGCGCCGGGCTGGATCGCCTCCGTCGGCGACGACGCCGTCGCAACCGTCGGCCCCAAAGTGTTCACCGGCGCGACGGCGCGGACGATGAAAGCCACCGTCGGGGCGGGCCATCTCTCCTCGATCGGTGCGGTCGGTCGCGCCGTCGACCTCGTGCAGGAAGAACTCGGCTGATAGTGTTTCTTGTAACTGTTCGCTGGACCGTCTCGGTGAATCACCGGTACTGGCTCACGGTAAACCGTCCGGGACCGTCGGCGGCGTGATGTGTTACCCGCGTGCGTGACAGGAGGGTTTAATTGTCGTCGACTCCGGACTAGATGCGAGACCAGATCATGACTGCGAGCGAGGGGGGGACCGTGCTCATCGTCGACGACGACCGGGAGGTGGTTCGAACGTACCACCGCTACCTGGAAGGAACGTACGACATCCGCGAGGCGTACGACGGCGAGTCGGCCCTCGACGAACTCGACGACGACGTCGACGTCGTCCTTCTCGATCGGCTGATGCCGGGCGTCTCCGGGGGAGAGGTGCTCGACCGCATTCGCGACCGGGGGTACGACGTTCGCGTCGCGATGGTGACCGCCGTCGACCCCGACTTCGACATCGTCGACATGGGCTTCGACGACTACCTCACCAAACCCACGACCCGCGAGGAACTCCTCCGGACTATCGAGGACCTCCTCGCTCTGGACCAACACGCCGTCGACGTGCGTGAGTACCACGCGTTGCTCGTGAAAGCCGCGGCGCTCCGCGAGGGGAAGTCGAGATATGAACTCGAGGAGAACCCGGCGTACGCCGACCTCGAATCGCGACTCTCGGACCTCGAAGCGACGCTCGAATCCGAGGCTGGGGATTTGACCGACGACTCGCGGTTCGTCGCGACGCTCCGAGCGATCGATACCGCGGGGGAGGACGCCGATGGCTGAGGGCGACGCCAGAGCCGACCGCTACCCGCTCGCCGACGCCATCCCGGTCGACCTCGACGACTTCGGCCCGGGAATGAACGTGTTGGTCTCCGGCCCGCCGATGTCGGGCAAGCGCCAACTCGTGTTCGACCTCCTCTCCCCCGAGGGGGCCGCCCCCGACCCCATCGTCGTGATGACGACCGACGACCCCGCCTCGCGAATCCAGACGGCGTTCGAGGACCGCGGCGTCCGGTTCGATCCGGAGGTATTCCGCGTCGTCGACGCCACCGGCGCGCCGGGCGACTCCGACTCCGCTATCCACCGCGTCTCCTCGCCCGCCGACCTCACTGGGATGGGCGTCGCGTTCACCCAAGCCGTCGATGGGATGGGGACGCCTGACCGCCTCCGTTTCGGCTTCGTCTCCATCTCGACGCTCCTCCAGTACGTCGACGCCGAACGCGCGTTCTCGTTTCTGCACGTCCTCTCGCGCCGGACGAGCGCCGCCGGCTACCTCGGCGTCTACAGCATCGACCCGACGACCCACGAGGACCGGTTCGTCAACGTCGTCACCTCCATCTTCGACGCCGCCATCGAAATCCGGGAACGCGACGGTGACCGCGAACTCCGAGTCCGTGGCCTCTCGGGCGTGAAACCCGAGTGGACGGCCTTCCCGCACTGACCGGCGCGATTACAACTCCGACGGGTCCAGCCCGTACACTTGCCGGACGGCGTCCACCGACACCGTTCCGAAACGCAGGTCCCGAGCCACGGCGTCGGGGTCGCGGTCGGCCGGGTCGCCGAACCCGCCGCCACCCGGCGTCCGAATGCTCACCACGTCCCCTGCGTCCAGGTCGTGTGTCGACTTCCCCGGAATCCGTTCGGCGTCGCCGCCCGCCCGCGTCAGGTAGTCCTCGCCGAGTGCGCCCGACTCGCCGCCCGCGAGGCCGTAGGGGGGGTGTCGTCGTCGGTCCGCCAGCAGGCTGAACGCGACGCCGTCGGTGAGCACTTCGATGTCTCGACGGAGGCCCAGGCCGCCGCGGAACTCGCCCGCGCCGCCCGTATCCGGGTGGTATTCGTAGCGTCGGACGCGGACGGGGTAGACGGTTTCGAGCACCTCCGCCGGCGTGTTGAGCGTGTTGCTCATGTGGGCGTGGACGCCGTCCATCCCGTCGGCGCCCGCCCGCCCGCCGTAGCCGCCGCCGATGGTCTCGTAGAAGGCAAACGGCTCTCCCTCCCGGTTCGTCCCGCCGAACGTGACGCTGTTCATCGTCCCCTGTGCCGCGGCGACGGATCGCTCGGGCGCCTCCTCGCCGAACGCGCCGAGGAGGGCGTCGGTCGCTCGCTGGGAGATTTCGAGGTTGCCGCCGACCACCGCGGCCGGCGGCCGGGCGTTGACGACCGTCCCCTCCGGCGCTCGAATCTCGATCGGGCGGTACGTCCCCGCGTTCGGCGGCACGTCCGGGTCGGTGACACAGCGCACCGCGTAGTACGTCGCCGAGGCGGTCACCGCGAGGGGGGCGTTGATCGCGCCCGGCACCTGCTCGCTCGTTCCCGCGAAGTCGACGACGAGTTCGTCGCCGTCGACGGTCACCGCTGCTTCGATCCGAACGTCCTCGGTGCCCTGTCCGTCGTCGTCGAGGTAGTCCGTGAACCGGACGGTGCCGTCCGGCAGGTCGTCGATTTCGGCGCGCATCCGGCGTTCGGCGTAGGCCTTGATCTCCGTCGTCGCCGCCCGGAGCGTGTCGAGGCCGTGGCGCTCGGCCAGGTCGCGGACGCGTTCGACCGCCGTCCGGTTGGCCGCCCGCTGGGCGCGGAAGTCGCCCCGGCGCTCGTCCGGCGTCCGCACGTTCGTCAGCAGGAGGTCGAAGACGGCCTCGACCGGCTCGCCGCCGTCGTACAGCTTCACCGGCGGGACGCGCAGGCCCTCCTGGTAGATTTCCGTGGAGTCGGCGGCGACGCTGCCCGCGCGCCCGCCGCCCACGTCGGCGTGGTGGGCGCGGTTGGCCGCGATGGCCACTAACTCGTCCTCGACGAAGACGGGCGTCACGAGCGTCATGTCGGGCAGGTGAGCGCCGCCGTGGAACGGGTCGTTCAGGAGGACTGCGTCGCCGTCTTCCAGTTCCGCGGGCGGGAACGCCTCGATGGCCGCCGCGACGGAGTGCGGCATCGCTCCCAGATGGACCGGAATGTTCTCGGCCTGGCTGATCATCTCCGCCGTGGCATCCTCGGTCTCGCCCACCACGTCGAACAGCGCACACGAGCAGTCGCGGCGATCCTTGATGTTGGGGGAGTAGCTCGTCCGGACGAGCGTCGCGTTCATCTCCTCGGCCACCGCGACACAGGCGTTGCGCAGGACCTCGAGCGTGATCGGATCGACCTCGCTCATGGCTCGATCACCACGTTCCCCAGGTCGTCGACGTGCGCGGCCGCGCCCGGCGGGACGACGGCCGTGCTCTCGACGCCCTCGATCACCGCTGGGCCGTCGAACGCGGCGCCCGGCCCCAGTGTCCCGCGGTCGTAGACGGGTGTCTCGTCCGTCTCGCCCTCGAACGTCGCCGGCCGCGTCGTGTGCGGCGTCGCCTCGGCCGTTCCCCCCGCCATCGACAGCGCGGGCGGGTCGACGACGCCGCGGGCGCGCAGGCGTATCGTCACGAGTTCGATCGGTTCGTCCGGCGAGGCGTGCCCGTATCGCCGCTCGTGGCGCTCGTGGAAGCGGTCGGCGGCGACGTCGAGCGCCGCGGCGTCGAGGTCGCCGTCGGGTATCGACACCCGGAGGTCGAACGACTGGCCCCGATATCGGAGATCCACCGCGCGCTCTACCCGCTGGCGGGCGGGCGG
>Ga0102939_1000730_pt1 | contig 12125 bp, 9 predicted proteins | sample SalPon2_B_H2O_MG_FD_78214 | JGI IMG/M metagenome (GOLD analysis project Ga0102939, IMG submission 78214) | Salt pond water microbial communities from South San Francisco under conditions of wetland restoration - Salt Pond MetaG R2_B_H2O_MG | ecosystem: Environmental > Aquatic > Non-marine Saline... | reverse complement strand
TGAAATTCCTCCTCCGTAAGGTGCTCTTACGGTCAAAGGTGCGGTGTAGTCTCCTCTAGTTCTCGTTCTGAATCTGGAGGCATGTTCCTTTAGCTGGTGGAATGCCAGATATGAGAAACCTGAAAACTGCATCTCTATTACAGGATTCAATCCATAGAGGCTCATTCCTACGGCGGTACCGGCGATCCCAGACTCTGCTAGAGGACTTGAGAAACATCTTTCCTCTCCAAATTCGTCTTGAAGGCCTTCAGTAGCTCTGAATACTCCTCCATCTTCTCCAACGTCTTCTCCGTATACAATTACATTTTCGTCTGCTTCCATTTCGTCGTGAAGCGCTGCATTGATCGCTTCTATTATATTCATCTTTTCTGTCATTAGAAAACCCTCCTGTGGGTTTCGGCAAGTTCGAATCCTGCGGATTCTGTACTCAGAGAAACCTGGAAGGTTTTGAGTCGAGAAACTCTTTGAGCTTCGTACATTACTGATCTGCCTCCATCCATTTTTCTTTCTGCTTTTCAACTAAATCTGGATTATCGCTGTAAACGAAGTCAAATAATTCTTCAATTACAGGTCCTTCCATGTCTATAGCCTCTTGGGCTGCCTTATCGATTTTTTCTTCAGCTTCTTCCTCAAACTCTTCAAGTTCTTCGTTCCATATGTCTTGATCCTTCAAATATTCTCTGAAACGCTTTAGAGGGTCATTTTCTTTCCATTCCTCTACTTCATCTTCGTCTCTGTAACGACTCGAATCATCAGATGTAGTATGATCTTCTAATCTATAAGTTAAGGCCTCTATAAGCACAGGTTCTCCGTTTCTTGCTTTTTCAAGAGCCTCTCTTGTAGCTTTAATTACGGCTAGTATATCGTTTCCATCGACCTGTATGCCATCTATACCGTGGCCTAAGGCCTTTTGTGCGATAGTTTCGGATTTAGTTTGTTTTTCTCTAGGCAAAGAGATTGCGTACTGGTTGTTTTGGACGAAAAAGATAGAATGTGCGTTGTAGACTCCGGAAAAGTTTAGGCTTTCGTGGAAGTCTCCCTGGCTGGTGCTTCCGTCTCCTGTAAATCCTAGTACTGCTTTCTCATCGTCTTTTTTCTCCATTGCCATTCCCAGGCCTGCTGTATGGAGGTTCTGGGTTCCTACAGGTATTGCGACAGGTAGAGTATTGATTTCGCTTAGATCTTTCTGTCCGTTGGCGTCTCCCATCCATCTCTGGAAGATCTTGTCTAAAGGCGCTCCCGTGCTATGAATGCTGCTGTCTCACGGAAGCTCGGTACCATCCAGTCTTCATCTTTCAGTGCAAACATTGCTCCAATCTGGGCGGCTTCCTGCCCTTTATGCGGTGCATATGTCGAGATCTCACCTCTTCTCTGAAGGCTAAAGGCCTTTTCATCGAACTTTCTGGCTAGCATCATCTGTCTGTAAAGTTGTTGGTACTCTTCTTCGCTGATCTCGTGATCTTTATCCTCGTCTTCAGTATCTAGAATCTTGATCTTTTCGATACTGTTTGAGTATACTTTTTTTCGAACCATTATATTAGGAGAAAGGCCTTTGCTTGTATATAAAAAATCGTTTGCGACCTGTCGGTGAAGACTTTATTGGGTGACATCTATGAGGCCGGGCTGGTTGATTTGGACTGCTTCATACTGGCCGGTTATTTGTCCGTTTACAGATATGTTTTCGAGGTTTCCGCTATCGTAATTTATTTCTACATCGTGTGTATTGCATGATGTTGTGGATCTGAATCCTGAGGTTCTGGTATTAGCTGATTCTGCTACAGGTATTGTTACTGAAGTAGTGTTATTATTGCCTGAGATATCTATAGAATTCACTTTTATCGGTTCTGAATCTGCGTTGCGAAGCTCCAAAGCCATTTTGTTGTCCTCAGCGAGTCCAAAGTCTTCTATCTGGATTCTTTCTCCATTGAATCCTGAGGCCTGTTCGGCGCACTGGCTGCCTGTAAACGAGTATATTGCTCCTCCGATAATCGCTACTACTAGTAGCATCCAGCCGTAGCTCATCAAGTACTCGATAGCGGACTGTCCCTTCATTTGCCGTTTACCTCCAGTGGCTGGTCTAGGCATTTTGCTTGGCTTTTGCTGCTTTCAATGCTATCTTCTGTTAGGGCTGTTATTCTGTAGCAGTACGTTTCGTTTTCTATTAGCCCGTTGCTTTTGTCCAGAATGATATCTGATGCATTGGGTTTTTCGCTGTCTACAAGAGAGTATTCTCCGTTCTCCTGTTTAGATCTGTAGATATTGTAGGATTTAGCTTTCTCTACCCGGTCTATCTTCAATTGACTCTGCATCGTGGTGAAATAGAAATCCAGCATCTGTGTTCCTGAAGGTGTGGATGCTTCTGTGGTCCATTCATACTGAGTATTTGGATTCAGGTTTGAGAGTATGCTAAGAGAAATTTTATTCGATGGATCGTTTTCGATAGCGACGGTTTCACCGCTTTCATCTACAATTTTCAGTTCTTCAACACTTTTTTTCAGACTGAAACTTAGCTCAGGGTTATTCGCTGCAGTGTTGTTTGTTTCTGTTTCGATTATGCTAGTTCCAGAGGTGTTGAACTTCCAGGGTCCTACTTCTCTAGTTGTACTGTATCCCTGGGTGTAGATTTCTGCTTTCCACCTGTAGCTTGTATTCGTTTCAAGTCCTAGTTCTGCTGTAGCAGTTCCACTTCCTCCAGTCACTGTGTCTGTTCCTACTGTATTGTAGGTTCCGTCTTGGTTTTTGTCGATTCTGAAAGCCACATCCATATCTAAGTCGTCAGGATGATCGACATCAAGTTTAAGATCTGAAGATAAGGAAACATTTTCTTTTAGAGGAGCTGGATTTGAGGCTTCTGGCTTATGAACGGTTGTGAAATTCCAAGTATTGCTTTTTTTGGTTTCCGAGCCGTCGTCTGCTATTGCGTACCATGAGTAGGTCTCTCCAGCATCTGACGCTATTCTTTTCTCTGAAGTAGATATTGAAGCTGTGCATCCGCTGCAAACTCTCGTCTCTGTGCCTATAGAGTTGCCGCTTTCATTATAGAAGGTAATATTTGTCTCGTCTCCATCTGGATCGCTGGCATCAACCTCTAGGTCGGTGTTTATCTCTACTTTAGTTTCACTGTTTTTTGGATTGGGATTTGATGGAGGATTAGGAGCTGTGTTAGATTCTGCATCAATTCTATAGATTTCTCCATTTTTACCAGAAGCTCCATCTGCTCCTGTATGAGCCCAACCATCGTTTGTAAGTCCTTTACCCCCCTTTCCTCCACTTACGTCAACTGATCCTGATTCTGTTAGATTATCTGAAACTAAATATATCAGTCCGCCAGAACCTCCGCCTCCGCCTCCGCCTCCGCCTTCGCCGTAGCAACTTGAGCCATCCTCGGCTTTTTCTCCGTTTTGTCCGTCTTCACCTTTCGAGTATAACTTTCCTGTAATTTCTATTTCTGGAGCAATAAGTATTATCATCCCTCCTCCAGCACCTCCTTTACCTCCTTGTCTGGAAGCAGAACCTGTCTCAGATTCTCCGCCTCCGCCTCCGCCTCCTCCGCCTGCTCCAATGTTTGAAGGTAGGCTATATAGTTCTGACCATCCTGATCGATCGCCGAGATATGTGTTACCTGAGATGCTATTTATTTGAGTTTCTGGAGGTATATTATCCGTTTTGCCTCCAGCGTTTCCTCCAGTTCCTCCTGGCTCTCCGCCGTTACATGCTCCGTAGCCTCCTCCGCCTGCTCCGCCATAGCTGCTCCCGGGTTGTCCGTCTCCACTATCGGAGTTGCTGCCTGTGCTACCTCCTACTCCTCCTCCTCTCACATATCTTCCTGAGCCCCCATTTTCTCCGTCGTTACGCGGAGCACCTCCTGAACCTCCATTATTGCTTGTAGATTCAAGTGTGCCGTCAATTGTTATTTTTTCTGTTGCATGAATTACTGTAGTTCCATCTATGCTACTTGTTACTCCAGATTGGACTTTGTATGTTTGTGCTTCAATTATTCCGCTTTCGGCTCCTGAAGAAGATCTTACTATTTCTCCATCCGATCCATCTCCATATAGCTGGGCAGAAGAATTACCAATGAATAAAAATATGGCTATTATGAATAAAATTTGCTTTTTTCTTACTAATCTCCCTGAAATTTTCATATTATTGTTATGCATTGATTTATTCTCTTTTTGCTTTTATTTGTGTTTAATTCTGTTAATTCTCCTATGGTCGTTCAGAAGCTTCCTGTACTGTTGTCTCAAAGGTTCTAGTTTCTGATTTTATTGTTCTATCACGAAGCGGGTCTTTTACCTTAATAAACCACTCATGAGAGCCTGGAGTTAAACCTGAAGCAGGGATGTATCTCTCTCCCCAATCTCCGGTAATTGATTTATCCGAAGAGAGAGTTTGATTATCTAATATTAGAGAAATATCGTAAGGATTCTCTAATTTCGTGCTAGAATTTAGATGAAACTCTACGGCACTATTATTTATAGATTCTCCTTTTTCTGGGCTCTTAAGATCAAAAGTAAACGGTTCTTCAAGATGCTCTGCTTTGAAGATATTTTTATGAGATCTTACAGTTTTATTGTTTGATTCATATTCTACGTAAAGTTCTGACTGCCCTTCTTCAGCTGAGACATAATCTATTATCTCGTTGTTCCCAGCATCCATGAAACCTTCCAATTGTTTTTCTTTATCTAAGAAGACTCTATACTCTCCATCAAGATTAGTTTCTATTTTTACTTCTGTCTTAATATCCAAGTCGGAACCTCTAGATTCATAATCCTGCTCTGTTCCTCCTTTTTCAGGCATTATTATTTCAAAATTTACGTAGGAGGTCTCAAATGTTTCAGAGTACTCTCCTTCATCTGTATTTATCAGTAAGGTCACATGCTCTGACAGAGGCGTCTCAAAGGTTAAATGGCCGCTTGCATTAGTTTTGCCTTGGTTAACTCCTTCTACAAATACTTCTATTCCTTCAACGGCTTCTCCTTTCTCCTTTAGAGTTATTGTATGGTTATAACCTCTAATAAGAGGTTTTTTAATGTTAAATGAGTAGTTTTTCAATTCTCCGTTACTTTCTACTGTTCTTGTTATTTCTTCTAGGCCTGATTCTCTAGAAATCTTGACTTCTCTTTTATTAGTTACTCTGAACCCTATCTCTCCCTGTGAATTGGTGGTTCCTATACTGTCTCCATTAACGAAGATTTCTTCTCCTTCTACAGGTTCGCTATTATTATTGTATAGAGTAATGTAGTTATATTCTCCTGCTTCTGGTTCAAATCTGAGTGAAAGGCCTTCCTCTGGTCTTTCGCTATCTTGTGTTGCTTCTGATGTCTGGTTTCTTTTTTTACGGGTTTCAAGAGTCTTTGTTGCATCAGAGACCTCTATAGTTATTTTTTGCTTATTGGGTACGTTGAATTCTTTTATTCCGGCTTTATTGAGTTTTCCGTAGCTTTCGCCGTTAATGTATAATTTTTCTCCGGATAGCGGGGTTCCGTTCTTGGAGGCCTGTAGGGTATTAGTCTCTCCTGCTACTGGTTTTGATAGTACTTCTATTTGTATCTCTGGTTCTTTTTCTGTATTTAATTCCTTCGTTAGCTCTGTTTCTGATATTATATATCCTGTGCTGGCTATGAGTAAAAGGCCTGCTACTGCCAAAGCTATTTTCTCTGTAGGCATCAACTTAACTAATTATTTGTATGTCTTTGATTTAAACTATTTCATCTACTGGTTTCTCTAATCTTTATTTACCAGGTCGGCTAATGATAATATATGTTCGATAAACTCTTTAATCCTGAAAATGTAGCTGTTGTAGGAGCATCCAGACATGAAGGAAAGACAGGCCATGAAATATTCGATAATTTAATGCATGATTTTGAAGGCCAGGTCGTCCCTGTCAACCCTAATGCTGAAGATGTACACGGTGAAAAGGCCTATGATAAAGTTCCTCCTAGGACAGATCTTGCAGTTATTTCTGTTCCCTCCAAGATTGTCTCAGATATTCTGGAGCAGTGTGCGGATGTCGGTGTAGAGGCTGCTATAGTTATATCTGCAGGATTTTCTGAGACAGGTAATCAGGAGCTTCAAGATGAGGTTTTGGAGGTAGCTCGTGAAAATGATATAGATCTGCTTGGTCCGAATGTTTTAGGCCTTATTAATACAGAGAATTCGATGAATGCTTCTTTTGCTTCCAAGATGCCGGAGGAAGGAGATATTTCGTTTATGAGTCAATCTGGAGCTTTCTGTACGGCCATACTGGATTATTCGAAGGCCGAACATATTGGATTTAACCATTTTGTGTCTCTGGGCAATAAGTCGATGATAAATGAGGTCGATCTTCTTAAAAAATGGAGGCAAGGAGATTCCGAGGCTATTTTGTCTTATACTGAGGGTATAGAAAACGGTAGAAAGTTTTTAGAAGAAGCAGAACATACTTCGCAGGAAACTCCGATTATAATGGTCAAATCTGGTAGAACAGATCAGGGGGGAGAGGCTGCTTCATCACATACAGGCAGTATTGCAGGAAGTTATCAGGCCTATCAGGCTGCTTTCCGGAAATGCGGTATAATTGAAGCTGAATCTAACAGGGAACTTCTGAACTATGGAAGGGCCTTTGCCTATCAGAATCTTCCTGAAGGCGAAAATGTTGCGGTCGTAACAAATGCCGGAGGACCTGGTGTGATAACAGCTGATGAGATCTCTGAACATGGTCTAGAGCTTGCTAACTTTACATCTGAGACAGGCAGAAAGCTGGAGGAATCTATGCCAGATGAATCAGGTAAGACTAATCCTCTGGATGTGATAGGGGATGCAGGACACGAAAGGTACAAGAATGCGTTAGAAGCCGTCCTGGAAGACGATAGAGTCGATTCTGTTGTAGTCATTCTTACTCCTCAGGCAAATACAGAGATTGAGAAAACTGCTAAAACAATAGTTAAGGCCTCAGAAAAATCTGAGAAACCTGTGATGGCCTCATTTATGGGGGAAGAAGACGTTTCTGAAGGTATTGAAATTCTGGAAAAAAATGATGTACCTGACTTTGAAGATCCTAAAGATGCAGTAAAAGCTCTCAAAGAAATGAAGGATTACAGGAAGTTCAGAGAAGAGTTCAGAGATTACAGGCACTATGATTACGATGAAGAAAAAGCTGAAGAGGCCTTAAGAGATCCTCAAGGTTATCAGGACTTTGAAAAATTATTCAAGGCCTATGATTTTAATTTTCCTCTGACAAAATTGGCTGAAGCTCCTAATCCTGCTGCAGATGCTGTTCAAGAAGTGGGGTATCCGGCAGTCATGAAGATTCGTTCTCCGGACATACAGCATAAAAGCGATATCGGAGGAGTTAAGACAGGTATAAAAAGCAGGAAGGAGGCTAAAGAAGCCTTTAACGAGATAATTGATGGTGTTTATGAACATAAGCACGGCAGCGAGATCAACGGTGTTTTAGTACAGGAGGAAATGGAAGGCCTTGAAGTTGCTCTGGGTATGAAGAGAGATCCTCAGTTCGGGCCTATGATAATGGTTGGACTGGGAGGAATCTATATTGAAGCACTTCACGATATCTCCTTTGGTATAGCACCTATATCAGATCAGGAGGCAGAACAGATGATAGATGAGCTTCAGGCCTCAGAGTTGTTTGAAGGGGTAAGAGGAGAAGAACATAGCTTGGAAACTGTCAAAGAAGCTATAATGAAGCTAGGTGAACTTTCGCTCAACCATGAAGAGATACAGTCTATAGACGTTAATCCCCTGATCTTGAAAGAAAACGAGGCCTATGTAGCAGATCTTGAGATCGATTTCAGTTAATCTTTGAAGGAGACCTTATGCTTTTGAATCGATGAATGTGTTGTTCTGTTATCATCTTTAAATTGGAGCTCTGGGTATTTGTCTGTGTATGGAAGGAATTCCTTGGAAGAACATGTTCAGTTATACTCTAACTCTTTTGGCAGCTCTTACGTTGCTTTTAGGTCCTTCGGCTGTAGGTGAGCAACAACAGTCTAACGTTGTTGATGTTTCAGTTTCTGAAGGTTCTCAGGAAATATCTTTCAGCGAGGATAATCTGAGAACGGTTGTTTCGGGGAATGTCTCTAGCCCTGAGGGCTTTGATCTACCTGTGGTTTCTGCTAATTATTCTGGAGAGACAGGCCTTATGGAGGTTTCTTTAGGAGACAAAGAGAGCGTAATAGATAATTCTTCACCTGAACAAGTTAACTATACTTTGGAGGCCGAGTTCAGAAGAGATATTCCTTCAGAGGTGGTTGTTTATGGCCCACTTGGAAATTCTACAGTCTTTCAGTAGTCTTTTTCTATGCAGTGTGGAGTTGAGATCCGTAAGAATTTAGACTACTGATGTATAACTGTGGTTATGGTAGATAGAGACGAAGCTCTAGAGTTACACAACAAAAATCCTGGTAAAATTTCTGTAGAACCTTCTGTGGAGATAAACTCTAAGGAGGATTTAAATCTGGTATATACTCCTGGTGTCGCTGAACCGTGTAGAGAGATAGCTGAGGATGTAGAAAATGCGTATGAATACACTTCCAAAGGAAATCTTGTAGCAGTCGTATCTGATGGTACGGCGGTTTTAGGTCTTGGTGATATCGGTGCTGAGGCCTCTATGCCGGTGATGGAAGGTAAATCTAACTTGATGAAAAAGTTTGGAGATGTTGATGGTGTTCCTGTCTGTATTAATGCGGATTCGGCACAAGATATTATCGAACATGTTGAGAGAGAAGCTCCGACTTATGGTGCTGTAAACCTTGAAGATATCAAGGCTCCGAGATGTTTCAAAGCAGAAGAGGCCTTGAAAGAAAGTCTGGATATTCCTGTCTTCCACGATGACCAGCATGGAACTGCGATAGTTGTTTTAGCGGCTCTTCAAAATGCTTTAGAAATTGCTGATAAAAATCTTTCAGATGTAAGGATCGCTATTTCTGGTGCAGGAGCCTCTGGTATAGCGGTGGCAAACTTTCTTTTAGAGGCTGGAGCACAAGAAATTGTGCCTGTTGATTCATCAGGAATTTTGAGAGAGGATGATGAAAATGAGTACAAGGCAGATCTCGCCTCAAGAACTTCTGCTTCAGATGAGGAGGGAGACCTAGCAGATGCTATTGAGGGCGCGGATGTATTTATAGGCCTTTCAGCTCCGGGGATTGTCTCGAAGGAGATGGTTGGATCGATGGCACAAGACTCGATTGTTTTCGCCTTAGCTAATCCTGAACCTGAAATTCTTCCGGATGATGCAAAGGAAGCTGGTGCTTTCATTACTGCTACAGGTAGAAGCGATTTCCAGAATCAGGTTAACAATTCCTTAGCATTTCCTGGAGTCTTTAGAGGTGCTTTAGATGTAAAGTCCTCTGAAATCAATGAGGAGATGAAAAAGGCTGCTTCTAAAGCAATTAGAGAATTTATCGAACCTGAGAAAGAAAAAATTGTACCTGATACTTTAGATAAGAAGCTTGCGATGGAGATTGCTGATAAAGTCAGTGAGGCTGCTAGGAAATCGGGTGTTGCAAGAGAGAACTGATTTTTTCTTTTCACGAAATGCTTTTGTTATTTCCTTTCTCTTCGTTATTTTATGGAAGAAGAAGTTAAACAGAAGTATATCAAGTCGGGTAAAGTGATTCAGAAAGCCAGAAAAAAGGCCGGAGAATTGGCTGAACCTGGAAAAAGTTACAGAGAGTTAGCTAATGAGATTGAGACATTAATACGCAATGAAGGCCTTGAGCCTGCTTTCCCTGTGAATCTTTCTGCAAATGAGGAGGCGGCACATTATTCTCCTGGAACAGATACTGAAAGAGTTGTAAGCGAAGATGAAGTGCTGAAAATTGATATAGGAGCTCACTGTGATGGCTATATTGCTGATACTGCTTTGACAGTTAATCCTTCCGGCAAACACAAAGATATGATTGAAACTAATCGTGAAGTTCTGGAAAAGGCCTTGGAGTTTATTGAGCCGGGTAAAACGGTTGGAGAGCTAGGTACTTATATTCAGAATCAGATTCCTGATCAGTACAATGTTGTGAGGAATTTGACAGGACACTATTTGGGTCATTATACTCAACACGCAGGAGTCTCAATCCCGAACAACAGGAATGCTTCGACTCATGTCTTTGAGAAAGGTGATGCCGTTGCTATAGAGCCTTTCCTTACTACAGGGAGCGGAAAGATTAAGGAAGGAAAAACAGGTAATATTTATCTTGAGAAGGGAGGAAATGTTCGTGGGCGTGCTGAACGCAAGTTGTTAAAGCAGATAAACAGTTTCAATGGCCTTCCATTCTCTCCGAGATGGTTTGATTCTTTCTCTGGAAGGGATAAGATGGCGTTGAAGAAACTGGTTCAATCTGGTGCTGTAAAGTCTTATCCTGTGCTAAGAGAAGTTGAGAAAGGCCTTGTTACTCAAGCCGAGCATACGGTTCTTATTGGAGTGGATGACGGCGAGAACGTGGTTACGACGCGTTCAGAATAAAATAAAGAAAATAAGTTAAAGGCCTTTTTCACCTTCTTTTTTAATTTAGTTTGGAGTCTATGGCTTGTTGTACTGTGGAGAATGACTGTGCTCCAACGATCGGTGTTCCTTCAGAGTCTCCTTGTCCATAGATTACTGAGCTTGGTGTTCCGCTGACGAATGGGCTTGGTCCTCTCTGAGTTTGGACTACTGTGTCGAATCCTTGGCCTTCCTGTTTGTCTGCGTTTACTTCATCCATAGGGTTGTCGTTTTCGATGCAGCTTCTTACTGCATCCTCGCTGACTCCTTCACTTGAAGCCCAACTTATAATCTGGTCTTGTGCTGTGCTTCTCGTCAGTGTTTCCTGGTTCTGGAAAACCTTATCTTTTATGTTCCAGAAGACATCTTCGTCCTGTCTGTAGACACATTCCATTGTTTCTGCTGCTGGTTCTGCCCAGTCATGTCCTAGCTGTGGTATTGGGAAGTCTTTCCACATGATCTTGACCTGTCCGGACTCTACGTATTCTGACTCTACTTCTTGGACTGCTCCGGTTTCGAATCTGGAACAGAAAGGACACTGGAAGTCCTCATATACTACCATGGTAACAGGTGCATCGCTTTCACCCAGAACGGGTTCGCCAGTCTTTTCTATCGCACTGACATCTACTGTAGAGCTCTCGCCCTGTGAATCTGCACTATCTGTATTACCTGTCTCTGTAGGATCTGCGTTGTCTCCATTATCTCCATTGGAGCCTTCAGCCATACCTAGGTCCAAGCTAGAACCGGATATCAAAAGCCCTGAAGAAAGTCCTACAGCCACACCAAGGACGAATACGCCTATTAAGGCCATTCTTATCGGTATCTGGAGGCCTTCGTCTCCTGAAGTCTTTGTTGTTTCTGAATTATTTTTTCCATCGTTTTGATTATCTTTTTCCTCCTCTTTGTGGACCTCTCCTTCGTGTATATGGAGGCCTCTCTCGGAGTCAAATTCATCTCCGCATTTATCGCACTCGAAACTATCTGACATATTATTATTTAGAGGCTCTACAGTTAATAAAGAAAAGGGGTGAGAAGAGATAAGAGGCCTTAGGCGAAGTAATCTGGGGTGCTGTCTTCTTCCTGTTCCATTTCATTCATCTTTTTCGTCATCGCTCTGTACTGTTCCAAGTTGTCTTTGGTTGCTGTAGGCCTTACTTCTTCTATGGCGTTTTCGAAGTCCTTTGTGGTTACTTCTTCGGAATCTATGTTGTTTCTAAGTGAGTTCATTCCTGCTTCTCTGCATACGCTTTCTATGTCGCTTCCTACAAATCCTTCGGTTTGTTCTGCGAGTTTTCCTAGCTCTACTTCTTCATCAACGGGCATGTCTCTTGTATGGACTTCGAAAATCTTTTTTCTTCCTTTTTGATCTGGTATTTCTACCTCTACGTTTCTGTCTACTCTTCCAGGTCTCATTATTGCTGGATCGATCATGTCTGGTCTATTGGTTGCTGCGATTACTGTGACTCCTTCTAGTGACTCGATTCCATCTAGTTCTGTCAGGAGCTGGTTGACTACGCGGTCTCCTACGCCTGAGTCGCTGTTTCTGCCTCCTCTGCGAGGTGCGATTGAGTCTATCTCGTCGATGAACAGGATACATGGAGCGACTTGACGTGCTTTCTTGAAGATTTCTCGAACTGCTTCTTCTGAT
>Ga0102939_1000726_pt1 | contig 12153 bp, 14 predicted proteins | sample SalPon2_B_H2O_MG_FD_78214 | JGI IMG/M metagenome (GOLD analysis project Ga0102939, IMG submission 78214) | Salt pond water microbial communities from South San Francisco under conditions of wetland restoration - Salt Pond MetaG R2_B_H2O_MG | ecosystem: Environmental > Aquatic > Non-marine Saline... | reverse complement strand
GGTAGAAACAGCCTCAACTCTGAATTAAAAGAAGAACTTTCCGACATGGAAAAAACACTGCAACCAGATCAAAAATACCTGGTAATACCAGCAGACATCGGACAGTCAGCACGGAAACAAGCAGAAAACTTCAACGAAGCAGTAGGCCTCTCAGGAGTAATAGTAACCAAAATGGACTCTTCAGCCAAAGGAGGAGGCGCACTCGTAGCATGTGACCACGCAGACATCTCCGTCAAATTCATAGGAACCGGAGAAAAAATGGGAGACCTAGAAATATACGACCCAGTAGACTTCGTCTCCGACATGATAGGCCAACCAGACCTAGAAAGCCTACTAGAAAAAATAGAAGAACTCGACACCGACCCAGAAGCCATACTAGAAGGAGAATTCACATTAGAAGACTTCCAAGAACAAATGGCATCCGTCACAGACAGCGGAATGATGGAAGAAATGATGAGCCAACTACCATTCTCCTCAGACCAAATACCAGACAACGTAGCCAACCTAACAGAAGGAAAAATCGGAAGCTACAACACAATAATAGACTCAATGACACAAAAAGAAATAAACGACCCATCAGTCATCAACAAAGAAAGAAGAGAAAGAATAGCAGAAGGATCAGGAACCACGGTAGAAGAAGTACAAGAACTCATCAAACACTACCGCCAAACCAAAAACATGGTCGACAAATTCGACAAAAAAAGCATGAAACGCGGCAACATGCAAAACATGATGCAAAAAATGGGGTTATAGCATCATCAACCAAATTAAACAGTTAAACTAAATTATAAAGCAGATTTTCAAGACTTGAAATCTACTCTTTCAATCCTTTCACGGGCCATTTCCAGATCTTCATCGCAGTAAAGCTTCTCCTTGCCAATTCGACGCCTAAACTCTTCCTGCATATTGTAGAAATCCTTGGCAGCTTCTTCATCAAATTCAATAAGCTTCAAATGAGCAGCCTCACTTGAAACCTTTACGGAATCAACAATATTATGCCACTTACCCGGAATCGACCGTTGAGTCGAAGCAACAGCTTTAGTTAAACCTAAAAACACCAAAACCGTTTTATGAGCTATTCTGTCCTGTATCATCACTTAAACACATCGCCAAATCACTCCTCCCCTCCTTTAACCATTCCCCTTATATAAACTACATCAGTGAAACTCGTACTTAAACATATCCAAAAAACAAATAACTATATATGATTGCAATTGTTTCCGACAGCCACATACCCACAAGAGCCGAAAAAATACCTGAACAATTCAGAGAAAAAATGAAAGAAGCCGAATTAATAATACACGCAGGAGACTTCGCAGAAAAACCAGTATACAACAGCATAGACGAATACGGCGAACTCATAGCAGTCAAAGGCAACTGCGACTTCTTCGACCTACCTAACAGCGAAACATTCCAAAGAAACCAAGTAAAATTTGGAGTATACCACGGCACCGGCATCACACCAAGAGGAAACCACAAAACACTTCAAAAAATAGCCGTCCAAGACCTAGAAACAGAAATACTAATAACAGGACACACCCACCACGAAGAAATCACAGAACTCGAAAACTGCACCATAATCAACCCAGGAACCTGCACAGGAGTAGGAGGCGGCTCCAGCACAAAAAGCAACCCAACAATGATAGAACTACACCCACAACAAAAAGAAAAAACATTCAAAATAAAACTCCTAGAACTCGAAAACGGAAAAATCCAAGAAAAACAGACAAAAGAACTCAACCTTCAACATTAAAGAATAACACACTGATTTTCTCTTATGTTAACTATAGAGGAAAAAGCCGACAAACTACTCAGTGAAAAAGAGCTATGTGGCCACTGCCTTGGCAGACAGTTCGCCCAACTCGGCCACGGACTCGAAAACTACGAAAGAGGAAAAATAATCAGAAATACTGAAGAACTTGATGAAGGCAGTTTTGTGCAGGAAAATATTCCTGAAAGTGCTGAGATCGGCGGAGAATGCAAGATATGTAAAGGAGTCTTCGACGAATTGGATCGTTGGCTTGATCAGTTGAGGGATTCTTTTGAAAGGTATGAACTAGAAACCTTCTTGATCGGTATAAGACCTAGAGAAGAAAGTGTCAGAGCCGAAGAAGAGTTGTGGGAAGATTACGGAGTTGAATGGACTGAGACACTAAAGACCGAACTTTCTCGTCTACTCGGAAAAATGGTTGAGGAAGAACTCGGCGTTGAAGTTGACTTTGAACGCCCGGATATTATGGCAACCGTCGATATGCGAGAAGGACGGGAGAGAGTAGAACTACAAGTAAATTCACTACTGATTTACGCACAGTACAACAAATACAGTCGTGAAATCCCGCAGACAGAATGGCACTGCAGAAAATGTAGAGGTTCGGGTTGCGAGGAATGCGACTGGACAGGACACCAATACCCGACCAGCGTCCAAGAAGAGATTGAGCCATCATTTCTCAGAGAAAGCAAAGCAGTGGAATCTAAGTTCCACGGAGGAGGAAGAGAAGATGTCGACGCCAAATGTCTGGGCAAAAGAGAGTTTGTACTAGAACTAATCGAACCTTTGAAAAGAGACTTAGACCTTGAAGAACTTCAAGAAGAAGTTAATGATTCTACTGACAAGGTTGAGATATTCAACATAGAGTTTACGCATAAAGATAAGGCTGCTGATATCAAGCAGAAGCACGCCGATAAAGAGTATAGAGCAGTGGTGGAGACAGAAGATGAAATAACCAAAGAAGATTTGGAGAATAATTCTGATGTTGTTGGCGAGATTCAACAGGATACTCCGGAGAGGGTCGAGCATCGTAGAGCTGAGAAGAAACGGATTAGAGAAGTCTATGAAGTCTCGTGGGAGAAAACAGGTGATAAAGAGTTTGAATTAACTGTTAAGGCGGAAGCAGGAACCTACATCAAAGAACTGATTCACGGAGACAACGGCAGAACCCAACCGAATATCTCAGAATTAATAGGTACTCCTGCAGAATGCGTTCAATTAGATGTTACCTGGATTGAAAAATAGAAGAACTTTTGGTTATTACTGATAACCTCTTATTTCCGGCACCATTACTTCGTACCCCTCTTCTGTTCCAAGACTACTTACCATTGCCTCTCTTTCTTTCGGGCTAAGAATATTTGCAACTTCTCTGGCTTCTTCCTGACTTCCTGTCAGTATTTTACCCTCTAAACTTCCTTTAGTGGCGGTTTCATATAATTCCGTTGTCACAGTATATCCTTGTTCAACTTGAACCTCAGCCACCACATTTCCATCTCTAGGATGGATTTCAACATCATCTCTCTGGTCAAATACTATGTCGCCAAGCATCTCACCTTGGTAGTCTTCAGGCGATGAACAAAGAGCTTCTACAGCCAAGTCTTGACCTGGCGAGGTAGAAATATTTGAAGTTATACCAGTTGAAAAATCTTGAGAGTTTTCTCCATTATCATTCATATTATCCACTAATATTTACCATCAAGGAGTAACTATTTAAACTATACTTAGAGAAAAAACCGGTTTAAAAAGATTTCCTGTCTATAAGTTTCATATAGAGGTTTAAACTGAAAAATGGCACAGAAAAGTCAAGGATCCCAGCACGGTGCGAGGAGTAAACTTTCAAACACTGCTAAGGATAAGACAACGGTAAACGAATACTTGAAAGAATTTGAAGAAGGAGAAAAAGCTTTGATACAGATCGAGCCTTCTGAATCAGAGGGAAGACCTCACACAAGATTCCACGGAAAAACAGTAGAAATAATAGGAAAACAAGGAGACAGCTACAAAGTAGAGTTCAAAGACGGAAATGTCGAAAAAACCCTTTTCATACCTCCAATCCACCTAAAGAGAACCGAGTGATTTAAAAATGGAAGTTGTTGAAGAAGAAACAGTCTACCCAGCAGAAGCCTTAGAAATGCTGGAAGAAAGAGAAGAAGATGAACTCGTCCACGAACAAAAAATCGCATTAGAAAACCTTTCCCGACACTGCAAAGTCAGAGACCTAGACACATTAGAAGAACTAAACGAAGAATTCTCGGAAATCGACTCACTGAAAGACAAACACATCTTCAAACTCTTGGAAATAGTACCACAACACGAATCAACAATACGAGCAATCTTCCAAAAAGAAAGAATCAAACTAGAAGACGAAGAAATAGAAGAAATCCTGGAAATCTGCCAAAGCATCGAAACCGAAGAAAAATAACACCTATCAACCTACTTTTAGAAGTACATCCAAACAAATTTCTTCAGCGACAACTGTAAAAACATGAGGTGTCAAAAACAATAATATGACCGACAAAGACGAATACGCAAAAGTACTTGACTTCCTGGAACACGGAAAAGGCAACGACCGAGACGAAAGAGTAGCACAAGTAATAGGAACAAACAACTACACACTCCTAGAACTAGTAATGCGAGAAGAAGAAAGGCCAAAAGGAGGCGAAGAAGTCTACATAGGAGACGGAGACCGAGAAAAAGTCGAATTCATCAAACAAAGAATAAACCACGACGACCTAACAGGATCAGCACAATCAGAACTAAAATATGTCCTCCAAAGCCTAATCAAAGAAAACGAAGACGAATTCGTAGAATTCTTCAACAACGCAACACCAGTAACACCGCGCAGACACGCATTCGAACTCCTGCCAGGCATCGGAAGCAAACACATGCAAAAACTAATCGACGAAAGAGAAAAAGGCGACTTCAAAACATTGGAAGATGTCAAAGAAAGAGTACCCTCCATACCAGAACCCCAAGAAGCCCTACAAGAAAGAATCATCAACGAAATGAAAGGAGAAACCAAACACAAACTCCTCACATCCTAAAAAACTATTTTTATGGAGATACAAGAAAAACTCCAAAAAATTGGAGTAAACCCCGGCAAAGGACAAAACTTTCTAATATCAGAACACATAGCCAAGGCACTAGTCGAAACTGGAGAAATAGACAGACACAAAACCTTGGAAATCGGGCCAGGAACAGGAAACATAACAGAAAAACTATCTGAAAAAACCGAAGACCTTCTACTAGTCGAAAGAAACGGGAACTTAGCGCAGTATATCCGAAATGAATTCCCGGATGCAGAAGTACTTAAACAAGACTTTCTCGAAATAGATCTGGAAGAACACCAAATTGAAAGAGTAGTATCCAATATACCGTTCGAAATTTCATCAGATATAATCGAAAAACTAGGGAAAGCACAAGTACAATCCGCATTAATTGTTCAGGACGAACTTGCTGACAAAATAGTAGCAGAACCTTCAGACAAAAACTACGGGTATTCCACAGTCAAAGCACAATACTACTTCGTACCAGTCAAACTCCGCACCATAAACTCAAGACACTTCTACCCCAAACCAGAAGTAAACGCAGCAATACTCAAACTATACCCCAACAAAGACCGCCACCCAGTCAAAGATGAAGAAAAATTCTTCAAACTCGTCAAAGCACTATTCACACACAAAAGAAAAAAACTCAGAAACAGCTTCGTCGACACAAGACACATACTAAACTACGAAAAAAGCGAAGCCAAAGAAATCAGAGATAAACTACCACACAGCGAAGAAAGAGTAATCAACCTAGGAATAAAACAACTAGCAGAAATAGCAGAATACCTCGAAGAAAGACAATGAAACTAAAAAACAAATCTAAAACAACAAAACTATCCTTAATATCAATTGTAATACTATTTTGGATGTTGACACCATTGATAGCTCAAAAATATTTCAACTACTCAGCTATCAATGTTTCCTTTGCTGTAACAGTACTCTATTTCATTGTTTGGAAAATTTATGAGAACAGACAAAAATTTTTGAACCCTTGATTATTTATTTGAATCAGTTCCAATACATTCATGCCGAAGTGGATTTTCGTTACTGGCGGTGTTCTTTCTGGACTCGGGAAAGGTCTCGTGTCCGCAAGCACTTCAAAACTCCTACAACTCCGCAACCAAGAAATAGTACCAATCAAGTGCGACGGCTACCTCAATGTCGACCCAGGCACCATGAACCCGCATGAACACGGAGAAGTATTCGTACTAGAAGACGGAACAGAAGTAGACATGGACTTCGGCCACTACGAAAGATTCCTAGGAATAAACGGCAAAGGAGAATGGAACCTTACATCAGGAAAAATATTCAAAGAAGTAATAGACAAAGAAAGAGACGGAGAGTACCTTGGCAAAACAGTACAAATGGTTCCACACGTCACCAACCAAATAAGAAAAACATGGGAACAAGCCGCTCAAAAGGAAGACACAGACATCATAATAGTAGAAGTAGGAGGAACAGTCGGCGACATGGAAAACATGTTCTACCTAGAAACCATTAGACAAATGCGAAGCGAACTACCAGACAACCAAACATATCTAATCCACACTACCTTAGTACCTTACCTAGAAACCACAGGCGAACAAAAAACCAAACCCACACAACACTCAGTAAAGGATTTGAGAGAGACAGGGCTCAGCCCAGACATGATAGTCGGCAGAAGCACAGAAAAACTCACAGACGAAGTACAAGAAAAAATATCATTGTTCTGCGATGTCAACAAAGAAGCAGTAATCTCAGACCCCAACCTAGAAACCGTATACCAACTACCACTCCTATTCGAAAAACAAGGAGTAGACGAAATAATAAGCCGAAAACTAGACCTACCAAACAAAACCGGAGACATGACCGACTGGAAAAACAGAGTCCAAGCACTAGAAAACGGAAAAATAGCCACAATAGGAATATGCGGCAAATACATGGACATGGAAGACTCTTATGCATCAGTAGAAGAAGCATTAAAACACGCAGCAGTAGAAGAAAACGGCAAAATAAACATAGAATACATTGACACAGAAAACTTTGACTCAGCAGAAATAAAAGGACTTGATGGCGTCATAATACCAGGAGGCTTCGGCAAAAGAGGAATCCAAGGAAAAATCAACGCAATACAACACTGTAGAGAAAACAACATACCAGTACTAGGACTATGCTACGGACTACAACTAATGGTAGTAGAATTCGCACGAAACGAACTAGATATCAACGCAGCATCAGCAGAATACGGAAAAGAAAACCAAGAATTCATCGTCAAACAAATGCCCAACCAAGAAGACATAGAACAAAAAGGCGGAACAATGCGCCTAGGAAGCTACACAGCCACACTCGAAGGCCAAGTCAAACAAATCTACGGCAGCCAAAAAGCATCAGAAAGACACAGACACAGATACGAAGTCAACCCAGAATACCACAACCAACTAGAAAAAAACGGGCTAAAAATCTCCGGAAAAACACTTAACGGCAACCTAACAGAATACATAGAACTACCAGAAAACCAATTCTTCATAGGAACACAAAGCCACCCAGAATTCACATCAACATTCCAAAAACCAAACCCACTCTACCACGCATTCATCAAAGCAACACAAAAACAACAATAAAAAATGGCAATATACCCAGTAAGAGAAGACACACTACTAGTAAAAAGAAACCTACAAAAACAACAACTAGAAGGTAAAAAATTCCTCGAAATAGGAACAGGAAACGGAGAAATATCTTTAACAGCAGCCAAAAAACAAGCAAAAGTCACAGCAACAGACATCAACCCTGAAGCAGTAAAACACACTCGAAAAAGATTTAAGCAAAGCAATTTAGATGGAAAATTCTTCGAAAGCGACTTATTTCAAAAAGTAGAAGGAAAGTATGATCTTATAGTTTTCAACCCGCCATACCTTAAAGGTGAAAAAGGTATAGGAGATGAAGAAATGTGGAGAGGAGGCGAAACCGGTCTTGAGATTGTTGAAAAATTTCTTGATACGGCTGTAGATTATTTGTCAGATGGAGGAACAGTTTGGGTGGTTCTTAGTTCCAAGACTGATTTCGGTAGAATGGTAAATCAGTATAATTTGACTGAGATTGATTCTGTAAAGGTGTGGTTCGAGGAAATCCATCTCTTCAAGTTAGAGTAGATTTTTTAACGGTCTTCCCCAATAATATTTTCATGGTTGCAGGTAACAGAAAAGGAAAAGTAGCTTTACTAACTTTTTTAAGCATAATATTAGTTTCAATGGCGGCAGCAGACTCAAACTGGACTATAGAAAAAAATTCTACTCTAAGCCAACAAATTGTATCTCCAGAAGCCCCTACAATACAAGTAATTAATATTTCTGCCGAAAACTACGACACTCGATACGAAGACCCAACCATTCTAACACCAAGAAACATCAGCGAAGGAACAAACACAACATACACTTACAATAAATCCGAAGGAGTAAAGGAAAACCTACAATACATGGGCAACGAATTCTGGTACGCCAAATTCAACCCAACACAAAAACAAGGAACTGAAGTATTCTACGCAGCAAACGGAACAACACCAGACACACAGATATCCAACTCAATCCAAGAAGCAAACACCACAGACACAATAACATTAGGAAACTTCAAACTCAAACTACAAGACAACTACGAAAACCAGAAAAAAGCCGGCAGACAATTCGAAATGGAAATAGCAGTAACAAATGTCACAGATGGTAGTACAGTAACAGATACAGAAGCTGATATAAGCGTCTACTTCCAAAACAAAACAGCAACACTTGCAAATACTGATATAGACAACTATGAAAACGGATTATTCTACAACTCCCGAGTAACCTATCCCGACAATCCCAACTCAAGGTACCTGATGCATGTCCTAGCAAGAGACACAAACAACAATATAAACGGTTCAACAACTCGAATTATAGACTTAGCACCAAGCCTTCAAGGCCAGATAACAGAATTCTCCGCAGAAGACGGCTGTAATACGGAAAACATGGTATCTAACTGCGAACAAGGATCTACTGTAAACATGCAATACCAAGTCAACAATGCAGAAGCAGAAAATGTCAACATGTCAATCTACGCATTCAATGAATCAGGACGGCACAGAATTCAAACTATGAACCTTACAGAAAACGGAGATACATACACAGGACAAATAAATGTTCCAGACCTAAACACCTCAAAATACCAGAAAGAAATGGAATATGTATTCAACGCCACCAACAAATACAGAAGAGACATTGACAGAACAAACATAACACTTGAAACTTTCCAAATCCAAGACAGAAGCCCGCCAACAACATACATAGGCCAAGAATACAATCTTCAAATCTTCCTAGGAAAACCTATAACATTAGAAAACTACCAGCCAGACAGATTCAACTCAATAGAAGTAAACATTACAGACTCCAATGAAACCCAGATTGCACTCTTCGACAAAGAAACACTATCATACTCAAGCACCAGTGGAACAATGCAAGGATCCCTAGTAATAGACGAAGAAAATCCTATAGGAAGCTACGGACTTGAAATCACAGCCACAAACAAATACGGAGAAGAAAAAACACTCAAATCAGGTTTCAATGTAAGAAGCCCGAACGCAACCTTCGCAGCCCAAACAGACAACGAATGGGAAATAAGCAGGGTAACACCTCAAACATTCACAATCAATATAGAAAACCTGCTGGACGAACAACAAGAACTTGAATCAGAAGTAACAAAACTCTCCGACCAACTAACAGTACTCAACGAGTCAATAATACTTGAATCAGACAGTGAAGAAAAAATATATGTGGAAGCAGAACTAGAAGAACTAAATAACAAAGAAGGAAATATCAAGTTCATAGATGAAAGCACAAACTACAACGAAACAGCTCAAATAGATATCCAAACACCTAACTGCCAATTACAGACAGGAGACTTCTGTAGTAAAACATCAAGCATCGACACATCAGCAAGTACCTCAGGAACATTCACAGAAACAATAATACTTCAATACATAGGAGAGGAAGGCCAATCAGAAACCATAAACTCAAGTATAGAAGGAGAAATAGGTCAACACCTAGAAATACAGGATGGAAACACATCAATCGACCTATCAGGAGAACAAGATATAACACTTGAATTCACACCACAAGCACAAGGACTATTCGAAGGACAAGTAGTATTTGAAGATGAAGAAGAAAGAGAACTATCCGTACCAGTATCACTAAATTACAACGGTGATGAAGTCGATAACACTCCAGAACCTGACCCCCCTCAATTCTCACTAAGCCAAACAACCATAGACCTTGGAACAATAGTAGAAGGAGAAACAGCCACAGCAACAATAGAGATAGAAAACACAGGAAACTCCACAATCAACACACTAACAATGGACTCCAACTCATACACAACATCAATAAACTCAGAAGAAATCGAAGCCGGACAAACAGCTGCCTTAAACATTGAAATAGGGGACGTAGTATCCTCAGAAGCATCAGTAGACATAACAGCAGAAAACGAAGGAGGACAAACCACAGAAACACTTACAGTAACAGCATCACCTATACAAAACTACGGAGACAGAACCAATGAACTAGATAGGCAAATCAGAGACCTACAGAGCTCAGCACCAGAACAATACCAATCAAACCTCACACAAGCATCAACACGAGTCACTGAGGTACAGACGCAATGGGAAAGAGGAAACTACGAACAAGCCAGAGAAACATACACAGAAATAGAAACAACACTAGCAACCATAGAAGCCCAAGCAGCAAGCGGAACAACAGAATCCAATCCAAACAACTCTAACGGATCACTCTTACTGCCTCTAATAATAATTATAACAATATTCCTCGTTGCCGGATTCACAGTCTACGAAAGCTACATACCTGAAGAAGGCGATCCACTTTACAGCGTCCTAGGAGACAAACAATGATCCAACAAATACTCCAACAACTAAACCTTACAAGCATACTTCTAGTCCTCGCACTAGTAGCAGTATTCATAATAGCCTCCAAAATAATGGAGATAATATTCGACACACTACTCGTATCAGCCATTTCAGCAGGATTCTACCTAGCACTTAGAACAATCCAAGGCGGAGCAGTATCAATAAACGACCTACTACTATTCACAGTCCTAGGAGCAACACTTTACATGACATACTCAACAATCGCCTCACTCTACAAAATAGGGAAAAAAGTAATCCCAATACCCATCCAAATCACCAAAACACTGATCAAACCAGTAAAATACACCGGCAAAAAAATCGGAAAACAATTCAAAAACAGAAAAGACTACTCACCAAACAAAAAACAAGAAAACAAACCAAAAGAGAAAAAAGATGAGAAACCAGCCGAAGACAAAACCACCAAAGAAGTAATCCTAGGCAACAAAAAAGAAAAAAGAAAAGAAGAGGTAGAATAAAAAATGGAATTCGAAATACTGGCCGCAACACTTACAACACTCGCAGTAGTCTTCGCAGGACTAAATGGAGGCGCATTCACAGCACAAGACCTGACAAACGCAGAAATACCAAATGCGGAAAATAAAGGGAGCTCAATAATTCCAGACATACCATTTCTAAACAAATTAACACAGAAACCAGAACCAGAAACCCCGATAAAAGCTGAAATAAAACTACCAAAAAATGCATCAATACCAGTAAAACAAGCAAAAACCAAAATACAAGGAATGCAAAAACTAAAAACACAAAAACTTAACCTAACCTCAGACCAAGACATCACACTAACACAATTTACCGGAAAAATAACAAACACCAACCAAACAAAAATCAAAGGAAAAGCAACAGGACTAAAAACAAGCGGAGTAAAACAAAGACAAAAACTCAAAATAAACACAGAAACACAAACAAAACAAATCCAGGTAACAGACACATACAGAACCCAACTAAAATACCAGAACGCATCAATAAGTCCAAAAGAAAACACAGACTTTGCCATAAACACAACACAACAAAAACTAAACATAAACTCATTCACAGGCAACATAACACTCAACCCTCAGAACCAACAAATGTCAATAAACGGCCTAGTAGACAAAGTAAACGCAGGAAATAACAAATACTCAGGGCAAAACTAAAAAACTCATATTTCCCAAAAAACCCATTATTTATTTTCTAAAGTGAAAAACTCATGGAGAAAATAATCCTTATAGAACCAGAAAAACCAGAAAACACCGGCCTAATCGCCCGTTTAGCCGCCAACTACAACACAGACCTCAGAATAGTAAAACCAGATTTCAATCTCTCAAAAGCACGGAAAACAGCCAACAAATACCAAGACAAACTAAGAAACGCGAAAATATTTGACTCAGTACAGGAAGCCATCCAAGACCTAGAATTCGTAG
>Ga0102939_1000724_pt1 | contig 12172 bp, 23 predicted proteins | sample SalPon2_B_H2O_MG_FD_78214 | JGI IMG/M metagenome (GOLD analysis project Ga0102939, IMG submission 78214) | Salt pond water microbial communities from South San Francisco under conditions of wetland restoration - Salt Pond MetaG R2_B_H2O_MG | ecosystem: Environmental > Aquatic > Non-marine Saline... | reverse complement strand
TTGCTCTGCAATTGAGGACCCGATCTGTTCTAATGCTCGGCCTCGAGCTCCCTTTGCACCTGCCCTAATTCGATCAACTTTTTCTCCGAATTCTTCTTGTCCTTTCATTCGGGAGTCAAGCAGTCTTTGTGCTTTCTTCGTGTCGTATTTAGCTGGGCCAGCTTCGACTGCTGATGGCATCTGTTTGTCCCGTTTCACTCGACCGGCGTAGGTATCGAAATAGTTTCTCGCAGCGTTAATCCGCCGAATGAGTGTACTATCTGTAACGAAGTGTTGTTTGGCCTCTTGTGGGAGTTCTTCGTAGATCGATTCGATTGTCTCGATCACCTCTTCTGGTGGTTCGGAGAACTTCTTGATGTGTAGTTCTCGAACTGCTTGTGTGATGTCGTTGATCGTCTCAGGGTCTTCGAGCGGTTCGAGAAGTTCCTTTGCTTCAATTTCAGCTACGATTTCTCGTCGTAGACTGTATAGGCCCGTGATTGTGCTTTCGCTACTGTTTGTACTATCAGACTCTTCTCTCGACATACTTCTACTCACAACGAGAGATACAAACTAACACATTTTGACTTTTGAGAGTAGTTACTTTGAGATTTTATCTGGATTGATTACATCGAATTCGTAATCGTAGCTGTGAGCCTTGAGCCATTCGTCTTGACGAACCATATTTCCTGGTGCGGCATCTGAGTTGGTTCTATCTGTACTCATAAATGCAGCAGGGTTGGGTCTATCTTCGCTCATGTATAGATCTGCTAAAATCAGGGCTTTATCTATATCTCTGATGAACCCATTAGCGAGGTGTAGAGTCCCGTCCTCTTCGTTATTAGTGACATCGACCATGTATCCAGAGTGGTGTCCAGATCCAGTTGTAAAATAGACGGACACAGACTCTTTTCCGTTGCTCCAGCGATGCCCATTATCACGTAATGCGTTGAACCGGTGGTATGTCCATCCATTACCTATCACGGCTTTGAGTCGGTTGAGTAGCGAGAACATCTTACTTACACCTTTGGGAGTTCTTTATTTTCATAAGCTTGATTTTGCCTTTTATCGACCGTTACGGGATCATATCCTTTGTTCATCAGTTCTAATTTGTGGATCGCCGCTGCAATATGGCTGATGAAATGTTTCGGTTCGACTCGATCTTCTTTGTCCTTGACGATGAATCGTTTTTGTGTGTTTGGAATCATACGTATCAAATGTTGAATGTATTATAGTAGGTGTGGAAGTCTGTATGAGGTGTCTTGATATCGTTATCGACGGTACTGATATCGTTTTGGCTCTACCATTTTTTCTGCGTGATTCTCTGGGCTCTGTTCCTTGTCAATGTGTTCTGAAATCGCAACCCACCTATCTCCGTCGTGATAGAGTCCATTGAGGCCCATATCTATACAGTACCATTTCCCGGTCTGTTCGTGTTTGATGAAGTCGACCGACCATGATAGCGAATCAAATTCTGTTGCGACTCCGACTGCCATTTCATCTGGGAAATCATCAGGTTCATCTAGCGAACCTCGATAGAGGATTTTGCCATCTTCAATGAAGTACCTCACCTCTACATCATGTGGTACGTATTCTCGAATGGCGATCTTCCCACCGATATTTCGTTTTCCTAGTGAGAGTTGCCGGAACATTTCTAGGACTGTTTTTTCAATTTGGGTTCGGTCTTGTGAGGTAACTACTCTCCCCTCTTTGCTATATTTCGCTGAGGAATAGTCGCCTCTGATGAAGGCTTTGAGTGCGCTGATATCCTGCATAAACTGCGTGATCTTGCGGTAATCACAGTGGAGATAGGTGTTCTTGCTACCTTCGACTGGGAGGAAGAGGGTTAGTGGTGTCCGTACACTTTTGATCTGTTCCAATCGTGGTTGATAGTAACTGAGACGGTTTCGATCATCATGGAAATCAGCGATCAGCGGAACACTGTTGGGTAACTTTGGATGATCTGTAATCGGTGTTTCCGGCATATCTGTTTGTCTAGTCATGGTTATATTTCGTTTATGAATAGTGCGTGAATGGTTACAAGTACTGCGAGGGTTCCAGCTGCGATCAGTCCCGTTGATTTGCTTATCCCTGTGGCACTAACTCCTGCGGGAATTGCAAAAAGAATGGTTGGGATGACGAGCAATACAGCGTCGTAGTATGATATGTTGATGTTTCTCATTTTTGATGGTTGGCTAATTCTACACACCCCGTTTTCGAGTTGTAAACTGGCGGAATGCCTGTTACAGACCCCTCTATCGATGTGTGATTGGCTTTTTCGAGGCTCAGTGCGACAGTTCTGTGTTGAAACAACACACAACTGTTTCATTCACTGTATCGGGCTATGCACGATTATACATTTCGATGATAACCGTTTTCTCAACGATTAGAATGCGCCGAGTCCCATTTTCTGTTTTCTGGTTTCGTTTTGAATGAGTCGTTGATTTTTTAGTGACTTTGAATTCGCATGAGGTCACTTCGGTAAACGGTTTGTCACTCCCAATATCATGTGGGTCTATGGGGGACATAACCTCGTTCCCGTCTTCGTCTTCGATCCAACTGAAACTCATGTCATCCCCTTCTTTTGGGACTTCTGGTGGTTGATCTGTTATGAAAGCATCAAACGGTTCTAATCCATCCTTGGTATCAAGAAATACCTCAACTTTGTATTGAGTTTCTCTTGGCTCTTTGTTGAATTCGTTGTATATGTCTCTTCTATCGCTTGATTTCATAGATATTATCTCTCACTTCCAATTGAGAGATATAAACTCACCATAACCTACAATATATCAACCCATTCTGAGCTTTTGGAGGTCGAAACTGGGTTAGGAGTGAAAACTTCCTTCTTCTAATCCACGCTCACTGAGTTCTCTCGGTACTGGACCTGGAATCTTTAGATCAGCATTTTTTGTCGAAGCCAACATATCGGCTTCGTGAACAAGGTCTTGAAGATCCGTCTGTGGTTCTGGTCCTTCGTATCCCCATTCTGTTGGGCCCATATGAGTCGCGACGGCATCTGCAATGGCGTGAGGGAGGCTGCTTTCTTCTTTGATGACTTTCGCCATTTGTAGATCGTGATCTGCTGTAGATGATTTTTGGGGGTTATCCTGATAGCCTCTCTTTCGTTGATCGTGCAGGATCGCCGCAGCGATGGCGTAGTCGAATTCTTTGTTGCTAATACGCCCTTGGGCTTGGTAGGACGATGCTAGCCGACACAGTGGTGCTAGGAGCATTAGAGTGTGTGCCCAGAGTCCGTGCTTGTTTCGACAGACAGGGTGGTGATACTCTGAGGTCGGACTTGCAGCTGACACCACCCAGAAGTATTTTGGAGCACCTGCTGAAAGTCTTGCAACTTCGGATCGGATGTCGTCATCCTTTATGAGGTTCAATGCAGGTAGCCGTCGATAGGTTTCTTCGATGCTCAAAGACAGCGTATCCTCTGTAGTGGTGGATTTAGTCTGTGTCATGTTGAGGGTTGAATGCGGTTGTAGAGCTCTCACGTCAATAAGCGTCGTATGTCATCTTTTATCTTTTCGTTTGCTATTCTAAAGATCAAGTTCTTTTTCTTCTTTGATATCCTTTGTAGTAGTATCACCTTCGATGAGATCTTCAATATCAGTTCTTTCAAGTAATTCTCTGTCTTCAGTTACACCTGATGCCTCTCGTTGTTGCTCTTCTTCGATCTAGTTGTCTGTTTGGGTCCGTGTCACACTACGTTCAAACAGACACTTCCTCTAACCCGATGTGATCGACTGATCATAGGCCTGGAGCTGGACAGCATCATCGGTCCCTGTCCCTTCTCCTAGTAGTTGATTACGATGATTGCGCTTACAGCCAAGATGATTCCAACTACTTTGTCTGCCGAGAGCGGTTCGCCAAAGGCGATTGTGCTGATGAGTGCTGTCGTGACAAAGTACATCCCACCGATGGTTGAGACAGTTGTAGTTGAACCGATTGAGGCTCCGATGAATGTTGAGATAACCCCAATGGCAGCTGCAACTCCGGCGATAGCCGCGAAGAACAGCCCTCGATTTGTTACTGCGAACGAAGTGTCTGTGGCGATGATGAACAAGCCTGTAATGATAGCAGCGGAGATGTAGGAAACGAATGCGGTCATCTTTGGATCAATGATACTTGAAGCGATGTCCCCGAAGACGATCCAGAGCCCCCATGTGATCATCGTTATGACTCCAAACAGGGCGGCAGAGTTGTTCATTTCTTATGGGGAATGTCTTTGCACTCAATTGAGTAGATTGGACGTGGAGTTTCTTTGAGTTCTCTTTCTATTTTTGTGTATCCTCCACCTGATTTGACACCGATGACTTTGGTATCTAGACTGCAAGGGATGTCTACTCGAACCAATGTGTCGGCCATTTGCCGGGCAACAGAACCACAGTGCTGATTCATCCCTGAAACCCACACAACTCCGTCCTCGACCGAGTAGATCCGGTCGCTGAACTGGTTGTCCAAAATGTTCTCTACTCTTATTGCTATTCCTTCTATGATTTTTGCTGGCATTGTTATTTGATACTCTCTTTTGGTTCTACATCCCCGCCGCAGACCGGGCAATTGTCTGGGATTTCAATCTTATCGTATTCTTCTTTTCCAGGGGTTTGTTTGACCCCCGAATATGATTTTCCTATCTCGAAGTCATCACAGTCGACGCAGGTGATCTTAGCTGATTCTGTAGTGTGTTCTAACGGACCTTCGTGGTTCTCAGTCGGCATCTCTTTCCCATTCTGAGAGTTGACTGTTTGCCTTTCGCCGCTCTTCGGTGTTCTTGTCTTGACTACTGTTTGTAGATTCCATGTCTTCTTTGTCTGCATATCCAGCCTTTGACTTTGCTTGATATAGCAATCGTTCTTGATGTTTGCTTTGGACGTGTTGACGTGCTCTCTCGAGTGTTCCGAAGGGTTGATTACATTTTTGACAGACCCATTCAACTCGCATGTTGATGACTCGATCGTAGAGTTCAGTATAATCCTCACTGCTCCAGAGTTCTGGTGGGTCATCTGGGGGCTGATAATTGAATGGGTTATTGTTTTCTTCCCATTGCTCTTTCATCGTTTTGCTCTTGGACTTGCTCCCCCCGTTTTCGGCAGATGCGAGTTGGTGTACGATCTCGCTTAGATTTGCTAGTTGCTCATCTTCGTTGAGATCCCCCCACTGTTCGATGGTTTCAGCTGCTAACTGTCTGGCTTCAGTTACGTAGCCGCTTTCTTCATCCTGACTAGTTTCTTGTGTTCCCGCCATTCTATCACCGACTGAACCATACTAGGGCTCTTGCTTCATCGAATTCTTCTGCTGCATCCTGTAGAGGACCCATTTTATCGATCAAGAATTGAGGAAGCTCATGCGTTGAAGCGTGTGTGTGACCGAACACTTCTCGATGCTTTCCCACCCGGCTTTCGATAACTTGGTTGTCCATGAAATCAAGACGGGCTTCGTCACTAGCATCAATTGGGAGTCCACGGTCCTTGAATAGCGATGCACAGTCCGTTGTGGAACTCCCATATCCGAAGATCAGTTGAGCTACTGATCCACGCCCAATGTCTCCCGTCTCAAGTTCTTTGTACAGTTCCCACTCTATTTCGTTTTCTTCTCTAATCTCAATGTATCCGTGAATTCCGTATCCCATGGTAATATCTCTGTGAATTATTTGGCTATGCCAGTTCTATTTCGATGGGTTCGTCTGCCGTTTCTGTCACCCAGTGTTCTGTACCTTCGTCATTCGTCTTTTTACGACAAAACTCGTAATCACCTAGTTCTGACCGAATGAGCTTGTATACACCGTGCTGGTTTTCTAAAATGAGGTGTGCATACACTCTCTTTTCATTCGTTTCAATGTCGGTGATTTCCATGTCTGTCTTTCTCGTAGAGACGCTGACTTCATCCCCGACTTCTAACTGATTGATGATCGGTATACTAGGATCGATCTCTTTTCCATTCATAATTGAAATTGCTTCTATTTTTGATTTTGTTTCTACTTCTATTAATTGTTTGTGGGCTAGATAAAAGGCTGTCTGATTAACTATTCACTGTTTTCTTAGGGGTAACATCTCCTGCTCCCGAAAATGCTTGTTTTGGATGTAGGTGTACCCGACATGGTTTGCAGAGGTCGTCGAATTCACTGTTGAGGTGGTCTGTTATCGCTGGGAGTGTATCTCTGATGAATACGATATATTTCTCGTACTCATCTTCGCATCGATCACATTCTTTGCTCATGTTGGGTTATTTTCGTTGTTCTTCTGTGGGTGGTTGTTCATGTGCCATCTCGGGAAGTACCGCCATTTCCTGTATGTCCCGGTTGCAATGTCGCTTCCATCACTCCACCTGTCTGGTGTTGGATCTAATGCACAGGATTGGCATGTATGGAATAACCAGAATTCGTAGGATTCATTTTCGACTGATTTCCCACAGACAGTACAGCATCGCTCTTTTTGATCTGATTCTGTTTTCGTAGACATGACTTTGTTTACTACAGATCCCTGTAGCCCCTAATCGTTAAGGGCTTGTCGCGATGTACTGTAGTCTCCGATCGTTCGTTGTACGTCTGGAACTGTAACCTCGATATCTGTATCTGAGGACAGTGAGAGGTGGGTTGCGTTGTTATCGAGGACCTCTTGGAACCGGTCAAGCTGATTTTTGTTCCGTGGAGTGGATTTGAATCCCGGCGCGTAGGTCATTTCACCTTTTCTGTTCTTTCGTGGGAGTTCGATCTGGTGGAATGATTCCAGCCAAAGGCCTAGTGCTTTCAGTTTCGTTTCGATCTCTTCGTGGGTCGCCTCATGCTTTCCGTGAACGACGAGGAGTGGGTCTGAGGCGTATGAAACTTTGTAATCCTTGCTATGGGAGCGGTCTAATCCAGCAAGCACGCCTCGCTTGACGTTCTTTTTATCTGAGACGGATTTGTATTCCCCTCTGTGGTATCGTTTTTGTAACGGTGCGAATCGGCATTGTGCAGCTCGTAGGTACATTGTTGTTATGTAGCGATTTTGTTCTGGTTTGCGACTTGGTTTTTTGTGATCGATTCAAGTTCGTCTGGGTGTTGTCACTCACTTATACTATTGACTTCCACTCTAAAACGGGCGATAAAAACTATACTCCTCTTCCCCTCCTTGGTTGTGTATCAGAGATTTTTATTGATGTTTTGATACCACTGGTGATGGATGATAGGGCTATCACTGAGTGTTTTCGCTTGATCTCCTTCTTGCATTGCTGACAAGGCTTTTGTCAGCTGTGGGATCGGGATTGGAGTGTAGTCGACGGCTTCAACTGATACGTTTACGTGCCGAGAATCGTAGTCAATGAAGGGGTCGTTGTTGTGGGTGTGGCCGTGGAGTACCCACCCAGACCAATCGCTCGGTACATCTTGCGGTCGGTGAGTGTACCAGAATTCGTATCCCCCATGTGTGATGACTGTACTTTCAATCACTGGAATGGGCATCTTTTCTGGTTTGAGGTTCGTATCGTGATTGCCAGTTAGGTAGAGGAAAGATCCTGGGAGACGTTCGATCCATTTGATAGTGGTTTCTCGAGGTGCTAACGCGAAGTCTCCCCCATATAGTACAACGTCATCGTCTTCTACGACTGATTTCCAACACCTCTGCATCTGACCGTGCATATCAACTTGATTGTCGAACGGTCTGTCCGTCTTCTCAATGATCTTCTCGTGGTTGAAATGGTGATCAGAAATCACGTATCGTGTCATTGTTTCATCCTCGATTATCAACGAGAACTTCGGGACAGGTTCCGCATGATAGGAATTCGATTTTTTGGTCCATTGAGTCATCGACCCTGCACACTGTGTACTCATCTTCTTCACCGTTTGCAACCCACTGGTTCGAAGTTGCGAGCGTCCCATTGAAGATGGCGTCATTTCCACAGTTGGGACACCCAGTTTCGATGTGCAACACCCACCCTTCTTCGATATTGTGCTCTATTTTGTACTCAAACGTTTCTGGAAGTGATTGCTCGATCTTCTGTTTGATCTGGTCTACTGCTTTTTTCCATTCGTCTTCTGAGAGGGATTCTGTATCTTTTCGCCTGTTGAATTTGCTTATCGCACTGTTAGCAGCTGACTCAATATGGCCTTCGTGTCCGAAGCGCATCTCTTGGAACGTTGTCTCAACCAATTTGTCGATGGTTGACGACTCTTCCTCTGAATCGTTGCGTACGTTTGGCATTGGTCGCATAATTACTGATGGATGAACAGCGAATCTCGGTTGAATGAATCGTCGCCGAATTTTGGCATGGTGTCAACTGGGATAATCCCGACTACGTGGCCGTCGTCTAGTAGTGTCTTGATGTGGTTGATCATCGCCTCTTGGCTTAGCTCGGTTTCAGTTGTTGTCTCATCTGTGACTGAGAGAATCGAATACCGAGCCCACATTTGATCCCATGGCTTTTCTGGAATGAGATAACTCTCAGTGTCGAATCCAGTCTCGAATACGACTAATCCATAATTTGCATCTTCTGGATCATTTTCCTGGGGTGAGATGCAGACAGAGAATGTTGATGCTGCGATCTCTTGTAACGTCTTGAATGACTGTTCACCGTCTCCGATAGCATTTACTAGTCGTTCGCTGAAATCCATATAACTCTCTACCCCAACCGGAGTATATAAACTCACCCACACTATATTCACTGTTCATATCCAATATTTCTTAAGTGATCAGTGTATAGTTGAATATGATGTCTGATCAAGACCAACTAGATATGGATAGAACCATTATCGTTGATACTGCCTCTTCGTTACGACAAAGCCTCGAGAAGAATCAGGATAAGGCTTCCAATGTCGATAATGAAATCGAGCAAGCCTATTACGATCGCTGTGTAGAACTCACAACAGAGTATATTGAGGCCCTTGAAGGCGATGGTCTTCGTGAGTCGGATGTTCGTGATGATCTAGCATCTGCTAAGGAAGAATTACAGGACTTCACTGAGCAGACCCCCGAATCGTCTGTTCCAGCTGCAACGAAAGGCACTGCGAAATTTGTACTCACACGTTACTTTGGAGACACGCCAGATACAATTGAACTTGGTAGGGTACTTGAGTCATCACTTTATGATGATGGTTCTGTCTCTCTTTCCGGGTTTAGGGGGAAGGCCTTCTTTGAATTCCAAAATGAGAAGGACGCCCGGATCGCCGCAGATGTGATCCTTGAGAGTGTTGGTCTCGAAGAGACGGCTGCTAGGGTTGGGAAACGATAATCCATGTCTCACGACACATCAGATACTGATAGCGATGAGGTTGAATATGAAAACCCCCTCAAGGCTGTAGAAGGGATGGAGACGGTTACGATTGCTTGTGGAGTCGGTGTCAATGATCGAGTTGATGAGTGCGATGGGTGGGAATCTCAAGTTGAACTTGATGAACCTGCTACGTTCGAAGATGGTAAGATCTACCTTCCGGGTTTCTACTGGGAGTGTCCAGAATGCGGGAACCCACATGAGTTCGAGGTAGAGGGTATTCGAGTGAGTAACCTTGTATGATCAGTATGTTCGAGATGTGCTTTAGAATTGCTGGAAGTGTTGAGGTGCGAAATAAGGAGAGTTATAATGGATATTGAAGACCCATTCCCTATTGAGGGCACGATTCGGTACACTGAACAGACAATTGGTGGTCCCACCGTTTCTTGTGGGACTGAATGGTTAACCGAACATGAGACTGGTAATCTACTCAAACAGGCCCGTAGAGAGATAATGGATGACTACGAACCGCCTGTTGAGGTGGATATCATATTCCGTGTGAATGGAAATTATGAGATCCTCGACACCACTGAGATAGATGATGAGTAGTGACGATTCTACTGATCCCGATCCAGAGAGTGTTCCAGAGGCTTCTGTAGGTACGACTCTTGAAAGACGGTTTGGATACTATTTTTCGCTTGATTCAGACCGTGTTTGGAACGATAAGTCGTCACCAGCTGGGCCAATTATCCTGAACAAGGATGGAACGCTCAATACGATGATTCGTGATGCTATTGAGAAGCGTTCTTCTGCCCAGTCAACCCTTTGGCGGCGTCTTGGGCCGCTTGATATTGAGGGTGCCACCATCAAAAAGAATACTCGCTTGTATCACCGTGAGTTGAAACAACATCTCCAAGCTGTCGAGATCGATGTAGGCGAGGATGCAGAGCCATCTGTCCGGTTCAAAATCGTCGACAGTTGGCCTCTACGTCATATTACGTTCCGTGGGTCGATGATTGAAGACCTACGAAGAAGTGATCAGTTGTTGACTCAGGAGGAACTTGCTGAAGATACGATCGGTTTGTTGAGTCAATCAGAGAGTGCTGACTCGCAAGAGGAAGTGGTTGATTGTGGGTAAAATACGCCTTTCGGCTTGGGGTGAGGCTGATGGAGATACGGGTATTCGACACCGTATCGGGACAATATTGCTGAGTATCGCTCTTCGTGTTCTTCAGGTAGAGGACATGAAGGCTTATTCGTTCTATCCTGATGGGTATGGAGGCGATCAAGAGTACCAAGTAGCGATCAGTTCAAACCGCGTTGATTATTGGCGTGATTATGAGTACGGTTCTGGTGTTCCTGTTTGGGCTGTAGTCCATGATGATCATGGAATCCTTGGTGGGTTCCTCTGGTGGAAGGATGCCCGCAAAGCTGCAAGTGTACTCTCTCAACACTTTGATGACTATCATTTTAGAGAATACGTACTCAATGAGGAGAGTAACAGAGTCGTAATCGGAGAGGATGAAGTCGACGAAGTAGATAAGAATCTGCGTGTTGAGAAGTTGTGGGCTAATCGGCAATTTGATTACGACGAATGGGATGAATCTGATCGTCTAATCAATCACGAAACCGTTCGAACCATCGACGATCTCAAAGAGCAGATCGCTTCGAAGAATATCCATAACACCTGAATACGACCTTTTATCAGGGTTTATTGGATAGGTATAGTCACAAACGTATGAGGTGCCGTTGTTCGTAACTATCCATGTCAGACACAGAAATTGATACAAAACTCCGGCGGATTCAAGAGAAAGTCGCATCGGCAAATAGTGAGACTGCTCAAGCAGTTAAGGAGCTGTCCAGTGTTATCACATCTACCCATCCCGTTTCGGATCTTGATCGCACACATTCTGAACTGAGAGACGCCTATCGAGAACTAGTTGAAGCTCTTAATCAAGTGGAGAGCTTCATTGATGATTCCGATTCGGATCATTATGGTCCTACTCCGAGGCAGATACAGGACGAACATAGCACACGTCTCAAGGAACAATATGAAGGTCCTGTTCTGTATCTGGCTCAGATGCTCCTAGACCGAAATAGGCACAAGTGGCTCTATCAGCAGTACAAAGCTAATGGTGCTGATGAGGTTGAGCGTCATGGACTAACTCAGAACCAGCGTCTTTGGCTCAATGAACTACAGGACTTTTGGGATGCTTCCGAAAGTGACTACGGTTCAGTGGATGATGAAAGTGAGACTGTTGAACCCACTGATGAGTCTACCCCCATCTCTGTTGAGCATGTCTCTGATGCTGACAGCTTCTTGTTTTCTATCTCAAGGCCGAATTTTGAATCAGTAACAGCCCTCTCGAGGAGGGATGCTGAATTGTTCCATACTCGCCTATCTAATGCACTCGGACAGTTTTGCATTGTCGACGACGTTCAGGATGATGAAGTGGAAAATACGGATATTGGTCTTTCTGACTGGGCTCCCCGTTCTGTTGAAGACGAAGAAGACGACTTCCCGGGTCGGTCCATCGCAGTTGGTATTGAGGAAGGGGCTGTCCCCGATGAATATTGGATTTCATTTTCAAGAGGTGAGGCCAACTCATCGATGAAAATTTCCAAAGAAGAGGGTGTAGTGTTCCACCGACGCCTTTCGAAAGGGCTCGGGAAGTTCTGTATCCTTGATAACGCTCCGGACCATTCTCATGAGAGTAAGACGGAGGACAATCCAGATGACGACTGAAGACTCTACCGCAGGGTTTGGTGAAACCGATGAGCCGGTTGTTCAATGCGACTACTGTGGTACTGAGGATTTAGCTTACGAATTGCCATCTGGGAAGGGTCCGGTTTCAAGATGTATTCCTTGTTTGGCCATCGAGCAGGGTAGTGAGCAGTTCAGTAAACCATTTGAGAAATTCATTGATAATACGAAGCACGAAGATAGTGTTGTCTTCGATGATCGTGAACACTGGGATGATCACCGTCGACTCCAGTATGA
>Ga0102939_1000723_pt1 | contig 12184 bp, 7 predicted proteins | sample SalPon2_B_H2O_MG_FD_78214 | JGI IMG/M metagenome (GOLD analysis project Ga0102939, IMG submission 78214) | Salt pond water microbial communities from South San Francisco under conditions of wetland restoration - Salt Pond MetaG R2_B_H2O_MG | ecosystem: Environmental > Aquatic > Non-marine Saline... | reverse complement strand
TCGTCGACGATGTCCGGGTCGAAGAGGTCGTTGCGCTCGATGTCGTGGGTGCCGATCCCCTCCGTCTTGTACGGCGCGTGCTCGACCTCCTCGCCGAGGAACTCGCGGTACGCGGAGCCGGCGGGCTCGACCGCGACGACGTGCGTGTCGGGGTCGCGCTCGCGGAAGTACCGGGCCATCCCCATCAGCGTCCCCCCGGTGCCGCAGCCGGCGACGACGGCGCCCACCTCGCCGTCCAGCGCCTCGTCGATCTCCGGGGCGGTCGTCTCGTAGTGGGCCTCGGCGTTGAGCGGGTTCGAGAACTGCTGCGGGACGACGGCGTCGTCCAGTTCGTCGGCGACCTCGTGAGCGCGGTCGATGGCGAACCCCATCCCGTCGTCGCTGGGGGTGTTGACCACCTCCGCGCCGAGCGCGCGCATCAGCTGCTGTTTCTCCACGGAGAACCGCTCGGGAACGACGAAGACGGCGTTCAGCCCCAACTGCTTGGCGGCGACCGCCAGCCCGATGCCGGTGTTGCCCGCGGTCGGCTCGACGACGGTGCCGCCCTCGGCGAGGTCGCCGCGCTCCAACATGCGTTCGAGCATGTACTTCCCGATGCGGTCTTTGACGCTCGCGCCCGGGTTGAACGACTCCAGTTTCGCGTACACCGGCACCGCGTCCGGCGAGTCGTGCACTCGGACGAGCGGCGTCTCCCCGATCGTCTCCAACACCGACGACAGGGGCTCCCGATGAGTGGTCATGGTCTCGGGAACGTCGCCGCGCCTTTTGCGTGTTTCCATGAGCGCGCCGGTCGTCTCCCGCCGGCGGCGGCGGCAGGGGCGTTGCCGGGGATCGAACAAGCTTATGCCCCTCGTCCGGTTCCGAAGAGGTATGAGCGAGACCGATGCGCAGGCCGACGTGACGGTCGTCCTTCCGGACGGATCAGAGCTGGACGTGCCGGCGGGGGCGACAGTCGAGGACGTCGCCTTCGAGATCGGCCCCGGGCTCGGTCGCGACACCGTCGCGGGGAAGATCGACGGCGAACTCGTCGAGAAGCACGCGACGGTCCACGACGGCGCGCGGATCGAGATCGTCACCGACCAGTCCGACGAGTACCTCACCGTGTTGCGCCACTCCGCCGCCCACGTGTTCGCGCAGGCCCTCCAGCGGCTCCACCCCGAGGCGACGCTGACGATCGGCCCCGCGACCGACGAGGGGTTCTACTACGACGTGACGGACGTCGACCTCGACGAGGACGACCTCGACGCGGTCGAAGACGAGATGGACGCGATCATCGAGGCGGACTACGACATCGAGCGCGAGGTCCGGTCCCGCGACGAGGCCAAGGAGATCTACGCCGACAACGAGTACAAACTGCAGATCCTCGACGAGGAGGCCGACGGCGAGGAGGTCACCTTCTACGTGCAGGACGACTGGCGGGACCTCTGTCAGGGCCCGCACGTCGAGTCGACCGGCGACGTCGGCGCGGCGACCCTCCTGGAGGTCTCGGCGGCCTACTGGCGCGGCGACGAGGAGAACGACACGCTGACGCGCGTGTACGGGACGGCGTTCGCCTCGGAATCGGACCTCGAGGAGCACCTCGAACTGCGCGAGGAGGCGTTGGAGCGCGACCACCGGAAGATCGGACAGGAGATGAACCTCTTCTCCATCCCGACGGTGACCGGGCCGGGCCTCCCGCTGTACCACCCGCCGGGGAAGACGGTGCTCCGCGAGCTGTCGAACTTCGCGAACGAGCTGAACCGCGACCACGGCTACGAGGAGGTCGAGACGCCCCACGTGTTCCGGACGGAGCTGTGGAAGCAGTCCGGCCACTACGAGAACTACAAGGACGACATGTTCCTCCTCGACGTCAACGACGAGGAGTACGGGCTCAAACCGATGAACTGCCCGGGCCACGCGACCATCTTCGACCAGCAGTCGTGGTCGTACCGCGACCTGCCCCAGCGCTACTTCGAGAACGGGAAGGTGTACCGCAAGGAGCAGCGCGGCGAGCTCTCGGGGCTCTCTCGCGTCTGGTCGTTCACCATCGACGACGGACACCTGTTCGTCCGCCCGGACCAGATCCGCCAGGAGATCGAGTCCGTCATCGAGATGATCTTCGAGGTCGTCGAGACGCTCGACTTGGAGGTCGAGGTCGCCCTCGCGACGCGCCCCGACAAGTCCGTCGGCGGCGACGAGATCTGGGAGTCCGCCGAGGAACAGCTCCGCGACGTGTTAGAGTCCGGCGGCTACGACTACGACGTCGAGCCCGGTGACGGCGCCTTCTACGGCCCGAAGATCGACTTCGGCTTCGAGGACGCGCTGGGCCGCGTCTGGGACGGCCCCACCGTCCAGCTCGACTTCAACATGCCCGAGCGGTTCGACCTCACCTACACGGGCGAGGACAACGAGGACCACCAGCCGGTGATGATCCACCGCGCGCTGTACGGGAGCTACGAGCGCTTCTTCATGGTGCTCATCGAGCACTTCGACGGCGACTTCCCGCTGTGGCTCGCGCCGCAGCAGGTCCGCATCCTCCCCGTCTCCGACGAGACGCTCGGCTACGCGCACCGCGTGAAGAACGAACTGGACGACGCCGGCTTCCGCGTCGAGGTCGAGGACCGCGACTGGACCGTCGGCCGCAAGATCCGCGCCGGGCACGACGACCGACTCCCGTACATGGTGATCGTCGGCGAGGACGAGCAGGAGGCCGGCACCGTCTCCGTCCGCGACCGCTTCGAGAACCAGCGCGGCGACGTCGACCTCGACGTCTTCGTCGACCACCTCGTCGACGAGCGCGACGCGAAGCGGACGACGCCGGACTTCGTCGACGCCGAGTAGCCCGCGGCCTGTCTCCTGCCGGCTCCGCTCGCGGCCTCGCCCCGCGGCCGCGTTCCGCCGTATTTTTGACCCTCACCGCCAGCGGATCGGGTATGAGCGACAGCCCGCTGGTACACAGCACCGACGACGCCCCCGAGGTGGGAGAGCTGACGCCCCCGGACCGCACGCTGATGGGCCCCGGTCCGAGCGACGTCCATCCGCGGGTGCTTCGCGCGATGAGCACCCCGCTCGTCGGGCACCTCGACCCCTCGTTCGTCGAGATCATGAACGAGGTCCAGGAGCTCCTCCGCTACACCTTCCGAACCGATAACAAGTGGACCATCCCGGTCTCCGGGACGGGGTCGGCGTCGATGGAGGCCGCCATCGGCAACCTCGTCGAGCCGGGCGACACGATGCTGGTCCCGACGAACGGCTACTTCGGCGGCCGAATGAAGTCGATGGCGGAGCGCGCCGGCGGCGAGGTCGTCGAGGTGTCGGCGCCGTGGGGCGAGCCCCTCGACCCGGTCGACGTCGAACGCGCCTTCGACGAGCACCAGCCGGACGTGTTCGGGTTCGTCCACGCCGAGACGTCCACGGGCGTCCGTCAGCCGAACGTCTCGGAGCTGACCGACATCGCCCACGCCCACGACGCGTACGTCATCGCCGACTGCGTCACCTCGCTGGGCGGCGTCGAGATGCGCGTCGACGAGTGGGGCGTCGACGCCGCCTACTCCGGTCCGCAGAAGTGCCTCTCCTGTCCGCCCGGCGCGAGTCCGCTCACGCTGAACGACCGCGCGATGGACAAGGTGCTGTCGCGCGAGGAGCCGGCCCGCTCGTGGTACCTCGACCTCTCGCTGTTAGAGGGGTACTGGGGCGAGGACCGCGCGTACCACCACACCGCGCCGATCACGAACGTGTACGCGCTCCGCGAGGCCCTCCGCCTCGTCGCCGAGGAGGGCATCGAGGAGCGCTGGGCCCGCCACCGCGACGTCGCCGGCGACCTGAAGGCGGGCCTGCAGGATCTGGGCCTCGAGATGAACGCGGACGAGGAGTTCTGGCTCCCGAGCCTGAACGCCGTGCGCGTTCCCGACGGCGTCGACGACGGCGCCGTCATCGACCACCTCCTCGAGGAGTACGACCTGGAGATCGCCTCCGGCCTCGGCGACCTCGAGGGCGACGTCTGGCGGATCGGCTGCATGGGGCACTCCGCCCGCCCGAAGAACGTCGAGTACGTGCTGGCGGCGCTGGAAGACGCGCTCGCTGAGCAGGGGTACTGAGCGGTCGCACCGCGGCCCTCGACGTTTTTCGTCCGCGTTTCGGCCCACCGGCGAGGGATTTATCAGTGCGTGTCCCTCCCCTCGGTAAGGGTATGAACGATCTACGAACCGGACTGAGCTACGGGGACGTCCTCCTCGTTCCGCAGCGGTCGCCGGTCGACAGCCGGAGCGACGTGGACCTCTCGACGCGGCTCACGCCCGGGATCGAACTGGAGACGCCGCTGGTCTCGGCGGCGATGGACACCGTCACTGAGGCGCGGCTGGCGATCGAACTGGCGCGCACCGGCGGACTCGGCGTGCTCCACCGGTTCCTCACCGTCGACGAACAGGCGGCGCAGGTCGAGCGCGTGGCCGCCGCGGGCGAGCGGGTCGCCGCGGCCGTGGGGATCAACGAGGACTACGTGGCCCGGAGCGACGCGCTGGTCGCGGCCGGCGTCGACGCGCTCGTCGTCGACGTCGCGCACGGGCACCTCGAACGGACGATTACGGCGGTCGAGGCGATCGCCGACGAGTTCCCCGAAACCGACCTGATCGCCGGCAACGTCGCGACGCCCGCCGGCGTCGAGGACCTCGCGGCCGCCGGCGCCGACTGCGTGAAGGTCGGGATCGGGCCCGGATCGCACTGCACCACGCGGAAGGTCGCCGGCGCCGGGGTCCCCCAGCTCACCGCGATCGACGACTGCGCGACGGCCGCCGAGGGGCTCGAGGCGACGGTCTGCGCGGACGGCGGGATCCGAACCTCCGGCGACGCGGTGAAGGCGCTGATGGCGGGCGCCGACACCGTGATGCTCGGCAGCCTCTTCGCCGGGACCGAGGAGGCGCCCGGCGCGGTCGTCGAAGTCGACGGCACGCGCTACAAGCGCTCGCGGGGGATGGCGACGACCGCCGCCGCCGAGGACCGCGACGACAAGGGCGCCGACGTGGGCGCCGACGAGGGCGTCGAGGCGCTGACCCCGTACAAGGGACCGGTCGCGACAGTCGCCGAGGAGTTCTGTCAGGGGATCCGCTCGGGGCTCTCGTACTGCGGCGGCCACACGATAGCGCGCGCCCGCGAGAAGTCGGAGTTCATCCGCGTCGCGCCCGGTGCGAAGGAGCGCGAGGGGTTCCACACCGACGACGACTGGGAGGGGGTCAGCGTGGACAGCGAGACGAAGCGGGTCGGCGCCGCGACCGACGAGAGGGCGGCCGAGAGCGACGACTGACGGCCCGGTTCGGCCCCCCCGTCGGCTCCAGAGAGTCCGGGCGACGCGCGCGTCGACGGCCGAGTGCCTCCCGCGTCGGTGGTCGAACACTCGGCCGACGGTCCGGCGCGTGACGCTCATACCTCTGCGTGACGAACGCACGGGCGACTTTTCAGGCCGAACCGCGAAACGCGACGCATGACGGACGCCTTCGGCCGCGCGATCCGCGACCACTTCCACGGCGAGCGGGAGGAGCCGCTCCTCCATCGCGACGGCGCCGAGACGCTCGAACACCCGATCGAGGCGTTCTACTTCACCGACTTCGACCCTGGCGAGGACCCGGCTCACGAGTGGCTGGCCGCGTGGCTCCAAGGGCCGCTCGTCGACCTCGGCGCGGGCACGGGCCGACACGCGCTGTACTTCCAGGAGCAGTTCGAGACGGTCGCGTTGGAGCCGAGTCCCGCGCTGGTCGAGACCATGCGGGAGCGCGGCGTCGACGACGCCCGCGAGGGCGACATGTTCGCGCTGCGCGAGCAGTTCTCCCGCGACCGATTCGGGTCGGCGCTCGCGAACGGGACGCAACTCGGGCTCGCGGGGTCGATGCGGGGGCTCACCGCCTTCCTCGGCGACCTCGCGCACGTGACGACGCCCGACGCGACCGCGGTCGTCGACTGTTACGACCCGACGCATCCCGCGACGGCCGACCTCGTCGGCTACCGCGACGACCCGACGCCGGGGCTCGCGCACCGCGTCATGTTCTTCGAGTACGAGGGCGAGACGAACCCGATCCTCCAGCTTCGACTGTTCAGTCCCGGTCGCCTCCGCGAGGCCGCCGTCGGCACCGACTGGGACGTCGCGGAGGTCGTCCGCGGCGGGGAGGGGAACGAGTACCACTACCGCGCCGCGCTACGCAAGCGCGACGACTTATAAGACGTCCCCGCCTCGGCCGCTCTTCGCAGGTCATTGTCGCTCGTCCGAACCGAGTACTACCACGTCGTCAGCGCCGTGCGACCGTGGTCGTTGACGAGCACGGCGAGGAACGCGAGCACGCCGGTGATCGCGAACGCCCCGCCGACGTAGAACACCGCGTCCATGCTCACCTCGACCATCAGCCAGCCGGCGATCAGCGGGCCGGCGACGGAGCCGGGGCGCCAGACGAGCTCGCGGATCCCGAAGCTGGAGGCGACGCCGCCGTCGTCGGTCCCCTCGTCCGCGAACAGCGCCATGCTCGCCGGCTCGCGGAAGGAGTCGGCGACGCCGAGCAGCCCGGACAGCGCCACCAGCGGGAGGTAGGCTGGCGGCAGATCCCCGAGGATCGGGACCGTCACGTCCGCGCCGAGAGCCGCGCCGACCCCCGAGGCGAAGGGGATCAGGACCGCGATCAGCCCGTAGGCGCCGCCGCCGGCGAACACGAACAGCGAGCGCCCGTACGCGTCGGAGAGCCGCCCGGTGAACAGCTGTCCGACCATGTTCGTCGCCTTCTCGGCGGTGACGGTGACCGCGATGGCTATCCCGGCGACGCCCAGCCCGCCGCCCGCCATCGACGTGCCGGCGTAGATCGGGATCCACGTCCGGACCATCGTGACCGCGAAGGCGTACTGGACGCGGAACGTCGATATCGTGACGAGCTTTCGGTTGACCGCCAGATCGGAGAACGGGAACCCCTCGACGCGCGTCTCGTCGGAATCGAGCACGCGCCACGTGATCGCCCAGGCCACGACCATCAGCGCCGCGATGACCGTGAACACCGGTCCGAAGCCGACCGCGTCGTAGATCCCGCCGGCCGACAGCGACCCGAGGATGGAGGCCGCGAAGGCGGCGGCGTTCGCCTTTCCGATCTTGTCGGCGCGGGTCCCCACGTCGGCGATCTGGCCGACCAAGGAGAGCGTCATGAGGCCCGCACCGGTGACGACGACCCCCTGCAGCGCGCGGATGAGGACGAACGACGCGGAGGAGTCGACGAGCGGGAACAGCGCGTAGACGCCCGCGCCGATCCCGACCACCCACAACAGGACGGTCCGCTTGTCGAAGCGGTCGCCCGCCCACGCGAGCGGGACGACGGCGACCGTCTGCGCGAGCGTGAAGCCGCTCGTGTACATCCCGATGATGAAGCCGGCGGAGATGGTGACCCCGAGCACCGTCGTCCCCTGCGGGTCGAGCGCGTTGATGTATGGCCCGAGCAGCGTGATCAGGGTGATGAACCCGAACCCCTCGGCGAACCGAGTGACGTAGAGCGCCCAGAACTGCGACCGCCTGTCGGCGTTGCTCACGTCGGATCGGCGCGGAGGCGTTTAAAAGCGGTTTCGGTTCGACGGACGCCCCCGAATCGGCACCGGGCTTATGAATCGCGCCGCGCGTGCTCCCGGCATGGGTGATCCCGCCTGCGACCGTCGGTTCTGTCCCGACTGCGACCTCGCGGTCGCGCGGAGCGACGACGTCTGTCCGGAGTGCGGCGCGCCGATCGAACGCCGCGAGACGTGAGGGCGGCACCCGGCCCGTCGCCGTCGCGCCCCGCCGGCTCTCGACCCCGCCCTACGAGAGGCTGTCGCCGAACTTGTCGCGGCGGAAGAGGTCGATCTCCTGGGCCGACGACCCCTCGCGCGTGACCGCGAACGCGATGGCCTCGGCGACCTCCCGCGGTTCGGTCACCGTTCCGGGCTCGAACCGCTCCTCGAACGGCTCGCCGTCCTCGCTCCCGAACTCCGTCCGGACCTCGGAGGGGTTGACGACGCTCACGGCGACGCCCTCGGCGCCCGCCTGCGCCGCGACGCTGTGCGCGAAGCCGCGCACCCACCACTTCGTCGCGGCGTACACCGGGTTGAACGAGCGGGGGTACTGGCCCGCGAAGCTCCCGACGACGGCGAGCGTCCCATCGCTCTCTTTTAAATGCGGGAGCGCCTCGCGCGTGAGGAAGAACGTCCCGTCGACGTTCGTCTCCTGCATGGTGAAGTACTCCTCGTCCGTCATCGTCTCGACGTCGCCGCCGCGGCCGACGCCGGCGTTCGCCACGACCGCGTCGAGGCCGCCGAAGCGGTCGACCGCGGCCGCCACCGCCGCCTCGCTCGTCGCCCGATCGCCGACGTCGCCGTCGGCGACCAGCGCGCTCGTGCCGTGTTCGGCCTCGATGTCGGCCGCCAGCGACTCCAGCGCGTCGCGTCGGCGAGCCACCACCACGAGGTCCGCGCCGCGTCCCGCCAGTTCGCGCGCCGTCGCCTCGCCGATTCCCGAACTCGCGCCCGTCACCAGTGCCGTCGTTCCGTCGAGCGTGCCCATGCGTGGGCCGTCGTCGACGTCGAGTATAAAAGGTCGCGTCGGCCGGACTCCTCGCGGCCCACCGGCTCGTTCCGGTCCCGCCCGCACCGAGCGTACTCGCGGGGGCTTTTACTATCAAATTATTGTCTTTTAACCGGCTACAAGACATTTTTAGTGTATTTCTATAAATATTTTTAATGATAGAATTGGCAATAGAATCCGGGCGGTGACGTCCGACCGCCGAACCACGGTGACCGAAAGCCATGACAGACAACGTACGTACCCCGGCCGATGCATCGACGCCGAAGACGACCAGACGGACGTGGCTCCGAGGGCTGATCGCGAGCGGCGTGCTTACCGCTACGGGGAGCCTCAACGCGAGCGCGGCGGACGCCGACATCGAACGGGTCGGAGCGGGCAGCATCGCGAACGTTCAGCCGAAAGAAGGGAACGCACCGCCGCAAACGATCTACGCGGTAGACGAGCTTTCGAGCCCGTATCCCACCAACGACTGGTGGACGACGCTCCTCTGGCGACGGCGCTCCGAGAACCTCTGGATACACCCGCTGGCGGCGCGAGTGACCGAGTCGGGACTCGACATCACGTACCCGGACGAGTGGACCGTCGGCGACGCGCCGTACTCGTGGGGTGACAGGACCGACGACTTCGCGGAGCGGGTGTCGTCGCCGGACGCGAGCACCGGCCCCATCGACCCCGATCTGACCGTCTCTCACACGAACGTCGACGCCGACGTGCCGGCCGAGGTCGCCGACTACGGGGACTGGTCGGTCACCTATCGGCAGTCCGACGGCGAGGCGCGCCTCGACGTGACGCTCGCGCAGGGGTCGCCGTACGTCTACTTCGAGACGGCGGGGGGCGGCGTCGACGTGGCGTTCGGGGACGACGTCACGGTCTGGCACGAGCGGAACCACGTCTTGGGCGTGACCGTCGCGGGCACTCACTACGGCGTGTTCGCGCCGCCGGGGGCCACCTGGGACGGCGTCGGCGACGGCGCGCTCTCGTCCGGGCTCGGCGACGAGGGATTCGTTTCCGTCGCAGTGCTTCCCGAGGCCGCGCCGGACGTTCTCAACGCCTATCGGCGACGCGCGTACGCCTTCGTCACGGACACCACGGTGACGTGGGAGTACGACGCCGAGCGCTCGGCGGTCGTCACCGACTACGAGTTCGAACTGGAGGCCAAACACGGTCGGGCCGACGAGACGCTGACGGCCCTCTATCCCCACCAGGCAAAGCGAACCACGGACGAGTTGACCGAGTGGTCGTACGTTTCCCCGCGAGGCGAGATGCCCGTCTGCGCCGGGGGCGGGTTCACGACCGAACTCCCCTACCGCGGGGTGTTGCCGTTCCTCCCCGGAGTGGCGGACGTCCCGGACCTCGCGGACTCCGTCGACGCAGTCGAGTCGGAGGAGACGCTCATTCGCGACTGGCAGGGCGACGGGACCTACTGGACGGGGAAGAACTTCGAACGGCTCCTCCAACTCGCCCCGATCGCCGAACAGGTCGGCGACGACGACGCCGCGGAACGGTTCCAGGGGACGATTCGGGACGAACTGGAAACGTGGTTCTCGGCCGCTACCGACGGCGACGTGGACGAGCGCGACCTGTTCTGGTACGATGACGTTTGGGGGACGTTAAACGGCGCGCCGATGGGGTTCGGCGCCGACGCCGATCTGAACGATCACCACTTCCACTACGGGTACTGGGTGAAGGCGGCGGCAGAGATCGCGCGGACCGACCCGGAGTGGGCGCGTGAGGACGCGTACGGGGGCGTCGTCGACCACCTCGTCCGCGATTACGCGAACCCCGACCGCGACGACTCCCGGTACCCGCTCTTCCGAAACTTCAGTCCGTACGCGGGTCACTCGTGGGCGTCCGGAAGCGGAGAGCTGCCGGCGGGCGGTAACCAGGAGTCCTCGTCGGAAGCGATCAACGCCTACGCGGCCATGATACTCTGGGGCGAACAGACGGGCGACGAGGAGGTCCGCGACGCGGGCATCTACCTCTACACCCACGAGGTTCACGCGGCCCTCGAGTACTGGTTCGATATCGCCGACGAGAATCTCCCCGACTCGTGGTCGTACGACTACGCCGGGATGGTCTGGGGGCGTGGATACAAGTACGCCACGTGGTTCAACCAGGACCCGGAGTCGATCCACGCGATCAACTACCTGCCGGTCGGCGGGCACTCGTCGTACCTCGGTTGGAATCGAGACGCCGCCTCGGCGAACTGGACGGAGCTTCTCGAGAACGACGGCGGCGACGGGACGTTCGACCTCGGCTGGTACACGGACGTCCTCTGGGAATTCCGGGCGCTCTCGAACCCGGACGAGGCGCGTTCGTGGTACGAGTCCGACTACGCTCGCGGCGACTTCGCGGAATCGCGCGCCCACACCGCCCACTGGATTTACACCCTCGACGCCGTCGGGGTGCCGGACGCGACGGTGTCGGCTGACACGCCGTTTTACAACGTGTTCCGCGACGGAAGCACGCGGACGTACGTCGCGTACAACGCCGGCGACGAGCGGTCCGAGGTGTCGTTCTCCGACGGTACGGAGTTGACCGTCGAACCGGAGGGGATGAACACGACGACTCGCACGTTCGAGTCGCTGCCCTCGACGCGTGGCGCGTTCCCGCGCGTCGACGGTTCGGGCGGTGACCCCCCGGCGGGACGCGGGAGAGGCGAGGCGGGGAACGGAAACGGAAACGGAAACGGAAACGACTGAACCCCCCGACTTCAGAGCGGCTCGCGTGAGCTACCGTGCCCGCACTACTCGTGCCGGTTGCGTTTCGGTGTAGCGTCGAACGAACTCCGCCGTTCGGGTTCGCACCACCTCCGGTCTCGTCGCCGTACTGAAGCCCGTCGCTACTCGGGTAGAAAGCGGGCCGGGCGCGATGGTGAACTACGAGAAGACGATCGCTCGCTTCGCCCGCGCTGTGACTTCTCTACTTCAAATCGCTTCCGTCCGATTCCTTCACCGCGTCGCTGTCGCTCTGCGGTTCGGAACACGGGCCGGGCGCGATTTGAACACGCGACCGACGGATTAAGAGTCCGTCGCTCTCCCTAACTGAGCTACCGGCCCTCATTCGGTTAAACCCGTGTCGAGGTAAAAGACCTTTTCATTCGACGGCGTCGGAGCCGTTTCGGGGCACGGCTTCACACGCGGCGAAGCCGGTGACGGAGCCGACCTGCGGCGGCGTGGCGGCGGCCCGCCGCCGGCCCCGGTCTCCGCGACCGTCGACCTCGCATGCGGAGAGCGCACCCGTTAAGTGTCGTCCGGGGGAAATCACGCCTAATGAGTAGTGGGGCATCCGGATCAGCGCGGACGCAATACGCGATCCTCGGCTGTGGCAGCGTCGGGCACGCGGTCGCCGAAGAGCTGACGGGTCGCGGCAAAGACGTGCTTATCCTCGACCGCGACGAGAGTCGCGTCGAGGCGCTCCGCGATCAGGACCTCAACGCCCGGGTGCAGGACATCTCCGACGCCGACGTCGTCGACGAGCTCACCGACCGCGACATCGTGTTGGTGCTCGCCAGCGACGTGGAGGCGAACAAGGCGGCCGTCTCGGCGGTTCGCGACGTCGGCGGCGACCACTACGTCGTCGCCCGCGCCTCCGACCCCGTCAGCGAGGACGAACTCCGCGACCGCGGCGCCG
>Ga0102939_1000722_pt1 | contig 12202 bp, 16 predicted proteins | sample SalPon2_B_H2O_MG_FD_78214 | JGI IMG/M metagenome (GOLD analysis project Ga0102939, IMG submission 78214) | Salt pond water microbial communities from South San Francisco under conditions of wetland restoration - Salt Pond MetaG R2_B_H2O_MG | ecosystem: Environmental > Aquatic > Non-marine Saline... | reverse complement strand
TATGCTGAAGCATTTGACGGTGGCTTCCCAGTAATTACTGTTGAGAATGCGCGTGATGCCTTCATGGCTTTAGGTTATGATGAAGAGTTTCAGGAGGAGCTAAGTGAAAGAGAAAACAGGGTGCGTTCCAGATCTAAGGAGGCAGAGTCAGAAGTCAGAGAAGAGTACATAAATGATAATAATTGGGAGAGACCAGGTCACAAAGAGGATGTAGATGAGAGAAGATTCTATGGTCTTCATCAAAAACTTGCTGAAGTATATGCAGATGTAGAGGGAGAGCATCACGAGGAATGGGATCCTGAAAGAGACTTCAACAGCTTCTACAGAGAACAGATAGAGGAAATGACAGAAAGAGAAGATGAGGTTGCAGAACTTGCGGAATATATACTTGAATTTAGAGACACTAAGCAAGAGGCAAGAGATCAGGAAAGGGATCAAGCTCGTGAAGAACTTCTTCCAGAGTTTTTCAGGGATGCCTGGTATGAAAACGTTGTAAGTCATAGTGCTGAGATGCGGGATGTAGCCGAAGAACATGGAGAGGATTTCCTGGCTGTTCATGATGTGCATGACGTTTTTCATAACGAAATGCAGGGCACGAAATTTGACAATCCCGATCTATCTGATTCAAGGAAGCTATCTGTATTGGTTGAAGCTGCAGAGGAAGAGTTTGATGAGGTGGAAGTATATGGTATTCCGTGGGACAGTGATGAAGACGGGAAAGAACAAAGTATGGAGATGCGAGACGACTTCATGGATGTATTTCCGACATATGAAGAACTGATACCGGAAGAGGACCTGCCAATTGCGAGAGGCACCGGTATTACTCGAGGCACACCTTTTCGTCCTGTGATGACACTTTCAGATGAGCCAGTAGAGGTTGAAGGTGAGGAAGTGGTTGATCTATCGGATTTAATTTAGAGGCGTTATTAGTGTGAATAGATCTGATTTTCCTGTTGACTTGTCCGCTGAGAACGAGCACGGAGTCCTTAAAGACCAGGAAGGTTTGAGGAATTACTTAGAAAATAATTATGATGAAGAGGTTGTTGATGATTTTTACAGGCAGTTTGGCTGGATGTATGATTGGAAAGCTCATAGACGTTCTGAAGACGGTGTTAAGCTTGCAGTAGCTTACGCACGAGCTCTGAACTTGAATGAGGAAGAAATAAAGAGCTATCAAGATATTGATCCTAGTTTGGTAACTGATGAACATGTTGAACTTGCATCTGAGCTCCATGGAATCGGTAAGTCGTGGTTTAGGGAGAAATTTAGTGATTCTTTAACTGTTTATAGAGGTTTCAAAGATGGAGGTTTCAAGATTTTGAACAAGATGTACGAAGATGATTCTGAGACTATAGAGTTGTCTGATAATGTGTTGAATAACTGGTCTTGGGAGATTGATACTGCATTGGAATGGGGGAGGAATCGAAGTCGTTCCTTTGGAGCTCTTGCACGTGTGGAAAGGAGCATAGATGATTTTATCTTCACTATAGATGGTATAGCAGGTGACTACACAAACTATCATGATTCTTCACTTACTTTTGAAGGAGGTGTGGAGATACCTAAACAGAATATTTCAGTTGAGATCAGCGGTGCAGATGCCTCTGTAAGAGATTATGAAGCAGAATCTGATGAACCTATGGACCGCACTTGGGAGTTCTACGAAGGAAGTTTCTATCCCTGCAGAAGCTTGGAGGCTCAAGATATGGATGCTATTAAAGCTGCCGCACTCCAATTCGATGAAAGTAAATTAGGTATAATACTAGAAGATGAATCTGTGGAGAACATGTTCTCGGTACTAGAGAAAATGAACTCCTTTCTGGAAAACAACTTAGACTCTAATGATCCTAAGGACGAGCAGGTTATAGAAGCTGCTGAAAATACTTTGGAAACTGCTGAAGACTTCAGTTTAAAGTAGGTATCCGATAGCAGGTTTATATGACAAAATTTTTTATCAAATCCTGAAATCAATATGCATTAGAATTTTTTGATTATTTTATTTCATCTTGAATTTGTTGGCGCTTAGTTTCTATTTCTTCTCTAAATTCCTCTATAGTTAAGTCTCCTTCCTGCCCTGCAAAACGTAGTGGCCTTAGTTCAAGTACTTCTGATTCGATGATCTCCCAGTCTTGGTATTCTTCCTTCTGTCTTTCATCTATTTCATCTGGTTCGAATATGTTTTCCCATTCAAGATGTGTTGGTTCTTGTTTCTCTATTCTTTTAGAGTTCATCTCTTTGAGTACTGGGTGTGAGGCTCTGTAGGTCATGCCTTTTTGCAGTACTTGTCTGCCTTGATATGTGAGGTCTTGGAGTCCTAGCATGGAGGTTTGACCTGTGTGTTTGATTGATCCTACTGGCTCATCATTTAGAGTTATTATTGAGTTGTTTTTGGTTGGCTGTTCTGATAGAAGAACTTCTCTGTGTCCTTGTTCTAGGTCTTCACATCTTCCAGCTCCACGCATTTTTCTGAGTCGGGTTCTTACGCGGTCCGAACTGATTTCTGTTCCTCCTAAGTATATGTTATCTGTGATGTGTTCGGGGAGTTGTTCTGCTGGTTTGTTGGCGGCTGCTATTTGGCTTGTTTCACTTGTTTCTGATATGTTGTCGTAGGCTGCGTTCAGGATTTCTTGATCGTCTATAAGTTCCTCTATAGGTTCGATATACTGTCCAAGCAGTAGTCCTAAATTACCTTCTGAAAGAGTTTCTGCAGTTTCTTTTCTGTAATCTGTTTGTGTTGTTATCTGCTGTAGTGCTTTGTCTATCAAACTTTGATCTATTGAATCCTGGAGTGCATAAATTGTTCTTATTGTGTATTCGTCTCTTTTTTCACGTATCGTTGTCCCGTTGTTTTCGAACGGGTAGCCGCCTGTGCTCCATTCATCGACTACTTCTTGAGGTCTCTCAAGGAGTAATTCAATGTATTCTTCAGTATTTTTAGCAGGTATTGGGATATTTTCAGGTTGTCTTTCTAGATATTTTGCAATTGCAGGTATATTGGATGGTTCGTAATCGCCAGTTTGATTTGTAGGAGGATCTATTCGTGTAAGGTCTTCTGCTTCTTCAGTACTTAGACCACCTTCTAGTGCTGCTGCGTAAAGTTCTGGATTGTCTGTGTTGGAGTAACTTGTTTTCACTCTACTTCTTTCTCAACTTGTTTTTCAGTATTTCTTTCAAGTTTTTCTTCGATTTCATCTACTCCTGGTGCTGGTCTTATTTGTAGCATCTGCTCCTCTACTTCTTCTGCTGTTTCTTGGACTATTTCTTGGTAGTGTTCTTGGTCGTCTTCGAATTCTGAGGTGATGTCTGGGTTTAGGTTCCAGTTACCTTCGACTACTGTTGAGAAAAGCTCTCCGTATGCAGGTGTGTATGGTGTGTGTCCTACGTCGTCTACTTTTGCTGCTGCTAGTCCTGCCCCTATTGTTGCTGCCCCTATTTCCTCATATGTTACGTCTTCTGTTTCTATCATTTTTGGTGTTGTTCTGTTGCTTCTGTCATCTCCGAACAGCATGTCGCCGAATGTTTCTCTAAGCGCCATTTCCGATGGTCCATCTAGGAGAGGCCCTGAGTCTAGAGTTACTGAACCTTGTTCATCGAAGTTTGCGTATACTGAGCTGTTTTTGGCTACTCTTATGGCTCTTTCCGCAGAGTATTCTATTTCAGTTTCTACATCGTCGTAAAGGTCCTGTTTTATCCCGTTGTCGATGTCTCCTTCAACTCCGAAAATTCTCTCCATTAATCTCATACTTTTGTTGTTATCAGAAAGTTATAAAAGTTATTTGGTTTTAGATCGCATCCATGCTTATCTTGATACGAACTCGTTCGAAAGAACTTTTTGGCCCAATCCAAGAAGTTGTTACTACAAGACAAAAACATATTTAATTTTACCTTGATACTATGTAAATATGTCCGAATTTTACTTTATAGAGGACTTAACCGAGGAAGATATTCACAGTGGCGAAGTATATGTGAAGAGTGCTAAGGATCGTACACAACTAACTGGAGGTAGAAAAACAAGTATCGAAGAAGAACTAGATGCATTGATGATGTACAACCAAAACCCCGAAGTCGCAGAATACTTTCCGGAGCCTCAGCAAGCAATAAGAAATAAGGACGAAGATCTTATCGCATACACAATGGAAGTTGTCAATACAGACACGAGAATAGAATACTCATTAGACAATAATCCTAGAGCGCTTGTTGAAAACGCCTTCTCTGAACTTGAGGATGTAATCACTACAATACATAAAGACTCTGAACTACCGCCGCATGGAGATCTTATAGGAAACACATTCTTCGAATACGGAACTCCTACAATAATTGATCCAAGAGGGATACCTGATTCAAAGACTGAGGAAGCAGAATGGGAAAGAGATGACGAATGGCAGCTAGATTGGCTTAGAGATAGTGCTTTACCTGATAAAGAAAATATTATGATTTAGGTACATCAGGTATAAGATTTTTAATCAGATTTAGAATTCTATAGATTTCAACTGTTACCACTCTAATTTAACGATTTAAATTTTAGTTTATCAAATGTAGTTATGACTGAAGAAGACGGGAAGATACTTACAGATAAAAGAATGGTGCTAGGTGGAGTAGGGACAGTACTAGCAGGACTAGGAGGAGGTCTTAAATGGGCTAACGATAGAATAGATGAAAGGGATGAATGGAAAGAAGAAACTCTCTATCCTCAGGTAAACGAGTTTTTAGCAGAACTAGAAACCATTGAATATGATAAGATAGATACTACTCCAGGAGGAGTTGACATAGACACCTATGTAACCGGTTGGGATGGTAAAGGTTTGGAACTAAAATTTGAGACCCCTAAACTGCTTGAAGATATGGCTGGGAAGGTTGAAGATAAAAGAGAGTTCTATAAAGACCCTACAGTTGCAGAAGATATTGCCATCGAACAACTGGCAGATGGCGAGTACCTTGATGAAGGTGCAGATTTATTTGGAGTAATAAAAGATAACTTTGGAGATCTTCCTGATTTAGAGGAAGTAACTGTCCATTATACAACTGATGAGGACAATATTAATTCCACAGGCCTAGAGTACAGCTTTTCCACAGATGAAGTCGGTGATAATCCAGAACAGCAGTATAGAGAATCTATTGTTGGGAGACTGGAATAGCCGCCCAAGTCCTTTCTTCCTAGATTTATTTTAACTTTTTAACTCCATTATTCAGTTTGTTTAAACGTTCTTTGTATTCCGGATCGCCTAACATTCTGAAAATAGGAGGTTCAGGATCAAAAGTTATATCATCTTCAGTACTTCTTCTGGCTATTACTTCAGTATGAATAATTCTCTCATATTGTTGCTCCAAATTATCACGGATTTCTTCGATACTATCTTTGTTGTGGACTATTTTTGTAGGCGCTTCTACCTGTTCACTGCTAGCTTGAAGATGTTTTTCATCAGCTTCAAAACTATCTCTGTCTACGTATTCAAACAGAACAAGTAAATCATCAAACTCGTTTACTTCATCATACAATCCACCTGATAATCTTTCAAGATTATCCTCTAAGTCACAAAACCCTTTCTTATCATCTCTTTGAATTCTAGCAACTAAGTTCTCTTCATCCAACATATCATCAAATGAGTTTAGTGAATCGTATACTCTTTCAAGTGCATCAACAGTTCTATCTACAGAGTGTGATAACTGAGTATCGTTTATATCTTCACCAGCAACATATTCTCCAAGAGTTTCGACGTAGTTATCTACAGCTTGTTGAAGTGTGATAACTGCTCCTGAAACTGAGTCCTGTATCTCAAGGTACTCCTCAGCGGTGTAATTTGTTTCCAGAGATTTTGACATTGTTAATACCTATATTAATTACTTTATCTGGTACTTGTATTCTAAAATTGGGTAGTAAACCTTTATCTTGGTTTTGAGAGAATTTTCCGGTTTTGAATACATTTTTTGTCGGAGTTAACGTTTTAGTGAAAACCTAGCTCTTCCTCAATTTCTATCCTTGTTTCATCTATTTGTTCGCGGATTTCTTCAACTGAGTACTGAGTTGATTCTCCTACAAATCTTAGTGGACGTAATTCAAGTCTCTCTGGTCTGGCAATGTCCCATTCCTCGTATTCATTTTGATCTTCTTCCATTCTTTCAGGCTGGATATCCTCCAGCATGCTATGAGATGCTCTGTAAGCCATACCTTTCTGTAATACCTGTCTACCATCGTGTGTTAGATCCTGCAACGCAACGATTGATTCATCACCGTCATATTTGAGAGAGGCCACAATTTCGTTATCCAAAGCTATCAAAGTATTATTTCTGGTAGGTTGATCTGCAAGTAGTGACTTATCGTGGCCATCTTCTATACCATTACATTTGCCAGCACCCAAAGTTCCTCTGAGACGTGTCGTAATATCATCAGATGATATTTCATGACCGGCGATGTGAATTTCATTTTTTACGTAACTTGGTAGTTCTTCTGCTGGACGATTTGCAACAGCAGCTGCTTGTGTTTCAGAGCTTTCACTAATAACACTATATGCTTCGTCGACAATCGTGTCATCTTCAACTAGTTCTTCTATCTCATTAATATACTGTCCAAGGAATAGCCCTAGATTTCCTCCAGAACACGTTGAAGCACTATTATGCTTGTAGTTTCTTTGATCAACTAAAGCATTGACAGTCTCATCAATAGTTTCTTGGTCCAATGAATCCTGTAGAGCGTAAACAGTTCTAAGAGTATATTCATCTCTTTTTTCTTTAATACTGCCTGAAAAATTTTCAAATGGAACAGTATCATGATTCCATTCGGGAATAAATTCTCCAGGATCATCTAACAACTGACTGACGTATGCTTCTGCATTTTCTGCAGGAAGTGAGTCTTCTTCCCGACTGTTGTATCTATTATTTCTATCAATATAAGTCCCTAAAACCGGTATATCTTGGGGTTGGTATTCGCCGCTTTCAAGAGCAGAAGCATCCAAATCATAAAGTTCTTCAGCTTCTGAAGGTCTTAAGCCTCCTGAGATTGATACGTCTCGAACTCTAGAATTTTTAGAAACACTCATGTTATTTACTTGATAGTAACAACTATAAATATCTTTTCTTCATAAGAAGAAGACTGCAGGTATAAGAGCATAGAATGTACCTGCTAAAATAAAAAATAGTTTTTCAGATTATTCCGATCCTCATACCTTGTACACCGAACAAGTGAAAGCTATGGTAATCTAAATTTATCCGCTTAGTATTCTATTGCTTTTCCTTGGAATTCTTTTAGTATTTAACAAGAAAGAAACCTTTGTTTCGGAACTATTACATATTAGCTACCAAAAATTTCAACCTAAATGTCAGTCGCCCGAATCGATTTAACCCTTTGGTAACAAATATTCATTATGCATCATCAGGAAGGGACTTATTTCACTGAAGAGACTTTTTTAGATGAAGACGGAAGAGAACTAGATTACAGAGAAGTGAGAGAGGAAGCTCTTAGACACACCAAAGAGTTAGGAAATAATCTTTTAGATAACTCAGTTACTGCCACAGCATATGCTGCAGATAGTGTGGGAGAAGGCCAAAGTGTGAGAGAATTTCTATGGGAGAGAGCTGATAACGATATAGAAGACATAGCTGCAAGATTCATAGGATATGAAGTAACAGAATCAATCAGAAGAAGCAGTTTGAAGATAGCCGATTCCACAGACAAAAATCTTCTTGGTTCTCTTGTTGATGCCGAATCACTTGAAGAAGGACTACAGAGAGCTTTCTTCCTCGTAGACCGAAAAAAAGGAGGTTATATAGATTTGAGACCATCCGATTTAGAAGAAGACCCTGATCCTGAAAGATATCCTACCGATTTCAGCGTAAAAACCTCAGATGATGACTATATGATGCCGCTGCATGAGGCAAATAAAGCAAATCAAGAAGATCTTGGGTGGTTAAATCTTTCAGGAATATACGTTATGAATGATGACTGGATAATGTACAGAAACGGTAAAGAACCTCTGGGAGTCGAAGAAGAATATAGGGGAGAATTATATGAATTTCTGGACAGTCTGGGCGTAGGCAGATGATTAAACAATACTTGAAAGTTATTTAATGCAATTCTATATCGTCGGTGTATTCTCTAAAGTACTCCTGTGCGAATCTTTCTTCCATACCCATTTCCTCATTCATTAACTGTTCTCCATCTAGTTCTCCACCTACTCTTCCACGGTTCTCAACATCAGCTCCTCGATTAGCCCTATCATATAAATGATCAACTTCTTCTTGTGTTATTTCATGTGTCAGTGTATTGTCATATTCATCAGTGACTGAGAACTCATAGGTATCCACTTCTTCCATGCCGCCTAAATGTGGTTGTGATGTTGTAAGGTGTCTAAACATCTCATGGAATAACGGGAAAAGGTCTGTTTCTACTTCTACATCCAAATCTTCATAATTTTCAAGCCCATGGTAGCTTGGTTCTAGCTGTGCTTCTGCTTCAAACCTGTATTCTCCATCTTCCTCTTCAGGATGTATTCTTTCAAGAGAATATTCATCAAGTATATCTTCAGGATTTGCTCCCGATCCTGCTACTCTCTCTGCAAAGCCCGTATAGAAGCTACCATCGCCGTTCATGACGCCTTCGAGAGGATTCATATTCATCTGTTGTGACTAATTTGTTATAAATTTTTTGTCTCAGAGATGTAACCAGTCTAAGATAATATATCTAAAGAATATATCTGAACCACCTTATGTTGTCACTGAGCAACATAAAAAACTTAATAAGATAGTTCTAATCATGGGAGAACCTGTAGAATCAGTGGTAGATGATGCTGTAGGAAATGCTTTGAAAGTTCTAAATGATAGTATTAGAGAACTTGACGAAGATGTAAACAATCTTACTGATTTCCAGGATAGATTAAGGGAGTTCACACCTCGCGGACCTCAGAAGCAGCAAATGATGTTTAAGGCAGATAAATCAAAAACCGATACAGAAAGAGTCCTTGATATATACGTTGATACTTTTTTCTCTGAACAGGATACTCCTGAAAACGTTCTCAAGTATTCAAAAAAGTACGATATTTCTTTGGAAGCTGCAGATTTTATGGATGAACTTTTAGGTGTCAAAGATTTATCCAGAAAAGATATACTTGACAAGATAAGGTTTCTAGATGGTTCAAATCCGATGAACCAGATGCAAGTAAATGATGTTGAAGGTATGGCAGAATATCCTAAAGCTTTGAGAAAAAGAGTTATAGAAGACACTGGAGTTGAACAAACAAGCCTAAGAGACTATCGTAGACGTATAGAGAATCTAGAAGATAATTTACTTGAGCTAAATGATGAATATCAGATCCCTATGGACCTTGATGATGCAGTTCACGTGGTTGAAAGATTTGATGAATTAAAACAGGATATTAAACAACTTAAAAATAGGAGAGAGCATGAACTAAATCGAAGAACGGACATACTCGATGAATACTTTGAAAACAATCTTGATATCTTCTATGATGATGAAGACTTTGAGAACCCGGTGCTTGACGACTTAGAGAACCTAGAATCTGCCGTAGAAGAGGCTTACAGTAATCTGGCCATAGAATATACCTAAATTTTAAAATGTGAAAAGTTTGGTGAATCTCACTGAGAGAATAGTTTTTGTTATTCTTAGAAAATACTGCATCTGTGAAATATGATTTATTATTTTGAAATTCAGAGTTGTTAATAAATTAATCAACTATATAATGCATTATGACAGAACTATCTGAAGAAGCACGGAATAAAAGAAAGCCATCATTCGATATAAATCCCTTATTCATTGATAGGTGGTCTCCAAGAGCATTGACACGTGACATGTCTGAAGAAGATCTTAAAGCCCTTTTTGAAGCTGCAAGATGGGCTCCAAGTAGTTATAACAACCAGCACTGGAGATTCCTTTATGCAACACATGGAGACGATGAGTGGGATACATTTGTAGACCTGATGGGCGACTTCAACCAATCATGGGCTAAAGAAGGATATGCATTGATTGTCATAGTATCTAAAGAAACGTTTGACCATAACGACGAACCAGCAGTAACTCATTCTTTTGACACAGGTTCTGCATGGGAAAACCTTGCTTTGGAGGCAGCAGACAGAGGTCTAGTTGCTCATGGCATGCAAGGATTTGACTACGAACAAGCAAGAGAAGAACTAGATGTTCCTGGAGGATTCAGTGTAGAGGCAATGGTTGCTGTTGGAGGTAAAGGCGATGAATCAAGCCTGGATGAGGACATGCAGGTAGAGCCAAATGGAAGGAAAGAAATGGATGAAGTAGTCTCTAATGGTAAGTTCGATTTTTAGAAAGCTTCTCATCTTCTAATTTATTTTCTTATTGCATGGCATGTGAAGTTTCTTTTGAGTTAGAATAAATACTGTAATTCCTAAGCACTACAGTAATATAATTTAGAGTTATAAGCCAGTGAATATCATTTTCAAACATGGTATACGAGATTAAATGTCACAACTGCGGAGAAATCATGGATTGGGGTGGAGAGAAACCTGAGGAATCTATGGACCCTAACAAAGAATATCCTGACGATATAATGAAGTTTGACGATAACTGGTACTGCAAAGACTGTGTAGAAAAATTTGTAGTATTTGGTATAGGTGAAATAGAAGAGAGAATTGAATGGCTTGAGGACAGAATGGAGCAAGCCCTAGATACATTGGGCATCAGTAAGGCAGGTGGACCTCCTTCTCAAGGAGAAAACTAGATCTTTACTTACTTCCTTTTTCTTTGGTACTTCTTGCAATCTCTGCGTAACTAGGACATGCAACAATCCAGTTCTCATCTACACCCGCCATATCTCCATCAATGGCCTTGATAGTCTTCTTCAACCTGTTTACCGCTCTCTTCAAGTTAGTCATGTCTTTGTTCTTGAGAGGTGCAATGTTGATCCAGACCACGTGGTCATCCCTGAGATGGTCCTGCACATCTTCAATATCATCAAATTCTTGCAGAGTCTCCGCTCTGATGACGACTTTTTTATTGCCCTTTTCCATTTCGGCATCAAGTTCTACAAAGTCATCCTCGATTACATTCTCTGAAGAACTCTTTTTCTCTCGGTCTTTTTTTAGAAAATCAAATGGCATTAGTATTAATTACCTCCTAATGGTAAGCGGGTATTTGATGCTTTTATAGCTTGGCTTTAATCTAGGCTCTCAGTCTTTGAAGCCAGGTTCCAGATTTCTGTTCTTGTGTGTTGCTTGATGTTAGGGTCATTGGAAACCTGGTCAAGCAGCGAAGAAGCCGTGTTCACTCTAACCGATAAGTCCTTATCCTCGGTTTCGAGCTCCTCAGCAGCATCCCTTATCATCTCTGCAACGTTTGAAGGGACTGCGTCCTGATCTGCAAGGTCTCTCATCTGTTGTGTGACAGACTCAACTGAGCTCATGTGAATCAGCCCTGCATTTCAGCAAACTTCTGCTGGGTTTCTTGCATCTTCTCCTGAAGTCTTTCTTCCTTCTTTGAAAGGCTATCCATTCTAACCTCTAGAGTTTCCTTCTTATCTTCCATTTCCTCAATGAGGTCTTCTCTATCTTTTTGGACAAGAATATTTCCAACGGACTTGTAGACTTCTCCGTCTTCTTCCTCATCTAGTTCATCAAGAGACTTCTCAATCCCCTGAAGTTCGGATTCTGTTTCTTCTTTTTGAACTGTTACCTGCTGCAGCTGGCCCTGTACCTGCTGCATCTCCATCATAATGTTCTGTGCGTCTTGTTCTTCTGTCATTAAAAATCACCTTGAATTCTTTATTGTTCTATAATCTTCTTAGCTAAACTTGTAAGTCTGAAAGCTCCGTCTGTAGCTCCTCTAAGTTGTCCTAATGTATCTGTCTCAGTCTCTATCCTTACTTTATTCTTGACTGAAATTACTTCATGCTTTACTTGTTTACTATTATTCAAACTTGGTTCGAGCACTTCTTCCACCTCTTCAGGAGAGTCAGTGTCTACTTCCAAGTTTGACCTCATACTTTAAACTGCCTCAACTTTTGAAGGTGTCTCTGGTCTCTTCTTGAAAAGTACCCTGTGACTGCATTTAGGGCAAATAACCTTTTCATCAATAGGATCTAGGTCGACTTCCTCTTCGCAGTTTACACAAACATATCCTGCCATGAGAATCACCTACTGATCCTCCAATTCTTCTTTTGCTTCCTCAAGTTCTTCAAGCTCTACTTTTACTCCTGACTTCAAAGCTTTGTCAAGAATTTCGCTTGCT
>Ga0102939_1000721_pt1 | contig 12206 bp, 9 predicted proteins | sample SalPon2_B_H2O_MG_FD_78214 | JGI IMG/M metagenome (GOLD analysis project Ga0102939, IMG submission 78214) | Salt pond water microbial communities from South San Francisco under conditions of wetland restoration - Salt Pond MetaG R2_B_H2O_MG | ecosystem: Environmental > Aquatic > Non-marine Saline... | reverse complement strand
TTTGCCGTGCACTGGATCCGTGCCGAAATCCACGAATACATCCTGCGCAACTGGCGCATGGTCAAGGTGGCCACCACCAAGGCCCAGCGCAAGCTGTTCTTCAACCTGCGCGGCTCGAAAAAGCGCCTTGGCTGGTTCAGCCGTCAGGAGGTGGATGCCGTGGCCGAGGATCTGGGCGTCAAGCCCGAGACCGTTCTCGAGATGGAATCCCGGCTGTCGGGCCAGGACGTTGGCTTTGATCCAGTCCCGGAGAGTGAGGACGAGGAAAGCGCCGCGCGGGCGCCGGCCGCCTATCTCACCGATCAGTCACTGGATCCCGCCCAGACCGTTGAAAACGAGGACTGGGCCGACTGGCAGGACCATGCCCTCGGCGATGCGCTGGCGGCCCTTGATGCCCGCAGTCGCGACATCCTGCGGCGCCGCTGGCTGAGCGAGCCGCGGGATACACTGCACAGCCTTGCCGACGAGTACGGGGTATCGGCCGAGCGCATCCGCCAGCTCGAGAAAAATGCCCTCAAAAAGCTGCGCGACGGGCTGGGCAGCCACGTCCTCGAGGCCTGAGCCGGGCCGCTTAGATCAGGCCGCGCTCGGCAAAGCTCACCGGGCGGCCCTCACCCACCACAAAATGGTCGAGCACACGGATATCCACCGTGGCCAGGGCCTCGCGCAGCCGATCGGTCATGCGCTCGTCCGCCAGGCTGGGCTCGGTGACACCCGACGGGTGGTTATGGGCGAGGATCACGGCGGCGGCATTCAGCCGGAGCGCCCGGCTGACCACCTCGCGTGGATAGACGCTCGCCGCATCAATGGTGCCGCGGAACAGCTCCTCAAAGCCGATCACCTGGTGGCGATTGTCCAGGAACAGGCAGGCGAAGATCTCATGGGGCAGATGCCGCAGCCGGGCAATCAGATAGCGGCGTGTATCTTCCGGTCCGGTCATGGGCTCGCCCCGCTCCAGACGCGCCTGCAAGTGCCGATTGCCCATTTCGAGGACCGCCTGCAGCTGCACGTACTTGGCCGGGCCCAGGCCGTGATGCCCGGCGAAGGTCGCGGCATCGGCCTCGAGCAGCGGTCGCAACCCGCCAAAGGCCGCCAGCAGATGGCGCGCCAGATCCACCGCGGTGTGCCCGCGCACGCCGGTACGCAGGAAAATCGCCAGCAGCTCGGCATCGGAAAGGGCCGCGGCCCCGCGATCGAGCAGCTTTTCACGGGGCCGCTCCGCCGCCGGCCAGTCGGAAATCGCCATATCCACCTCTGCGTGGCGTTTTCATGCAACGGGCAACAGTGTAGTTTTTCGTGATTCACCGACACTGCGAACCCGTTCCGCCATGAGGCTAACCGATCAAAACATTCTGCTCGGCGTGACCGGCGGCATTGCCGCCTACAAGGCCCCCGATCTGGTCCGCCGGCTGCGAGAGTCCGGCGCCCGGGTGCGCGTGGTGCTAACCCGCGGCGCCCAGGCCTTTGTCACGCCGCTGACCTTTCAGGCGGTGTCCCACGAGCCGGTGCATACCGATCTGCTCGACCCCGAGGCCGAGGCAGGGATGGGACATCTGGAGCTGGCACGCTGGGCCGATCGGGTCATCATCGCGCCGGCCAGCGCCGATGCCATGGCCCGTCTGGCCCACGGCCTGGCGGGCGATCTGCTGACCACGCTGTGCCTGGCCACCCGCGCCCCCATCTGCGTCTGCCCGGCCATGAACCACGTGATGTGGCAGTCGGCGGCCACCGCAGCCAACGCCGCAACCCTGCGGGATCGCGGCATGCAGCTGCTCGGGCCGGTGGATGGCCCGCTTGCCGAGGGCGAATCGGGTCCGGGACGACTCATGGAGCCCGGCGATATTGTCGCCGCGCTGGACACACCCGGCGCCCTAGCAGGGCGCTCGGTGGTGATCACCGCCGGGCCGACCCGCGAGCCCATCGATGCGGTGCGGTTCATCGCCAACCGCAGCAGCGGCCGCATGGGCTTTGCGGTGGCCGCTGCGGCGGCGCGCGCCGGCGCCACAGTCACGCTGATTGCCGGGCCAGGCCAGCAACCCACGCCGCCCGGCGTCCAGCGCATCGATGTCGAGACGGCCACTGAAATGCACGCCGCCACCCTGGACCGGGCCCGCGAGGCCGACCTTTTCATAGCCGCCGCGGCCGTCGCCGACTATCGCGTCGCGCAGCCGGCCGATCACAAGGTGCGCAAGTCCGACGCACCGCCGACGCTCACCCTGCAGCCCAATCCCGACATTGTCGGGGATGTGGCCGCCCTGCCAACGCCGCCATTCACCGTGGGCTTCGCCGCGGAAACCCACGACGTGACCGACCATGCCCGCGCCAAGCTTGAAGCCAAGGGCCTCGACATGATCGCCGCCAATCAGGTCGGCGAGGGGCTGGGCTTCGAAGTCAGCGAGAACACCCTGGACGTGCTCTGGGCCTCGGGTCATCGCCGCCTTGGCCCACTGGGCAAGGCACAACTGGCCGAGGCACTGATCGAACTCATTGGAGCCCATTGCCATGGACCGCGTTGAACTGCGCATCCTCGACCCGCGGCTGGGTCGGGACTTTCCGCTGCCGGATTACGCCACCGAAGGGGCCGCCGGCATCGACCTCCGCGCCTGCCTCGAGGCCACCCAGGTCCTCGCCCCCGGCGACACCCGGCTGATCCCCTCGGGCATCGCCGTGCACATCGCCGATGCCGGCCATGCCGCGGTGGTGCTGCCGCGCTCGGGCCTGGGTCACAAGCACGGCATCATCCTTGGCAACGCCGTGGGCCTGATCGACTCCGACTACCAGGGCGAGATCTTCATCTCGTGCTGGAACCGCAGCGACACCGCGTTCAGCATCGAGCCCGGTCACCGCATCGCCCAGCTGGTGTTTCTGCCGGTCAGCCGGCCGCGCTTTGTCCCGGTTGAGGCATTCACCGACAGCGAACGCGGTACGGGCGGTTTCGGGCACACCGGCCAGCAATAGACAACGGAGCCTGTCGCATGCCCATCGATGCATCCATCCTGCGCGCCTACGATATCCGCGGCCGGGTCGACCACGAGCTCACCGAGACCACTGTGGCGTGGCTCGGTCAGGCCATTGGCTCGGCGGCCGCCGACGCCGGCCAGTCCCGCATCGTGGTGGGCCATGACGGTCGCGAGTCGAGCCCGCGTCTGGCCGAGGCGCTGTGTCGCGGGCTGATGGCCGCCGGACGCCGGGTGATCGACATCGGTCAGGTGCCCACGCCGGTGATGTACTTCGCCACGCATTCCCTCGGCACCGGGGCCGGCGTGGTGGTCACCGGCAGTCACAATCCCCCCGAGTACAACGGCCTGAAAACCCTCATCAACGGCCGGCCGCTGTGGGGCGAGGGCATCACGGCACTCGGCGAGCGTATCCGCAATGGCGATCTGGTCAGCGGCGCTGCCGAGCGTCAGTCGCTGGAGCTCATCGACACCTATCGGCAGCGCATCACCGACGAGATCCGGCTGTCGCGTCCGATCAAGGCGGTGGTCGACTGCGGCAACGGCGTCCCCGGTGCCATCGCACCGGCGGTGCTGGCGGCGATCGGCGCCGAGGTGATCCCGCTTTACTGCGAGGTCGACGGGCAGTTCCCGCATCACCATCCCGATCCCACGGTGCCCGAGAACCTGACTGACCTGATCCAGGCCGTTGCCGATCATCACGCGGATGTGGGCCTGGCGTTTGATGGCGATGGTGATCGGCTGGGCGTGGTGGATGAAACCGGGCATATCATCTGGGCCGACCGGCAAATGATGCTCTATGCCCGGCAGGTGCTCGCCGCGCAGCCGGGTAGCGGCATCGTCTTTGATGTCAAGTGCAGCGCGGCTCTGGCCACCGTGATCAAGGAAGCCGGCGGCGAGCCCATCATGGCGCAGACCGGCCATTCGCTGATCAAGGAAAAGCTCCGCGAGACCAACGCCCCGCTTGCCGGCGAGATGAGCGGGCATCTGTTTTTTAATGACCGCTGGTACGGCTTTGACGATGGTCTCTACGCCGCCGCCCGACTGCTGGAGATTCTTGCCGCGGACGATCGCCCCGTCAGCGCGGTGTTTGCCGCACTGCCCGAACCGGTGGCCACCCCCGAGATCCGCGTGGATCTGCAAGAGGGCGAACCGCATCGTCTGATGCACGCGCTCATGGCCCATGCCGAGGCATTCGACGAGGCTACGGTGACCACCATCGACGGCCTGCGCGTGGACTTTGCCGACGGCTGGGGGCTGGTGCGTGCCTCCAACACGCAACCCTGTCTGGTCATGCGCTTCGAAGGCAGTGACGCCACCGCGCTGGCCCGCATCCGCGATCGTTTCGAGGGCCTGATCCGCCGGGCCGGTGAGGCCACCGGGATCGGTGTTTGACCCCGATCAAGTATCGCGCAGGTTCGACTACCCAAGTGCCGCTGACCGGCCTACTGTTGGCTCCAATCGTATGGAACAGGGAGCAACGACATGAAGGCCGTCCAATCACTCTCCGTCGCGATCGCGCTCGGACTCGTCAGCGGTACCGCGCTGGCCAACGACGAGCTCCAGGAGCGCGCGCAGATGTTTTTCGATCCGATTCCGGAGACGGCGGCGGACCGGCTTGCCGATCGCAATGCGATGACCCCGGAGAAGGTCGAGCTCGGCAAGCTCCTGTTCTTTGATCCGCGCCTGTCGGCGAGTCAGACGATCAGCTGCAATACCTGCCATAACGTGGGCATGGGCGGCGATGACAACATCCCCAGTTCGGTGGGCCACAACTGGCAGCGCGGTCCGCGCAACTCGCCGACCATCTTCAACGCGGTGTTCAATGTGGCGCAGTTCTGGGACGGCCGCGCCGAGGACATGACCGAGCAGGCCAAGGGCCCGATCCAGGCCGGCGTCGAGATGAACAACACGCCCGCCAACCTCGAGGCGACGCTGCAGAGCATCGATGCCTACGTGGATGCCTTCGAGAATGCGTTCCCCGAGTCGGAACAGGCGGTCAGCTTTGACAACACGGCCAAGGCCCTCGAGGTCTATCAGGCCACGCTGATCACGCCGGATGCGCCCTTCGACCAGTACCTCAAGGGCGACAAGGACGCGCTGACGGATCAGCAGATCGCCGGGCTCGACGCGTTCATGAACAAGGGCTGTGTGGCCTGTCACAACGGCGTCAACGTGGGCGGCCAGGGCTACTACCCCTTCGGCGTAGTCAACCGCCCCGGGGCCGACGTCATGCCGGAGGGCGATACGGGCCGGGCCCAGGTCACGGAGACGGCCGCCGACAAGTACGTGTTCCGCTCCCCGTCACTGCGCAACGTCGAACTGACGGCTCCCTACTTCCACTCGGGCAACGTCTGGAGCCTGCAGGAAGCGGTGGCCATCATGAACGACGCCCAGCTCAACAGCCTGTTGACGGACGAGGACGTGGTCAACGTGACGGCCTTCCTGCGCTCGCTCACGGGTGAACAGCCCCAGGTGGTCTACCCCGAACTGCCGCTGAGCTCGGAAGACACGCCGATGCCGGATATCCCCGACTATCCGCGTGCCACGAGCGCCGAGGGCTAAGCGCCGCTCCCGCGCTTGCGTCCCGCCCCCCGGGGCGCGACCATTGGACCGCACCTTCGGGTGCGGTCTTTTTATGTGAACCCCGGGAAAACACCCTCCATGACTACCGACGCCACTGCCCCCAGCCAGGTCGCCCATGTCCTCACCGAGGCGCTGCCCTACATCCGGCGATTTCACGGCCGCACGGTAGTGGTTAAATACGGCGGTAACGCCATGGTGGATGAGGACCTCAAAAAGGGCTTTGCCCGCGATGTCGTGCTGATGAAGCTCGTGGGCATCAACCCGGTGATTGTCCACGGCGGCGGGCCGCAGATCGGCGAGGTGCTCGCGCAGATCGGCAAGCAGACCGAATTCATCCAGGGCATGCGCGTGACCGACGCCGAGACCATGGACGTGGTCGAGATGGTCTTGGGCGGACTGGTCAACAAGGACATCGTCAACCTGATTAACACCCACGGGGGCAGGGCCGTTGGACTAAGCGGCAAGGACGGCGGGCTGATCAAGGCCCGGCGGCTAACGCTGACCAGCACCGGCCCGGCCGAGCAGGCCCCGGAGATCATCGATATCGGTCATGTTGGTGAAGTGCTGGGCATTGACCCGGCGCTAATGGCGCTGCTCGACGGCGCCGACTTCATCCCGGTGATCGCGCCCATCGGCGTCGACGAGCAGGGCACGTCGTACAACATCAACGCCGATCTGGTCGCCGGCCATCTGGCGCGCACCCTCAAGGCCGAAAAGCTTATCCTCATGACCAACACCGCCGGCATCCTCGATGACGAGGGGCGGTTGCTTACCGGCCTCAACGCCGCCCGGGTGCAGCAGCTTATCAACGACGGCACCATTCAGGGCGGCATGCTGCCCAAGGTGGACTGCGCGCTCGAGGCCGTGCACGACGGCGTCGGCGCCGCCACCATCATCGACGGGCGGGTCGAGCATGCGGTGCTGCTCGAGCTGTTGACCGACAGCGGCGTCGGCACGCTGATCCACGGCGAGTCCGCCGCATGAGTCAGGGCGTACGCATTGGCAGCATTGATACGGCGCGGTTTCTGGCGATTGCGCTGGTGTTCTACGGCCATCTCGTCGAGCAGGTCATGTACCTGGACAACGCCGCGGCGGCAGCCCAGTACAAGTGGGTGTACAGCTTTCACATGCCGCTTTTCTATGTGCTCTCGGGCATCGTGCACAACGAGCGCCGCCTGACCCAGGGCTGGGGCGAGCAGTTGCAGCGTATTGCCCGCGGGCGGCTGGTGCCCTACGCGGTGTTCGCCCTGCTGCCCGCCGGCCTGGCGCTGGCCGGTGTGCCGGGCTGGTTTCCCACGGTGGATCTGAGTAGCGCCGATGGCTATATCGCCGGGCTGATCAGCACCGCCCGGGGCCTACCCGCATTCAGCATCCCGCTGTGGTTTCTGGCCAGTCTGGTGGTGCTCGAGCTGCTGCATGGCGCCATCGGCCGTCTGTGGCGCCGCAACACCACGCTGGTCGCCGCGATCATCGGTTTCTATACCATCGGGTATGTCTTCAACCGCGAGGTGGATGTGCTGAGCGCGGGCCTGATTGTGTGGATGGCCCACGTGGTGCCGCTGGGCTATGCGTTCTACCTGACCGGTATTCTGGTGCGGCGCACGGGCGTGCTCGAGCGCTCCGCCCCCGCCTATGCCGTGGGCCTGGCGGCACTCGCCGGCATTGCCCTCGTCACCCTCACCTACGACCTCAACGAGGGGCCGTTCCGGTTGCTCGATGTGGTGGTGATGATGTTCGGCACCGTCGGCCACCCGTTGCTGTTTCCGCTGACGGCACTGGTCGGCACGGCCACCACTATCCTCATCGCGCGCCTGCTGCCGGCGTGGACGGGGCTGCAGCGCCTGGGCGAAGTCACCCTGGTCATCTACTGCCTGCACGGGTTTTTCTACCACTTCGTGAACCCGCCGGTGGCGGCCTGGATGCAGGCCAACCTGCCCAGCGCGTCGGCATGGATACTCGCGGTGAGCAGTGCGGTGGTGGTGGCCGCCAGCCTGGCGATTGCGGCCGTGGCGGGACTGGCGCTACAGCGTTATGGGCCGGTCATCACCGGCGGGCGGCGGCGTCAGGCGCCGTAACGGGCCCGGTACTCGCGCATCGCCGCCAGATCATCCGCCCGTTCAGGCTGGCGGGCGAGGTATTCCATGAGGGTGTCGACGTCGAGAATGGCGATCACCGGCACACCATGCCGGGCGGCCACCTCCTGGGTGGCCGACAGCGCCTGCTGGCCGCGTTCCTGACGGTCCAGCGCGACCAGCACTCCGGCCGGCTCCGCGCCTGCCGCCTTGATCAGCGCCACACTCTCCGCCACCGAGGTGCCCGCCGAAATCACGTCATCCACGATCAGCACCCGGCCCGACAGCGGCGCACCCACCACCGATCCGCCCTCGCCATGGTCCTTTTCCTCTTTGCGGTTGAACGACCACGGGCAATCAATGCCGTGCTCGCCGGCCAGCGCCATGGAAAGCGCCGAGACCAGCGGGATGCCCTTGTAGGCCGGCCCGTACACGCCATCAAAGGCGAGCGACGAGTCCACGGCCCGCCGGGCGTAGGCGGCGCCGAGCCGGCGCAGCGCCTCGCCGGAGCTGAACAGCCCGGTGTTGAAAAAGTAAGGACTCTGGCGCCCCGACTTGAGGGTAAAGCGCCCAAAGCGCAGCACCCCGCGCTCGAGGGCAAAGTCGATGAGATCTCGCTGATAGGCCTGCATGGCGTTTATCCGGTGTTACGCATGCCAGCGGCGATGCCGTTGATACAGATCATGAGCGCATCGCGCAGGCCTTCTTCGTGGCCGTGGCGGACGCGGTCGAGCAGCTCGACCTGCAGCAGATTGAGCGGATCGACGTAGGGGTTGCGCAGCCCCACCGAGCGCTGCACCACCGGGGCGTCATCCAGCGGATGCTCGTGCTGGCTGACCTCGAGCACCCGCTGCCGGGTCTCGGCGTGGCGCTCGCGCAGGCCCTCGCCGAGCTCATGCAACGACTCCGGCACCAGGCGCGCGTCATACCAGGCCGCCACGTCGGGATCGCTCTTGGCAAGCACCATTTCGAGCATGTCGATGAAGGCCCGAAAGAACGGCCAGGACTCGTACATGTGATGCAGCGTGTCGCGGCGTCCCGCCTCGAGGCTTTCCGCCAGGGCGCTGCCGGCGCCCAGCCAGGCCGGCAACAGCAGCCGCGTCTGCGTCCAGGCGAAAATCCACGGGATGGCGCGCAGGCTCTCCACGCCCTGGGTGGGCTTGCGCCGGGCCGGCCGGCTGCCGATCGCCAGGTGGCTGATCTCGTGTTCGGGCGTCGCGTGGCGAAAGTAATCGATGAACGCCGGCGTCTCGCGCACCATATCGCGGTAGACCTCGCAGGAGCGCCCCGCGAGCTGGTCCATCACCTCGCGCCATCCGCTCTCCGGCGGGTTCGGTGGCACCAGCGTGGCCTCGGCCACCGCCGTGATGTAGAGCTCGAGGTTGCGCTCGGCAATCCCGGGCAGGCCGAACTTGGCCTGAATGACCTCGCCCTGCTCGGTCACCCGCAGCCGCCCGTCCACCGAGCCCGGCGGCTGCGAGAGGATGGCGGCGTGGGTCGGGCCGCCGCCGCGGCCAATGGATCCACCGCGGCCGTGGAACAGCTTGAGGCTGATGCCATGGCGGCGGGCGCTTTCCACCAGCTGCTCCTGGGTCTGGTAAAGCGCCCAGGCCGCGGTCAGATGACTGGCATCCTTGCCCGAGTCGGAGTAGCCGATCATGACTTCCTGGACGCCGTCGATGTGCTCGCGGTACCAGTCAATGCCGATCAACTGATCGAGACAGGCCTGGGCGCCCTGCAGGTCGGTGAGCGTTTCAAACAACGGCACCGTGCGCAGTGGCGAGCGCACGCCGGCCTCTTTCTGGAGCAGCTTGACGGCGAGGATATCCGAGGGCTTGGACGCCATCGAGATCACGTAGGCACCCAGCGAGTCGGCGCCCATCTCGGCGATGACGCGACAGGTATCGAGCACCTCGGTGACCGCCTCGTCGCCCTTGAAGTCGCGCGGGATCAACGGCCGGCGACTGTCCAGTTCGCGCACCAGAAAGCGCTGGCGCTCCTCCTCGTCCCAGTCCGCGTAGCTGCCGATGCCCAGCGCCTCGGTCAGGGCGTTGAGCGCCTCGGTATGGCGGGTCGATTCCTGGCGGATGTCAACGCGCATCAGCGTCAGACCAAACACCGACAGACGACGCAGCAGATCCTTGAGCCGGCCCTCGGCGATCATGCCGGCACCGCTTTCGTGCAGCGAGCGATAGCAGATCATCAGCGGCTCGCGCAGCTCCTCGGTCCGCCAGTAGATGAGTCCGTCGGTGGGGCGACGGCCGGCGAGCCGGGCATCGAGCCAGTGCCGCGTGGCCAGCAGGCGGTCTCGGACCGCCTTGAGCGCCGTGCGATAGGGCTCCCAGGCGTCGCCCACCCAGTTGCGGAGCTCGTCGCTGGCGCACTGCAGGGACAGATCCTCGATCAGCTCGTTGACCTGGTTTTCGTAGAGCTCGACGGCCTTCCAGCGATTCAGCAGACAGACCTCGCGGGTCACGCTCGCGGTCACCCGCGGGTTGCCGTCCCGATCGCCGCCCATCCACGAGCCGAAGTGGATGGGAGCGGCATCCAGCGACAGAGGCTCACCGGTCTGGCGCTTGAGGTTGCGATCGAGCCGGCGCAGAAAATGCGGCACCACATCCCACAGGGTCTGCTCGATGACCGCCAGCCCCCAACGCGCCTCGTCCTGCGGCGCCGGGCGGCGGCGACGGATTTCATCGGTTTCCCAGGCGGCGGTGATCTCGCGCTTGAGCGCCTGATGGACTTCTTCGATTTCCTCGGGCGTGGGGTCGAGCCGGTCGCCCTGCCCCAGCAAATCGGCGATGTGGTTGTACTTCTGCAGCAACGACCGACGCATGACCTCGGTGGGATGCGCGGTCAGGACCAGCTCGATGTCGAGGTTGGCGATGGTCTCATGCAGCGCACCGGTGTTGCCGGCGGCGTCCATGCGCTTGACGAACTCCTCGAGCGAGCCGCGCAGCGGCCCGGTCCGGGTATCACGCACCCACGCCCGGCTGCGGCGGATGCGGTGATGCTGCTCGGCGATGTTGGCCAGGTTGAGGAACTGCGAGAACGCCCGGACCACCGGCACGATCAGCTCGTCGGGCAGTTCGCCCAGGCGTTTTTCCAGCGCCCGGGCCGCCGCCTCGTCTCCCGCCCGGGCGCTTTTCGCCAGGCTCCGGATGTCTTCCACGGTTTCGTAGACATGCGCGCCGGACTGCTCGTGGATGGTACTGCCGAGCAGCCCCCCCAGCTGGCGGATGTCCTCGCGCAAAGGCGCATCGCTGCGATCGTCACTCATTGCTGCGGCCCTCCCGGCCAACAAAAAGTCCGGACGGCAAATGCGCCGGCCGGACTCTCCCTGTGCAGATCATTCTGACCAAACGGGCAGGGGCGATCAACAAAGCTTGCTCCGCCCGGCGCCTTGCCCGAGGATGCGGGCATGAATCAAACACCCCGGACCGGGCGCTGGCGCGAGGCGATCATGATCTATCGCCGCCCTACCGTCCTGGCCATGCTGTTTCTGGGTTTCTCGGCCGGGCTGCCGTTCATGCTCGTGTTCGCCACGCTCAGCGCCTGGCTGCGCGAGATGGACGTGAGCCGCAGCGCCATCGGCTTTTTCAGCTGGGTGGGTATCACCTATTCGATCAAGTTCATCTGGTCGCCGGTGGTCGATCGGCTGCCCATCCCGGGGCTCACGCGGGCACTGGGCCGGCGCCGGTCATGGATCATGCTCGGTCAGATCGGCATCGCCACGGGGCTGGCGGGTATGGCCTTTGCCGATCCGCAGGCCGCCCTGCTGCCCGTGGCCCTGCTGGCGCTGCTGGTGGCCTTTTCTTCGGCCACCCAGGATGTCGCCATCGACGCCTTTCGCATTGAATGCGATCTCGACCGCCACCAGGCCGCCCTGGCGGCGGCGTATCAGCTGGGCTATCGCGTTGCCATCCTCGCCTCCTACACCGGCGCGCTGTATCTGGCCGATCTGGTGAGCTGGCGGGTGGCGTATCTGGGCATGGCCGGGCTCATGGGGGTCGGCATGCTGACGGTCCTGCTGCGGCCCGAGCCGGTGGCCGAGCACGAGCGCATCCGCCGGGGCGATGACGCCCGGGCCCGGGCGTTTGCCGCGCGTCACCCGGACATGCCGGCATGGCTGCGGGCGACATTGGCGTGGCTGCTGAGCGCGGTGGTGGCACCGGTGCGCGAGTTCTTTGCCCGGTTTGGGCAATTTGCCCTGGTGATGCTGGCGCTGGTGGCGAGCTTTCGGATCACCGACATCGCCATGGCCAGCATGGCCAATCCGCTCTACATCGATCTGGGCTACAGCAAGGCGGTGATCGCCAACATCAGCGGCGCCTGGGGGCTGGGCATGACCTTTCTGGGCGCGCTGCTGGGCGGCTCGCTGGCCACCCGCTTCGGGATCCTGCGCCCGCTGCTTGCCACGGCCTTTCTGGCCGCGATCACCAACCTGCTGTTTGCCTGGATGGCCGGCCAGGGCGGAGCCATTCACGCGCTGGTGCTGACCATCAGCGCCGACAACCTGTCGGGCGGGCTGGCCGGCTCGGTGTTCATCGCCTGGCTATCCAGCCTGACCAATGTCCGCTACACCGCCACG
>Ga0102939_1000719_pt1 | contig 12213 bp, 12 predicted proteins | sample SalPon2_B_H2O_MG_FD_78214 | JGI IMG/M metagenome (GOLD analysis project Ga0102939, IMG submission 78214) | Salt pond water microbial communities from South San Francisco under conditions of wetland restoration - Salt Pond MetaG R2_B_H2O_MG | ecosystem: Environmental > Aquatic > Non-marine Saline... | reverse complement strand
TTCAGGTGGCACCCTGATAGAGTCCGCTATATCCAGTCTCTTGTACATTTCATTCTACCTCTATGGAACATAAACGAGGTCGACGTCAATTCTTAAAAAGGATTGTCAGTGTTGGTATAGAATAAAACCTTGAAACCTCAGATTAAACAGTTATTTCAGGTGTTGTTCGTTCACTTTTTCCAAGTGATTACCACTCCTCACAATTACAAGTTCTCGGCCTTGTCCTACTACTCTATTCTTTAGCTCTTTATCATTTGTGGCTGTCACAAAGCCTTCTGAGAGCTTTACAATCAAGTCGTCAACATCTCCCTCTCCAGTTGTCTCCAAAACTTCAATATTCTTATTCTCAATTAGTTTTTTCACGAGATCGCCGTATTTTCCTTCTTCGATGCTTTTTGCTTCAAGTAGTGCATCATCTAATGTATATAGTTCGTAACGACCGTATAATCTTTCCAGTTCAGCAAATATGTCAAAATCAAGTTGGAAAGGTGCGGTCAGGAAGTTTGTATCTAAGAGGATTTTCTCAGTCATACTACATGTTTCCGTGTTTAATTCTTAATAACTGAAGTTGAAGATCTGATCAGCCGTGATCTCAGGTTCCTGAATCATGCCCCCTATCTCACCTTGAAACTTTTCCGCCCATTCTTCGTTCAGCTTTCCAATCAACATCATATTCTTGTTTTCTATCTCTTTCCAATCAGTTCTTCCTGCCTGGTAAATGTGGTGTCTCAGTGCTTCACGATTCCTAGCAACTAATTCAAAACTTCTTCTAGGTGTAGCCCCAAGATCAATTAATTCTCTACAAACTTCATGGAACTCTTCCTCAAAATTATCGGTTTCAGATACTTTGTAAGCTGCTATAAGTCTTAAATGATAGTCAAACTCTTTCTCAGGGTACGTTGTACCTGTTTCTTCCTCTCTGTAAAGAGCGCCACCTTCTTCACTTCTATCGTAAAAAGGAGTATGCAAACCGATTATATCTGGAAAACCTGTTTTCTCTCCTGCCTTAAACCCGTTGTAGGCTCTTATAGCATGGAAAATCTCATGCATCGTCAACATCTGTGCCTCTGATTCTGAAAACATTCTTTCACCGTCTTCACCTGCAGCAACAACCACAGTCTTTTCTTCTGGAATATTGAAGCAACCGCCAGTCTCCCGAACCTCAACGCTATAATCCATACTTATTCTATCCAATTCTTCTTCAAACATTTGTTTTAATTCCTCAGGAGAAACATTCTTTTTCAGATCAGCTGTCTTAATCTCTAAAAGCTGCTTCTTCGACTCTTCAACAGTTTCCTGATTGGTCATTGGCCAGATACTTTCTGAATAACTCTTCCAAGAATCTTCGTCTTCTATGTTAGAGGCAAGTTTAACATACAATTCAAGTTCTTCCAGAATGTCTCTGAAAAACTTCTTTAAATCATCTGCCGTCATATTTTTCGCTTCATAATTCTCCAAGTGTTTTGAAGTTATCTTGCTACATTCGTCTTTCAAGTCCTCTATCAGTTCAGTCAGAACTTTTTCGTTGTAAGGATAATCTTTGAATTCAAAATCAGGAATGTATCTCTCATCTCTTTCGTGTTTCTTTTTGAATTCGTTTAGTTGCTCTTTTTTGTTGGTTATTTTGATGTTTTTGAACCACTGAGTCTTATCAAGAAGTAGTCTAAGTAGTTCAGATAGATCCTTTACAGGTCTTTTACGACTTACCTTGGCTTCAACTTTTTCTTCATTTTCAATTTTATCTTCTATCCTATTGATTTCAGATCTCATAAAATTACTTCTTATTTATCAAGATTAAAAATGACAGAGTACAACCTGTAGTTATGAGTTCATCCGGGATTGCGGTTCTTTGGGATAGTGAAGTAGACTGGCAAGGCGACAAACCTTTCAATGAAGACTACATAAACAACAGTTACAGTGTTTTCTCAAATATTGCATCAAGAAAAAATTCTGAAGTAGTTATAGGAAATTTTTCCTGGTATGAAAACGAAAGATTAACCAAAGCTTACTGCTTTAGAGATGGAGAATGGGTAAAAGTTGAAAATGTGGAGATTGACGGAATATTTGACAAGTTCAAGTTCGACAATGAAACTGTTGACATTAAGAAAGAAATGCATTCCAAACTTCCCGTCCTAAACAATTTTGAGCTTGAAGAAATCTGCAAAGATAAACTGAAGACTTACAGGAAGTTCCCGGAACACGTACCAGAAACAAGAATGGCTAATAAGAAAAATGTTGAAGAATTGCTTGAAGAGAATGGTAGAGTTGTTCTTAAGCCTCGATATGATTTTGGTGGGAAAGGAGTCGAGGTGATAGATGACCTTAGGGATTATGAACCTCGAAAGGATCTTCTTGTTCAAAGATTTGTTGATTCATCTACAGGCATAAATGACTTAGGAGTTGATGGTGTACACGACTTAAGAGTGATAATGGTGGATGATAAACCAGCTGCAAGTTTTGTCCGCACACCGGATGAGGGATTCATCAGCAACGTGGCCAGAGGAGGAAGTATGCATCACTTTGAAGTCGATGAAATACCAGAACAAGCTTTGAATATTGCAAAGGAAATCGACGAAGAATTCCATGAAATGGGTAAAAGAGTCTATGCTGTAGATTTCATCTTTGATTCTGAAGGAAAGCCTTGGATACTTGAAATGAACTCTAAACCTGGACTGGTATTCTACGGAGATGAGTATATCAGGAGTTGGAAGGAGCCATTGATGGAAGAGGTAGTGAAAGATTTAGTTGAATTAGTTAACTGATCCAATCAACCTTTTCTTTTCTTCTCTAAGGCTCTTTCATGCATTCTTTCAATCATCTTCAGTATTACATCCTCTCCAATTATTTCATTCATTTCCTCGCTGATTCCGAAAGATCCATTCACTTCTAGGACGTAGGCTGCTTCTTCTGTCTCGATTACATCACTTCCTCCAATATCAAATCCTACAGCTCTACAGGACTTGTAAGCTGCATCTCTCATTTCTTCAGTGACATGTGCCTCTATTCTTTCGCCGCCACCTGAAATATTGGAGCGCCATCCATCTCCACCACTGCTTCTTGAGTAAGCGGTTATGTAGTCTCCGATAGTAATTATTCTCGTATCTTCTCCTCCGTGTTCCTTGAACTCTTGAAGACATATCTCTTGTTCAAGTGACTTCATTGTATCCATTACAGGTTTTAATTCGTTTTCACTTCCTGCACGCATCACTCCTTCTCCCCCTGCACCACGAACTGTCTTCATTATCACAGGGTAACCCATGCCTGCGGCTGATTCCACAGCAACCTCAGGACTCAGGGTATAAACACTGTCAGGAACCTTTACACCATTTTCAGACAGTATTTTCATGCTGTAGAACTTGTTTGACTCGTATCCGTATGTATCATTTTGTGCCTGGGTTACTACTCCAGCATCATTTAATACTTCTACGAGGTGTTCTGCAAACATCATGTCCTTGTCTGAAATTCTGATGTAAACTGCATCGAATTCAGTAAGGTCTGCATCTTTGTAAAGTATTTTTGAACCGTTTTCACCGTGCACAAATTTCACGCCGTCAATAGGTGCTGCTAGAACAGAATCAAATATATCCTCGGCTCTTTCCATCATCAACTGGTGTTTTGTTGATATGTCGCCGTATACAATACCCAGTTTCATAAGCTATCATCTCTCAGTACGTCTGCTACGGCTTCAAAAGCATTTTTACCAGATATATCTGTGTACATTTTGAGATCTGGATTTGGATTTAGATCATATACTTCATCTCCCCTCAGTTTTACCTCTAATATAGGTGTTCCAAGAGCATTTGAAGCTTTCTTAACTATTTCTTGCTGCTTGTCAGATATATTTGAATAGTTGAGATTTTCATCATCAAACTTCCAGCCTTCAGAACCATTTTTAAGTGATATTATCTGGTCTCCAGCAATTAGGCAGCGATATTTTTCACCGCCGTTGTATTCGTGGAATAAAAGTATGTCGTCTTCGTATTCTGAACCTTCTGCAAATTCTCCTATCTGTTCTACAGTATCCAACTTTTTGGATTCACATTCCTCAAGCTCTTCAAGCCTCCTTGCTATTAAAGGACCTCGTAGTTCTTTTTCAACATTTCTTGAAGCTTTCTCTGTAGCTATAGAAGCTGTTTTAGGTGCTGGAATATCTTTTTCGTGAAGTACGTGGTATAAATAGTTTTTCTTTGAAGCTATGAAGAATCCTGTAGAAGTATGATTGGTGTTCACTCCTTTTTCTTTTATCATTTCAAATGCTACTCTTCCGAAGACAGCATTTTTAGGTGATATCTCTATATAAGCGTTGTCAAACTTTTCAACAGGCTTTCCATTAATTTTAACGTCTTTCTTACCGTTTATTACTTCTGGAGCTACTTCCTCGATCTCAAACTCCTTTATCTCATCAAATATTTCTTCAAACCTGCTGTATTCTTGCTCAGTTATCTTCAGAAGTTCTGTCATTTTCTTCCTCCCTTTCAGTTTTCCAGAGGTCTGCTGAAACTTCTTCTGTTCTCCATTCCTCTAGGTAATTCTTCAAAGGTTCTGGCGCTATATCTTCGATGATTCTGCCTTGCCTGATGATCTTACGCAGCCTTGATTCAAGAGTCTTAGAAAGTTCATCGTACTCTCCTGGCTCGCTGTAAATCAAGTCATTTCTTATCCTCCAACTTGAAATCGTGTTTTCTGGAGCTATTACTAGGTAGCCTCCTTCTTCAGTCTGCACTGAATCTTCAAGTTTCTCCTCGCTCATGTAACGAATTCCTTTTGTTGAGGGATCAAGCAGTAGAATATCATTGTTCTCAACTGCGATCGCAAGAGCATAACTTGGTTCGTCCTCAATTTCATTTCTCATCTTAATTATTGCTATTGCTTCATCATTGAACCAAGCCTTAAGTTCATCTCCAATTTTAGATATTCTTTCATGAGATATCCATGCCGTATTAAGTTCGTGGTTTGTTAATTCTGCAACAGTCTGCTCCATCCTTTCATAATCCTGTCCTTCCTTAGACTCAATTTTCTTTTGAACTTTATCTTGACTCTTTCTATAACCAAGAATCTCTAATGCAATTTCAAGGTTTACTGGAGCTGAGTAATCACTGTTTTCTATGTTGAAGTATTCGCTTATCTCTTCAAGCGTTTCTAGGTCGCTCTTGGTTCTTCTAAACTTCAAGTTGTTCTCTGAAATCTTTGAGTTTGGAGTTAACACTGTGTAACCTGAGTCTGTGTTAACTGTTGTGCTGAAAAGCGATACTTCTTCTATTTCTCCTTGTTCATCATCCATCTTGACCTCTTCTCCAGGTCTCACCATTCTCGAATTCTTGAGGTATACTCCAGCTGCAAGATTCCTGAAAAGATCTTTGAATCCGTAAAAGAGTAACCCTGCTATCAAGAATGTTATCGCCCAAGATGAAGCGTTTATTATCTCGCTGATAAAGGTCTCTCCTATATTCATCCACGAGACAAGCAATTGGAACAATAGAATGTACAGAAATCCTTTAAAAGCACCAAGCAACAGTCTGATACTGCTTATTGAGAATCCTGCATCTCTAATAAAGTCTTTAACCTCCTTTTTCTTAAGGAATTTCTTTGCAACTTGAGTGGCAATTTTAATGCCTATTATACCTAACAAACCTCCAAGCACAAATGTCATCAGCTTTGGTAGTTGGGCCTGAGCCTGTTGAAGTGCCTGGCTCGTGAAATTAGCGTTTAAATAGAACAATGCTAAGCTAACAACCCCAGCCTTCAATATGTTTGAAGCTAAGTCCAATCTGTCGCTTCTAATTGTCTCAGACTTCTTGTTTATGTCTTGATTAGTTATTAACCATCTTTCTGTCAAGTTCCTTAGACCTTTAACGGCGAAATATCCTGCCAAAAGTATGGCCAAAGTAAATCCGAGATGAATGATTGTACTTTCGCTAGTTGAAAGTTCTACAAGAAGATTGACAGGTTCTACCATACACTAGTTTGATACCTTTTCCAGTATTAAAACCTTTGATTTTTTATTCAAGGGAAGTTATTTTCCCGTGTCCGATCAATCGCCATCTAGATCCTATCTGCCTTGAAATAGCTATTCTATCGCCTTCCTCAGCGCATATAGGAACTTTTAAGTCCATCTTCACGTTCTTACCTGCTTGGGTGACTCTTCCGGCGGATTTACCTGTCCCGACGTTTATCATCAACGGCTCGTGTTCCTTGATGTTTTCAATCTCTTTTTCTTCCTCAGAACCAACTAATCTTTCCATAAGCTCTACATTCATTTCCAAGTTGGTTGAGTTTTCAGGAAGGTCTCCTTCAAGACCTAAAACATTACCTGCTAACCCATCAGACTTTGCCATTGCAGGATCAAGTCCTGTTTCAACTGCAAGCAGTCCTCCAGGCTTTCCTTTATCTACAACGCTATCTCCATGAATTATACTCTTAACTTCTGTCTTCACTGTCTCCCACTTTCCATCATCAACTTTCCTTCCAGGTTTCAGTTCGACTTCTTGACCTGGTTCAAGCTCTCCACGAACCAAGCTACCGCCTATAACCCCTCCAGAAATATCTTCTGTGACTGTACCTGGCTTGTTAATGTCGAAAGATCTTGCTGCAAGCATTTTAGGCTCAGAATCAGAATCTCTATCAGGAGTAGGAATCTCTTCATCAACAGCTTCCAAAAGTGCGTCAATATTGATTTCGTGTTGTGCTGAAACAGGTATGATCGGAGCATCTTCTGCTACAGTTCCTTCAACAAACTCCTTGATTTGCTGGTGGTTTTTCTTCACTTCTTCCTGATCAACAAGGTCGATCTTGTTCTGCACAATTACAATATTGTCAATACCGATAATATCTAGTGCTGCAAGGTGTTCACGTGTTTGGGGCTGTGGACATTCTTCATTTGCAGCTACTAGTAGGATTGCTCCGTCCATGATAGCTGCTCCAGACAATACGTTTGCCATAAGTGTTTCGTGTCCTGGTGCATCAACTAGAGAAACTGTGCGTTTGGCTTCCCCATTCCCGTCTACATTTAGCTTGTCGTCATCGTCTTGGTAGTATGTGATGTCTGCGTATCCTAATTTGATTGTTATTCCTTTCTTTAGTTCTTCACTGTGTTCGTCTGTCCATTTTCCAGAAAGGGCTCTGGTTAAAGTTGTTTTTCCATGGTCTACGTGACCTACAAGTCCGATGTTGGCTTCTGGTATTTTTTCTGTCATGATTAATTTGCTCCAATCTTACTTTTTGAATTTGAATGAAAAATGTGGAAAACCTGGTTTTCACGAGGTTTCTTTTATTCGCTCATCAGTTCTTCTACGGATTCTTCTCCTGATTCTACTACTGTGCTATTGAGCTGTTCGATCTGGTTTGAGACGGTGTTACCTCTTACTGATTTTCTTTGCCTTTCTCCGTCTGTTTCGGAGTTGAATCCTACGCCTTCTGAAAGCAGTACTTTTCTCCTTTCGGTTCCTTCTCTGGACTTTTTCATTGGGAATCCGTCTCTATCGCTTCCACCTGTTATTTCAAGTTGGTAGCCTGGAAGTCCGATGATTCCTCCATCGAATGTTTCTCCAATTTTTTTACCGAAGATTTGTGAAGCGTCTTCTACTTCTTTCTGGTATGTTTCGCCGTCTTGTGTTCCGATAGTAAATTTCATCAATTTATTCACCTTTACTCAGTCTCCATCGTTTAACCCTTTCTGTACTGGGTTCTTGGTTTCCGAGCAAATGTAAAATATAACGCAAATCTTTTGAATACAATCAGTGACTTGGACTACTTTTTATTCCAAAGAAAACTTAACTAAAATCGTGTAATGAAAATTGGAAAAATTTTCGGGATATTAGGAAATTTCCTGCAGATATATTCATTACTGCTTATTTTCCCGGTAGTAGTTGGCCTGATGTATGGGGAATCAATTTTCAACTTGTCGGTTTTCCTTTTTGCATCAGTTTTTTCGTTGATAACCGGGTCTTTAATGAGTTATCTCGGGGATTCAGGTGATCCATCTGTGAGGGAGGCTATCGTTGCAACTGTCGCAGGATGGGTCTTAGCAGTTCTGATAGGGGCAATACCGATTTTGCCTCATACATCGCTTGTGAACGCTGTCTTTGAGGCAATGGCAGGTCTCACTACTACAGGAATCTCAATTTTCTTGGAGCCTTCAAATCTGCCGAACTCGGTCTTGTTTTGGAGAAGTTTCATGCAGTGGATAGGAGGACTTGGAATACTCACGTTCTTTATCGCAGTTATTAGGGAATCGGGAGGAATCTCACAGAGACTTTTCTCAGCTGAAGCACATAAGACAGATGCAGGATCAATAAGGCCTTCTCTAATGAAGTCTATAGTTGATCTCTGGCGTGTATACGGTTTTGTAACTTCTCTGATTTTTGTTACTTATGTTTCGCTTGGAATGAATTTATTCAACGCGGTCAACCATTCCTTCACCGTTCTTTCAACAGGAGGGTTCTCCACGACCAGTCAAAGCCTTGCAGCTTTTAACCCGGCGATACAAGCTGCCACCGTTTTGTTCATGTTTACAGGAGGGGTTAACTTCGTCCTATTGTACATGCTCTTGAAAGCAGACTGGAGAACGGTGTTGAAGAATACAGAGCTCAAGGTTTATACTGGGATATTCTTGGTGATGACGGCCTTGACAACTCACCAGCTTCTCTCCAAAACAGGTTTCACACAGGCGCTTCTTGATGGTTCATTCCAGATAGCAGCGATAATTTCATCTACAGGCTTTTCCAACATGCAGATAACATGGTTTTCGGTTCCATTGCAGCTTATTTTCCTGGTTTTAATGTTTGTTGGAGGTTCTTTAGGATCTACTGCAGGAGGATTAAAGGTTTTCAGACTAGTGACCATGTTCAAGCTTCTTAAGACACGTTTGAGAGCTTATTCTCTGCCTGAAACAGCCGTGAACAAGGTTAATGTGGACGGTGAGATTTTGAGAGACGACTCTGTAAAAACAATATCGGTCCTGATGTTTGCTTGGGTTTCAACCACTTTCTTATCTGCAATTATAATTGTGGCCATGGATGGCGTGAGTTTTCTCGGTGCATTATCCTCAACTGTTTCAGCAGTAGGTAACATGGGTCCTCTATACCTGACAGGTGAAAAACTGGTGAATCTTACAGTAATTTCAAAGGTAACAATGATGTTTGGAATGCTTGCTGGAAGACTTGAAATGCTACCTCTCCTGGCAATTTTTAATAGGAAAGTAATCAAACACTGAAACACTGATGTATGTAGTAATCACAGGGATAAACTCTCTATCCAAAAGACTGGTTTCAAGGCTTGAAGGAAAACACGATGTGGTGATAATAGATGAAGATAAGGACAGGTGTGAAAGACTGTACTCTTCAACGGGTGCAACAGTGATAAACAATTCTCCTTCATCAATCTCAGCTTTGGAGGACGCAGGAGTAACACAGGCAGATGTGTTGATAGCCTCCCAAAGAACAGATAATGAGAACATGGTTGTATGCAGCCTTGCAAGAAAATACGGGGTTCCTAAAGTAGTAACAAGAGTGGAAGATGATGAATATCTAGAAGCCTTTCAATTAATAGGTGCAGACCCGGTAAGCCACAATGACATACTGATGAGTGAGTTCCTATCAGCAGTAGAACATCCACATCTGGTCAAACTAGCCAACATAAAAGGAGATAAAGAAGTGGTCAAAGGATCAATCAGAGAACAATCAGGTCTTCAAGAAAAAACCATAAAAGAAATTAGAGAAATCAAAGATTTCCCTGAAGAATTTAAAATAGCTGCAATGATAAGAGGAGAGCAACAATATGTGGAGGAATACGAATCAGCCCTACAACAAGGAGACGAATTAATCCTTATAGGCCCTGAAAGCCAAAAGGAAAAACTAAACTCGTTCTTCCAAAACCAGTAAAGAAGTTAACTCTGCAAACTTGATTATATGACAGCAATAGTTTGGATCCGAAGAACACTTAGAGAATACGATAATACTGCGTTAGTTAAGGCTGCTGAGAATCATGAAACAATTATTCCGTTCTATGTGGTTGATGATAACTATTTTAGAGAAGCAGAGCTCGGTTATCCAAGAGTGAAGTTTTGGCAAGCTGCCTTGAATAACCTAAAGGAAAGAATTTCCAATAAGCAAAAAAAAGATCTTATAATCAGAAAAGGGAAGCCTCTAAAACAACTTCAAAAAGTAATCAAGGAGACAGATGCTGACGCAGTTTACCACAACAAAGATTACACACCGTACTCAAGAGAAAGGGACCAGGAAATTGAAGAAAATCTTGATGTATCTGTTAAGACATTCAAGGATATTGTTTTGCATGAAGAAAAGGAGATTTTAACCAATTCAGGTACTCCTTACAAAGTATATACATACTATAAGAAGAAATGGTTTGACCGGGACAAGAGAAGACCTCAAGAACCTGAAAACTATAAAACACCTGATTTGGAAAGTGATGAGATACCTTCTCTTGAGGAACTTGGCTTTGATAGGCCTGATGATTTTGAATGGGAATGGAACCCTACACGAGAAGGAGCTATGAATAGAATTGAGGAGTTCAAGGATAAGATCTGGAACTATGATGAGAACAGAGATTATGCTTGGAGAGATGATACAAGCCGGCTCTCACCGCATCTAAAGTTCGGTACAGTTTCAATCAGAGAGGTTTTCTGGGAGGCGGAAAGAATGAAGGTTCGTAATCCAAATGATGATACTGAAGGTATCAAGATTTGGCAGGAAGAACTGGCTTGGCGCGACTACTACATGCAGATTCTTTGGAACTATCCTCATGAAGTAGATGAACCTTTTATGGAGAAATACAGGGATAATGAACCAGATTGGGAATCCAAAGATGAAGCCCCAGAAAAGTGGAAGGCATGGATTGAAGGCAAGACTGGTTATCCTTTTGTTGATGCGGGTATGAGGCAGTTAAAGAAGACCGGGTTTATGCATAACCGGTTGCGGATGGTTGTAACCAATTTCTCCTGTAAAGATTTGTGGTTGGATTGGAGGGACGTTCATGATTACTTTTCTGAAATGTTTGTGGATGCTGAAATTGCAGCCATGGTCGGCGGCATACAATGGAGCTACAGCATAGGGACAGACGCCCAACCATACTTCCGTGTGTTTAACCCTACATCTCAAGGAGAAAGATACGACCCTGACGGCAAGTACATTCGTGAATGGGTTCCTGAACTTGAAAATGTTCCCGATAAACATATACACGAACCATGGAAGATGAACAAACTTCAACAACAGGATTGTGGGGTAATTATAGGAGAAGATTATCCAAAGCCAATTGTCGATCATGATGAGAAGAGGAAGGAATCAGTCGAAAAGTTTGAGGAACTTGAAGAATAGGAAGGTGATTATGTAAGTGATTGAGACAGGGTTGATATTGGCTTTTACAGTTGCAATGATGAAAGGGCTGCAAAGCATATATCAGAGAAAGGATGCTTTGGACACTGATGAGTTTGTTACAGCGTTCAGTTCTAGGATGTTTGGGCTACCGGTGCTTCTCACAGCACTATTCTTCAGGGGTATACCGGATCTAAGTATGCGTTTCTTCATGCTTGCAATACCTTTAGGAGCCGTTACAGCATTTGCATCAGTACTAATAGCAAAGGCCTACAAAGAATCAGACGCGTCAATAGTAACACCAATGTTCGCAATATCACCACTCCTCGTGCTTTTCACCTCTTTTATCATACTTGGAGAGGTTCCAGATCTGCTAGGTGGTATCGGAGTAGTCCTGATTGCTGTAGGTGCTTATGTATTGAAGCTTGATGAGTCGACTGGAGCTCTTGATCCTTTGAGAAAGCTGTGGGAAGAGAAAGGTGTCAGAATAATTATGGTGGTGATCCTGCTTTACTCTGTCACTGCCAACATCGATAAGATCGGTGTGCAGATGTCTTCTCCGGTCATGTGGCCTCTTGCAACGTACACGATCTCCTCAATTTTCATGCTACCTTTGATGATGAGGAAATCACCTCAATGGAAGTCTAAAATAAAAAACGAGTGGAAGCCTTTAGGGCTTCTAGGAGTACTAGGGGGAGGAGCAATAATTCTACAGATGGCTGCACTTGAACTAACCCTCGTATCCTACGTAATCTCCATAAAGAGGCTGAGCATACCTATAGCAGTAGGTTTCAGCTACTTCATGCTAGATGAAAAATCAGGGTTCAAGGATAGAATGATAGGATCGCTTCTAATGGTGGCAGGAGTAATACTGATTTCGGTTTGA
>Ga0102939_1000718_pt1 | contig 12217 bp, 18 predicted proteins | sample SalPon2_B_H2O_MG_FD_78214 | JGI IMG/M metagenome (GOLD analysis project Ga0102939, IMG submission 78214) | Salt pond water microbial communities from South San Francisco under conditions of wetland restoration - Salt Pond MetaG R2_B_H2O_MG | ecosystem: Environmental > Aquatic > Non-marine Saline... | reverse complement strand
CTCTGCCACACGATCATCCATACTATCTATTTCTGATCTGCTGGTTAAAATACTCTTCACTCTCTGAAGCATAAAATCGGTAGGAGTTAAGCCCTAAAATCCATTATTGCGCAACCATGAAACCATTTGACTTAACATATAGTCTTCGGCTTTGTTACTAAAGGAATGATCTTCCTCTTCTAGTAACTGGAGCATCGTATTTGTTTTGAGTTCCTTGGAGGCTTCAATTGATTTCTCTGGGTGTACGGTAGTATCTTCTCTTCCATGAAAAATTGCTACAGGGATTTCTATGTCTGAAATTTGTTGGAAACTGTAGTTATCGAAGTCTTTGAAGAATTTTTGATCTATTGTTGCGCCTTCATGGTGTGTAAACTCTCCTTTATTATCTACAACCGCCCTGTATTTCTCCATGATGTCTTTGTATGTTACTGGTGCTCTTCCTATAATCATCTCAGGTTCTAGTTCTTCTGATGCATGAAAAGCTACTTTTCCTCCGAAGCTTGATCCAAAGAAGCAGTATTTACTTGGTTCAAAGTAATCTACCACCGCCTTCAAATCCTCGATTTTAGAGCTAAGAGTCTGGTCTATAAATTCTCCGCTGCTTTCTCCGTTACCTCTGAAGTCAAATCTTACAGCGTTCCAACCTTCTTTAACAATTCTTTCACATCTTTTCTCGTAACTTCCTTCTTTGTCGCTTCCAAAGCCGTGACAGAAGAAAACCCATTTATCGGAATTTGTTTCGTGATGAGTTGTAGCCACTTCCTCTCCATCTCTTACTTCGATAAAATGATCTTCCATATCCAAATATGATTTCTCCAAAATTATATTCTTTCTATTATCCAAAGTTTTCTCTTCCTTCTAGTTCCATTTCTGCTGCTTCGCCCCACATTTCTCTCAGAACTTCTCTTTCTTCTGATTCTGTTGAATCATTATCCAATCTTTCTTGATACTCGCTTCTCAAATCTTCCATCTCTTCGTATGTTGGTGAGGTAACTCCTTTGGGTGAATTGTAGTCGCTATCTTTAATCCAATTATGTCCATTCAAGTCTTCTTCGACAAGCCTCATCAGTGACCTATAGCTGTTTAATCCTGGTGTTGTGAATTCTGATTCTTTTCCGTTTCTCATCTTCATCCATAGCTCTTCTCCATTCCCCGATCTGGCTTTCAGTTGACGAGTTCCGTCTTCTTTTTCGAAAGGACCTTTTCCATAATGTGCTGCACATTCTACTCTAGTTTGGTCACCAACTGCAGCCACGGGTAGGTATTTAAAATCATCAGACATATGTTGTTACTCTTTCTCAACTAATAAAAAGTTTGTTGTGTTACTTACGAAGTCGCTGCTCTACTTGGTTTTGGAAGTCCATTAGGTGTTCTGTGATTACTGCGAATCCTTGGTGTGGATGGTCGAAGTATGAGAAGTAGTTGTGTACATTACCGTCTTCCATGGATTTTGTGGCGATGTGGTGCAGGTGGTCTGATGTAACGAACTTTCTCCAAACTTCCTTTACTTCCTCGTCTTCGATCTGTTTGACTTTGTGTTCAAGTTTTTGAATCTTCTCAAAAAGCATTTTTTGCATAGGGTTACCTAGCCAGGCTGAAGCGTCCATTTCTTGGTCTGCCCATGATACTGTGTTGTATTCAAATGCGTCGAACTCTCCGACCGGATCGTTGTTTTGTGCTACTTCTCTGACTTTGGCAAATCTTAGATTATCGTGTTTGAGTACTTGTTCTGGTAGTGATTCTAGGAACCATAGGATTCCTGTTCCTTTCCAGTGGTGTTCTCCGAAGGTTTCGTAGTCCATGAAGAGGTTGAGCATGTCGCCCTGTGCCTGTGAAAGCCATAAAGCATATTTTTCAGCTGTCAAAGGGTATTCGTTCCACCATTCGGCGCTGAATCTGTATCCGACATCGTCGGTCAACTGTCTATTACGCAAAAGTACATTGTTTCCTTTCTCTGTGACAAAGTCTGGCTGCGTGTAGGCGTGGTTCGCACTCCTCCAGCCCAGCATGCGTGGCGCTCCTTCGGTGAATACTCCGTCGTATCCTTCTTCTGCACTTATCTTCCCTATCTCATTGTGGTATATGAGCTCAGTATTAGTCATGACCTGTGGTTGGTGTCCGAAAGTATCTTCAATTATCTTTCTCTGTTTGTTTAACTGCCAACGAAACTCCTCTTTATTATTAAACAGTCCTGCCAAGCTGTGCTGATACGCCTGACCGATAAAGTCGATTGAGTTATCTGGAAAACGGTTTAACATGTCGATAAGCTCTGGATGATACTCCTTCGCCTGTTCAATCCAAGAAGTAGATATCGAAAAATTTACTTTGAAAGGCCGATCGTTTCCCTCTCTTCTCCCTGCCTCCCTAAGTAGTCTTTCAGTTGCCGGGAAGTAACAGTTCTCCGCTACATCTCTGAAGAAGTGTTCGTTCATCTCATCATCGAAATATCGGCCGTAAAGACTGTTTGCGTCTTCATTTACTCCGTCAACACGTAGTCTGTGTGGCTGATGAACTTCGAAAGACAGGGTTACTGGCAACATAGCAAACCATTCTTTCCGCTGATTTAAATCCCCGAGTGGTTCCAGGTATCTGGTTTAAAATTCAGGCTTTACCAACAAAGTTATACAGTGAACTACCAGGTTCGAAAAGTTGAGAATGGAACAGAAATCTGGGTACAAGCTGAAGAAGCAGCCGTAGTAGTAAGTGAGGACGGTGAGGAAAGAATTTACTTGCCTGGAAACAACAATCAAAACACCACATACTATACAGCCAATACTAAAGGTCTTGAAGAATCTGAAAACGGTTTTACAGTGGTTCACGAAGGTAATCCTGACAGTATAAATGTTTTTTCAAGCTAGACGCGATAAACAATGGAAACTATCACAACAGAAGAACTTGAACAACTCAAACAATCCGGAAAACCTTTCAAACTCGTAGATGTTCTATCCATAGAATACTTCCAAGAAGAACATATCCAAGGAGCAGTCAACTTGCCGCTTGAGGATATTGCTTCAGAAGCAATGAACCGATTCGACATGGAAGAAGAAATAGTAGTCTACTGCAAAGACGATGAATGCTCAGCAAGCCCTAAAGCTGCTCAAAAGTTGTTGAGTATAGGTTTTCAGAATGTAAAAGACTATGAAGGAGGACTCGAAGCCTGGAAAGAAGCAGGAAAACCAACAGAATCATAATTTCCTATATAATTCTAAAGTTTCTTCGGCCATCTCTTCCCAGCTCCGGCCTTCAATTTCAAAATCTTCTTTAATATTTAATCCTTTCTTTATTCCTTCGGCTATCGAATCTGAGTTGGGCTCAGCCTCAACAATAAATCTTTCATCTACTAGTTCAGATACGCCATTTTCAGTCGCCAATACAGGCGTTCCTGACTCCAAAGCCTCAGTTATTGTTAGGCCGAACGGCTCGTTTATAGAAGGAGACACAAAAAGATCCGCAGACTTGTAGTAATCCCCGAGATCCTCAGATGGAATAAATCCTGTGAAAACTATCTTTTCCTCTATTTCAAGCATTTCTGCAAATTTTTTTAGACTCTCAGTCATCTCTCCACTACCTCCAATAACTAAAGTGGTGTTATTTCCTTCTAGATATTTTTTGAATCCGTATATCAGATGCTCAATTCCTTTCTGTTCTGCGTGGCGTCCTACAAAGAAAACCATGTCTCCATCAAGATCCAGTTCTTCCTTGATATCTCTGCCGGAACTTTTTCGAGTAGAGAATCCATTATGGATAACCTTTGGTTTTCTGCCGTACTCATCTTCTGTTTCTTTAGCTAGTTTTTCGCTGACAGCTACTGCTTCGTTAGGTTTTGCTACTGCCAGTTCTTCTAGTTCTGTAACTTCTCCTCCTGATTCACGGCTTCTACCCGAAGCTAAAGAATGTATAGTTGAAACCCATTTGCAGTCACTGTGCTTCTGTGATTTGAGACCTGCTTCAGCACCAAACCAGTCATGAGTATGGATTATATCATACTCTTCTGCTAGTGAAGCTACCTCTGAACTCATTTTTCGAGCCTTCCAAAGCATATCTCCTTCTCCAGAATCAAGGGCAACTATATTTTCTCTTTCAGGAGCATTCTCCTTCGGTAAGGCCAGATCAACTTCTACTTCTTTCTTCAAAAGTTCTTCAAAAAGATGCTTAACGTGTATATCCAGGCCGCCTTCGATATTTGGTGGGTATCCCCAGCCCAGTAGAAGGATTTTCTTGTTCATGTTTATTTCTTTGTCAGGGCTTGTTTATGTTTCTGAAATCGGCATGTTTTCTCTGAAAAATTCTAATGTGTATTCGGCTACTTCGTCTAATTTCTTATCGTAACTATGTGTTAGGCCTTCTATTTCTCTGATGTCAGCATCTTCAAGTTTTTGAACTGCTCTTCTCGAAGTTTCTATAGGTACTACATCGTCTTCAGTTCCGTGTATAATTCTGATAGGACACTCTACTTTTGAGAGCAAACTGTCTTGATCTAATTCTTGTTTCTGTCTTATTATTTCTTCATCTATCACATACTCTTCTCTAACGCCTTTATCTCTGGTTTTAGTCCAATATCCATTCTTTTCAAGTTCTCTCTACTTTTCTTCTGATAATCTGTCGTCTGTATAGTCTGCTAGGTTTTCCGTAACTGGAGATGTTAAGACCATTGCCTCTACGCCATCCGAGTTTCTGAGCGATACTAAACTGCCCTGGCTGTGTGCATATAACCCAATTTTATCTACTCCTTTAGATTCAAGATATTCTTTAGCAACGCTCAAATCTTGTACTTGTCGATCGATTCTAAGTGGTTCATCGTCGCTTTCACCGCTACCAGCAAAATCAAAGGCCAGAACATTGTAGCCAGCAACATTCAATGCTTCAGCAATCCTGTCAAAGTATCCCCACTCACTCTTATCACCAGTAAAGCCGTGAGCCATTATTACTCCAGTGTTAGAGTTAGCTTCCCAGTAGTTTCCTGCCAACTCTAGATTCTGATTATCTTCTCTCGGAGTTTCAAAACTTACTTTTTCCATAGAAAGGAAAATTGAAAGAAAAAATTATGAAAATGATGGATGGTGTTATTCTATGTTCATTGCTTTGTTTGTTTTCTGGATTGAGTTTTCTTTGTCTTCCATGTCGAACATTGCGCGGATTGCGTCTACGTTGTCTGGTACTACGATGCTTTCTTGGTGTACCATGTGGAGCCATCTGAGTTTTCCGTTTTCCGCCATGATTGTTTCTTTCCATATTCCTGCTTCTGGCATGTCGCTTCTTGGTCTTTCTAGGTCTCTCATTTGTTCGTGTACTCTTCCTGTTGAGTCGTAGCCGTCTCCTGCGTCGATTAGTCTGACTCTTTCTTGTTCTTCGAATGCTTGAATTGCTTCTTCTCTGGTTGTTTCTTCTTCTATGTTTGCTGTGACCATGTGTACGTGTCCGAATGTTACTGGTACTTTGACTGCTAGTGTTGTTATGTCTAGGTCTGGCATGACTGCTTGGACGTCTCCTGCGTGGTGGCTTGGTACGTCTGTTACTGGGATTGTGGAGTTGATTGGTCCTCTGCCGTCTTGTGGTATGTCTCCTCCTCTTCTGACTAGGTTGGCGGTTACGTCTTTGATTCCGAATTCTGTGTCTACCCTGCTTAGTGTTCTGGACAGAGAAGTGGTATTACACGAAACTACTTTGACGTAGTCTTCTCCTTTTGCTTCTTCGTAGTTTGCGCTGGCGTTGAACTTTACCTCTGCTATATTGTCTGGAGCTCCTCCTTGGAAGATTGCCTTGACATCATGAGGTTCATACATGTTTTCTTTGTTCGATTTGTCGATTCCTGGAGGTGTGCAGTCTACTACAACGTCAATTTCATCTAGCTGTTCTTCCAGTAATCCTTCTACGTAGAACCCTGAGTCCTCTAGGTTTTCTTTTCCTTCTTGATTTGAAGCGTATAGATGTGTTCCGTGTAGAGGACCTTCCTCGCTGAGAACTGTTCTGAGGCCTCCTGTCTGGCTTACATCTGCTAGTCCATAAAGTTCCATGTCATCCTGGTTTTTAACGGCTTCTGCTACTCTTTTTCCAATTGTGCCGACACCGGCAACTACAACTTTTACCATAATATCACATAATACAGATCGGAAAGCCGGAATAAAAACTTCCCGGAACTAGAAAAATCAGCGAATACAAAATAGTTTCATGACAGAAATAAAGAGAAAACCTACTTCTCACAAAGGTCAAAACGGTAAAGTCGGAGTAATCGGCGGTAGTGTTGATTTTTCCGGTGCTCCGGCCTTATCAGCTCAGGCAGCCTTGAGAACGGGCAGTGACTTGGTTAAGATTCTTACTTCAAACTCTGTTAGGGATGTTGTCAGAGGTTATTCGGAAAACTTGATTGTTGATGGCTATGATTCTAAGTATTTTGGCGAGGCTTCGATGCAGGGAGCTAAGAGGCTTGAAGAATGGTCTGATGTCTTAGTTGTCGGCCTGGGATTAAGCTGTGCACGACAAGGATTACTTCGGGAATTAATGGAGGATGCCTATACTCCTTTGGTGATTGACGCAGGCACTATTCAGGTTGTTCCAAGGTCGGAAATATCCAACGCAGTTATAACTCCACACGAGAATGAGGCAAAGCATCTTCGCAAAAAGTACGGAACTATAGAAGAGTTTGTAGAAATGAAAGACGATGTAATCGTGCTTTTGAAAGGCCCGGTTGACAAAGTTTACGCCAAAAGTGGTGTTCAGGAAATTGAATCAGGCCATCCTGGAATGGCTGTAGGAGGTACGGGAGATGTCTTGACGGGTATATTAGCCAGTCTTATTTCACAAGGAATGAGTAAAAAGGAAGCAGCCGTGAACGCTGCGGAGATAAACGGTAGAGCTGGAGAAAAGGCGGCTGAGGAATATGGTAATGGTTTGCTGGCTACTGATCTGCTTGAAGAAATTCCGACGTCATGAAATAAAATATAACTCTGGTGTTATAGTTAGTTGCTATGAAGGATGTATCTCAATCAGTATTTGGAATTTTGGATGGGAAAACTGATGACGAATATTCTTTTGATCCAGCTCAAATCCAATATAATGATTACAATGGAGTAGATGAGGACACGCAGTTAGAAGTAAGAACACAGTATCACACTACGGGGTATCCGCAGGTTATTCCCTAGTCCTCTGCTGTTCCGTGAAAACTGTTCTTCTTTTTCCAACCGGGTTCGAATTCGTACTGTGTTCCTGATTTCTTGATTGTTTCTACTAGTTCTTCTATCCTGTCTTTGGCGCATTCTGGTACCAGGTAGCTCCATTCTCCGCCCGAGTTAATTCTCCTTCGTACTTCTGTCCCGGAGTATATCTCTGGTTCGTGCATATCTGCTTCCTCTACTTCGCATTCTGACATTTCTCTGAATATATCCAGCACTACTTTGTTTCCTGAGACTACTTTTTCTGCATCTGTCTTTTCTATTATTTCTTTCATCCATTTTTCGTCACTTTCATTGTCCTCAACAGCGTAAATTTCTATTTTTGGAAAACATTCGTGGATAATACTTTTTCTCTCTTCCACGTTCAAGGGATTTTCGTCTGTTCGGCTTTCTCCTGCGCTTCCAAGGACTAGAACTAGCTCTTCGTCAGAATGCTGTTCTACTACGTGTTTGTGGCCGATATGAAATGTTTGGAAGCGGCCGATAAATGCAGTCCTCATGGTGGAATTCTGTTTGGGAATCTTTTAATCCTGCATCTCTACGTATCTGACTTTGCCGTGTTCGCTGGTATTGCCTGATTTCCACTTTGTGAGAATTTGCTCGTCGTCTTTTCTGAGAGGGCCTACTATTATCCCATCTTTTTTAACATACTTATGTGCTTCCTTGAATGTTTTTGTGGTGCATGAGAATAGTATGCGGCTGAAAACCTCATCTCTCTGAACTTCTTCAAATCCGTTTCCAGTTCTTATTTCAACGTTTGAAGGTACTTTTGCCTTTGATTCTTTGGCAAGATCTTCTAATAGCTCTACACCTATGACTTGGCTCGCTATCTTTCCAATTATCGCTGCTTGGTAGCCGGAACCAGATCCAATTTCCAAAACAGTGTCTCCAGGCTGTATTTCAAGCAGTTCAGTTACTTCTGCAACTATGTGTGGTGCGGAAATCGTGACGCCATTAATTGGTACAGGTCTGTCGACGTAAGCCAGTTCTTCGTGTTCCTTGTGAACAAAATCTTTTCTGTCAACTTTTCTAAACGCTTCTTCAACTTTCTTTGTGCGTATTCTGCCCTGACTTTTCAGATAATCTACTAGTTTGTCATTGGATTTGAAGCGTTTTTTCATCAACTGAAGAGTGAGTCTCCAGCATCTAAAACATCACTACGCTTCAAATCAGGTAAATTTTCCAATTCATTTTCTTCCAATAATTGGTGGCCGATAGCAGTCTTCAACTTCCAAGATAGATTTTCTGGCCTCTCGGTAAGTTTATCAGAAATACTGGTTTTCTTCTCAGCCCATTCCTCCTTTAATTTAGCTACTTCAACTTCTTGTTTCTCAGAAATCTTTTCTATAACTATTAAACCTATTATTGAAGCTAAGGCTTGCTGCCAGATAAACTCTACGTTAGATTTCTCATAGAACCATGTCTGGCCATAAAGATCAGCCACTAAATCTTCAAGATTATCTTTCCAGCCATCGACATCTGTATTAAAGAATATTTCAACTTCTTCAGGGCTGATAGCTGAGCCGAAAACACCGAACTCGCCAGCTTCCTCAGAGGTAGCATACCCAAGACTGACTGATAGATCTTCCTCTTTCTCTAAAACGTATTTTACTCCTTCCAGTGTTTTCCCGACAGTCTGTCTTGCTTCTCTCAATTCATGTTCTTCCGGCTTGATACTGTAGTTCATGTCTACGATTTGGGTTGAATTAATTTATGTTTCCCTCTAACTCAATATTTCTTTGATTTTTTCAATTGTTTGATCTCTATTGTATTCTAATAGTTTTTCACTGCTTTCTTCTTTTGATAGCAGATAGGCTAAGTGGAAACCTGTCCAGTAATGTAGATCTATGCCTCCTGAGATTATTTTCTGTGTCTGGATCTCGAACTTCTCATCCATTTTTCTGATTATTTTTTCTCGGTTATCTTTCAGGTATTCTTTATCTCTGTTCTTTTGGAAGACAGGGTTTCTGTGTTTTATCTGTGTGTAACCGGCTGCCAGTGCGATTATTTTCTCCCAGTTGTATTCTATATTTCCTTTTCTCTGACTGAAGTTTGATTCTTCTCTCCTGTGTCTGAATATTGATTCTCCAAGGAACAAGGTCATTTGATCTCTTAGAGATCTCTCCTTAGTTGATTCTATCTTCCCTGCTAACTTGAACTCTACATCGTCTTTCTCCCAAGCCACCATCTTAACTTTTTCACACATTAGTTCTCCGAGAAAGTCCTGTCTGTCCTGATCTACCTTGACTTTAATCTCGTAATTAACTTCGAAATCAAAATTTTGGAAGACCTCACCAATCAACTGGCTTACTATACTGTTTCTGTACTTTTTACCTTGTTCGCTGTAATAAATACTTAGCTGAGAGTCGATAACTTTGCCATTTTTTCTGCTCTGAAATCCTTCGCCCGTCTTTCTGTGAGACAGAACTCTCCAGTCTTTGAAGAACTATTTGACCTCTGATATAAAATCTTCGCTTCCATTAAAACCTATCCTGCCCTCATGATCTATCACAATACACCATTCCAAATCTTTGGGCACTATCATAAACTCATTCAAAGCCAAACAATCAGGTAAATCATTTCCATCTAATTCTAGGGTGCTGCCATACTCTTTGATAAACCTTTCAGCCTCTGGAAGATACTGCTCGCCTTCATAAGCAACTAAGAAAAACTGACCAAAATTTTTGTCTAAAAACTCTCCTGTCCTTTCAACTCGGTCATTATACTCATCTCTATCAAAAGGCCAAGGAAAAGTTAAATGAGCCTTATAATCAACTCTAGCCGAACCCCAAGCAGTCTTAGCATTATAATCATCCCCTAAAATGGTTTTCAATTTTTCAGCTTCGTCCTGGGAAAGTTCCTCCATGAGAATAAATTGGGTTCAAAAACTTTTGATTATTATTTGAAAAGTCCATCTCCCGTATTGATTACATCAACTTTACCTAGGTCTGCAAATTCTTCCAAACAGTATTCTTTGAGCAGTTCTCTTCCTATTCGGAAAGCTAGTGAGTATCCATAGTACATTGGAATCTCTGAATTGTAGAAATCACTGAAGAAGACTCTGTTGTTCCAACCCATCTCTTCTTCCATCAGATTTTTCACTTTACTCCAATATTCTCTTAGTTCTTCCTGAGTTACTGCAGATATTGTTGGTGGTTCTGCGTTGGGGAAACATTTTTCGGCTAAATTGGTTGCCTGTGCTTCACCCAGAATAACCTTCCATAGTTCGTCATTAGAATTTCTCGGCTTTATTTGGAAGAAATGTGTATGCGCGTACTCATGAGCCATAGTTCTTCTCAAGTTCTCTTTCCAACCATCTACTTCTGAATTAAATCTAATATCAACTTTTCCATCCTCAAAAGTTTCTCCTGATACTCCACCTAAAGTATTCTTAGTAAATGGCTTATGAGTGTAGCCAAGGCCAATACTAGGTTCTGTTCTAACGCCAAGTTCCTTTGAGGCCTTTTCTACAGAACTCTCTATTATATTCTCAGCGTCCTCAAACTCGCTATCATCTGGCTTTATTCTCATAAAAATATATTATCGCCAGCATTAACTACATCTTCCTTACCTAATTCCGGAAATTCTTCCAAATTGTGTCCTTCTCCAAGAAGCTTTTGTCCGATGAGATAAGCCATTGAGTATCCAAGCCAGTTTGGATATCCTCCTTCGCTTTTGTCAATAAAAAGCGGGTCTGGAAATCTATATTTTCTCTCAAGTGCTTCTTTCTTGATTTTGCTCCAATGTTTCGCAATATCCTGTTTTGAGTGCTCTTTACGCCACGGTTCTGAAGCCTTGGGAGCGAATTTTTCAGTCATATTTTGTGTCAGGGCTTCGTCCAAAATATACTGCCAGATAGGCATCTCATCTCTATTGTGGTTAAAATCTATTTTTTCATAGAAGAATGTATGTGTGGTTTCATGTAATGCGGAGCCTAAAACCGCATTTTTCCAGCCGTCTACATTACTGTTAAAATCTATCTCGATATAATTGGCGGAATAAGCCATTCCGCTGGAGCCGTTCATATTCTCTTTTACAAACTCTTTTTCCGTCCAGCCAAAACCGATCTTCACTTTTTCCTCTTTCGGTAAAACTTTTTTCGCTCTCTCCACTCCTTCTCTTGCCAGGTCTTTGGCTTCTTTAACTTCGTCTGTTTCAGGTTTCTGTTTCATTGTCTGTCAAAGAGTTTGTCGCCAACTCTGATAACTTCTTGTTTCTAAATTGTAACTCCGACCTAGTTGATTACTTCACATCAATATTGCTGTTGAAACTAGTATTCCTGTTATTGCCTCTGGTAAGACATCTGAGAGGTAGTGGTCTTCTAGGTGTACTCTGGAGATTGCTACGGTTGTTGCTAAGCTGAAGAAGGCGGTTGGTCTGTTGTAAAAATGGTTTAGTATGACTGCGGTCATAAATGCTGAGGTGGTGTGGCCTGACGGGAAAGATTTCTCTGAGAAAACTACGTTCAAGTGTTTTTCCAGTCTTTTCCTATTAGTCAATCTTTTAATCGCTCTTACTATTGTGCCGCTTATCAAGAGACCCAGTAATAGTGTTTTTGCCGGTAAAGATTCTCCTATTGACCAAAGAATGCCTATAACCAGTATTATTATTACTGGAGATCCTAGAGAGGTTATTCCATCGAAAAATTCGGATAGCAGATGAAATCTATTGTTATGTATAAATTCCTTTGTCTTATCGTCTAATTTATCTATTTTATTTTTCAAATTTATTTTCATTTATTCTACCGCTGAAGTCTTTTCATATTTTTGAACAGTTGTTCATTAAATTGAACACTATTCTTTCCACTTAATTGAGCATCCTTGGCTTGGTTTCTGTTCTTCTGGTGCTTCTCTTCTTTTCAGCATGTCTTCGATTACTTCTTTCATTTCCCTGTTTTCTACTTTTTGTTCTGGAGCCATTTTGTCATTTAAGCGTCCGTGATAGTGTATCTGGTGTCTCCAGTCGAGTAGAAATGGGTCTGGTGTGCATACTGCGTCGTAGGATTCTGCAACTTTCTGATCTGGATCTGCTAGGTAGTAGAAGTGTGG
>Ga0102939_1000715_pt1 | contig 12262 bp, 9 predicted proteins | sample SalPon2_B_H2O_MG_FD_78214 | JGI IMG/M metagenome (GOLD analysis project Ga0102939, IMG submission 78214) | Salt pond water microbial communities from South San Francisco under conditions of wetland restoration - Salt Pond MetaG R2_B_H2O_MG | ecosystem: Environmental > Aquatic > Non-marine Saline... | reverse complement strand
GAACAACGACCAGAGCGAGGGGTACCAAGGGATGAGCTTCTTAGCGGAGATACGGAAGCTCCGTACCGCGGTCACGTACGTCGAGACTCAAAGCGTCGAGTCCCTGCGACGGTACTTCGAGCGCTTGAAGGAGGCCGCCCGCTCTTCGGGGGCTTCGAAGGCCGACCAGCGGCTCGTCAGCGAGCCCAAGATACGCGAAGCGATGCGGAAAGCCGACGCCCACGACGACCTCCACCCGAAGTTTCGCCGCACTCGAATGTTGCTCGCGGAGACGCTCGGCATCGAGAACGGCGAGCGCGTCATCGTCTTCACCGAGTCCCGGGACACAGCCGAGACGCTCGTCGACTTCCTCTCGGACCACTTCGCGACCGAGAAGTTCGTCGGCCAGAGCGACACCGACGGCAGCGAGGGAATGACACAGAGCGAACAACAGGCGACGCTGAACCGCTTTCGCGGCGGTGAGTTCGAGGTACTGGTCTCCACCTCGGTCGCAGAAGAGGGCCTCGACGTGCCCGAAGTCGACCTCGTCCTCTTTTACGAACCCGTGCCGACGGCTATTCGGGCCATCCAACGGAAGGGCCGGACCGGCCGACAGGCCGAGGGCAGCGTGGTCGTCCTCTTGGCCAACGACACCCGCGACGAGGCGTACTTCTGGAAGGCCCGCAACGACCAAAAGCGGATGCACCGGGAGCTAGACGAGCTCAAGAGCGTCGCCGGCGAGCTTTCCGCCGAGTTGGACCAAGCGGGGCTCGACGAGTACGGGGACGCCGAAGGGAGCGCAACAGCGGTCGAAACCGGCGAACAGACGGCGACCAGCGCCGACGGCGGACAGGCAGGGTTAGACGCCTTTGCCGGGGAGGCCATGGAGACGGCAAACGACGAGAACGGAGCCAGAGCCGACAGCGGCGACGTAGACGGGACGGTGGCCGACGAAGGGGAGCCAAACGAGACGGTGGCCGACGAGGGCGACGCCACCGTAGCGAAAGCGGGCGGCGACGGCGACGCCGTCGAAATCGTGGCCGACCAGCGGGAACTCGACTCGACCATCGCCCGTGACCTCTCGACGCGAGACGGTATCGAGACGCGACTGGAGACGCTCACTGTCGGTGACTACGTCCTCTCGGATAGGGTCGTCGTCGAGCGCAAGACGGTGGCGGACTTCCTCGATACGCTGACCGGCGGTGACCGCTCGATGTTCGAGCAGGTGGGCGACGCCACCCGAAACTACGCCCGGCCGGTCGTCGTCATCGAGGGCGGGGACCTCTACGGGGAGCGCAACGTCCACAAGAAATCCATCAACGGCGCGCTGGCCTCGCTAGCCGTCGACTTCGGCGCGAGCGTGATGTACACCGGCGACGAAGGCGAAACGGCCGACCTGCTCGAAACCATCGCCACCCGCGAACAGGACGACGGCGACCGCGAGGTGAGCGTCCACGGCGAGAAACAGTCGAAGACAGTGGCCGAACAACAGGAGTACGTCGTCGCCGCGGTTGCCGAGGTCGGCCCGGTCACGGCCCGGAGCCTCCTCGAACACTTCGAGAGCGTGGAGGCGGTGATGAGCGCCGACCGCGACGACCTGCTGGCGGTCGACGGTATCGGTGACGTGACCGCAGAACGCATCCGAGATATCGTCGGGAGCCCGTACGAGCCCTGAGAAGGCTGTCCGACCGGTGACTGTGAAGCCGCTCGGCCAAAAATTTCATCACCGTGTATTAGAAAGTAGCTCCGGGGCTAGTTTGTGAGGGAATCAGAGCCGCGCGAACGGCATCGGCTGACGTTCGAACTCCGGAACGTCGGTGCCGGGAGCGACACCGTCGCCGCGGGGGACGTGGCCGAGCACAGCGAGCGAGCCATCGCGGTCTTCTTGGGGAGTCACTACTGTCCGCGGTCGCGGGAACTCGTCCGGACGCTCATCGACCATCACGAAGCGTTCCGGAGCCGGGACACTGCGGTCCTTCCGGTGTTACCGGCCATCTACGAACGGGCGCGGCTGTGGGACCGCCAGTACGACCTGCCGTTCGCGCTGCTCGTCGACCCCGGGGAGGGAAGTCAGGAGACGTCGACTGCCTTCGGGACGCTTGCGCCACTCGCGGAGACGTTCGAGACGCTCCCGGGCGTCGCGGTGTGTGCGTGTCGGCCGGACGAGCTACGGGTGACATCGATAGTGACCGACACGAACGAGACGGTCCCCACGGTCGGGTCGCTGCTGGACCGCATCGACGAGTACCGCGAGGATGGGGCGACCGAAGACGGATAGTCTCAGAACCGGACGGCGTCGAGCGCTTCTGCGGCCTCGCGGGCCGCGGCGAGGTGGTCACGGGCGCGCCGTGGGTCGTCCGTCTCGGCGGCCCGACGGGCGAATCGATGGACCGTCTCGGCGAGGTGTGACTCCGCGGCGTCGAGTTCGGCCGTGACGCCGTGGTCGTGCTGTTCGGGACCGTGATGTGACGGTTCCTCGTGTGAGCCGTGACGGGGTTCCGGGGGCTCCTCCTGATGATGTTCTGACTCGTCGTGGTGGACGTCCGGTGACTTCCCGTGGTTCGGTGTCACTGGCTCCTCGTCCGCGCGGCCGTGCTCGGCCGGCGATTCGTCGGGCGTGGATTGGGCAGGGTCGACAGCGGTGTCGGGAGCTGGCTGGTCCTCGTCCGCACCGAACTGGACGGCCGCGTCGTCGCTCGGGTCGGCCACCTCGATGTGGTCGCCCTGTGTGCCGTCGTCGGTGTCACCGCCTTCGGCCGGTTCGCGGGCGACCGGCTTCTGACAGGTCGGGCAGAACTCCTGTCCGTCGTAGCGGAAGATGGGGTCGCCACAGTCCGTACAGTGGGCGTTGGTCATCGTCGCCCCCTTCAACAAGAGTTCACTCATCTGCTCTGTCGCGGCGCGTTTCTCCGCTTCCTCGCCGTACTTCTCGCGGAGTTTCTCGCGCTCGGCTTCCTTATCGAAGTCGCTCATACACGGGGGAAGACGGGCCGGCGGATTATGCGTTGCGGGCCTGTGGTGTCATAGAACCCTTTGCGTACCCGAGCCAAGAGCCGTTCAGTACAGGCGGTGCGGTGAGCAAAAGCATTCGCGCGAGCGGAGTGAGCGCAATTCACTGAACCGAGGCCGAAGGCCGAGGTTCAGCCTTTTTAGCGTAGATTTTTGCGCCGAGTGGTTCCCGCAGTGAGCCAAGCGAACGAGGAAACCCGAGGCGGAAAAATGTACGTTCGCAGGTGTACCGTGTAACCGTTGCACTCGCGCTGACCGACAAAAATACGATATTCACGACTAGTAGTCGGGCTACTCGGAAGCGAGCGCGTCCCGGTAGACGGCCCTCGTGTCCGCGAGCATCCGCTCGCGGGTGAATTTCTCACGGACCCGCCGTTGGGCGTTCTCGGAGAAGCGCCGATACTGCTCGGGGTCCGACAGCAGCGTCTCGGCGGCCTCGGCAAGCCGGGTCGAGTCCCGCGGGGGCACCGTCAGCCCCGTCTCGTCGTCAACGCTGACGAAGGGGACGCCGGTCGGGAGGTCGGTGTTGATAACTGGGAGGCCACGGGCCATCGCTTCGAGTTGGACGATACCAAAGGACTCGTTGCGGCCCGACGACGGGAGGACGAAGGCCGTCGCCGTCTCGTAGAGGTGTTCTAGTCGCTCCTCGGAGACGAACCCCTCGAAGTGGACTTTGTCGGTGACACCTTCTTCGTCGGCGTGGCGTTCGAGCGAGTCGCGCGCCGGCCCTTTGCCGACGATGGAGAGGGTCGCATCGAGCTCGGTCATCGCGGAGATGAGATAGTCGACGCCCTTGAACTCGACGAGACGGCCGACGAAGAGGAGGCGGCGGCCGTCGAGTTCTCTCGGCTCGATATTCGAAGCAGCTTCGCCGCCGTCCGAGTCCGGCGAGTCGATGCCGATGGGGACGACCGCGGCCTTCTCGCGGAAGCCAGCGAGCCGGGCACACTCGTCACGCATGTTCGGGGAGGTGACGATGATGCGTTCGGCCCCTGTGAGAAATCGGTCGAGAACTGGCTTGTACGGGTAGACCACTGGCCCTTTCCCAACGATGTCGTCGTGGAACGTGGCGATGTAGGGCGTGTCGTCGCCCCAGTTGAGCAGGTGGCTCACCGGCCCGACCGGAAACGGCAGGTGGTAGTGGACGAGGTCGGCCCACCGGAGTTGCTGGCGGAGCCGATAGGGAAAGCCGGGGCTCATCGGCGTGGACTTCAGCGGGCCGAAGCTTCCGACGCGGACGACTTTGGCTCCGTGTTTCTCGTCGACACCGCCCCGCCCGCGGGTCTGACAGGTGAGCACTCGGAAGGTCACGCTGTCGATACCAGTGAGCAACTCCTTGACGACCCGTTGGAGCCCGCCGGTGAACGGGTAGTAGTACGTACAGACGTGCAGGACGTTGGGGTGGGTGGCTGTCATGGCTCGACGGCTGACGGCGTTCGTTGGTCGGGGTCCGACGAGTGGGGCCTAAGGGCTTCGGATTTCGGCGCGGACGCGGTCGGCAACCCGTGAGTAGCCGTCGCCCAGCCAGTCAGCGGGTCGGCCCATATCACACGGTCCGGCACCGACGACGACGCCGACCAAGAGCCAGTGGGCGGCGTTGAGCAGTTCCCACCGGTAGGCGACGACCCAGAAACCGTAGGCGTAGAAGCCGAGTATCCCGCCCAGCACGCCGACCCACAGCCATCGTTCGCTTGCCTGCCCGGCGAGACAGCGCCGCAGACAGACGTACGTCGCCGTCCCGGTGCTGACGAGATAGGCGAATCCACCCGGAAGGCCAGTCGCTGCGAGGTGTTGGAGAAAGAGATTGTGGACGACGCTGTTGGCCACGAGCCTGACGTTGCGGCCGCCGCCGACGCCGAACAACGGGTAGCGTGAGACGATATCGATAGCCGCCTGGTACTGCCCGAGTCGGATGCTCAGATTGTTCGTTCTGACGAACAGAATCCTGTCGTAGCCGGCCGCCGTCGCCCCGAGAGCGACAGCGACGGCCAGCACCGTAGCGAGAACCGACACGGGAACGACCAGTCGGCGCGCCCGCGCCATCCCGGCGCGGTCGAACGCCAGATACGCCACGTAGACGAGCACTGGCAGGAGCCCGCCGTACAGGCCGATTATGGCGGCATGGGAACCGCTGGCGATGACACTGATAAGTCCGAGACCACTCGCCAGCGCGAGCGGGACGTACCGGCGCGAGCGGGTCGCTGCTGCAAGCGCGAGTGGAATGAAAACGATGGCCAGCCCGACCATCGTGCGGTTCTGTCCGAACGCGCCGGCCTCGTACAGTATCGTGCCCCCCCGGGCGAAGGTCGTGAGCGACGGCGAGGGCCACACCGCGGCGATGTCGCCCCCGAGCGTGCCGAAGTTGACGAGATAGCCACCGCGGCCGGCGAACACTTCGTCGACGGCGAAGACGAGCGTCCCGGCGAGGGCGAACGCCACAGGTGCGAGCACACTCCGGGCGTCGGTCCGGTCGACGACGACCCCGGCGAGGACGAGCACGAGGAGATAGCGGAGTTGCACGTTGACGTGCCACAGCGCACCCGAGCGCTCGGGGCCGTTGCCCACCAGCAGTGCGACCCACGCCCAGACGACGAACGCGGCAAAGCCTCCCACGACGAGTTTGCGGTCGGGGCGGTCGAACCACCCCCATCGGAGGGCACCCCGACGGTACAGGAGCACGAGCACGGCGACTGCCAGCACCACGACGACGCGGTGATGGTGTACCGACAGTCCCGGTAACGGGACCGGGGACGGTGCCCGGGTATTGAACACCGCCACGACGACGAACGCGACGAACGTCCCTTCGAAGACGCCGTCAGTAGCAACGCTCACCATGGCGTAGAGGACGACAGCGCCGACGAGTAGCAGTCTCACCGGGGCGTCGAACAGCACCGCTCCAGCGGGGACGACGAAGACGAGCAACGCGGTCAGAAGTGCCGCAAGTCCGGTGTAGGCTTGCACGTCGGCGTCCCACGCCGAAACCGACGACTTGACCCGTCGATACAGCGGTTCGCCGACACCCATGTTGGACCCGACTTAGCCGATGGGCGGTATAAAACCCGACTACTCGACGGAGCCGACCTGTGTACCCGTTGATTGGACAGCTAGCAGTCAGAAACGCGAACCACACACTCTTTTAATTTAGGTCATCCTAAAACGTCGCAATGAAATCTGACGCGCGGTCGAAGACCCGGTCGGAATCGCTGGTGTTCGCTGGCGACGACCGGACTCTACACCCGAAACACGTCTATCGGGTGCTCTCGTTTGCGGGGTTGGCTCTCTTTACGACCCTCGGCATCGTGACGACGAACGGCATGGATGGCCTGCTCACGTCCTCTCTCCCGGCGGGAACCGTCCCGCCTCCATCGGTCAGATGGCCGGTGGTCGGCGTCGCGGTCGGTATCACGATACTGGCCGTGTTGCCGCTGTGTAAACCGCGTCCGCGGCGCATCCTCGATACGGTGACGGAGACGCTTCGGTACCTCCTGCTCGCCACCACTGCCGTCGCCACGGTCGGCTACTTCAGCGACGCACTCCGAGTTCCGCGGGTGACGCTCGTGCTCTCCGTCGGGTCGCTCGCGGTCGTTTTGCCCGCGTGGTTCGTCCTGTTACAGCAGGTCCAACTCAAGCGGACCGACGGGACACTCGTCGTCGGCAACAACCCCAAACGCATCGAAGCGGCCGTGCAGGCGGCGGCCGAACCTATCGTCGGCTACGCCTTCTCCCCGACAGACGCGAACCGAACCGAATCCGGGGGCCGCGTCGACACGGACGGCGGCCGGCCGAGGGTGCCGGAAAAGCTCGCACAGTACCAGTGTCTCGGCGGTCTCTCCCGCCTCGACGACATCCTCGCGGAGTCGAGCGTCGGGACGGTCATCCCCGCGCTTCCACAGACTGACCGCGCTGAGTTCTTCGGTGTCCTCGAAACCTGCCACCGTCACGACGTGAACGTCGAAATCCTGAACGAGCACAACGAGAGCGTCCTCGTCAAGGACGAAGACGCTATCTCGACGGAACGCACCCAACGGCTCATCGGCATCAACATGGAGCCACTGGACCTCCAGAACCGCCTCACGAAGCGTTGTTTCGACGTGTGTTTCGCCGGCATGGGACTGGTGTTGCTGCTGCTGGTGTTCGTCCCCATCGCCGTCGCCATCAAACTCGACAGCCCCGGCCCGGTGTTCTACCGGCAGGAGCGGACTACCCAGTTCGGCGACCGCTTCGCCGTCTACAAGTTCCGGAGCATGGTGCCCGAAAGCGAGTCGGCGTCGCCGGGCGCGGACGACGACCGCGTCACCCGCGTCGGGCAGTTTCTCCGTCGAACCCATCTGGACGAACTCCCGCAACTCTGGGCTATCTTCACCGGGACGATGAGCGTCGTCGGCCCGCGTGCCGCGTGGACCGCCGAGGAGGAGTTCCTCCAGCGGGAGATGTCGACGTGGAAGAAGCGCTGGTTCGTCAAGCCCGGCCTGACCGGCCTCGCTCAAATCAACGACGTATCGAGCGAGAACTCCCGGGCCAAACTCCAGTACGACCTCACCTACATCCGGAACCAGTCGTTTCGCTTCGACGTGAAAATCGTCATCCGGCAGGTCTGGATGGCGGTCCGTGAGACGGCGTCTCTGGTGCGACGGTGGCTGGCCGGTCGGTTGGCGTCGCGGTAGTTGCGCCACGTCCCAGCGTGTGGCAGGTGGGCTTACGTCGATGCGTCCTCTCGTCTCGACCGTGATTCACAATCGCGCGGCGCTGGCGACGACGCCGGCCCACGAGACGGCGCTTGCCTGTCTCGACGCCGGTATCGACGCTGCACGGCCCGAGCGCGTCGTCCGCGAGGCGGTCGCACTCGACGGAACGACGCTCGCGGTCGGCCCGGAGCGCCACGACCTCGCGGCGTACGACTCGGTGGTGGTACTGGGCGGCGGAAACGCGGCGGCCCACGTCGCCGCGGCGCTTGCGGACATCTTGGGCGGCGCCCTCGACGGGGGCGTCGTCGTCACGGACGACCCGGTAGCGACGACGACAGTCGAGGTACTGCCGGCGTCCCACCCGATTCCCAGCCAACAGGGCGTCGACTCCACGCGAACGCTGCTCGAACGGGCCGAGCAGGTGGACGAAGACACGCTCGTACTCGGCGTCGTCACCGGCGGCGGCAGCGCGTGCATGGTCGCGCCGGCCGAGGGCATCTCCCTCGGTGACGTACAGGCGACGACGGACGCACTGCTCGACAGCGGCGCGGCAATTCACGAGATAAACGCCGTCCGGAAACACTGCTCTGCGCTCAAAGGCGGCCGTCTCGCCCGTGCGCTCGCACCGGCCCGTGTCACAGCCTGCGTCCTCAGCGACGTGGTCGGCAACGACCTCGACGTTATCGCCAGCGGCCCGCTCGTCCCCGATAGCTCGACGTACGACGACGCGCTCGACGTGCTCTCGGCGGACGACCTGTCGGTGCCAGACGCCGTCCGGACGCGATTAGAAGCGGGGGCTGCCGGGGAGATAGACGAGACGCCCGGCCCCGACGACTCGGCGTTCGAGCGGGTGACGACACACTGCATCGGGACGACGATGACAGCGCTGGCCGCGGCCCGCGAGCCGGCCGAGGAACGCGGGTACGACACGCTCGTCCTCTCCTCGCGGCTGCGCGGGATAGCCCGCGATGCGGCGCTGACCCACGTCGCCGTGGCCGAGGAGATGCTGGACACCGGGAACCCGATTACCCCGCCCGCTGTCGTCCTCTCTGGCGGTGAGACGACCGTCAGCGTGACCGGCGACGGCCGCGGCGGCCCCAATCAGGAGTTCGCGCTCGCCGCCGCGCTTGGCCTCCCCGACGGCGCGGTCCTCGCGGCCGTCGACACGGACGGCATCGACGGGAACTCGACGGTGGCCGGCGCAGTCGTCGACGGCGAGACCGTGCGCGACCGCGAGGCAGCGCGGCGAGCGCTCGACGGCAACGACGCCACCGGCTACCTCACCGAGCGGGACGCCGTCGTCGAGACCGGCCGCACGGGGACGAACGTCAACGATATGCACGTGCTGGTGGTCGGCGCGCGCTCTGCGCGTGGATAGCCAGTCGTCGATGACCACGTCCATGGGATAAGCGCACCATATCACCGTAGCGACGCTACTGCGTGGCTACCGAGACATTACGCCACGCGCGGGCTGACGGGGGCGACAGGCTGTAAGCGGTGTATAGTAAGGACGCCGAGCGCCGACGCGTCGGACGATGAGACCGCCGTCCACGATAGCCAAGCGACCAGCCGTGCGTGCCCGTCGACCGGTTGGAGGGCCGACCCGGGGGCGATGACCGCCGAGCGCCTCGTCACACTACTGTTCGCCGGCTGCTGTCTGTTCGCCGTCGTGAGCATGGCCGTCTCGCTCGAAACGACGATTTCGGGCACGCCCGACGAAGTCGTCGACATCGATACGCAGTCGCTGCCGCTTTCGGACGCGGACACCGACCAACTCGTCGACGCCGTCTCGGACCCGCGAGACCGGCAGGCTGAGGTGGCAGTGGTGGCCGGCGAGGGCTCGGCGGAGGGTGGCGGCGACGGCGATGCGGGCGAGCCGGTCGAACAACGCCGACAACGGCCCGCAAGCGACGGACAGGACGTGTCACAGGGGCCGGCCGGCGGGGCAGGCGGCGCGAGCGACAGCGCGGCCGGGCAGGCCGTGCGCGAGGCGAGTCAGGCCGCGAGCGAGGCGGCCGAAGCCGCCGGCGGCAGCGACGAGAGCGCGTCCACGGCGGCGAGTCGCGGGTGGCTCGGTCGACTACTCGCACTCTTTGGGCTGGCGCTCGCGCTCGCCTGCCTCGCAGTGGCGTACCGCAAGCGCAAGACCATCCTCGACCGCCTGCGTGCGCTGCTGGGGCTGAACGAACGGTCCGGAGGCGTCGACACCGGCCCGACAGACGCCAGCAGACCGCCGGCCAACGAGGTAGAGCGGCGGTGGCTGGAGACGGTGGCCCGGGCGGACGACGACCCGGCGGCCACGCCGCGGGAACGCGCCCGTGCGGCCGTGGAGGCGGGGCTGCCGGCGACGCCCGTGCGCGAACTCACGGCGCTCTACGAACGCGTCAGATACGGCGACGAGCCGGTCACGGACCAAGCCGTCGCCGAGGCGTCAGGCTACGCGCGGCAGTCGGCGGGTGAGAGCGATGACTGAGGACGACGCTGACGCGAGGCGGGTGCGGCGGCGACTGCTGCTCGGTTGTGCCGGCGTGGCGCTCAGCGTCGCCGTCGTCCTCTCGGTCGATGGGGCCGCGGCCGGACTCGTCTCGGCGGTCCGTGAGGAGGTCGACAGCGACTATCTCCTCGTGATGGCCTTCGGCGGCGTCGCCGTCGCGCTGGCCGCGGTCGCCGGCCTCTCCGACCGCAGCGGCGTCCGGCTCCGCACCCCGCCGGAGGTCGAGCGGCCGACACCGGCCCCCGAACCGGGCGAGCGATTGGACGAGCAGCTGGATAGCTGGCGGCTCTGGCTCCCGTTCGTCGGGAACAGCACGCGCGAGACCGTCCGCGAGCGACTTCGCAGTGCGGCCGTTCGAGCCGTGGCGGTCGACCGCGGCTGGTCGGACCGGCGGGCGGCCGCCGCGGTCGAAGACGGCTCGTGGACGGACGACCCCGTCGCCGCCGGATTCGCGGCGACTGACAGCGGCCCCACACTGGGCGTCGTCCTGCGAGCGGTCGGCAGCGGTGAGACGCCGCTTCGTTACCGCGTCCGACGGACCGTCGACGCCGTCGAGAACTGCGGGAGCGTGTCCCGATGAGCGATGCCCACCGGACACGTCGCTGGCGCGGCGTTCTCGTCCTCACGCTCTCGGCCGCCGGTGTCGGACTGTTGGCTAAACGGCCGCTGCTGCTGATGGTGTCGGCGGTCGGCGTGGTCTACGCGCTGTATCCGCGCCTCTCGACGGTCTGGGAGCCCCGACTCGAACTGTCCCGGCACGTGAGCGAGGCGAATCCGCGCGCCGGCAGTCCGGTCGAGGTGACGACGACGATTCGAAACGTCGGCGCGCGGCCGCTCGTCGACCTCCGGTTCGTCGACGGCGTCCCGCCGGCGCTGGCGGTGACAGCGGGCAGTCCGCGACTCGGGACGGCGCTCCGCCCCGGCGAGACGGCGCAACTCTCGTATACGATGGTCGCGGAACGCGGTCAACACCGCTTCGAGGCAGCGACCGCGTTGGCGCGCGACCCAAGCGGCGACCACGAGGTCGAACTCACCGTCGAGACGGAGACGGCGGTCGACTGCACGGGCGACCTCGATACGGCTCCGGTACGCTCCCCGATGCGCGCGGTTAGCGGGCAGACACCGGCGTCGTCGGGCGGTAGCGGCACGGAGTTCTACCAGACCCGGTCGTACCGCCGAGGGGACCCGTTGGGCCGGGTCGACTGGAACCGATACGCCCGGACGGGGGAACTCACCACCGTCGAGTTCCGAGCGGAACGGACCGCGAGCGTCGTCGTGGTCGTCGATACGACGCCGTCGGCCTACCGCGGTCGCGAGGGCGAACCCCACGCCGTCGTCGTGGCGGCGGGCGCGGCGCAGTTGCTCGTCCGGGCCGTCCTCGACGGCCACGACCACGTCGGCCTCGGTTCTCTCGGCGTGGTCGACTGCTGGCTCGCGCCCGACACCGGCCGTCAGCACCGACTCCAAGCCGAGGAACTGCTCGCGGGGTTCGACTCTCGGCAGCCAGACCCCGAGGTCGACGTGGCCGAACAGGTGCCGACGCTGTTGGCCCGGCTCACCGAGGGAACGCAGTTGCTCGTCGTCTCGCCGCTGTTGGACAACGGCGTGCTCGACGCCGTCTTGCGGCTCGGGGCAGACCACGACGTGACCGTCGTCTCACCGGACGTGACCGCCAGCGACGCCGGGAGCGAGGGACGGCGACTCGCCGCGCTCGAACGGGGCAACCGACTGCGGACGCTCCGGCAGACCGGCGTGACCGTCGTCGACTGGCCGATAGCCGACCCGCTGTCGGTCACGCTGCATCGACAACGGGAGGCCGCCTACCGATGAGCGCGCGGGAGACGGACACGGCGCGGGAACTGAACCCTCGGCCGGCCCCGCTGAGCAGCGTCGCTGCGGTGGCCGTCACCGTCGTCGTCGTCCTCGCACTGGCCGAGTCGGAGCAGGTGGTGGTGACGTGGCTCGCGCTCGAACTCACCGGGCTCGCCGTCCTCTGCCTCGGCGTCGTCGGCAGGCGGCGAGGCTACCCGCTCGTCGGTCCCTCGGTGGCTGTAATCGGTGTCGCGCTCTGTGGCGTCGCGGTGGGTGGTTTTCT
>Ga0102939_1000713_pt1 | contig 12282 bp, 10 predicted proteins | sample SalPon2_B_H2O_MG_FD_78214 | JGI IMG/M metagenome (GOLD analysis project Ga0102939, IMG submission 78214) | Salt pond water microbial communities from South San Francisco under conditions of wetland restoration - Salt Pond MetaG R2_B_H2O_MG | ecosystem: Environmental > Aquatic > Non-marine Saline... | reverse complement strand
TCCCGCTCGTCTCGGTCCCGCTCGTCTCGGTCCCGGTTTCGGTCTCGGTTTCCGTCGGCGTGGCCGTGGCCGTCGCCGCGAGCACGGTCTCGGCGTCGACGCTGGCTTTCAGCTGGTGGTAGCTGTAGCCGCTCGACGGCGGTAGCTCGATGAGGTCGCCCCCGTCGTTCGTGTAGCCGTAGTGCTCTTCGTCCGGGTCGAAGCCGCCGACGAGCCGCAGGGTCGGGTCGTCCATGGAGGCGAGCTCGGTGAGTTCCGCCGCGTCGAACGTCGCGGTCACCATGCCGTCGCTCGCGCTCGCGCTCTCGGGAGTGACCGACTCGCCAGTGCGCGGGACGACGCGGTAGGTGTCGGGCGTGAAGCCCTCAGACGCCTCGGTCGGGAGCGAGGCGGTCAGCGTAATCGTCTCGCCGTCGCCCTCGACGGTCGCGGGGTCGACCGTCTCGTCGACGCGAATCATACGGTGTCCGCGGGTCGGTGAGATGGTGTCGCGGCCTTCGAGCTGGTCGATCATGAACGGCCCTTGGAACTGCCCGGAACTGAGGACGCGTTCGCCCTCGCCGATGACGCTGCGGCCGGCCACGTAGTCGTTCGTGGAGACGAGATACGTCTCCGACTCGTCGAGCGGCTCGCCGCCGACGAAGACGTTCTCGACGTTCGTCTCGCCGTCGTGGCCCCACCACTCGTAGCTGATGCCCGACACCTGAATCGCGGGCTGTGAGCCGAAGTCGCCCGGCATCGGCCGGACCGACCCCTCGATGTACTCGCGGAGCTTCGCGCCCGACAGCTCGTACACCTCGATTTCGTTCGGGAACGGGAGGATGTCCATCACGTTGATGCCCGTAATTGCCCCCGGTCCGTACATCGTGTTCGACCGGATGCCGCCGGCGTTCTGGACCGCCACGTCGATTCCCGGTTCGAAGTCACCCACCTCGCGCATCAGGTCCGTGATGAGGTTGCCGAGACCGGTCTCGACGGCGTAGTTGTCGTACGTCGCGTTCAGCTCCACCTCGCTCTCGACGATGGGCTGGCCGAGCTGCTCTTCGAGTTCCGCGGTGTACGCTTGCGCCATGCTCGCGAGCTCCTCGTCGCCCGCAATCTCCTGTACGTCACGCGGGACGTGGTTCTCGCTGTCGCCGCCCGGCGGGCTGTCGCCGTCCCCGAGCGCCGCGGAGTTGTAGAAGTCGAGCCGCTCCCACTCGCTCAACTCGCCCGTCTCGAGGTCGAAGGTGAGCCGACCGAGGTGGCCGAACTCGTCGCCGAACTCCGCGACTGTCGTCCCGTTGAACGTCTTGGGTGCGTCGAAGACGACACCGGAGTGTGAGCCGACGATGGCGTCGAGTCCGTCGACGTTGTTGGCGACGCGCTCCTGTGCGCCCGTCGAGATGTGACTCGCACAGATGATGAAGTCCACGTCGCCCTCGAGTGCGGCGACGGCCTCGCGGGCGGCCGCCACGTTGTCGAGCACCTGCCAGTCGTCCGGGTAGGAGGTAATGGTGTGGAAGCTCTCGGTGCCGAGCCCGAAGACGCCGACCGTCGCGCTGCCGGTCTCGAACGTCGTCCACCGCTGAGTGCCCGGCACCGGCTCGCCGTCGGGGGTGAGCAGATTCGCGATGACCCACGGGAACTCCGAGGTCTGGAACCGCTCTTGGGCGACCTCGATGCCGAAGTCGAACTCGTGGTTGCCAGCGCCGACGGCCGCAGGCTGCATGTAGTTGAGCGCCTCAATCATGTGGCTTCCCTCGTACTCCAGGCCGAGCAGCGAGGGCGCGAGGTCGTCGCCGTTGCCGATGAAGGCGGCGTTGTCGTACTCGCTTCGCAGTTGGTCCGCGACCGCGAAGTACCGTTGAAGATTCAGCTCTGCGTCACCCGCGTCCTCGAAGCGCCCGTGGAAGTGGGTGTCGTGGATGAGCGTCACCGTGTTCGACGGCTGGGTCGCGCTCGCGACACCGCCCGTCGCGCTCGCGGCCGCAAGCCCCCCCGCGGCGGCCAGCAGGCTACGGCGATTCAGTGTGTAGTCGGTTCCGTCGGCGTCTGGCGTCTCTGCCATGTACACGGACGTGGCAGTATTCGGAAGTTAAACGTTATCAAATATTCACACTCGTGCTATATTCCCAAACAAAGGGGTATCGAGCGTGTTACTCCCCGATGAAGTCCGGCTCGATGGTCCGCGACTCGATTTCGGTCTCGAGGTGGGCGGCAAAGTCGTCGGTCGCCACGTCGTCGCGCTCGTTCTCGAAGCGGTCGCGCACCGAGACAGTGCCGGCCTCGGCCTCGTCGCCCCCGACGATGAGCATGTACGGCACGCGGTCGTCGTGGGCGGCGCGAATCTTCCGGCCGATGGTCCAGTCGTGGTCGTCCACTTCGACGCGGTGGTCGCCGAGTTCGTTCTTCACGCGGTGGGCGTAGCCGAGCTGGTCCTCCGAGATGGGGAGAATCCGGACCTGCTCGGGTGCGAGCCACGTCGGGAAGTTCCCCTTGAAGTGCTCGATTAACACGCCCATGAACCGCTCGAAGGAGCCGAGCAGCGCCCGGTGCACCATCACCGGGTGGTATTCGTCGTTGTCCTCGCCGACGTACGTCAAGTCGAGTTCGCGGGGGATGTTGAAATCGAGCTGGATGGTGCCGACGGTCCACTCGCGCCCGATGGCGTCGTGCACGTCGATACCGATTTTCGGCCCGTAGAAGGCGGCCTCGCCGTCCTCGATGTCGTAGTCGAGACTCTCCGTCTCCATCGCGGCCTTCAGCGCGTCCGTCGCGTTGTTCCACACGTCCTCGCTGCCGACGGCTCCCTCGCCGCGGGTCTCCAGCTTGTAGCTGATGTCGAAGCCGAAGTCGCCGTAGATGGTCTGAACGATGCGGAGCGCGTCGCGAATTTCGCCTTCGATTTGGTCCGTGCGGATGAACGCGTGGCCGTCGTCCTGCGTGAACCCACGCACGCGGAGCAGCCCCGACAGCTCGCCCGACTGTTCGTTGCGGTAGCAGGTGCCGAACTCCGAGAGCCGAATCGGGAGGTCACGATAGGAGTGGGTGGTGTCGTCGTAGATGTGCGCGTGGTTCGCGCAGTTCATCGGCTTCAGGCCGTACTCGGTGTCGTCCTGCTCCCAGTTGAACATCTCGCCGTTCTCGGTGAAGTTCTCGTAGTGGCCCGTCGGCTTCCACAGCTCCGCTTTGTTGAGTTCGGGCGTCCACACCTCCTCGTAGCCGAGTTCGTCGTTTTTGCCGCGGATGTACTCCTCGAGCTCGCGGCGAATCGCCATCCCCGGGGGGTGGAAGTGGACACAGCCGGGCGAGTGGTCCGGAATCGAAAACAGGTCCATCTCCGAGCCGATCTTCCGGTGGTCGCGCTCTTCGGCTTCCTCGCGCATCTGGATGAACTCCTCCAAGTCGGCTTCCGACTCGAAGGCCGTCCCGTGGACCCGCGTGAGGGTGTCGTTGTCCTCGTCGCCCCGCCAGTACGACGAGGAGACGTTGAGCAGCTTCACCGCGCCGATTTCGCCCGTCGACTCGATGTGTGGTCCCTGACAGAGGTCCTCCCAGTCGTCCTGCACGTAGAAGGAGACCGTCTCTTCGCCCGCGGCCTCCTCGGTGAGAATCTCGCGTTTGTACTCGTTGTCCTCGAAGGTCGCGAGCGCGTCCTCGCGAGAGCGCTCGACGCGCTCGATGTCGTAGTCGGCCTCGATGATCTCCTCCATCTCGGCTTCGATTTCCTCCAGGCCGTCCTCGTCGAGGTCGACGTTCGTCACGTCGTAGTAGAAGCCGTCGTCGGTCGGCGGCCCGATGGTGAGTTTCGCCTCGGGATGGAGCCGCTGGAGGGCCTGCGCGAAGACGTGGGCCGCCGAGTGGCGCAACACCTGTCGATACTCGTCGCTCTGGTCGGTGACGATGACGAGTCGGTCGCCGTCTTCGACCTCGTCGTGTCTGTCGGCGAGGTCACCGTTGATGACACCCGCCACCGTGTCGGCCCCGAGTCCGGGGCCGATCTCGTATGCTACGTCCTCGACACTCGACCCCTCGGGCACCGTCAGCTCGGAGCCGTCGGGAAGCGTGACCGTCACGTCGCTCATGTGTTCGTGAAGCCGGACGCGCCGTATAAGCGTTTAGAGACGCTCGCCCGCTCACAGCCGTTGTCTTACCCGGCGACCGACCGTCGTTGAGCCGTTCGACGCGCGCAACCCGCCCGCGGCGACTCTACGCCCTTCGCAGTCGACTGCTCACTCGTAGCCGATCTCTGGTCGCAACTCCGAGTTCGACTTCGCGAACGTCCCCGACCCGCGGGCAACCTGGTTGCCGTCGTCGTCGTACGCGACCGCCTCGCCGATGAGTTGACGCGGATTCTCGTTGACGACCCGCCCCTCGGCGCGAATCTCGCCCTCCGAGACGGGCCGCGTCAGGTGGATGTTGAAGTTGGTCGTCAACACGAACACGTCCTCGATGAGTGAGTTCACGGCGAAGAAGGCCGCGTCGTCGAGCAGCTTGAAGTAGACCGAGCCGTGGACGCCGCCGGCGGCGTGGAACTGCTTTTCCTGTACCGGGACGGTCACGGTCGCTTCTCCCTCGCTAATCGAAATATCGGCGTCGTAGTCTTCGCTGGTCGGCGAGGAGAGATACATCCGTTCGAGCTTCTCGTAGTGGCCCATACGGGTGACACCGACGACCGGTAAAAATCAGTTCCGGCGCGCGCCTGTGCCGACGACGCCAGTCGGGTCCAGCGACGGGACCGGCGGGCCGGCGAACGGGTCGGCCCCCTCGGCGAGCAGGAGCGAGCCGTCGAGGTCGGCGTAATCGAGCAGCGGAGAGAGCTGGACGCCCGCCGCGATAGCAGCGTTCGACTCGATCATGCAGCCGAGCATCGTCTCCAGTCCGTGTGCGCGGGCGGCGTGGAGCGTCTCGACGGCCGGACGAATCCCCCCGCATTTCATCAGCTTCACGTTCGCGATATCGGCGATACCGGCGACTGCGGGCACACCCGAGGGGTCGACGAGCGACTCGTCGGCGGCAATCGGAACCGGGGACTGCTCGGTCACCCGTCTCATCCCCTCTGGGTTCTCGGCCGGGACCGGCTGTTCGACGAACTCGACGAGTCCGTCCAGTTCGCGACACAGCCGAACCGCCTGCTTGGGCGTCCACGCCTCGTTCGCGTCGACTCGGAGCCGCACGTCTGGAGCCGCCTCGCGGAGCGTCTCGACGATTTCGCGGTCGCGGTCCGTGCCGAGCTTCAGCTTCAACACGTCGTGGCCGGCGTCGCTCGCTGCCTCGGCCTTCCGTGCCATCTCTGCTGTCGACGCGAGTCCGACCGTGAACGAGGAGGTCGGCGTCGAACTCGGGTCGAGCCCGAGATGCCGGTACAGAGGCAGGTCGTGTCGCTTCGCGGCGAGGTCGTGCATCGCGATGTCGACTGCCGCCTTCGCCGCTGGATTGTCCCGGACGGCTCGGTCCATCGCCGCGTGTGCGGCGTCGATGTCGTGTGGGTCCCCTGGCAGTACGTCGAACAGCCGGGGCAACACCGCCTCGACCGTGGCAGCCGTCTCGCCGTAGTGGGTCGACGGTGCGGCCGCACCGACGCCCGTCTCTCCCTCGTGGGTGAGTTCGACGACGACGTTCTCGCTTTCCGTCTGGACGCCACGGGCGATTTCGAACGGCTCGGCAAGCGCCATCGAGACGCGCTCGAAGCTGGCGTTCACAGCACGGCCTCCAGAAGTTCGCCCACGCCGTCGCGAATCGGGTCCGTCACGGGGGCGGTGAGCTGTGACTGGTATCGCGTCTTCGCGTCGCTCGCCTCCGTCTCGTCGAGGTGGGCGGTGTTGAGTGCGCCGGCGACGACCTCCGTGGGTGCGACCGACTCCGCGAGCGACTCGTACAGTTCGGCGACGTAGCCAGGGTTCGGTATCTCGAAGTCCTCGTAGCCGTGAATCGCCTCCCGGCCGGCCTCGTGGCACAACACGAGCGAGTCGGGCATCGACCCGTGGAGGATGCCGAGCGTCACCGGCGAGTACGCCGGATGGATGATACTACCTTGCCCCTCCACGAAGAGGTAGTCGTGGTCGCTGCGCTCGCGCACCATGCGCTCGACCGCGCCGGCGGTGAAATCACTCACCGTTCGGTCGACGGGAATTCCCCAGCCCTCGATGACGATACCGGTCTGTCCAGTGGGGATGAAGCCGGCGTCGACGCCGCGGTCGAGGGCCGCCTCGTACAGCTCCCGCGTGGTCGTCATCTTTCCCGTCGAGCAGTCCGTGCCGACGGTCGTGATTATCTCGGCGTCGAGGTCGCGAGCGACACCCTCCGCGACGGTCAAATCCTCTGGCGGGCGGCGCACGTCCCGCAGCTCCACGTCGTGTTCGCCGGCGAGGCGGGCGAACTCCGGGTCGTCGGCGAGGAAGTAATGTAGTCCGGACACCACGTCAGCGCCGGACTCGATGGCGTGAGTCACGTCACCGCGCCACGTCTCGTCGAAGCTGCCGCCGATGGGCGCGATACCGATGACGAGCGCATCGAAGTCGGGAGATTCGGAGCTGTTGGCGACGATTGGCGCGTCTGTCACGTCCGGGAGATAATCCGTGACGCGGGCGTCCGGGTCGTCGGCTGCGATGTCGCGGTCGAGCACGGCGACCACCTCGGCGTCGGCGTACCGGAGGATACCGGTAGCCGTCTTCGCGCCGTCGGGAAAGCCGCCGTGTGCGAGTACCGCAATCCGTCGTGTCATGCGGTTACAGACCGGAGCGGCGGACAAAAATCCCGCTATCGCTCACAGCGCGAACAGCCGCGTGCTCCAGAAGTCACGGACGGCGCTGTCGAGTGCCGCCTCCGGGTCGCCCGTCGCGTCGACGCTCGCAGTCGCGTCGGCGTCGAACTCGCCCAACAGCGTCGACTCGCCGGCGACGTAGAGCCGATCGGCGTCGGCGTCGGCAATCGCGTCGCGACACCGGCTGACGTGGTCGCGAATCTGTCCGTCGCGGATGCGCTCGAACCGGCCCTGTGAGAAGCCGCCCTTCGAGTGGTCGGATTTCACGTCCGTCGTGAAGCCGGTCAGCGAGACGCGCTCGCTGGCTTCGTACACGCCGAGCGCGAACACGTCAGCGCGAACGAGCGCGAACGCGAACTGACCGGTCGGCCGGAACCACGACTCGTCCACGTCGAACGAATCGGCCCACGCGACGCGCTCGTCGGGGACGAGTGCCGGCCGAAGCGCGACGCTCACGAGGTCGGCGTCGTCGGCGTAGACGACACACGGAGCGGCGCGCGCGACGAGCGGCGCGCGGTCGCCGAACTGCGCGCGAACCTGCTCGGGCAGGTCGTGTTCGTTCGTCACGACGGCGGTGAATGCGCCTTCCGGTCCCGTCTCGAGGCTCTGGAGCCGCGCGAGTACATCGTCGCGGCGGTCGCCGGTGAGCGTCTCCGTCCGGCGAAACTCCCGTTCGTCGTCGTCGCGCTCCTCGACGCGCCCCTCGAGGTCGGCGATGCGGTCGCGCAGGCGATTCAGTTCGCGCTCTGCCTCCTGTTTGGCGGCGACGGCGTCGCTGCGGCGTTCGCTTTCGGCGTCGCGCTCGCGTTCGAGGTGGTGGACCTGCTCTTCGAGTTCCTCGATGCGTTCTTTCAGCTTCGTGCGGCCGAGCAGGTCATCAAGCATACTCGGCGTTTGCCCGCTGTGGGTCAAAACCCTGGTGGGAGACCACGAGACTTACGCCACCCGACGCGGGAGTACGGCCGTGGGACTGTACGACCGGTATCTCTCGGCGCGGCTCAGACTCGCGGACGCGCCGCTGCCCGAGCAGATCGCGCTCGTCATCACGGAACGGGACCTGCTGGAGCCCGGCGCGTACGACACGCTCACCGACCTGTTCACGTGGGCGTTCGACTACGGGGCTGCCCGCGTCACCGTCTCGGTCAGCGTGCTCGACGCCGACGCGATTCCGACCCTCCGCACGTCACTCGAATCGCTCGACACGCCCCGCGAGATGGCGATTCGCGGCCCAGACGACGACACGCCGGCCGACACGCCCGTGCAGGTCGCAATCGGTCTCGGCGGTCGCGAGGAGTTCGCAACGGCGGTTCGGGGTGTTGCGGAGGCCGTCGAAGCCGGCGACCTCGCGCCCGAAGATATCGACGAGGGGACCATCGAGGACCGACTGCTGTTTCCCGAGGCCCCCGACCTGCTCATCAAGACCGGGGCCGAACGGCTCTCTGATTTCATGATTTGGCAGTCGGTGTACTCGGAGCTTTACTTCACCGACGTGAACTGGCGTGATTTCCGGAAACGGGAGTATCTGCGTGCGCTCCGAGAGTATCAGGACCGCCAGCGGAGGTTCGGGCGCTAGCCCGAACCCTGCCAGATGCGGGTGCGAATCTGGCTCTGGTTTGGCCGGTAGCTCGCCCCGGCGTGTTGCTCATCTCCGTTGGAGTCGACGGATGCGTGCGACGATTTTCCGACGCTGCCGGTCGCGCTGGGCCTAGCGCTCTTGCGTCTCTGTTTCCACGACGTGTCGGTCGGGGACGGCAAAATCTGGCTCTCGACCGATGGTCAGGAGACGTTCAGTGAGCGTCAGCTCTTCGGCTGCCGGACTCGGCTTTGTTATCGTCTGATACTCGACGGAGACGCCCTCGGATTCGCTGGCGATGCGGACTGCCGTCAGCTGGTACGACGGATAGAAGACCGGTGGCAGAAGACCGATTATCCCATCACGTCGGTGGAGTCGCTTGAGCCACGTACCGGTGTTGACCAGCAGCCCTCCATCGACCTCCCGAATCGACGGTCGGTGGGTGTGACCATAGCAAAACACCGTCGTCTCCGGTTGTTCGGCGAAGACCTCGCGGGCGGCCTCCTCGTAGGCGTCTCAGTGTCAACAGTCAGTGCGGTCTCGAAAACGCCAAACCGACTGATGGTCTTGCGAACGTCCCTGCGGAGGAAGTACAACGGAACACCGACTAGTAGCAGAAGGCCGGTAACTGCCACGTTAACGACGAACAGGGACCAAATCGCAGTCCCGGTCCATCCGAACTGTCCGAGAAATTCGCTGGCCTGTGTAACTGGCATCGACCAGACGCCCGTCAAATCAAGGGCGGCGAGCACTGCCAAGACGGCACTCACATTAAACAGCAGCAGAAACGGCACGAGCGAGTACCGAATGAGTGGGTTCATCTCGCGATAGAAGTACTTCGAGAACAGCCAGATCGGCATTCGCTCGGTGGGCGTGACCGTCTGGACATCCCGCAGCCAGTTGTACTTCCCGCGGTCGGAAAGTTGGCCGGCACGGCTGGTGATAAGCGTATTGTAGAAATATCCGAGCGGCGTCGCGTGCGGATTCCCCCAGTCATCAATCTGATTGTTGGGGTCCTGCTGGTGACCGTGCTCGAAGTGAATCGCCTGCGTGCCGACGCGCCGCGAAATCGACTCGTCTTGGACGAGGTCGACGTTGTACTCACCGAACCGTTCGACGTACTCATCGTACGCAGCCAGTTCGTGATCGTGGTTGCCCGGAATCAGCGTAATCTGGACGTTCGTTCCCGTCCGACGGAACTGCTCGAACAACGTCGGATACGTCTCCTCCAGTGTGTCGAACTTCTCGATTCCGTCGACAGTCGTGAACTCCCACAGCCCGAACGCGTCGCCGTTAATCACCAGCTCGGCGTTCTCATCGGTGTCCTCTAGCCGTCGTAAAAACCCCAGCAGCTCCTCGCGAAATTCGATCTCCTCCAGCTGTTCGTCGCCGCCGATGTGGAGGTCGCTGATGACGTAATAGACCCGACCATCGGCCACATCACTCATTCGTTGTATAACCGCGTCCGAGACTGAAATTGTTTCCGTCCGTCCGGACAGACCGGAGCGTCGCCGAGTCGCCCCCGAGCAGTGTGACGTGTACGCACCGAGATTCTGCGGTACGTGCACCCGACGCTGAGCGACCGACGGACCCGACGCGGCGGGCGATGGACGCTGTCAGTCGGCGGTCGGCTCTACGTCTGTGTCAACGTCGAGCTCTGGGTCCTCTTGGTCTCCGACCCGGAGGACCCGGTTCGCTTCCCGAAGCTCGCTGTCGCGCAGCGACTCCACGAGCGTCCGGGCGCGCTGCGTTCGCGTCGTCCGCCACGAGGCCTCCCGAGACTCGTAGGTGCGAATCGCGCGCAGGAAGTCGATGCGGCGAAACTCCGGCCAGAACGGGGTACAGAAGAAGACGGCCGCCTCGTTGCCGTTGGCGTGCCACGGCAGGAAGTTCGAGGTGCGCTCGTCGCCGCCCGTCCGGATGATGAGGTCCACGTCGCGGGTCGGCTGGGTGGTGAGCCGTCGGTTGAGCTCCGCGGCGTCGATGTCCTCGGTCGCAAGCGCGCCCGCCTGCACGTCGCGTGCGACCTCGCGGGCGGCTCCGAGCAGTTCCGCGCGGCCGCCGTACGCGAGGGCGATGTTCAACTGCAGGCCGTCGTAGCTGGCGGTGCGGTCGTGGGCGTACCGGACGGCTTCACGCACCCGCGGCGGCAGTTCCTCCATCTCGCCGATGGCGCGAATCCGCACCTCGTCGGCGTGAATCTCGTCGCTGTCGGCGAACTCGTACAGCTTCGTCTCGATGAGGTCAAACAGCGATTCGAGTTCCTCGTCCGGTCGCTCGAAGTTCTCCGTCGAGAACGCGTACAGGGTGAGTTCCTCGACCCCGAGGTCGCGACACCACCGGAGCACGGACTCGGTCGTCTCGGCGCCCGCGTGGTGGCCTTGCGTCTCGTCGTCGCCCTGCTCGCGGGCGTAGCGGCGGTTGCCGTCTTGGATGACGGCGACGTGACTCGGCGTCGCCTCGATACCGTGTGCTAGGAGCCGCTCGTACAGCGAGGTCGCGACGCGACGCAGCGGCGTCGTCATTGGATTTACTCTACCGCGTACCGGTATCAGTCTTGTGACCCCCCGTCGGCGAGTGTAGCCGGTGGGTTTTTACCTACGTCCACTCTTCGTCAAGACGCAATGGCGACAGGAACTGTTGATTTCTTCAACGACACTGGCGGTTACGGCTTTATTGACACCGAGGACGCAGACGAGGACGTGTTCTTCCACATGGAAGACGTCGGCGGTCCGGACCTCGAAGAGGGACAGGAAGTGGAGTTCGACATCGAGCAGGCCGAGAAGGGCCCGCGCGCGACGAACGTCACCCGACTGTAACTCGGTAGTGTCACGGTAGCGGTTTCAGACTGCGGCGGCGTGTTTCTACGGCGTCGATACAACGCTTTCCAGCCACCGCACCGTCTCTCGCGTATCGGTGGCTGTTTAGTGGCGACGCTCCTGATTCGTGTATGAGCGACGTGACCGACCGCGACCTCTATCAGCGAGCGAAGGCCCTGCTCGAACCCGGCGACATCGAGTTGAACGGTCTCATCGTCCACACCGACCTCACCGGCGAGGAGGAGCCGACCCTCCACCAACTCACCCTGGATGTGGGCGAGACCATCACAGAGCACGCGGGCCTTGACCCCGCCGACACGTACGTCTACTCGGGCAACGACGACCCCGACTTCGGCGTCAATCAGCACCAGGGGCGCACCCTCGACGGCGACGAGTTCGTCTGGGAGTGTCAACAGCTGATGCGCGAGCAACACTACGAGGTCGTCTTCTACTACGAGGCCAGCGCCGACCAGGACGGCATCATCTCCGACCTCGACGACGACGGGCGCGACGTGACGAGCGTCCCCGGCGAGTAGCCGACGGCGAGGGGCTTATGACCCGGTAGCCCCGAGTTGTGGCAATGACTCGCGGCCCCGTCGATTACGAGTTCGACCGTCTCGACCGCGCAATCGTGAACGCCTTCCAGGGCGGCTTCCCGGTCGTCGAAGATCCCTTCGAGCTGGCCGCCGGCGCGCTCCGTGAGCGTGGCGTCGACATCGGCGCGGCCGACCTCCACGCCCGTCTCACTGAGATGGTGGACGCCGGCGCGCTCTCGCGGTACGGCGCGCTCGTCAACGCCGAGGAGATCGGCGGTGCGGCCTCACTCGTCGCGCTCCATGCTCCGGAAGACCGCTACGATGAGATTGCCGAACAGGTGAACGACTTCCGCGAAGTCGCCCACAACTACGAGCGCGAACACCCGCATCTGAACATGTGGTTCGTCGTCTCCGTCGCCGACAGCGACGGCGTGGCGACTGTGCTCGACCGCATCGAGGAGGCGACCGGCCAGGAGACGTACGATATGCCGAAGCTGCGCGAGTTCCACGTCGGCGCGAAGTTCCTGCTCGACGGACCGATACCCGACGGCGACGTTGACCTCTCGCATCTCGGCCCGTCGGTGACGCCGACGGACCGCCGGTCGCTTT
>Ga0102939_1000712_pt1 | contig 12295 bp, 13 predicted proteins | sample SalPon2_B_H2O_MG_FD_78214 | JGI IMG/M metagenome (GOLD analysis project Ga0102939, IMG submission 78214) | Salt pond water microbial communities from South San Francisco under conditions of wetland restoration - Salt Pond MetaG R2_B_H2O_MG | ecosystem: Environmental > Aquatic > Non-marine Saline... | reverse complement strand
TCGACGGCGCTCATGTGGTCCTCTTTGAGTTCGAAGCCCTCCTCCTGCATCCGGCGGTAGTTGCCGTCGGACATCTCGAACTCGTTGATGTTACAGAAATCGGCCGCGCCCTCGTCCAAGAATTCGAGGAACTCCGGTTCGGCGCGGATACCGGGTATCTCGAAGGCGGGCGTGAGGCCTTCCTCGCGGGCGATGTAGAGTATCTCTTCCCACTCGGTGCCGTGCATGTCGCCCCACAGTTCCAGCGGCGGGTGGAAGCGAATCTCGTCCAGTCCCGCTTCCGAGAGTCGACGCATGTTCTCGCGGCCGCCGGTGATACCCGTATAGAGGTGGGTGTGGTGGTCCTCGCCGAACTCGTCTTTCAGCAGTTCCAGATGGTGACAGGTCCGGTCGAGGGCTTCTTGGGGTTCGCCGCCGGTGATGGAGGTGCCCAGCGCGCTCATCCGCTTTGCCTCCTCGATGACGTCGCTGTCGTCCTCGACGGGCCGTTCGTTGGCGTACATCTGGGTGACGTTCTTGCGGTTCTCACCGAGGGGGCAGTAGAAACAGTCCCGCTGGTCGCAGTAGCCGTAGACAAAGAGAACCATCTTGCCGCCTTTGGCACACTGCTCACAGCCCTCGGAAATCATCGTATGCGACTAGAAATCAGTCCAGCGGCAAAAAGCGTGCGCATCCGTCTCGCCGTGGTGTGGGTCGGCATGACTCCCTCACCGTCGGTCTTGTTTCCGCGCCACGCCCTGTATGTCTGACCGCGCCCGGCGACGCGGACTCGCAATCGGCCCGCCAGTGATGGGTGGTCTCTACGCCGTCGTCGGTTTCTGGTCACCGTTCGTGGTCGGGAGCCGCCGCTTGCCCCCCGTCCTCGCCCTCGTAGCGTGGCTGGGAGGGGCCGACCAGCCCGTCGAACCCCGGCCCGCCGACCCCGGCCATGTCAGGTAGGCACACTGTTGATACGCGTCCAGTCCCAACGGCGTCCATGACCGACAAGGAGAGTGACCCCGTCGGTGGGTCACTCCCCGAGGCAGAGACACTGGACGAGCGAGTGCTGGCGTTCAGCGAGACGGTCATCCGTTACGTCGAAGTGGTCGCGGCGCTGGTCATCGTGATGCTCTTCGCCATCGGCGTCTTCGATTTGGGCCTCCAGATATTCCAAAGCGCGACCGCTGGCACCATCACAGACCCGCTCGTGGTCGTCGGCTTCATCGACACCGCCCTCCTCCTGTTCATCATCGTCGAGGTGTACCAGACCGTCGTCGCCTACACGCAGGAGAGTGATACCCTGCGAATCGTCCGACTGGTCATCTACACCGGCGTCATTGCGATGGTCCGGAAGGCCATCATCTTCCGGACCGGCGAGTACCCCAGCGAACGGGCCGCCCTGTTGGCCGCAGCGTCGTACACCCTCATCATCTTCGGGCTGGCCGCCCTGCTCGTCGTCGAGCGACGGGCGCGGGAGACGTGACTGACGCTTTACTCGCCGTCCTCTCCCGTTGTTACACTTTCACTCCGCCGGGCGAGTGTTTATACCCGAAGCCGACCAACGTTCGACTGTCTCCCATCGAAAAACAAGGCGGAGACAGTGATAGCACATGACGCAGTCAGATTTGCGTACCCAAGCGACCGAGATACACGAGCAGTTTACCGACCAGCTAGACCTCACCGTCGAGGACGTCGAGGAGCGACTCGACACGCTGGTCAACGAGTACAAAGTGCCCACCGACGAGGCCCGGCGAAGCGTCGTCAACACCTACCTAGACGAGGCCGGAATGGACCGTGACCAACTGGGCGGAGGCGGCGGCAACGAACAGGTGCAGGCGGCCGACGTGGACGCCCCCGAGGAGTGGGTCGATATCCGCGCGAAAGTCGTCGAACTGTGGGACCCCCGCGCCGACGCCGTCGCGCAGGTGGGCCTGCTGGGCGACGAGACGGGCACCATCAAGTTCACCAAGTGGTCGAAGTCAGACCTGCCCGAACTGGAGGAAGGGAAGTCCTACAGCCTCCGCAACGTCGTCACCGACGAGTACCAAGGCCGGTTCTCGGTGAAGCTCAACCGGACGACGACCATCGAGGAACTGGACGAAGACATCGAAGTCGGCGACGACAGCGTCGAGGTCGAGGGCGCGCTGGTCGACATCCAGTCGGGGTCCGGCCTCATCAAGCGCTGCCCCGAAGAGGACTGCACCCGCGTCCTCCAGAACGGTCGCTGCAGCGAACACGGCGAGGTCGAAGGCGAGTTCGACCTCCGAATCAAGGGCGTGTTGGACGACGGCGAGGACGTGACCGAGGTCATCTTCGACGAAGCGGCCACGGAAGAACTGACCGGTATCACCCTGGAAGAAGCGAAGGAGATGGCGATGGACGCGCTCGACACGACCGTCGTGGCCGACGAGATGCGCGCCGACATACTGGGACGATACTACACGGTCACGGGCCCGACCTTCGGCCGGTACGTCCTTGCCGACGAACAGGAGCGACTGACCGGGTCCGTGGACGCGGACGAACTACTCATCAAAGCGAGGTCGATATAATGGCGAGCACCCCCACCCGCGAAGTCGCGCGACGCGTCTTCGCACGCGAATTCAACGACGCAGGCTACACGTTCAAAGAGTCCGATGACGACCGGGCACCGGTGTACGCGCTCTTGCCGACTGGCGAGCGTGCCAACCGCGTGTTCCTCGTCGGCACGCTGACCGAGACCGAAGACGTGGGCGAAGACAGCGAGTACTGGCAGGGGCGGGTCGTCGACCCCAACGGCGACACGTTCTTCATGTACGCCGGGCAGTACCAACCCGACGCGGCGTCGATGCTGCGGGAACTCGAACCGCCCGCGTACGTCGCCGTCGTCGGCAAACCCCGGACCTACGAGACCGACGAAGGCGATATGAACGTCTCCATCCGCCCCGAGTCCATCTCCGAAGTCGACGAGGCGACGCGGGACCGCTGGGTCGTCGAGACGGCAGAGCGAACGTTAGAGCGCATCCGACGCTTTACCGACGCCGACGGCACGCACGAGTACGTGACGATGGCCCGCGAGGAGTACGGCGAGGACGTCGAGCCGTACCGCCACTCCGTCGTCGGGGCCTTAGAGAGTATGGCAGACGCCGCGGAAGCCAGCGCGGATTAGAGTTCTAGTAGCTCGACGAGCGTGCCGTCCGGGTCCCGGACGAACAGAATCGTCGTGCCGCTCTCGGTTTTTTGCGGCTCGGCAATCGTCTCGACGTCGTCAGGCAGCGACGCGTACACCGACTCGATATCCTCGACTTCGAGACCGAGGTGTGTCGCGCCGGGCTGATGTAGCTGTACGTCGTCGCAGTCGTCGCCCTCGGGCGTGTACTCGACGAGTTCGACGCGGGCGTCGCCGGCGTCCATGTGCGCGAAGTCGGCGCTCGCGCCGTCGATACCGACACCGGTGGCGAAGGCGTCGCCACCGACCGAAAAGCGGGTCAGTATCTCCAGTCCGAGTACGTCCCGGTAGAACGCGACCGACTCGTCGAGGTCGCTGACGGTGACGGCGAAGTGGTGTGCAGTGAGGTCCATACCGGTCGTGTTTCCACCCGGCGCTAAACGATGTTGTGTTTTCGGGTCAGCAAGGATTGTTTCGGTAGCGCCTGAGAGAGAGAGAGTGCGACTCTTTCAGACCTCTCGTAGCCGGTTGACCAATCAGCGCTGGGGGGACTGAGCGGAGCCGACGGCTCCGCGAGGGTCAGGAGGCGCGAAGCGTCTCCGAGGACTGAAAGGGGCGAGTGCGTGGCGGCTTCGTCGCCGCGTTTCTCGAGGTCGGCGGTGCCGACCTCGCAGGCTCCGGGAACCCCGGCGTCCGCGGCGGAGCCGCGTGGCTCTCTCGTGATCACCAAAGACGCTTCGCGTCTTTCGGACGACAACGAGTCGCGGGAGTCTCGTGAACGGAGTGAACGAGATGGTTCGAGACGGCTCCGCCGTCTCGTCATGCCGGAAATCGGAGATTTCCGAGCAGCTCGATAGACGAGCGGAGCGAGTCTGTCGGTGGCGTAGCCGCTCGGGGCTTTCTGGCTGTTAGCAGTGAGACTACCGTCGGCTGTGTCTTTGTAGCTCTATCACCCTGCAGGTTACGTACCTATTCGCTAGAGTAAGATTACTAGCGGCATGCGAGCGTCTGACAAATGATTAAGTACGGGGAGGACCAAATGTTACGCAACTATGGGGAATAAAAACAAGACCATCTCCTTCCGGGTCAGCGAGGACAAGTTCGAGACGCTCCGTGAAATCGCTGAGGAGCGCGACATCTCGCTGTCGGCGGTCTTTCGGGACTACGTCGACACGCTCGTTGCCCACGACGGACAGGTGACGGTCGCGCCGGACCACGAACTCGAAGCCGCCACCGCCGAGGAGTCCAATACGGAGAGCTTCCCGCCGAAAGTCGAGGTACCAAAGAGCTTCGTCCGGGAACACGAACGGCTCGAACTCGAAGCCGAACACCTCCGCGAGCAACTGGAAGAACACAAGCGCTACGTGACCAAGCTCCGCACCCAACTGGACGAGATGGACCAAGACGAGGTCATCCACCTCGAAGATTTGGACGAGGGCGAAGCGGAGGACGCTTCCTACCGCATCGGCAGTTTCGACGAGGAGTTCTGAGACGGGCCGCCGTTCCCCCCGGCCCGTTACGCCCCACCGACGATTGCTTCGACGAGCCGTGCCTCTCCGTTCTGTAGGTGCTCGGCGGCCGTACTCGGCGCACAGCTCAGTTCGTCGGCCACGTCTGCCTGACTGGCCGTCCGCGGGGTCTCGTAGTAGCCCAGTTCGAGCCCAGCCGACAGCGCTGCCCGTTGACGGTCACTCAGGCGACTCCCCGTTAGTTGGGCGAGGCCGTCCAGTCCGCCGACGGCCTGTATCTCGGTCTCGACGGGGTCGGGCACGGCCGCGATTGCGGCTTGTATCACGTCGGTCGGGCCAAAGGCCGACATTGCCACGTCGCCGTTCTCGCGAGACACCATCGGCGGGACGACGACGAGTCCGCCGTAGCTGACTGGTTCGCACATCTTTGCCGAGGCCGGCGTCATCGCGTCGTGGATGTAGGCGTAGAAGGCGTCCGTCCCAGCAGATTCGAGTTCGTAAGCGCGTCGGACACCGTGGCCGGGGCGAACCCGCGCGCCGACACTACCTGACGAGGTTCCGACGGCGCTCGCCAGCGATACGTTCGACCTCGCGCTCGCCGTCGACGCCGGCCAGTGTCTCGATAGCTTCGAGCATGCGGACGCTGTCGTCCAGAAAAGAGAGCACGTCGCCCGGATACGCATAGAGCATGTAGTCGTCCGTCATCACGTCGACGATGGCGTCGGGACCCAAGCCTTGCTCGCGAAGTTCCAGCAAGTAGCTGATGAACTTCCGCTCGGGGCAGCCACAGTGGGGCGCGGCTTGACAGTCACAGTCCATGAAGTCCTCGGCGAACTCGAGCACCCGGTCGCGGGAGGCGTCATCCAGTTTGGCGAGGCCCTCGCCCTGAAAGAGAATGTCGAGCGTCGCTCCCTTGAACGCTCCTTTCGGAAAGCTCGTCTCCAGTTGGGAGGCGAGTTGGCGATGGTTCTTGACGTAGATTTTGTCGGTGATGGCCACGCGTACGGCGTCGTAACGGCCGGCGGAGTAAAAGCGTCCCGGAGCCCCGTTGCGCGTCCACGCCGGGCCGCTCAGAACAGGCTGTCCGTCGTCACCGCGCCGACGACGCTGAAAATAGCGCCCACGCTGATGGCTTGAAAAGTGACCAGCGTCTGGGTCCGCGCCGGGAGGTCGGCCAGAAAGAGGTCCGGCGCGGTGACGGTAAGGGCCAGCCCCGCGACGGAGCCGAAAGCGACACACATCACCGAGATGAACCGGACCGGAATCCCAACGAAGACGGCCTCAGTCCTCGGGTCGCGGTCGTTATCGGCCCCGTACAACCCCCCGTAGCCGATGGCCATCACGGCGGCCACGAGGACGAGACTGTGAAAGATAGTCATGTTCCGTGCCAACATCCAGACCTCCTGTGTGACGACGAACGGGCCGGACAGGAGAAAACCCCCGACAATCTGCTGGGCAGTGTCCGCCAATTGGTGTCGCTGCCGTTCTTGCATACCCACAACGTGTCGGCTCAGATGGTTATCTGTTCGGGCTCTGCCGACCCGCGCGGACTCGCCGTTCGGTCGCTCGTGGCGGCGTGTTCGCCCGTCGACGGGGTTGCTCCGCTGGCCTGTGCGAAGTAGTCACACTCAAAGTCAGTTTTCACTCTCGGGTAGTGCAATATACGACCCGCCCGAGGGCGAGGATATGGCCCCCACCAAACTGGCCCAGTCCCTCCCGCTGCCCGGCCGCAGTGCCCGCCGACGCCGCGAACGCGAAGTGCTCAGAATCTGCAACCGAGACGAAACCACGGCCTACGACGTCGAAATAGCCGTCCGGCAGGCCGAGGAGTGGTGCCACCGCGGCGAGTACCGCCTCCGCCCCAGACAGGCCGGAAGTTCGATGACGGTGCTGTCCGCGGGTGAGTACACCGTGACCGCGGCGATTGCCGACGACGACGCGCGGGCCGTCGTCACCGTCTCCGACGCCCCCAGCGAGACGGTGTTCGTCGCGGTCCGCGACGGCCGCATCACCGTCTCCAAGGGCGTCCCGTGAGTCTGCTCCGTCGAGCGTGAGTGTCCGATGGCGCTCACCGGCCGAGGCACCCTGTCGTCCGGTAGCCGCCCTCACCTTGCGGCCCGTACCTCTGGGAAGTAGCGGCCGTGGAAGTCGAACGGAAGCTGGTGTGGCAGGTCGACGCTGGCCCGTGTGTCGAGTGTCGCCCCGTCGAGGACGAGCAGTCGCGAGCCCTCGCTGGCCGCGTCGAGCCCGACGGTCAGGACGACCCCGTCGTCCTCGCTGCGCCCGTCGGGGTCGGGGACGAATATCGGTTCACCGAAGTAGTCCGCGCCGTCTCGGTGTGTCTGCCCGTCGCCCGACTCGACGTCGACCTTCCGGACGCCGCGGGCCCACTCGGTGACCGGCTGGTCCATCGCCATCGCGTAGACGTAGCGGTGTGACCGACACCACCGGTCGGGCGAGACAGTCGGCAACGCGATACCGTCGTCGGAGACGGTGTGGCGCTCGGTCGAACTGGCCCCGTCCGCGGCGTCCGGGTCCAGCGTGACGGTGACGCGTTCGAGTCGGGCGGCGAGCGTCCCTAACTCACCCGCCCGCAGTCGGTCGAGATACAACGAGTCGATAGTCGTCGCGTCCGGGACGGTTTCGAGGTCGAAGACGATTTCCGACCCACCGGCCCGCTCGAAGGCGTTGACGTGGTGGAAGCCGAACATCGGCTCGATAGTCGGCTCCGCGACGACGGTTCCGGTGGTGCGGTCGAGGACGACGATTCGCGTGCCCCGCGCTGGCTCCCACTCGAACTGCTCGATGAAGGGTGCCTGCCGGCCCGGCTTGAGCAACCGACGCGGGTCCAAGCGAAGCGGGAACTCGGTGAGGACGACGTATCGCGGCGTCAGCGCGAAACTGTGCATGTACGCGGGCCTGTCGGTCGGCACGCTCCCGACGTGCGTGCGGTCCCGTGGCCCCGCAATCGCGTGGACGTGGTAGTGACTCGTCCGCCCGAACTCGGTGGCGACGTTCAGTAGGGTGCCCGTCGCCGGGTCGCGCTTCAGATGTGCACAGGCGAGTTGGCCGGTCGGGGCGTCGCCGTCGTACTCGACGTGACCCGTCGTGTCCAGCGTGGCCGGGTCGAGTTCGACCCAGCGCGGGGACTCCGTGAGCGCGAGAAATCGGTCCCCGACGCGCTCGACGACGATGTTGGTGTTGTCGTATGGCTTCGAGAGGAACGTCGCGAGCCGGGAGCGAAGCGTCGTCTCGCCCGTCGCGAAGCCGCCGTCGAACTCGCCGGCACGGGCCGCCTCGTAGGCGTCGGTCCGCAGGAATCGATTGCGGTAGTGGACCGCTTCGCCGTCGGGGTCGAACGTAAAGCGCGTCAGCATCGCCAGCCCGTCGAACCAGTGGTCTACGGCGCTCCCCTCGGGAAAGGAGAAGGCCCCCGGTCCGTTGCGGATAAGACTCCCCGTCAGCCACGGCGGGAGCGTTCCGTCGACCGACAGCGACGCGCTGGTCTCCTCGTGCAGCGAGTGAAAGCCCGGATGCTCGGCCATATCCGTCCAAAGGACGCCACGGCTTAATCGCTGCCGCCGGGACGGCCGTCGCGTCGGAGACGTGCGGCCCCGACCGGCGGCCGGCGGACCCACCCGTCCGAGTCCCGAACCGTGCGCCGCCGGTGGTGCTCTCCGTCGCCGATAGCGCCCAGCCGTGGGCGTCGGCGATGTGCGCGAGGAGAGAGGCTGAACCGCGTTCGACGGCGTTGGCCCACCCGTCACAAGCCGCGCTCACCGACCGGACACTGTCCTTTGCGGTGATGGCAACTCTCACGTAGCGTCGCCCGCCGACGCCGCGGGGGTGCGGGAAAGATTATACCGTCCCATTCCTACATCGAGCGTATGGACCAGTCGGCACTCGAACGCGACGTGGCGCTCTTCCAACGAGCGCCGATGCTGGCCGCCTGTCGGGACGGCCCCGTCAGTCGTTCGACTATCGCCGAGCGGGCCGACTGTTCGCGGACGACAGCCTATCGGGCGACAACCGACCTCGAAGAACGCAGCCTCGTCGAACAGGTCGACGGCGGCTACCGACTCACCAGTCTTGGAACGACGATGCTCGACCGCGTCGAGCGGTTCCGAGCCGAACTCGACGGGACGAGACACCTCCGGCCGGTCCTCGAACACATCGACGCCCGTCGCCTACGTGAGAACGTCCACCGTTTCGCGGACGCCACGGTCATGACGGCCGACCGCGAGGCGCCCTACGCCATCGACCAGCACATCGAAACCATCATCGGCGACACCACCGAGCGAATCTACGGTGCCTCGACGAGTTTCGGCTCACCGTCGACCCTCACACGAACCGTCGACCGGGTGGAGGCCGGCGTCGAGTTCGAGTGGGCCCTCCCGCCCGCGGTGCTCGACCAACTCGACCGCCAACACGGCGACCTACACGCGATAGTTCGAGCCCGAGAGAACACCGCGGTGTACGCCGTCGAGACGGTGTCTGTCGAACTCTGTCTCTACGACCAGACGGTCGTGCTAACGGGCTTCGACGACGACAGCGGGACGCTGGCGGCCGTCGCGACGACCGACGACCCCGACGCCTGCGAGTGGGCGCGAGGGGTTTTGCAGACCTACCGCGAACGGGGCGAGCGGGTGGACTGAGCGCCGTCGGTGGGCGTCCCCGCTGTGAGGCGAGCGATGTGAAACGTTATGCTGTCGCTAGCGTAACCAACACGCATGAATCAGTCGGCACTCGAACGAGATACGACGCTGTTACAGCGTGCACCGGTGCTCGCCGCCTGCCGAGACGGGCCCGTCAGTCGGTCGACCATCGCAGAGCGAGCCGATTGCTCGCGGACGACGGCCTATCGGGCGACGACCGACCTCGAAGAACGAGGCCTCGTCGAACAGGTCGATGGCGGCTACCGGCTGACCGGTATCGGCGTGACGGCGCTCGACCGCATCGAGCGGTTCCGGGACGAACTCGACGGCGCGAGACACCTCCAACCGCTGCTCGAACGCATCGACGCCCCGGAACTGCGCGAGAACACACACCTCTTTGCGGACGCCACCGTCGCGGTCGCCACGCCGAAGAACCCGAACGCGCCCGTCGACAGTTGGCTCGAACACTTCGAGTCGTTCGACCGGTTTCGGGGCTTGGTCGTCGCCGGGTGTCCCCCGGCGGTCACCGAACAGGGGGTCGAACACGCCGAGGGCGAGATGGATTTGGAGGTCATCTGTACGCCGCTGGCGCTGGAAGCCGACCAGAACGCGGCCGCCGAAGCGTTCGAGACCATCGCCACCGCCTCCGGCACGTCGCTGCTGACCCACCCGGGTCTTCCCTTTACTATGGGTATCATCGACGACGTGCTCATCATCGCCGGCTTCGATCAAAACACGTCCCTGCCGGCCGTCGCCCTGACGACGACCGACCCCGACGCCCGCGAGTGGGCCGACGAGCTCTATCGCCGGTACAAGGCGGAGGCCGACGCCGTCGACGAGTCGAGTGCGTAACGTCTCACGCCGTGTGGCGGTACCGGACGGCCACGAGAGAGAGCGCCAGCAGCGCCGCGACGACGCCCATCCCGTCACCGCTCCCGCCCGTGGTCGTCGCAGTGGCCTCCACCGTCGGCGGCGTCTCCGGCGTGGTCGTCGGCGTTTCGTCGGTCGTCGCCTGCACGACAACAGTTCCGACCGATTCGTTATCCACGGTGAGCACGTAGGTGCCCGGCGTCGGGAAAGTCGGAGACAGCGTCACCGTCCGGTTGGTGCCGACGGGCACCGCCACCGACTGGGTGGCGACGACGCTCCCGTTGCCCGCCAGTGCGACGGTGTAGGTGCCGTTGTCGGTGCCGCGGTTCCTGACCGTGGCGGTCACGTCGACCGTGTCTCCAGGTTCGACCGAGTCGGCCCCGAGGGCCGTCTCGGTCACCGCAAAGCGCGGCTGGGACGCACCGATGGTAAACACCGACAGGCCGGGCGACGTGGCTCGGAAAACGTAGCGGCTCTCGGTCTCCTCGACGAGCGTCGTCGACAGGCGATTCCAGCGTGTCGTCTCGTCGCGGTACAACGCCACCGACTCCGTGTCGACGCCGCTCGTGTCGAGATACGTCTGCCGGACGCGGAACGTGAAGTTCACGCCGCTGATTTGCTCATCGGGGACATCGTGTTCGACAGTGACGTAGCCGACGGCTTGAGCCCCCGTCTCCTCGGCGAAGTTCCGGATGCTGACTGTCTCGGTACCGCTTGTGTTGTCGTCGGGCGTCCCGTCCTCGTCCGTTCCGTCGACTGACCCGCCGGGCATCTCCGTGGTCGTAACGCTGAGTTCGAAGTCGGTCGATTCGGTGACGGTGACGTCGATGGACAGCACGTCGATATCGCGTTCGTCTGTCGTTTCGTCTCCGTCCGTCTCCGCGTCAGTGAGAGAAATCTGGACCGGTTGGTTCGCCTGTGCGTTCGAGACAGACACCGTGGCGCTGTTGGACTCGGTCCCGCCGTCGGTCGTCTCGTCACCGGCACCCACCGCGACGGTCGGCCGGTCGGGCGTGTTCAACCCGCCACCGCCGCTACTATCCGAGACCGGATTGACGGTAATGTTGACCCGGCCCGTGTCGGTGTTGCCGGCGGCGTCAGTCACCTCGTAGGTGAACGAATCGTCGCCGTTGTAATCCTGTGACGGCTCGTACTCGAAGCTTCCGTTGGCATACAGCGATAGCGTTCCGTGCGAGACGTTCGTCGAGACCACAGCGGAGAGGGTTTCCGGGTCGTCCGCGTCGGTGTCGTTTGCGAGCGTGCCGTTTGCGGCGTCGACCCCGAGCGTCCTGTCTTCGTCGATGGTGTAAGTGTCGTTCACGGCGAGGGGCACATGATTGGTGACCGACTGATTAGTGAAGCCGGCGAGTCGGTTCCCGCCCGCGTCCTGTGGGACGGCGCTCCCGCGGGTGTAGTTCAGCGTCACTATCTCCCCACCACCGACAGCGCTCCCCAGCGGTAGCGTGAGATTCCGGCCGGCGACGGTGGTGTTGGTCACCGAAATCGGCTCCCCGCCGGCGGTGACGGTGAAGTCCGCACCCGCCGGGACGCGTTCGTCAGCCGTCGAGAGCGCCTCGTCGGTGACGAGTGTGAGATTCGTCTGCTCGGTCGTCGCGTCCGTGACCGCCGGCGGGCGCGTGTCGACCGTGACGTTGAACCGCTGGGTGGGGGCGGTGTCAGTGCCGCCGTTGCCGGTGCCGCCGTCGTCCTGTACCGCGACGTCGACGGCAGCGGTTCCTTCGGCACTCTCGTTCGGGGTGTAGGTCAGCGTGCCGTCGGTGGCCACGTATACGCCGTCGAGGGTGCCGTTCGGGTCGCTTACGACCGTCACGACGTAGCCGGCGACCGTCTGTCCGCTCTCATCGGCCCCACCGCCGGGCGCGAAGCCGGTGGCGAAGTCCGCGACGGTCTGCTGACTGGTGTCGTTGGTGACGGTCTGGTCGGCCCCGCTGGTGAACGACGGCGCGTCGTTGGCTGCCTCGGTGGTGATGTCGAAGCGCTCCTGTGTCGTCAGCGCCCCATCGTCGGCGGTAAGCGTGACCGTGTCAGTCCCCACGGCGTCCGCGTTTATACTCACGTCAAGTGTCACAGTAGCGCCGTTCCTGCCGATGGAGACGTTGCCGGTGTCGAACAGCGGCCCGCCGTCGACGCTGTAGCCCGTGGTGAGTTGGCCGGTG
>Ga0102939_1000711_pt1 | contig 12307 bp, 11 predicted proteins | sample SalPon2_B_H2O_MG_FD_78214 | JGI IMG/M metagenome (GOLD analysis project Ga0102939, IMG submission 78214) | Salt pond water microbial communities from South San Francisco under conditions of wetland restoration - Salt Pond MetaG R2_B_H2O_MG | ecosystem: Environmental > Aquatic > Non-marine Saline... | reverse complement strand
CGAGGACGTCGAGGCCGCCGTCGAGAACCTCCGGAACGTGCTCGCCGCGGCCGACGACTTCGGCGCGGGCGAGTTCTGCGAGGTCTCGCTGACGACCGCGCGCGGGCTCGACTACTACACCGGCGTCGTCTTCGAGTGCTTCGACTCGACGGGTGAAGTGTCCCGCTCCGTCTTCGGCGGCGGGCGCTACGACGACCTCATCGAGAGCTTCGGCGGTCAGCCGACCCCCGCGGTGGGGGTCGCCCCCGGCCACGCGACCCTCAAGCTCCTCTGTCAGCGCGCCGGCGTCTGGCCCGACGAGGCGCTCTCGACCGACTACTACGTGCTCTCCGTGGGCGACACGCGCGCGAAGGCGGCAGAGATCGCCCGCGGGCTCCGCGAACTGGGGCACGTCGTCGAGAGCGACGTCTCCGACCGGTCGTTCGGCGCGCAGTTGGGTTACGCCGACTCGATCAACGCGGAGACGGTCGTCGTCGTCGGCGAGCGCGACCTCGCGAACGGCGAGGTGACGGTGAAGGACATGGCGAGCGGCGACGAGACGACCGCCCCGGTCGACGACTTCCCGCCGGAGTCCGGGCGGCCGACGTACGAGGACTACGAGTAGTCGGCTCGGCGGTCGCCGTCGGCGCGGGCGCTACTTGAACGCCTCTCGCAGGAACACGAGCGCGCCGCCGAGCATCGCGAGGTTGCCGAAGAAGGCGAGCCGTTCGCCGCTCTTGTCGTCCTCGTCGGCGTTCCAGAAGTCGTGCATCGTCGCCGTCACGACCGTGAGGAACGTCACGGCCGCGCCGGTCGTGATCCGGGGCGCGCGCCAGAGCGCGATGCCGATACCCGAGACGAGCATCATCCCCGAGGCGAACGGGGCCGCGAGGTCGGGCGCGGGAACGCCCGCCGACTCAGCGTACTCGATCGTCTCGTCCATCTCGCGGAAGTCCTCGGAGGCCTGCGCCGCGAGGCCGACGCCGAGCAGGAGGCGTCCGAGCCGCGAGAGCGCGGTGCGGCCCTTCGCGGCGTCGTCGTCCGTCGTCGTCTCGATTTTGTCGACGCTGTCGTCCGTCATGCGCATTCGTACGGTAGCATGACACATAAATCGACGTGCGGGGAACGGCGGCTCCGGCTACCCCCAGTTCCACCGGGCGTGGAGCCGCCGGACGGAGAGGTCGAGCCAGAAGCCGACGAAGCCGATCACCAGCATGATCGCGGGGATCTCAGCGTAGGCGAACCGGTCGCGAGCGTCCAAGATGAGGTACCCCAGCCCGGTGTTGACCCCGAGCATCTCCGCGGGGACGAGGATGATCCAGAGGACCCCGATCGAGAGGCGGATCCCCGTGAGCATGTCCGGGATCACCGCGGGGACGACGACCCGACGGAGCAGCGCGCGGGTGTCGCCGCCGAGCGACTCGCCGACCGTGATCCAGTCGTCGTCGATGGTCGCGATCCCGTGGGCGGTGTTCAGGACGACGGGCCAGAGCCCGGCCATGAACATCACGAACACCGCCGACCGCGTCCCCACGCCGAAGAGGATGATGGCGACGGGGAACCACGCCAGCGGCGAGATCATCCGCATGAACTGGAACAGCACGGTCGTCGCGCGCTCGGCCGCCCGGAAGTAGCCGACGACGACCCCGACCGGGAGCCCGACCGCCAGGCAGAGACCGAGCGCGACCGCGAACCGGTAGACGCTGACGAACACGTGGTCGTAGAAGGCGGGCGAGACGACCAGCTCCGCCAGGACCGCGACGGTCGCCGGCGGCGCGAAGTTGGTGATGATGCCGCTGCCGAGCGCCGTCACCGCCCACCAGACGGCCAGCCCGCCGAGGAGCCCGACCGCCGGCAGCAGGCGGCCGCGCGCCTCGACCAGCTCAGAACCGTATCGTCTCCTGTCTCTCGTAGCCATCGTCCTCGGGTACGTCGAACGCCGGCGGGCCGCCGGCTCCTTCCAGCGCTGTGCGAACGGGGTCGTACGCGACGAGGTCGTCGGCGACCTCGGTCGGGTCGAGGTCGTCGAGGAAGCCGTCCGCGCCCTCCGCGCGCGTCTCGCGCATGCGACGGATCAGCTCCTCGGTGTACGACGGGTAGGGGTACGGGTAGAACCCGATCCGGTCGACGTCCCAGTCGTCGTTGCGGATCGCGCCCGACTCCCGGTACGGCTCGTGCTCGTCGTAGTGGGTGAGCGCGCGGTCGATCGGCTCCGGCCCCTGCGGGAGCAGGCCGCTGTCCGCCGAGGAGAGGAGCCGCGCCGCCTCCGACCGGTTCTCGCGGAGGTACTGCTGGGCGTCGACGATGCCGCTCAGCACGTCGGTCGTCCATTCGGGCCGCGTCTCCACCAGCTCCTCGCGCATCGCGACGACGCAGCAGGCGTGCTCGCGCCAGACGTCGCCGGTGAACCGCAGGATCTTCCCGTCGGCCTCCAGCTCGCCGATCGCGTTGAACGGCTCGGCGACGATGTACCCCTCGATGGAGCCGTTCTCCAGCGCCGCCGGCATGTCCGGCGGCGGCGTCACGACGAGGTTCACCTCGTCGTCCGCCACCTCGTCCGCGGACGAGTCCGTCCGGGGCGTGAGCCCGTGTTCGCGGAGCCCCATCTGGAGGATGACGTTGTGGATCGAGTACCAGAACGGGACGGCGACGGTGCCGCCGCCGAGGTCCGACCACTCGTCGATCCCCCGTTGGACCGTCAGCGCGGAGCCGTCGGTGTGGTCCCAGGCGACGACCTGCACGTTCGCGTCCAGCTCGTCGCCGTAGCGCATCCAGACGGTCATCGGCATGAGGAAGTGCGCGACGTTGACCTCGCCGGAGAGGAACGCCTCCGCGAGGTCCGACCAGCCGCGGAACAGGGTCGGCTCCGCGGCGTCGACGCCGTGGTCGGCGAAGTGGCCGTTGGCGTACCCCGTCAACAGGGGCGCCGCGTCCGTGATCGGGAGGTACCCGATCTCGGCGGTCGGCGGGCCGCCGTCCCCGCCGTCCCCGCCGAGACAGCCGGCCGTGGAGCCGACGCCGGCCGCCGCCAGCGACGCCAGCCCCGACTCCTTCATGAACTCGCGCCGGGAGAGCCCGCTCGTGCGGGCCGTCTCGGAGGGGTCTCGCCAGCCGGCGCCGCCGACGAGCTCGCGCGCGTTCGCCGCGACGTCCGGGTCGACGTCGTCCCGGGTCGCGGAACGGTCGCGAGTCATTCGAGTCCCACCGCCTCCAGGCGCTCGAAGGTCGCCGCGCGCTCCGCGAGGAACGCCTCGTCGTCGCGCGAGCGCGTCTCGCTGTCGATCCGCTCGACGTGTTCGATGCCGGCGGGGACCGGCCCCATGACCGCGACGCGGTCGCCGAGGTACACCGCCTCGTCGATGTCGTGCGTGACGAACACGGCGGTGACGCCGAGCTCGTCGACGATCCGCAACAGCTCGTCCTGCAGCTCCGCCTTCGTCAGCTGGTCGAGCGCCGAGAACGGCTCGTCGAGCAGCAGCACCTCGGGCTCGTTCGCGAGCGTCCGGGCGAGCGACGCGCGCTGCGCCATCCCGCCGGACAGGTCGGACGTGTCGGCGTCCGCGACGCCGTCGAGGCCGACCAGGTCGAGCAGGTCGTCGACGCGGTCCGAGTCGGGCTCCTCGCCGCGGAGCCGCGGCCCGACCTCGACGTTCTCGCGCACCGAGAGCCACGGGTAGAGGAGGGGGTCCTGGAAGACGACGCCCCACCGGTAGTCCGGGCCCGTCACCGCCTCGCCGTCGATGTCGACGCGGCCGTCGGTCGGGTCTTCGAGTCCCGCGAGCAGGTGCAGCAGGGTCGTCTTGCCGCACCCCGACGGGCCGAGCAGACAGCAGACCTCGCCGGGGTCGACCCGGAGGTCGAGCCCGTCGAAGACGAGGGTGTCGTCGTACCGCTTCGTGAGGTCGCTGGCGACGACGGGCGCCGCGTCGGGCGGGGCGTCGAACGCGTCCCCGCCGTCGTCGGTCGCCGCCCTGCGGGACTCGAGCGACATCGCTCAGTCCGCCGTCGCCTCGGGCTCGTCCTCCGCGGACTCGGCCTCGTCGTCCGGGATGACGCCCTCGTCGTCAAGCTCCTCGGCGGTCCCGATGTCGGCGTCGTCGGGGACGAACCCCTTGTCGCGCATCCAGTCCGTGGTCGCGCCGATCCGGTCCTCGTCGGGCGCGCGCACGGGGAGGAACTCGCGGAGCTCGAACTCCTCGCGGAGCCGGTCGAAGTTCACGTCGTCGAAGGCCGCCGTGTCGGCCGCCTCGTCTTCGAGGAGTTCGACGTAGCGGTCGGTGTACCCGTCGAGGTCGTCGTTGATGTCGGCGACCGCGCGGTTCAGCGCCGCGAGGAACCCCGCGAGCGTCTCCGGCTCGGGCTGCTCGCGCGTCGTGATGGCGGCGCGGCACGGGCCGTCGAACACCTCTTTCAGCTCCTCGTCGTAGCGGCCGAGCGTGACGAACGGCTCCAGCACCGCGATGGCGTCGACCTCGCCGCTCTTGACCGCCTCGAACCGCTCCGCCGCCTCGCCGACGTGCTCGAGGACGACCTCGTCGTCCTCGAACCCCTGGTTCTCCAGCATCTCTCGCATCGAGTAGAACGAGGTGGCGTACTTGTTGATCCCGACGGAGCGACCGCGCAGGTCGTCGACGGTCTCGGCGTCGTCGTCGGCGTCGACGAAGACGACGCGGTCCCACTCGCTGTAGGAGCCGACGATGTCGCGGTCGGTCTCGGAGACCTCCTGGACCGCGTTCCACTCGCAGACGCCGTGGGTGCCGCCGTCCTCGTCCATGTCGTCCCACCAGTCGGCGTCGAAGGCGTTCTCGCCCTCGAACTCCTGCGTTCCCGGGGCGAAGTACGAGAGGTCGGCGTCGACGCCCTCGTCCTCGAAGTAGCCGTTCTCCTCCGCGACGTCCTGCACGAGCCTCCACGTGAAGTATTCGTGCGAGACATTGAGGTCTGACATCGAATGTCTCTTGGTTTTATTGTAAAGAATAGCTCACGAAACCGACAAGGTTGAGCGGTGAAACTTTCTTCGCGCAAGTATTGCGAGGATCGGTCTCGCCCGGCCGACGACCCGCCGGTAAGTCGACCTTCGATCGGCGAGACAACGCGTCTACCACGCGATTACGACCGGGAGCGGCAACCGTTCGCATCCGGGATAGCAACAACATTTGTCTCTTTCTCCGTCGGAGCCGCTAAACCGGCGCCTCAGTCCCCCTCGATGCGATCGAGCAGGGTCGCCGTCGCGTCGGCGTCGAACGCCATGGGTCGTCGCCACCACGGCCCCTTCCCGGAGTCGCTGGAGAGCGCCGTGACGAGCCGGTTCGCGTCCGCGCCCGCCTCGGGGGCGCTCAGGGGGACGACGCGCTCGAAGAGCCCGGACGCGTCCGGGTCGCCCGCGACGACGACCCGCGCGTCGAACGGGTCGCGCTTCAGGTGGGCGTTGGTCGGCGCGAGCGCGGCCGCCGCCTCGCGGTCGACGGTTCGACCGTCGCTCCCGGCGTCGTCGCCGACCGCGAGCACGCGCTCGACGCGGATCCCGGCGAAGAGGTACGCGCCCCAGTCCGGCGCGAGGTCGGCGTCCGCTCGGGGGGCGTCGCCGCCCGCAGGCCCCTCAGCGCCCGGCCCGCCCCACCCGTGCGGCCGCAGCGACAGCGTCGCGTAGAAGAACAGCCAGTCGCCCGGTTCGAGGCCGGCGATCCGACCGGCCTTCACGCCGTGGGGGTCGCCGTAGCTCGCGCGCTCGCGGCCGTGGACGCCGGGGAACTCGGGGTCCATGTGGACCGGGGTCTCGCGCAGGTCGGTCGGGACCGCGAAGGGGAGGTCGAGGTCGGCGTAGGTTGGAAGCGGTTCGTCGACGGGGAACCGGTCGCGCGCGACGGTCGCGGCCGACTCGGGGATCGGCACGTACGCGAACGAGCCGTCGGGGTAGACGGGACCGCGGAAGCCGGGCTGGTTCGTGTTGGCGGCGACGTTGACGGCGACTGCGCGGGGATCGGACATCGAAAAACGACGGATTCGGACCGCTCAGTCCGCCGCCGCGGCGGGCGACTCGTGGTCGATCTCGGTGCCGAGCAGGTCGAGGAACTGCGCGATCCACTCCGGGTGGTCGGGCCACGCCTGTCCGGTGACGAGGTTGCCGTCGGTCGTCACGCCGTCGACCCACGAACACCCGGCGGCCTCGACCTCGGGCCTGACCGCGGGGTAAGCGGTGATCTCGTAGCCGTCGAGCACGCCCGCGGCCGCGAGGATCTGCGGGCCGTGGCAGATCGACGCGACGGGCTTGTCGGCCTCGAAGAAGTGCCGCACCGCGTCGAGCACCGCGTCGTAGCCGCGGAGGTACTCGGGGGCGCGCCCGCCGGGGACGACGAGGGCGTCGTAGACGGTCGGGTCGATGTCGTCGAGCCCGTGGGTGAGTTCGAAGTCGTGCCCGCGCGTCTCCAGGTACGTCTGGTCGCCGCGGAAGTCGTGGATCGCGGTCTTGACGCTATCGCCCGCTTCCTTCTCCGGGCAGACGGCGTGGACCTCGTGGCCGACGGCCTGCAGCGCCTGAAACGGGACCATTATCTCGTAGTCCTCGCCGAAGTCGCCGACGATCATCAGTATCCGTTGTCCTGTCATGTGTGTAACACCATTCCGGAATACGCACTGCTGTCAGATAACGATACTGGCGAACGGTACCACGACACAACCAGCGAGCGCCCGCTTATAAATAGACGGCTGAAGTCGTGGAGTGGAGCGTCGCCGCGCGTCCGCCGGGGGGCCGATCCCCTCTCAGCGGTCCGCCGAGGGGGGCGGCGAGGGGTTCTCGACGTCCGGCGGCCGGAGGTCCCGCTGGAACTCGTCGAACTGATCGAGGCCCTCGGGCAGTTCGTACTCGATCTCGCGCTCGTCCTGTCGGTCGGGGAGCCGGCCGTCCTCCGACTCGTCGGCGACGGACTCCCACCCGGGCTTCACCCGGACGCTTCGGGCCGGGGAGCCGACGACGACGTGGTGGTCAGGGACGTCGCCCTGCACGACCGAGCGCGCGCCGACGACGCTGTTCTCGCCGACGCGGCAGCCGGCGCGCACCATCGCGTCGTACGTGACGCGCGCGTCGTCGCCGACGATGGTGTGGAAGTTACGGACCGCGGTCTGGTCGACGATGTCGTGGTCGTGGCTGTACAGGTGGACGCCGTCCGAGATGGACGCGCGGTCCCCGATCGTCAGCTTCCCGCGGTCGTCGAGGTGGACGCCGTCGTGGATGACGACGTTGTCGCCGACCTCGATGTTGTGGCCGTAGGTGACGGAGATGCCCTTGAAAAACCGGCACCCCTCACCGCACTCGGCGAATAGGTGATTGCCGAGCATCTGACGGAACCGGAGGGCGAAGTCGACGTTGTCCGCCATCGGCGTGGCGTCGAACTGCCGCCAGAGCCACTGGAGGTGTTTCGATCGCTGGAACTTCTCTTCGTCTTTCTCGGCGTAGTACTCCGACTCCAGCGTCGCGTTACACGGGTCGTACCCCTGCAGGCGGACGCGTTCGGCTTTCGACACCGACTCCCCGTCCTGCCACGCCTCCCACCGATCGCGGTCGCCGTGGAGGTCTATCAGCACGTCGCGAACGACGGTACAGGTGTCCTCGTCCGAGGAGAGCCGCTCGTCCACCTCGTCGATGAACCCTCGGACCCCGGCCTCCGCGCCGTCGGGCAGGGACACGTGTCGCTTTGTCATCGCCCCACGTTGGTCGCCGTCCCTCAAAGGGATTCGGTTGTGCGACTCGCGCGCATCGATCGCATACCTCGATCTAATCACCCCTGCGGCGCCATTCGGCGGCACACCTGTTATCTCGACACACATATAGGCGCAGTAACACTTTTGTTTCAGTTCGCTGTATTGTCGCGTGGTAGCATATGCCAGAAGTGAAATTCGAGGTCGACGTCGACAGTCCCCCAGACGAACAGCCGACGGCCAAACCGTTCAACCGGTGGCACCCGGACATTCCGGCGGCCGTGGAGGCGTCGGTCGGCGAGACGATCCGACTGGAAGCGCTGGACTGGACGGGCGGCCAGATAACCGACAACGACGACCCGAACGAGGTCCGCGACGTGGATCTCACGCAGGTCCACTACCTCGCCGGCCCCGTCCACGTCGGGGGCGCTGAGCCCGGCGACCTGTTGAAAGTCGAGTTCCACGACATGGGGCCGCTGAACGACCGCTCGGAGTTCGGGTTCACGGGGACCTTCTCCCAGCAGAACGGCGGCGGCTTCCTGACCGACCACTTCCCGACCGCCGCGAAGTCGGTCTGGGACCTCGACGGCTACACCGTCTCCTCGCGTCACATTCCCGACGTCCGGTACGAGGGGAAGATCCACCCCGGGCTGGCGGGGTGTGCGCCGAGCCAGGAGCTGTTAGAGGAGTGGAACGAGCGGGAACAGGCGCTGATCGACAAACACGAGGCGGACCCGAGTTCGATCCCGAACCACCCGACCGGCGAGGCCGAACCGGGCGTCGCGAACCCGCCGACGACGGAGGGCGCGCAGATGGGCGAGATGGACCCCGAAGCGGCCGAGGAGGCCGCCGAGGAGGCGGCCAGAACCGTACCGCCGCGCGAACACGGGGGGAACCACGACATCAAGGACCTCTCGATCGGATCGACGGTGTACTTCCCGGTGTACGTCGAGGGGGCGAAGTTCGCGCTCGGCGATTTCCACGCCTCGCAGGGCGACGGCGAGATCACCTTCTGCGGCGCGATCGAGATGGCGGGGTACGCCGACGTGGAGTTCGACGTGATCAAGAACGGCATGGAGGAACACGGCGTCGATCACCCGATCTTCGAACCCGGCCACCGCGGCCCCAACTTCGAGGACTACATCACGTTCTGCGGCTACTCCGTGACCGAGGACGGCGAGCAGCGCTACATCGACTCGCACACCGCCTACCGACGGGCGTGCCTGCAGGCGATCGACTACCTCAAGAAGTTCGGATACACGGGCCAGCAGGCCCTGCACATCCTCGGGACCGTCCCGGCCGAGGGGCGCCAGAGCGGTGTCGTCGACGTCCCGAACGCGTGTTCGACGCTGGCGGTGCCGAAGGGCGTCTTCGAGTTCGACATCTCTCCGGGGAACCTGGACAACCGGGCCGACCGCGGCGACCTCCTCGTCACCGACGACCCCCTCGAGTGATCGCGCGGGCCGGCCGAGGCGGCCCGGTCGAGACGACCGGGCCGAGACGGTCCGCTCGGTCCCCGTTCGCTCCATCGACGCGCGAACCGCGTCATCGAATTCGCGGCGATCTGATCCTTATCCCACCCAGAACGACACCGACCGAGGAATCGACGACCGACGAGCTCCCCCCGCCCGGATCCGAGCCGGCTCGGGCGATCGCCGCCACGCTCCGAAGCACGCTCGGCCCGAACGGGTTGGACAAGATGGTGATCGACCGGAACGGGACCGTCGTCGTGACCAACACCGGCGCGACCGTGCTCGACGCCCTCGAGATCGATGCCCCCGTCGGTCGCGTGGTGCGAGACGCCGTCCAGTCGCACGCGCGCCGCGTCGGCGACGGAACGACCACGACGGCGCTGCTCGTCGGTGAACTCCTCGGCGCGGCCGACGAACTCACCGAAGACGGGCTCCACCCCGCGTCGATCGCGGAGGGGTACGGTCGCGCGGCGGAGTGCGCCCGGGAGGCGCTCCGCGATCTCAGCGTGCCGGTCGAACCGGACGATCCGCGGGTGCGAGCGGCGGCGGCGACGGCCGTCACCGGGCGGTGGGACGCGGCCGCGGCCGAGCGGTTCGCGGACCTGAGCGTCGGCGCCCTGCGGTCGGTCGGGTTCGACGCGGCGCGGCTCACCCTTCACGCGTACCCCGGCGGCGCGCTCGCGGACTCCGAGCGGGTCGAGGGGATCCTCGTCGACATCGAGGCGTCATCGACGAGCGTCGAGGACGTCGGGACTCACGGCCGCAGCACGCTCGTCGAGCCGACCGTCGCGCTCGTCGACGGCGAGGTGACGCTCCCGATGGAGGGCGCCGCCGGAACGGTGTCGGTTCGCGACGCCGACGGTCTGGCGGCCGTCCGCGAGCACGAACGGGCGGCCAGACGGGCGCTGATTCGCGCGGTCGTCGACCGCGACGTCGACGTGCTCGTCTGTCAGCAGTCCGTCGACGACGACCTCCGGACCGAACTTGCTCGCGCCGGCGTGCTCCCGGTCGAACGCGCCCGGCGGGACGAGTTCGACGGAATCGCTCGCGCGGCGGGCGCGACCCCGGTGACCGGCGTCTCGGACCTCGGCCGGGACGCGCTCGGCTCGGTCGGGGAGGTCCGTCGACGCGCCGTCGCCGGCGGCACCGCGCTGACGTTCACGGACCTCCCGGGAGAGTCGCACGAGTCGCTCCTCTTGCGGGGCGGGACCCCGCACGTCGCCGACGAGACGAAGCGGATCGTGGCGGACTGCCTCGCCGTCGCGCGCCACGCCGCGGGCGGCGGCGTGGTTCCGGGAGCCGGCGCCCCCATGATCGCCGTCTCCCGCGCGGTACGCGATCGGGCGGCCGGCGTCGACGACCGCTCGGCGCTCGCGCTCGACGCGTTCGCGGACGCGGTGACCGTGATCCCGCGTACCCTCGCTCGCAACGCGGGGGTGGACCCGATCGACGCGCTGACCGAACTCCGCGCCCGCCATCACGACGGGCAGGTGACGGCGGGGATCGACTCGTCCGGCGAGGTTCGAGAGGCGTTCGACGCGGGAGTCGTCGAACCGGTCGCCGTCCCCGCGCGCTGTCTCGAAACCGCCGTGCGCACCGCGAACCTCGTGTTGCGCGTCGACGAGACGCTCCCGGCGACGACGGGGGAAGCAGAGTCTTCCGAGGGGAGGCACCGCGAGCATAGTCACGGCGGCGGACACGATCACGGCCACGGCGACGGACACGAACATGGTCACGGCGACGGACGCGATCACGGCGGCTACCCGTGGGCGTTGAGTCACTAGGTGCCCGTCGCCTCACCGGGCGGTTCATGATCCGGCCGCACGGCGGGCCGCGATCCCGGCGCGTGGGGAAGACCGCACTCGCTAAGTGTCCCGATCCCCAATTCGGCGTATGCAGAACCGCGAACTCGGGAACTCCGGCGTCGAAGTCTCTGAGATCGGCTTCGGCGCGTGGGTCGTCGGCACCGACTGGTGGGGCGACCGCTCGGACGAACAGGCGGTCGAGATGGTCGAGACGGCGCTCGACGCCGGCGTCACCTACCTCGACACCGGCGACGTGTACGGCCACGGCGACAGCGAGACGATCGTCGGGAAAGCGATCGAGGGGCGCCGCGACGAGGTGACGCTCTCGACGAAGATCGGCTACGACTTCTACGACAACCCGCAGGCGGGCCACGGCGAACTGCCGAAGGAGCTGAACGAGGAGTACCTCACCGAGGCGTTCGAGCGCTCGCTCGACCGGCTCGACACCGACTACGTCGACGTGCTCCAGCTGCACAACGCGAACGTCGACGAGGTCACCCCCGAGGTGCGCGACCTCCTCGCCGAGTGGAAGGCGGACGGCCGCGTCCGCGCGCTCGGCTGGGCGCTCGGTCCCTCGATCGGCTGGCTCGCCGAGGGCGACGCCGCCGTCGAGTACGAGGAGTTCGACGCGGTCCAGACCGTCTTCAACCTCTTCGAGCAGGAACCGGGTCGGCACTTCGTCGACACGATCCGCGAGTCGGGATCGGACACCTCGGTCATCGCCCGCGTCCCGCACTCCTCGGGCCTGCTGAACGAACAGGTGACGTCGGACACCGTCCTCGAAGACGGCGACCACCGCTCGCACCGCCCGAAGGAGTGGTACGAGACCGGCTGGGAGAAGGTGGAGGCGATCCGCTTCCTCGAGGAGCCCGACCACGCCGAGGGCACGCGGACGATGGCGCAGGCGGCGATCCGCTGGCTCCTCGCGCACGACGAGGTCGCGTCGGTGACGCCTACCTTCCGCGACGCGGCCGACATCGCCGAGTGGAGCGCCGCCGGCGTGCCGCCGCTCTCCGACGCCGAGTACGAGCGCGTCGACGAGCTGTACGCCCGGAACTTCGACGTCGACCGCGACGACGGGATGGACGTGCTCCGGACCTCCGTCGACGGCGAGGACATCGAGGCCGCCGGCCTCGACAAGCGCGCCGCGTCGTACTGAACGGGGACCCGCCCGTTTCGCGTCGAGAACGCAAGGCAGCGGGCGACTCAACCCGGATTCGACTACTTTCACCGCGACCGCCGAGCCGCGTTCCGGCGTTCGCGGAGTGTCCGTAACGACTATTATATTCGGTTTAAACGTACCAAAAATATAAAACGAAAAGCGCCGAGTGTCCTGTTACGAATATGAACCATCCT
>Ga0102939_1000709_pt1 | contig 12322 bp, 11 predicted proteins | sample SalPon2_B_H2O_MG_FD_78214 | JGI IMG/M metagenome (GOLD analysis project Ga0102939, IMG submission 78214) | Salt pond water microbial communities from South San Francisco under conditions of wetland restoration - Salt Pond MetaG R2_B_H2O_MG | ecosystem: Environmental > Aquatic > Non-marine Saline... | reverse complement strand
TGATACCACGGGTCGTTTCCACGAAAGTAGACTTCGCCATTCTGCACGAAGTTACCGTACGATTGGAGGCGCGTCCAGAGCATAAACGCGAGCGCCACGATGAGAACCGGAACGTGGTACCAGCGTTCGAGGAGATTGAGCGGCGAGCGCTCGTCCCCCGCGCCGGGTTCTGTTTGCTGGCTCATTGTACGATGTCACTGGCAAAACGCGCTTAAGACTTGTTATAACTTGCCGGGAGGTTGAAACAGAGAGTCTTCTTTACAGCATTTCAGGGGGGTCTGCTATGGCTCGGAAACCATTTACTAACTCGGAACGACCTCTATGCAAATGCTCGCTTCGGCTCTTATGATTATTGCTCTTCTTGTTGGCGGTCCGTACGCCGTCTATCTGGCGTGGTATGCTCTAATTCAACCCACCGGCTGTCCAGCAGACAAATCTTTTAACATAAAGTCAGTGAGCGTCGTTTTACCCACATACAACGAGGAACGGATCGTTGAGTCGAGACTCGAAGGACTCCTAGATATGGAGTATCCCGAAGACCAACTAGAAGTAGTCGTCGTCGATTCGAGCACGGACGACACCGCAGAGGTCGTCCGAAAGTTCGCAACTAAGCACGAATCTCCCGACATTCGAATTATAAAAGAACCCGAACGTCAGGGGGTAGCAACCGCAGTGAATATGGGCGTTGAGGCTGCCGAGGGCGACGTTATCTTCCGAACTGATTGCGATTCTCGGATCGGCAACGAGGCGATACAGCATGCGGTCGCCACTCTTCAAGACCCACAGATCGGGGGCGTCATGGGCCAGCAGACCGAAGTTCTCGGTCAGAGCCAAGTCGAGACTGACTACCGAAATCTTCAGGCACGTAATCAGGCGTTAGAATCACATCTTGACTCAACGTTCATCGTCCATGGGCCGTGTTTTGCATTCCGGCGTGTAGACTTCGAGCCGATCCATCCCGACTCATTGGCGGACGACACTGAGGTTGGTGTGAATCTCCGTAGGAAAGGGAAACGAGTCGTTCTCGATCCGGAGATGGAGTTCACCGAGTCCGGTGTCTCTGATATCCGTGGACGTCGGCAGCGAAAGGATCGGCGTGCAATGGGGCTGATTCAGATGCTCGCCCGTTCGCGAGATATGGTTGGTGGGTACGGCCGGTACGGTCGGATTGTGCTTCCGTTCAACTGGTGGTTTATGATCGCCACGCCGTGGCTGATGCTCGCGTTCGTCGTCGGGGCGATCGTCGCGGGATTTTCTTGGTTCGGCGTCGGTGGCGTGAGTACACTGATAGCACTTGCAGGATTCATCTTTCTGGGTCAGCGCGACGTGCTCGGACCAGCCCAACCGCTGTATGCAGTCTTTGACTCGAACATTTCGCTCGTTATCGCCTCGTTGCGTCTGCTACGCGGCGAGGGAGACGGAACCTGGGAGGTTGATGTTGAATCGCGCGAGGCGTTCGAGGAGTAGTCGACGGTCACTCGCGGCGGGAGCGGAGCAGGTGTGAGAGACATTCGCGGTAGTAGCCGACGCCACGCGTTGCCGTCATACCGGCCGCAAACAGTGGGAGGAGCAGTCGTTCGGCTCCTCGTGTCCGTCGGTCCGAGCGGATCTCGTCCGTGTCGGCGTCTGCCGGTGTTCGCAACTGATCGCCGTGTGTCCCGCTCGGTCGCGGTGGGAGTCCGACACGTCCGTACCGATCCGAGTAGTGCTGTTGAAGTTGGCAGTGTCCCCGTCCAATTCGGAGGTTGCGTTTCACCAGCGAGCGTAGCGAGTTTCGCGTCGGGTGGTGGATCACCACGTTTGGTGTGTAGTGCAGCTCGTAGCCCGCATCGGCCACGCGATTACCGAACTCCTTGTCGCCGCCGGAGACGAGTCGGTGGTCGAAGGTGCCGACATCATCGAGGAGCTCGCGCGTGACGAACAGGCAGGCGGTCGGCGCGAAGCCGTGTTCCTCGATGAACGCCGTGATCGGGAAGCCCGTCAGGTAGTTGTAGCGACCGGCGAGCGTGGGGTCGTCCGGCTCGACGAGGCGCACGTCGGGGGCGAGGTAGTGCGCGCCGCGGTCGTCGAGATCGGCGAGCGCGGTCTCCAGCCAGCCCTCCGTGACGGTCTGGTCTGCGTCGAGGAACACGAGCACGTCGCCTGTTGCGTGCTCGATGCCGGTATTGCGCGCGGCGTACGAGCCTTGGATGTCGCGCTCGTGGAGGAGATGAACGTGGTCGTGATCGGCGGCATACTCGCCTGCGACCTTCGGCGTGTGGTCGGCGGAGCCGTTGTCGACGACGAGGATCTGTGGAGTGGGACTCGTGTGCGCGAGGAGAGACTCAAGGGTGTCGCGGAGGCCGGAGGGGTCGTTGTAGACGGGAATGATGATGGATGTGTTCGTCACGATTAACCAACCTCGCCCAATCGGCGGCAACAAACCATTGTGGTTCGAGATTGAGAGGAGACACCGTAATCGTTTTTGAATCTCCGGTGGAGTGAGTTGGTATGAATATTTTGTACTATCTGGACTATTTCCCGAAGTTGTCGGAGAGCTTCATCCTCAACGAGATATACTATTTGACACAACAAGGTCACAGAGTAGCGGTTTTTTCCCTGAACAAGCCCGACATCGATCTCAGCCACGATGAGCTAGACGACATCGATGTTGATCTCGCATACGCCAACGACCCCTCGCCGACTTCGGTAGCTAAAGTGTTGGCGGAGAGCGCTTTCGACGGGACAGACTACGAGACGGAATTATCGACACTCAAACAACGCATTGGGTCTCGATTTCTCGCGAAGCAGTGTCTCAACTTCGTAAACTCGTTGGCGTACGACATCGAACACGTCCACTCTCACTTCGCGCGATGGAACAAGATACCCGCGGCGCTCGTTTCAGACAATATCGGTGCCTCATCGAGCCTCACGACCCACGCGTATGACCTCTACGCTTCCCCCGACGAACATTCATTGAACGTTACGTGCAACGCGTTCGATTCCATATTCACAATCTCGGAGTACAATCGACGGTTCATCGATGTCGAAATCGACCCAGACGCGAACGTTCAGGTTGTCCGTATGGGGATTCGGACAGAGAAATTCATACCGACCGAGACGCCTGACGAGCAGCGGATCTTGACGATAGCACGCTTCGTCGAAAAGAAGGGGATCGAGTACGCACTCCACGCGGTTGCCGAGGTCGTTGATGAACACCCCGACCTCGAGTATCGTATTATCGGATCAGGACCGCGACGTGAGCGTTACGAGTCGATTATCGCACAACGCGGGATTGAGGATAACGTAGCTTTTCTCGGCTCCGTCAGTGACGACCAGCTAATCGACGAACTCGATCGCGCCAAGGCGTTTCTGCTCCCTTGCGTCATCGCGAAGAGCGGTGACCGAGACGGGATCCCCGTAGTTTTGATGGAGGCGATGGCGATGAAGACGCCGCCTATCACGACGAACGTGTCGGGTATTCCGGAGTTAGTTGAGGATGGTGAAAACGGATTTTTGTGTGAGGAAAGATCGATCAACGATCTTGAATCGGTAATAATTTCCATTCTCTCCCACAAAGAGGGCCCCATCAACGCAGATCGACCCCGTTCCACGATAAAAAGATCGTATGAAACCACCGTTATTGGTCCAACGATTGAGTCGTATTTCGGCAATTAGGTAAATAATGGTTTAGGAGACGCTTTTCACTGGTGCATTTCTCTCGGCAGTTTGGCGATGGCCCCGACAAGTACAGGGTCTCTTCTAAATTCGATATTCCTGAATGGATAACACGCAGTATTTAGTGCAGCAATACCCAAAGAGGAGAGAGGAGAGGGGAGTGCGGCATCAGTTATGTAATTCAATTCAGAACATACTCTAGTTGCTAAGCTTCCAGCTTGGAAGTCATCAACCACTTCTAATTTTGTGTCTGAAATAACTTCGCGCAATCCGTACTGAGTAAATCGGAAATAGTCATGAGGTTCCATGTGAAGAGGGTACATTTGATTTGTAGTAACGCAGCAAGTGCCACCTGGTTTGAGTACTCTTTCAATTTCAGTAAAGAACTCAAACGGATTTTTGAGGTGTTCAAGTACCTGTGTAGATACACAATAATCAAACGAATTCGATTGAAAAGGTAATTTTAAACCGTCACCAATTACATCAGGATCACCAAATTTAGGGTCGAAATCTAACCCTACATAATTACACCCACTGAACCAGTCACTGAATCGACGCTGACCACACCCGATATCCAATACATCTCCATCTGCCGTACTTGCGAATTCCTTCACATGAGGATAGAAATCTCTGTGGATGAGGAAATTCCTCTCATACAGTCTATTGTCCATGAGAGTGCTATCGTATCGACACAGATAAGACCCTTCCATTAATGAATCCGACACTCACAAATCCCTTCCCTGCAATATGGAAATAATCAAACTTTCAAACCGACTTACAGTCGGGTTCCAAGGAGCTGATCCGGTAATCCGCGAGATATACTCTGAATTGAGTGCACATAATAAAAAGAATCATAGCAACCCGGATATAGTTGTTAGAGGCGAGCCAATCAATTTTGAAACGGAGACATTCAAAACAGAGATATCAGATTCAAATGGACAATCGGCCCAGTTTGGATATATCCCCGAAACCAACACGTATTCTCTCAGGGGCGCTATCCGAAGACACGTTGGTTTACTCGGTTGGAAAGTGAAGGTCGAAACATCTGGGGGACAATTGGAAGTCACTATCGGATATGATCAGCGAATTCGTACATCTCCGTCCTTGTTGGGAATAGGACTCAGATACATGAATCGGAGTTTTGTCTGGAGATACCAAAACCTTTCAAAAATATTACTTTATAACCTTTTAGAGCCAATATTTCATAACGAATTAATTAATAAGAATTCTGCATATATACATGCCAGCTCTGTTGAATATGAAGGCAAGGGCTTGTTGTTTACGGGTTCTGGAGGTTCTGGAAAGACATCGTTAATGGATGGGCTAGTTACAAGAGGGTCCCATTCCTTCATATCCGACGACCTGTGTCTGATATCACAAAATGGCCATCTTCACCCATATCTCAAACGAGTTCAGGTCTATCCATATAATATTTCTAAAGATAGTGATCATATTGTTAATCGTCGTGCATCAGCGGCTTCAAAAGTCCAGTGGGAGCTCCGAAGGTCAATGAAAGGTTCTGACGGTGTTCGTAGGCGAATCTTGCCCGAAAAAAGGTACGATGTGGTGCCTAATGACTCAGAAATTCCTATTGAAACAGCAATCTTTCTTCAAAGAGGTGGTTATGAGAGTATATCCGTAACACCGATCAAACCTACGGAGCTGTCGCGTAGATCACTTGGTGTGATACTGGAAGAATTTAATCCTATGATAGAACACATAATTGACCTTACTTCAAATGGCTCACACTTACTTGATATAGGAAAATTTGTTAATAGAACGTCTAGCGTATATCAGTCCATGTTCCAAGATTGTAACTGCTTTATCACTCAAATACCAAATAATGCGGACATTGAAGTAGTCCGCGAGAAAGTTTATAATATAATATTAGAATAGATATTAATATCCCGGTGGAATTTTGGAGGGGGTTTTAGTGATGTCACTGAATATCTCCAAGATCTGGATGATTAAACTGGTCCCTTGGGGGCTCTAATTGGGATTGTGTGGCACTTTTCCTATATTTCTGCCATTTTTTGTGCCTCACTAAAACCCAAACAGGTATCTCCTGTATTCCAAGTATCTTTGACATGAATAATCTATGTCTACCATCATCCATGAATATTTCACCATTCCGACCAATACTTACAGTCACCTCTTGAGAGATATGATTTCCGAGATCTTTGGCTGATTTGTACCCATCTTGCTTTATGCTTGCATATATTTCATCTAGATCCGATAAATATTTCAATAACTCTTCCTCTGTGTTGCACCTTTTCCAACATCCCCCCTCTTGAATAGTTTGTATTGCAAGGGAGTAATATTCAGTGTCTTTCCAGTCTGTCTTCTCAACATATCGGCTGCGAATAGATTTATACAATTCGTACTCTTCAATCGAACAAATACCTCGTTTCTCATCAGTTGAACATGACGGGAGATCGTCATTGTGGGCCCTTTTATCCCAATCTCCCCCCTCAAATCGAGGGACACAGGTTTCGGTGTAGAATCCGGGATATACAAAGTACTGTATTCGATTGGGATTAACGTTAATAGTGGTGTAAAAATTTGGCAACGATCGTCCATGATCTGTGTGATATTTCGGATATTGAAGATAAAATTTTGCTTTATTGAGTATTCGATGGCGGAGTGAATGTTTGATACTATTTAAAGGAGTCATATTGGACTGTTTTGGAAGGTGCTACTCCCTACAGAGACAGTCAATCATCCACAAGAACAAACTTAACGGAAAACGAAACCAGATTCGGAGTTTGGATATCTGGCGATAATGGAATATTCTGCATTAATGAACCCGCAAAGGGGACCGGATGGCACCGTTCTGAGGGGAAAGCAGTGTTGGTAGATATGTGCTTCCTCTTCTTGCTTCGTTAATGAGGACGTGTTGCTAGCTCAATAGCGCTATGCTGCCAGTCCAACAGCGAAAAGTGCTCCAGCTGGCAACAGATTTTCTGTCTGGAAGCTTCGCTTTTTTTTGCAGATTTACATTGACGTGACTTATTGCGGAATGTTAGAAAACGCGATTGAGATGCGTCGAGCGTATTTAAAAAGCGATTGCATACCAGACGATTCGACTCAACACTTGCCACCAATGGCGCTAATACTGGATGGCCAATGCCGTCTTCACAACGATCAAACGAGGCTTTGGTCCGCGATCCTCCTCCCACGTGGGACCGCAAGTTCTGTGAGCTCGTACTGATCGCCCTAGTCTATAATCTCGAACAGGCGCACTCAAATAATGAAGACACAGTTATCAGGTTCGACAAATCAGTCCAATCACAACTACGAAAGCGTTACATTCTTCACCGATCTAATAATTGTTCAACCTCAAATGTCGCTGTCGATTTCCCGGTTACAGTACGTAGATCAACTCGAGCAATTTCTCATGAACCGAGGCATGGAAATAGACAATATCTGTATCGTTGGCAGTGCTACCCTCGCTGTTCGCGATCTCCGTGAAAATGGAGATATTGATATTTGCTTCGTCCCTTCTATGGCCAATAATGGTAATTGGTTGTTACCGGAAAATATCTCTTCATCTCCAAATAAGTACGAACACATCGGAATATCTGACAGCGAACTCGTCCGAAATGAGATGTATCACGATGTCGTCGACGGATACAAGATAATCCGTCCAGAGATTGAATACTTTCATAAAAAGATCCGAGACTGGGACAAAGACCGAGACGACGTCGAACTCCTTGAACAGTACCGGAAAGAATCCGCCGACTGGAACCCAGAGCTCATCGTCGATGACTACACGCCGGGGGGGCGCCATCTCCTGCGGCGTGGCTGGGCATCTCTTCGACGCGATGGCCTCCAAGAGACGCTGAACCACGGCGTCAAATACCTGCGGTGGTACGGGCCGTTCGGAAACGACGCACGGTACTCGGGACAGGCAACGACCATTCCGCAAAAGGCCGTTCGGTCACTCCGACAGGACGGGCTCGAACCGACACTCACACGCGGAATCCGTCTCGTCAAACTCAAAGAGCCGACCGGTCTTCTCGACCGCTATACCGGGATCCGGCACAAGGCCAAGCTCGCCACACTGGCCGAGCGAAAGCTTGATCTCCGCTACCCAACTGCAGCTCTCCTCACGGAGCAGTATGACGGAGACTCTTTCACGCGTATGGACCTCATGGTTCGGTTGCTCGCGGCCGAGGCGCTGCTCCAGAATGAGGAACCACCCGCAGTCATCACCGACTTCGAGACGGCGTCTGATGAGCCAGTCGTGGACGAACTCCGTTCATTGCTTGAAACACCGAGTACTGTCGGCGACCGGCCGACGGTCCCCATCGGCTACGACTCTGCTATCCGCGACGCGAACGCACTCGCCGTCGCCCTCGCCGAGAGCGTCGACGCACCCGCCGTCGACGTCGCAGCCGCCGAACGTAGGCCGAAGTACGACCGGTCGTGGTTCGAGGCCAATGGCTTCGACGCCAAGCAGCTAAAAGTACTCGACGAGCGGTTCTCGAAACTTCTGCTTGAGTCTGCGACCCTGTTTCCATTGATTATCTGGCCGCCTGCACAGTCGCACGCGGAGAAGATCGTTGATGCGATTCGTGACGAGAAACGAGTCCGTTACACGACGCACATGTCCTTCAGCGACGAGCAGTTCGAGGAGTTCGTCTGGGCGCTCTACGAGTCTCAGGAGGACCTCAACATGGATCACATCGAAGACAAGATCGAACGAATGGCGGACTATGAGAAAGAAGTCCGCGTCGTCGGAGTCGAGATTCCGAATCCGGAAATTCGAGAGGGATTTGCCGCGGAGATGTTCCGGCTGAAGGAGGGTATTCGGGAGCAATTCACTCCAAAAATCCTCGCTGAGAACCCTTCTGAGAATCTACTGATCCATGCGGCGGATAACTTTGAGCATAATCGAGAGACCTGGAACATCATCGAACAATTTGCACCCACAACAAATTTGCATAATGATGTATAATACAAGTAAGGGAGATGCGGACAGTGGTTCAGGTGTCGTGACCGAAGAGTTTTCACTGAATAAAGGTTCTGAACGGAGGTAAAGACAATCGATGAAAGTTTTCAGTTTTGACAGAGACGGGACGATTGATGTGAATCCACTGAGCCCTGAACACGAATCGATCCCGCTCAAATGGGTCCAGTATCTGGCACACGAAACAGAACACGAAGTCTGGGCACATGGGAACCAGAAACTGAAGAGAGAAGCCGGAATTCCAGGCCAACACGAGCTCATCCAACGCTATAAGAAGCGGTGGGGAGACCCGATAAAGCATGTGAACGACCGACAACACAAGGACCTAGAACTGGAACTGTCGGTCACCCATCAAACCAAGCCCGATCCAGACCTCGTTACTGCTGCAGCCGAGTGGGAAAAGGGCGGAAATTACTCAAAACAACAGCACCTCCGTCTTCTGGAAGCAATATTCCCGGATGCAGACGAATACATCTGCGTCGACAACCAATACCTAGGATACGTACCCGGATGGACCTTCTACTATCCGAGCAAATTCGTCGAAGAGTTCTCGTCTCTGGAAAACGAAATTGAGTCATTGGATCCAGACTGGGAAGTACCACCGACCGAATTTGGCTCGGGAAAACAGGACGTTCGCCGAACGACGAAGGTCGTAAGCAGGATCGGGAAGAAACTCCCCCGTCGCGTACGGGATCGGTTCGAGCTCGACCCATCGAAGCGTATCCCGATCCGGTTTCGCAGACGATGAAGGCACACGTCGATCTATCACGATCAGACCCGTAGCGTCCCTTTTAAGCTACTCGCAGGGTAATCGCCGCGTATGCGTCTGGGACAGACATCTGCGATATATTTTATCTCGAAAGTTCTGGCGTCTGCTTTTGGATTTGTAGCGACCGTCTATTTGAGCCGCGTTCTTGGAGAGGAAATTCTTGGGTTCTACGGCGTGGCTCTGTCTCTGGTGTTTGCGCTCGTACTCGTCGGTAATATCGGATTTGGCGGTGCCATTACAAAGCGAATCAGCGAGGGGGAGGAACCCGAGGCGTACTTCACGGCTGGATTATTGATCAAAACATCGCTGTTTGCACTGACGGCCGTCGGCGTTCTCGTTTTTGAATCTTCTATTAACTCCTACGTAGGTCGAGACGTGGCGATATTTATCATCCTCATGATGGGAGGATACGTCTTCCTCAATCTGATTCGATCGGGACTTAAGGGGAATCATTTAGTCCACGTCGAAGCCCCGCTGAATGCGCTTAAGCAGGCATTGAGGAGTGTCTTCATGATCGGCCTAGTCATCATGGGCTGGGAACTTTCGGGCATGTTGCTCGGTCACTTTATCGGGACACTACTCGTTGCGACCATAGGCACCCTGATTTTGAGACCCAGTATTACTATTCCACGTTTAGAACATTTCACACGGCTCTTGGATTTCGCGAAGTTCTCATGGCTCGGAAGTTTGCGCCAAGAGACCTTCAGCAGAGCGGACATCCTTGTCCTCGGGTACTTTGTCTCATCTGGTTTAACTGGGATTTACGTCGTTGCATACACACTCGCCGAGTTTCTGGATATATTCGGCCGTGGGATTAGCACAACCCTCTTCCCGGAGATCAGCAGGCAAGCAATCGACGGGAATATCGATGTTGTCAGGGGGCTCACAAATGACGCGCTGTCATTCGCTGGACTCATTCTCATTCCCGGTACTGTGGGCGCCACAGTCATTGGCGATCGCGTGATGCGTGTGTACGGGGAAGGATTCAGAATCGGCGGAGAAGTTCTCACGCTGCTCCTCATTGCCCTAACCATCTACACATATACGAAACAGCTATTGAATACCCTGAATGCCATCGACAGACCGGATCTAGCCTTTCGGGCAAACGGCGTCTTCGTGGTGACGAATATTCTACTGAATATCTTCCTGGTGTACTCCATAGGGTGGGTAGGCGCAGCATTCGCGACCGCATTGTCCGCGGCCGTTGGGCTCGTCCTCGCCTTTCGGTATACGTGGCGAGAACTCAGGTTTGAGGTGCCGATCAAGGAGATCGTATTCCAAACGGTCGCTGCTCTCCTGATGGGCGGTGTGGTCTACGTAGTGAGAGGCCTCGGTGAGGCACACTGGATCGCGAATTGGAACATTCCCTTCGTCCTACTATTGGTCGGAGTAGGGGCCTCGATATACTTCGGGGTGCTCCTACTCATTTCCGAACGATTCCGCACTACAGTGCTGCGTAACCTTCCCGATGGAATCCCGATGCTCGGCTGAAGGAGTGACATTTTAACCATCCGGAGCGTCTCCGATACCAGCACTCAGATGGTCTCGGTCGAACGAATTGACGGTAATCCCGTCGTCGAAGCCTCAGATGACCTCGGAACGATCGTCAACCACCCATCGGTTATCGAGGTTCCGGCGTGGGTAGACGACCCTCTCGGGAACTACTACCTGTATTTTTCGCACAAGTACGGCGATTACATCCGGCTCGCATATGCTGACGACGTAGAGGGCCCATGGAACGTATACGGCCCAGGGACGTTACACGTTGACGACACCCCGTTTATCGGCCACATCGCATCACCGGATGTCCATGTCGATAACGAGAAAGAAGTGATCCGGATGTACTACCACGGCGAAACCGCAACGCGAGATCTGGTGTTCGATGCATTTGAAGAACGTGAGTATCGCCGCGACCACTATGGGTTCACTAGAAGATCCATTCCCTATCGTATCCTTTTCGAGACAGGCAGACGGGCGTTCAACCGAATCGACCGAGCTCAGAAGAGGTCGGCTTCTCGTGACTCGGCATCGAAATCAGGAGAAGTTGCCGCACCAGACGACGAACCGTCTGGAATGAAAAATATACTTCGGCGAACCGTTCCAATTCCTCCAGCCATACAAGAGACGAGATATGTAGAATCGTCCGATGGGGTGACGTTCAGAGACTCATCATCGATCCAAGGGCCATCGTGGATGGCCGTATTCGAATGCGACGGGAGACGTTATGCCATGGGGCGTGACGGGTATCTTTACGAATCCGACAATACCACAGACCCGTTCGTCCGTCGAAGGCATCTATTTGAGAATAGTCGTCATTTTGGTGTGTTCGTGGATGGAGATCGACTGGAAGTGTATTACTCACGGCCGAATGAAATTCCGGAATCGATCTACAGAGCCACAACGGACTTAAGTTCCGGCGCAGAACAGTGGAATTTCGACGAGTCGGAACTGATTCTCTGCCCTGAGACAGAGTATGAGGGTGAAGATGTGCCACTTGACGCGAGTAAAATCCGTTCTCCGGCTGAACGGAAACGTGAAGTGCGCGATCCGAAGGTTTTTTTTGATGGCTCGAATAAATATCTCAGTTACGCGGCAGCAGGGCAATCGGCGATAGCGATCGCACGGCTCATAGAATAGCCAGCCCCGCCAGTGGCAAAAGGTACTTGACTGCTATTCCGCTCACAAACTATTTGCCACCCGGAAAACACCACCAACCCATGCAAGCAGTCGTACTCGCCGCGGGCAAGGGTACACGCCTCCGCCCACTAACAGACGACAAACCGAAGGTGCTCGTTGAGGTCAACGGCACACCCCTCATTCAGGACGTCTTCGACAACCTCCTCGACGCGGGCGCAGACGACCTCGTCGTCGTCGTCGGCTACAAGGCCGAACAGATTATCGACCGCTTCGGCGACTCATACCGC
>Ga0102939_1000708_pt1 | contig 12350 bp, 4 predicted proteins | sample SalPon2_B_H2O_MG_FD_78214 | JGI IMG/M metagenome (GOLD analysis project Ga0102939, IMG submission 78214) | Salt pond water microbial communities from South San Francisco under conditions of wetland restoration - Salt Pond MetaG R2_B_H2O_MG | ecosystem: Environmental > Aquatic > Non-marine Saline... | reverse complement strand
TTGTACTAACGCATCAGATTACGTGCTGTACAATGACTCTCTTGAAAGTGTTCAGGTGCAGCCGGGGTTCCTTGGGGAGCTAACCAGCCTGTCGTGGTTGTAGTGTTACAGTATCCCCGGTCAGTCGTCCGCGACCGCTTCTTCCACGATCTCGATTTCCTCGTCGGTCAGGTCGTAGAGGTCGTACACAATCTCGTCGATAAGCTGGTCCGTTTTTTTGATTTTCTCGTCGAGTTCCTCGGCGCGTTCCTTCGTCTCGATGTAGCGCCGGAGATCGTCAGCCACGTCGTCGGGGTCGGGTAGGGTCATCCCTTTCAGGCGGTCGATCAGGGAGTTGGTCTTCGTGGCGTTGTCTCGGAACCCGCCGATTTCTTTTTCGACAGCAACAGGGACGAATGCCTCGACGAGTGCAGCCTCCTCGTCGGTCAAGTCTGTGAGGGCGAATGCTTCGTAGAATTCAGTTTCCGTGTATCCGTAAGTGTCTGTCTCGAACTCATCTTCGTCCTCTGGTTTGTAGCGTGCCGTCGCCTCGATGGTGACAGTCGAGCCATCCCGTCTCGTGCGGGTACGCTCAATCTGGTGTTTGTCATAGTCATCGGTGGTGGCGTCGAGGATACTCTTTCTAGTGGGCTGGAAGAGTCCAATATCCGGAAGCTTTGGGCCTTCGCCGTAGTTACCCAGATAATCAAAGAGATTGAGATTGAGGGAATTACGAGTGTCTGTGTGTCGGATTACATTCGTTACGTGATCCTCAAGAGCAGAAGGAATCTCGCTAGGGATACCGATCGATGAGAGATAATCTGTTTTGTATCTGTAATAACCACCACGGAGAACGGTCCCTGTTCTCTTAATGTAGAACCACACCAAGGTAGAGTTCAAAATAGCCAATATTTCTTGATTTGATGCAGTGGATTTTGAGTCTTCACGGAGGATCGGACTGTAAACTGTCGTTGAGTGGAAATACTCTCCGGTACTATCCAGTGTGGCTTCTCCCCCTTTGACAATCTCGGGGATCAATACTTTTTTTCTCCCAAACTTCCCCGATTTTCTCGGACACCAGTGGGCGTACCACGATTCAAATTGTTGGCTTTCACTACCTCGGTTGGTCAATTCGCCCTTATTTTCACACAAATAATCGAACGCTTTCGGGAACTCTTCAGACAGCTCCTGCTCGGTCATTAATTCTCCCCCACCCCAGTAGGGGTATATCAGGTATTGTTCCGTTTCTGGTGAAGCATACCGGTCTATATCATTACCGGAAAGGTATGGTTCGCAGACCTTCTTTTCGACGGTTACTGTCTGGTCAAGACTTCGCGAATATCCTGAAATAACGTCTCGTCCAACTTCGCAGTCTTGTAGCACGAATGTTTTGTCCGCACTAGTTTGAATTCCTACAAATATTTGATCAGTTATTTCAGATAGTGAACGGGCCGTCTTTTCTACCTTTGAGATTACTCCCTCCTCTTCCGGTTTGACGAAATTCCACTTATCGCCACCCGGAATAGAAGTATCCCTAAAATTAACTCCATCTAGAATGTCTCGTGGATCGTCATCAACGAAACCATACTCCGCACTCTTTTTTTCTGTCTTATTAAGGAAAAGCAGGCACGTATACGTAGAAACATCATCAAATATCTGAATCTGACCGAAATCTACAATCTTGGGTGACGTATTCTCCCGTGAGAGGAACTCTCGAAGGGGCTTCCCTCCGTTTGACTCAAAGAATTTGTTGGGAAGAATATATCCAAATCTATTGGCAGATAAATGGCTTCCTTTTTCGACAAACAGATTGTAAATATCAAATCTTTCTCGAGCTGTTTCATAATTCTGCTCGTAGGGGCCTCGTATCTTCTCCTCCAAATTTTGAATCTTTACATATGGTGGATTCCCGATCACTGCATCGAAACCAGCATCCACTTTCCGCTCTCCATCTTGATCGTAGAACGCCATCGGGAACTCTAGCTCCCAGTGGAAGAACCGCTCTTCCTCGGCCATCGCCTGCGCGTTCTTGAACCAGTCCTGTTCCTCGATGTTCTCCCACGCGTCACTGTGGAGCGCTCTAGCCATTCGTTCGTCGGCATCATCGGGAATGTCGAGCCCGAACGCGTCGGCAGTATGGACGTTGGCCATCGCGAGAAGCTTTTTGTAGAGCGGGTCGGCACGCACGTCATCGTACACCGCCTCCATCTCCTTTGCGTCCTCCAGCGTTTCGTTGTCGATGTTGAGTAGGTCTTGGAAGCGATCGGTGACGTGCTCCATGGCACGCTGGCGCGTGTGGTCGAACGACTGCTGGAGGGTTAGCTGGCCGTCTTCCGTGACAGCGTCACCGTCGTCGGCCAGCACGTCCTCGATATCGCTTCCGACGAGCGAGTTGCCTGTCTTGAGATGGTGATCGAGGAACGCCAGCGGTTGCTCGGCGGCGAGCGTCCGCAGCCAGAGCGAAACCTTCGCCAGCTCAGTGGCGAGCGGATTGACGTCGACGCCGTAGATACAGCGCTGGGCGACTTTGCGTCGGGCCCAGTTGATATCGCGTAGTTCGCCCTCCTTGGTCGTCGGCGCGCGCACTTCGGCGTCCTCGGCGTCCATCGCTTGCCGATCCTGCTTCTCTTGGGCGTCGATGATCTTTCGAGCGAGGTAGTCCACCGCGTTGACCGGGAAATGTCCCGAACCCATCGCGGGGTCCAACACGGTGAGATCGAAGATCCGATCGGCGAACTCGTCGGCAAACCCGCCCTCCCGGCTGTGAGTCGTGTCCGCGCTTTGGGACATGAGATCCGCGCGTATTTCGTCGACTAGGGGTCCAAGCGTCTCATCGACGATGTACTCGACGACGTACTCGGGCGTATAATACGACCCCGTGGCCTTGCGTTCCCCGTCATCCGTTTGAAGATAGACTTCGCCCGCCTCGACGGTAGCGTCATCGCCCTCTTCGGCGGGAGTGTACTCGCCGTCGTCGACAGTCAACGGCTCGCCTGCCACGTCGAGTTTGTACTCCAACAGTCCCTCGTAGATGGAACCGAGGTTCCGCTCGTCCAGCGAGGAGTAATCGACGAACACCTTCCCTTTGCCTTCGTCGGCTTCATGACGAGTGAGCAGTTCGATGACTTCGGCGAGATACGCGTCGCCAGCTTCGTAGTTCGAGAGGAACTGTGCCTCGAGGCTATCGCCCTCGTCAGGATCCGTCCGGAAGAGACCGCCGTTGTACGCTGGGATGTAGAGGTCCTCTTTCGGGATACCCTTTCCTTGGCTTCCCTGGTCGATGAGGACGAACAGTTCGTCGAGCTGATCCCAAAGATCCGTCTGCCACGTCTGATAGTGCTGTTGGGTCGCGTTTCGGTTCTCGACGACTTCCAGTTTCAGTTCGTTCAAACTGTAGCTCCCGCTGTAGATCTCGTTGTCCGTCGGGAGCAGATCCCGTCCCTCGCTTTCGGCGTAGAGGACGAAAATGAGCCGATAGAGGTAGATGAGCGAGCTATCGTGGATCAGATCTAGGTCATCTTCATCGAGGCCGTCGTTCGTATCGAGGAATCCCTCTGCGAGGACGCGAATCGCCTCGTAGATGTTTTCTTGGAGGTCCTCGCCCAGTTCCTCCGCGAAGACGCTGGACTCGTCGTATACGTCGTCGAGAAAGGAGTCCCCGGTCCGATCGGGCAGGAACGCTTCCTGACGGAAGAACAGATAGAACTCCTTGAACGATTCAAAACCACTCTCACTATCGACGACGTCGAGAAGTACCGGAAGGTCGATCTCGTAGTAGGAGTCCAGTCGGTGACTCGTCGGGCCATAATAGAGCCGCCACTTCTTGCCGTTCGTGAGGACCGCCCACTGGGTCGGCGTCTCTTGGAGATAGCGGTGGATCTGATAGCTCGGGTTCTCGAAGTCGCGTTTCTCTTCCCCGCGTGTATCGAGTTTCCGTCCCCATCGTTTTGCGTCGGCGACGGCGGTCGCCTCCTCGTAGAAGTCCTCGCGGTCGAACGCGGCATCGGCCGCGTCGTCGCTCGGAAAGAACCCGTAGTCGGGCCGCCGAGCGTTTCGCATGACCGTCTCCTCGATCTCGAACGGGATTCCGAGAATCTCGAAGATCGGTCGGATGAAGTTCCTCTCTAACTGTGCCTCGTTGTAGTCGTCGACGCGCCCCTGCTTTTCGGTCCAGAGGTCGGTAATTGCCTCGTAGGCCGCCTCGACATCGGCGTCCGAAACCTCATTCCAAGGTTCCGTCGCTCGGAGGTGGTCGTCGAGATAGTGGTTCGAAAACAGGTCGCGGTTCGTCCGATATGTGCTTGAGCCCGTCATTTGGTGAGTGGAGGGGTCGATGAAGCAGCGAAGCTGTATCTAAGCGGGCATTTCCCACGTAGTTAATACTTGTCTACGAGTCGTGCAACACGACGCTGTATGGGAGGCTAGACGTCTCGCCGGCTGTGAAGTTTCACGATCCGGGAAACAGTAGATCTCCCACAGTGAGATATTTTCTCAGAGGGTTCCACTCCTAGCGTCGAGGTGGGGCACAAGTACTTTATTCTAGCCAGCGGCCTACCGTATATAGATGGTACAGCTGGGAGTCATGAGATCACGTCGTGCGTCGAGCGCTTCACTCGGCCCCTACCGTGAGCCGTCGGGACGGCAAAACTCATGACCGATAGTCAGCCAGCCGAGAGCTCCGGCTGTCCCTCAGTCACAGCGGACGAGTTAGACGAAGAGCAGTCCGAGCATCGTGCGTTTTTGCTCCGTAATATCGAGTTTCTCATAGATACGATTGCGGCCGAACAGCGCCAGCGTCAGTGGCTGCTCCCGTGTGGCTGTCCCCGATCCACCCCCGTAGCGCTCGCACGACAGCGCCGCTCCACTGAAAACCAGTCGTTCCCGTGTTGCTATGCGGACGTCTCGGTATCCCCCGACGACACTGCCGATGGAACGTGCGCGTGTGATGATCCGCTCTGTGGTAGCGATGATCCGCTCGATGCGCTGATCGCAGTCGTGATAACCGAGACGGACTCGCCCATGGAACATTATTTTGCTCGCGGGGAACGGGCGGTCGTCGCGGCGCTTCGGGATCGGATCGGGGAATGGGACGAAATCGCTTCATGCCCCGTATCACGGATCCAAGAGGTATCTGAGGATGCTTTCGGAGGACGTGTACTCGATAGGGCGACCGTCGACGAGTTACAGAACGCACTCGCGAAGGTTGGGGACCACCATTATACCGACGGGATCTCCCTCGCTGATCTCTCATCGGTGGCATACAGCCACCTCGTGGAGATGTTTGCGGCGCTGCCGAATGTCGAGGAATCGGATGCATGGTGGTTCCTCCTGACGGCGCTGGACAAACCAGTGTGGCCGACCGACGAGCGGATCGACCGACTGCTCGTGGATTTGGGCCTGATGACGATCGACGAGATCTCGGGCGATGGTCGAAACCGAGTCCTCGAAGAGCGGCTGAGCGACCGACGGCTACCAGCGCTTCATCGGGCGCTCGCGGGCCACGCACGCTACTGCGGTGAAACCCACACCGAGACAGACTGTGAGCTCCAGCAGTTCGCCCTCTCCTATCGGCTTCACGAGCAGGCTACAAGGGACGTAGACAGCGGTCCGACGGTCGTCGATCTGTTTTGTGGGGCCGGGGGCCTCTCACACGGATTCACCCGAGGGGTTTCGGCCCCCGCGTTCGATGTCGCGCTCGCAGTCGATCAGGATCAGGAGGCGACTGACACGTATCGGTTGAACCATCCGAAGGTTCCTCACCGACACGTTCGATGTGAGGATATCGGTACGCTCGTCGAGAGCCCGGAAGAACTCGCTGGAATGACTGCGGAAGTCGACGTCGTCGTCGGTGGACCACCCTGTCAGGCGCTTTCTGTTGCTGGCTTTCGGTCTCGTCGAGCCGATGATGAATCGTACAGCGTACTTGAGGATCCGCGAACCAGCCTGTATCGCCAGTACGTCTCGCTGCTCGAAACGCTCGAACCCGAGTGTATCATTATGGAGAACGTCGAGGGAATCCGTAGCCCAACCGGCGACGACGATCGCCGCGTTATAGACGATGTCCAAGGCGCACTGTCGGGTATCGGATACACATCCGGCCACCGGCTGCTCGATTGTTCGGAGTTCGGGATCCCACAGAACCGTGATCGAGTCATCCTGTTCGGCGTCCGGAACGATTCCGTTACGGACCCGGATGAAACGGTCGAGACGTTCTTCGAGACACTCTCCGATGACAGCGACGGATCCAGAACCCTGCGTCAGGCCCTTTCGAACCTTCCGCGGCTCCGGCGTGGCGAGGGGGGCGACGTGATCCCCGAACGGCATCCAGGAAGAGCGAGCCGATACGTACGCACGAACGCTCTCAGCGGGGGGACACGGCTGACGTACAACCATCGAGCCCGAGAGCACCCGATGGAGAAGGACCGCAAGCTCTTCAGTGACGTCATGGAGCCGGGAGATACTGGATGGGATATAAAATATGGCACCGAATACGGCCATCTCATCGAGTACAACGTCGGGACCGAAGAGGAGCCTGCATTCAAAGACAAATATAGGATGCTCCGCTGGGATGAGCCTGCCCCTACGATCGTCGCCCATCTACAAAAGGACGCGAACAGCTTCATTCTTCCCGACTACTATGAATACGCCCAACCCGACGAATCGAAGCAGGACGGACGGCGGAGCAGAGGTATCACGCCCCGTGAAGCGGCCCGCGTTCAGTCATTCCCGGATTCGTACGTGTTCCTCGGATCGTTCACGGGCCAATTCAGACAGATCGGGAACGCGGTCCCACCACTTCTGGGTGAGGAGCTCGCCTCAGTAGTCGCGAGATACGTCGATAACGCCGAAAACGTGACTTCGGTCGATTCGCCGCAAGCGCGCATCGCCAACTCCGACGACTGACGGATGTCTCAATCTTCTTTGCGCTCGGCGCTGCAGTAAGAGTATGCCTGCTGATTCGCTCTCCGCGGTCGATCTTTTCTGCGGAGCGGGAGGTCTCTCGACGGGGCTCGTGTGGGCTGGATACGACATCCGCTGGGCCGCCGACTTCGATGAGTCAGCTACGGAGACGTTTCGGCGGAATCATCCCGACGTAGATTGCGAAACGGCGGATCTCACCGAGCGTTCGCTGCCGGCGTTTGAGGAGCCGATCGACCTCGTCGCTGGCGGCCCTCCCTGTCCGCCCTTTTCGGTCGTCGGACGATCCAAGCTCAATTCACTCGAGGGCCGAGAAGCGAGGGCGGACAGCCGGACACAGCTTTGGAAGTGTCTTCTGAACGCCGTCGAGCAGTATCAACCGGATGCGTTCCTGATGGAGAACGTCCAAGGGATGGCATCGGCCACGAACGAGATCGGCGACTCCGTCCTCGGACACATCTGCGGACAGTTCCGCCAGTTGGGCTATACGGTCGACCATTGGGTTGTGGATGCTGCCGATTTCGGCGTGCCACAGCATCGCCACCGGCTCCTCATCATCGGCACCCGCAACGGCATACGACTCCCGCGTCTCGAGGAGTGGGAAACCCACCGGGAGCCCCACACGGCAGCCGAGCGGAAAGCACGACTCATTTCGCGGGGAAATCCCGAACAAACGGAGAAACAGGAGCGATTAGACACGTACACGGACGATAGCCACAGAGCAGAGGAGTCCACGAAGCCCCAGTCGAAGGAACCGTGGGTAACCGTCGCCGAAGCGATCGCGGACCTACCACCGCTGTCCCCGGCCGGGGAGCGAGCGTCCGATCCTCACCCACCTGCGGCCGCAAAACGGTATGAGCTGCCGCCGGTGACCGAGTACCAAGCATGGGCGCGTAAAAACGTCCCGACTGTGACGACATCGGAAGGCGACCGAGAGGAGCTCCACAATCACGAAGCGCGGTATCACAACCTCTCGGATCTTTCGTTGTATTCGTTGCTTGGCGCGGGCACTGGTTGGCGGATCGGCGACCTTCAAGACGAGCTACAGCCGTATCGAGAGGACGTCTTCGCCGACAATTACACCAAACAGCGAGCGGACCAGCCCTCTTCGACCATTCCCGCACATATTCATAAAGACGGACACATGCACATACACCCACACGAGGCGCGTTCGTTTACCGTTCGCGAGGCCGCCCGGATCCAATCGTTCCCCGATCGGTTCGTCTTTCCCGGCTCACGGACCGCCGCATACAAACAGGTCGGAAACGCTGTTCCGCCACTGCTTGCCGAAAGCATCGGGAAAGCGATCGGATTTGTCCTTGCCACCGAGTAGCTGCGAATCTACCGTGGATTTAGCCGGATAGAACCGGCGTGTATTGAATTAATAATTACGATCGGTAAAGCGAGTTTGAAATCGACAACGGATTAATATACTCTGCCAATCCAGAACCTACCTGCGTGAACAGATAACATGTTCAAGCCAGGTGATAGAGTATCCTACTATGGGGGCGAGGGAACAGTTGTTCGCGTCGAAGGGAATACATTACATATCCACAGCGACAGTGGAGAAATCGTTACACACGGTACTGATCTACCGATGGTTAAAAAGACCTTAGAGTTCGAGAGCGGTGAGCGAGTTAAGTTTCCCGGGGGAAAGGGAGAGATACTAAAAGTCGAGGAGCGGCCGGATCGACCGGATTTACTTCTCATACGGACGGAGGATAATCAGGTCAAAGAGGTTCCCGCGGATAAAAAAGGAGTAGAAGCGGTTGCCGATCTGAGCGACAAGCTGACCGCCTCACAGTTCGATACGGCCTCCCGATTCGATATCCTTGAGAAGGCGACTAGGCTCGATCTCGCGCATCAATTCGATCGGTTTCTATCGCTGACCGGAAACCGAATCGACGTAACCCCGCATCAAGTAGAGGCCGCTCACGAGATTCTGACGTCGCACGATCAGCGATACCTCCTTGCCGACGAAGTCGGGTTGGGGAAGACGATCGAGGCCGGTATCGTGATCGAGGAGCTGATGTCGCGTGGCCGCGCCGATCGGGTGCTCATCGTGACACCCGCATCGCTCAAGATGCAATGGCAGGCCGAGATGCAGGACAAGTTCGATCAGGATTACGTGATTTACGACCGGGGGTACGTCGATAATATCCGACCAGCGATGTCGGAAGAAAACGTCTGGGAGCATGACGATTTAATTATCACCTCGATTGATTTCGCCAAACAAGAAGCTGACAGCGACGACGAGGAGGATATGCTCGAACCTCTCAGCCGTGCAGAATGGGACGTTGTCGTATTCGATGAAGCCCACCACTTGACGGCACGCCGAGATAACGAAGGACAGCGGAGTCGGACACAGCGATACAGAGTCGGTGAGGAGGTCAGTCCCAACACGGATGCGTTGCTGTTTTTAACCGGGACGCCACACAAGGGTAAATCGGACCAGTTCTACTTCATGGTCGATCTCATCGAGCCGTATCGGTTCGAGGACGAACACGATCTCACGCCAGAGCAGCTTGACGATCTGATGATTCGACGGTTGAAGACGAATCCGAATATGGTTCACTCCGATGGGAGCCCGATGTTTCCCGAAAAAGAGATCGACACGCTCTCGGTCGAATTCACCACCGAAGAAGACGAATTATATCAGGATATCACGAACTACCTTCGAAACTCCTACCGGCTCGGCGAGGAGCAGGAATCGCAGGCCGCGGGGTTTTCGATGGTCATCTATCAGAAGCGGCTAGTTTCCAGTATCCGGGCGATCCAGAAATCCCTCGAAAAACGCGCCGAGGTATTGAAGAACGGCGGATCAAACCAGCTTTCGCCTTCGGTTAAAAGCCTCTTGGACCAGTACCGGGAACGGCCCGAGACACTCACCGAAAGCCAACGGCAGCACGTCGAAGACGAGTTACAGAACGTTTCGATGGAACAGGACCCCGAACAGCGGGTCGAAGAGTTGGACATCGTCGAAGAACTGATCGACCGGGCTCGTGCAATCGATATAGATTCGAAAGCACGGCGCTTGCGAACGGCGATCGAAAACTTGCTTGAGGCGGACCCAGACGAGAAAGTTCTCGTATTTACTGAATACACTGATACCCTCAAGTACCTTCGGGACGAGATCCTGTCGGAGTATGACGTCGCACAGATCCATGGTGGACTAGGACAGTCCGCACGGCGGGATCAAGTCGAAAAGTTCCGTCAGGAGGCGAATATAATGTTGGCTACCGATGCCGCTCGGGAGGGGATCAATCTCCAGTTCGCACACATCATGATCAACTACGATCTCCCGTGGAATCCCATCCGAATCGATCAGCGGATGGGTCGACTTCACCGATACGGTCAAGATCAGAAAGTCAACATCTATAATCTCTTCGTCGAGGATACGCGGGAAAGCGATATCCTCGAAACACTGGTCACGAGAGTCGATACTATCGAGGAAGATCTCGGCGTCAGCTCGGACGTCCTCGGGATGGTGCTTGACGATAGCGATCTGAATCTCGAAGATCGGATTATGGATGCTATCGAGAAAGACGAACCTGGAGAGGAGGTCGCAAAAGATATCGACGAAATCATCGAAGAACGGAAGGAGGCGGTGAAGAAGCTCCAAGACAATTTCCTTATTGAGGATAAATTCGGTGAGTCCGAACTCGAGGAGGTCCAAGAACTGATCGAGGAGAGTCGCGAGGACCATGTCGGTCAAGCGGAGGTCCGAAAACTCCTACAGCTTTTCACTCAGGAATTCGGCGGAAAATTAACGAAAAAACGGACTAGCGATTCGTCGGGTGCCGTCTATTCGGTAGAGACACCGAGTGTAATCGATCTAAACAGCGAGGAGGTTCTGAGTTCGTATCCCGAAGCCACCTTCGATCAGGAACTCGCAAAGGAGAACCAACATCTCGAGTTCCTTTCCGTGAATCACCCGCTCGTGAGATCCATCGTTGATTATTGTCTCGACGGGAACTGGATAGATGGCCAAACGACGATTAAACGGATGGCAGATCAATCGAAAACGCCGGGACTGCTCTGTAACTTCCGACTCGGATACGAAACCGCCGATGAAAGCGATGAAACGGAGGAGTTTGTCCCCCTCTTCGTCACGGCTGAAGAAGAGATAGAGGACGAGATTCCGGAGACTGATGGTTCAGTACCGCCGGAGACGGCCGATGGGCATCCACAGGTACAACCGGTGACCAAGAAAGCGGATACGCTCATCGAGATGGCGGAACAAGAGGCCCAGCGGCGGGTGGAAAAAATGGCTGAAGAGGCTGAGAAGGAAAAAAGCGAGGCAGTCGAGATCAAACGACAGCACGCGGAACGGTATTTCGAGAACGCAATCGGGACGTGGAAAAGTCGACTCGAACAGTACAGGGAAGACGACAAACAAGGGAAGGATATGACGATCAGTATCCGACAGGCTCAAGCCGAGATCGAGGAACTGCAAGAGGAGCGCAAACGTGAGTTCGATCGGCTGCGTCAGGAAGAGTCAGTGCTTCCAAAGACAACCGATCTCATTAATACTGCCGTACTAATCCCTGACTGATAACGACTGTTTTTGTGTAGTTCCACCGGCCGAGTACAGCTTAACGATGTGTGAATAACTGGTTATGAGAATAACAGGTAGATTTATTTTTAGCCAAATAGACAATTGAAAATATCCTGTTGCTCCGTCTGAGGACTACAATAAAGTTCTCGAGCGTTTCGACTAATACGCCCTCTCCACCAAGAGTACGTAAATTATCTCGAACAATGTTTCGGCAGGCGACGTTGATCGGATTCAAAATCCGTGTATCGATCTGTGCCGTTCGAGGAACATCCGATGTGGCCTCGCTTCGTCGTTGTCGGGGAGATCGAGGGTGTCTCCCTCGAGCTGTGTGAACTCGTCATATCCGTCCCGTTCGGAGGCATCCTGAACCAGAATCTCGTAGTCGTCACTGATTGCGAGCCACCCAGTATCGAACGCCCAGTGGTGGAGTTTACACAGCGCAACCCCGTTTCGGACGTCGTCCGCTCCGCCCTCCCGCTTGGGGTAGATATGGGCCGCCTCGACCTCCGGATTACCGTCAGGCGTCTCCCGGCTCGTCCCACAGATAGTGCACGATTCGTCGTACGCCTGCCGAACCAGTCCGGAGAACGCCGTATCCCGGGCCCGTCTGCAAACGTCAGTATACTCGTCGTCTCCATCGGTCAGTTGCGGCTCCTCGCCCAGTGCGTCTTCCAGCCGCTTTCGTTCCGCTTCGACGGCGTCACGAGGGGCCTCGTTTGATTCAACCGAAGGTCCTCCCGTTGAGTCAGACCCGCCTTTTGTCGTCCTTCCAAGCAGTTCGTGGCCCTCGGCCGTGAGCCTATTCACGCCGTCGTCCCGTTCCACGAACCCGAGGACCTGCAACCACTCGCGATGTCGGGCCGCGGGACCGGGCTTCGACATCTCGGCCTCGTCG
>Ga0102939_1000705_pt1 | contig 12364 bp, 14 predicted proteins | sample SalPon2_B_H2O_MG_FD_78214 | JGI IMG/M metagenome (GOLD analysis project Ga0102939, IMG submission 78214) | Salt pond water microbial communities from South San Francisco under conditions of wetland restoration - Salt Pond MetaG R2_B_H2O_MG | ecosystem: Environmental > Aquatic > Non-marine Saline... | reverse complement strand
CTGCATGACCTCACTGACGTGCAGGGCGAGCATCGATTGGAACTGGTCGGGCCAGTGGCATAACTCCCCGCCCGACAGTGTGTTGTCGGTGGGCGGCCTCGATCCGACGATGACAGCGAGCCGAGTCGGACTGGTAGTCGTGCTGGTGTTGCTGGCGGGTTGCAGTGGCCTCGTACCCGAGGGTGGCAACGGAACCGGTCCGACGGTTCCGGGGACCGCAGCCAGCCTCCCGGACGACACGACCCAGGTGAGCGTGACCGCCGTCGTCGACGGTGACACGGTCCGCATCGAGTACCGCAACGGGACCCGTGACACCGTCAGACTCGTCGGCGTCGACACGCCCGAGGTCCACACTGAGAACGACCCGACGGAGTTCGAGGGCGTCCCCGACACTGCAGCCGGCGGGGACTGCCTCCGCAACGCGGGGACGAACGCCTCGAACTTCGCGAAGGACCGCTTGCTCGGCCGAACGGTGGGTATCGCGACGGACACCAACCTGGACCGGCGGGGCTACTACGACCGTCTGCTCGCCTACGTTGTGGTCGACGACCGCCTTTTCAACTACCAGCTCGTGACCACTGGCCGCGCCCGCGTCTACGATAGCGACTTCAGCCGGCAAGGGTCGTTCACGAGCGCCGAGACGGGTGCCCGCGAGTCACAGCGCGGTCTCTGGCGCTGTGCGGACCCCGACGAAGCCGACTGGACGACACCCACCGCGACGGCAAGTCCGTCAGGGCTCGCACTGGTCGAGATCCACGAGGACGCCGCCGGCAACGACAACGAGAATCTGAACGACGAGTACCTCGTCTTCGCCAACCGCGGCGACGCGGCTGTCTCGCTATCCGACTGGACCGTCACCGACGCCGCCGGCAAGCAGTACACCTTCCGGAACTACACGCTCGCCCCCGGCGAACGCGTCACACTCTACACCGGCAGCGGGACCGACACCGCGACCGCGCGCTACTGGGGCGCCAGTGGCGCAGTCTGGAACAACGGCGGCGATACCGTCACCGTCCGAACCGACGGGGGCAATGTGGCACTCCAGCGGGCGTACTAAGCCCGTCCGACACCACAGTCCGAGTATGAACTGGCGACGGTACATCCCCTCGCCGCGGGCCGTCGACTGGGGGCTGTTCGTCGCCGTCGCGATGTTACTCGCGACCGGTATCGGGACCATCTTCGCCGGGACACTCGCCGCTGCGTGGGTCATCGACCTCCACGCCGTCTCGGGAATCGTCCTCGTGTTCCTGCTGTCCGTCAAGCTGTGGCGGGTCCGCCACCGGGTCACGCCCGAGCGACTGACCGGCGCGCGCGTCGCCTCTGTCGCGCTCGCGGTCGACGCACTGGGCGCGCTTATGACCGGCGTCTGGTGGATTTTCGGCGGGTCGCTGAATCTGGGGCCGTGGGGCCTCTTTCACCTCCACACCGCGCTTGGCCTGCTCGTCGCACCGCTGTTGCTGGCCCACCTGCGCTATCGCCTGCACTCGCCCGAGACCGCGATGCGACACGGCCGCCGCGACGCCCTCAGATACGCCGGGCTCGTCGCGACCGGCGCCATCGTCTGGCGCCTGCAGGGCCCGGTCAACGACGTACTCGACACCGCTGGCGCCGACCGCCGCTTTACCGGGTCCCGTGAGGACGGCAGCGACGCCGGCAATCGCTTCCCGGTGACGAGCTGGGTCGCCGACGACCCCGAGCCGATCGACGCCACCGACTGGACGCTCACTGTCGGTGGACGGGTCGCTGAGGAACTCGCGTACGACCTCGCCGACCTCCCGACGGGTGCGAGCGGGCGGGCGCTGCTCGACTGCACGAGCGGCTGGTACTCCGAACACGACTGGCAGGGCGTTCGCGTGGGCGACTTACTCGACGCCGCTGACCCCGAAACGAGCGCGGCGTGGGTGCAGTTCCGCTCCGTGACGGGCTACCGCTGGAGCCTCCCCATCGAGGAGGCCCGCGACGCCCTCCTCGCGACTCGCGTCGACGGCGACCGGCTCTCACACGGCCACGGCTTCCCCCTCCGGCTGGTCGCGCCCGGTCGGCGCGGCTTCCAGTGGGTAAAGTGGGTCGAAGATGTCCACATCACAGAACGCCGCGAGATCGGTGAGTGGGTGGCGATCTTCGTCAGCGGCGTCTGAAAGCTGGCTACTTATCAATTGTTCTATATTACTCCCGGCATGGTCGACACTGATCAGCGGGTGGTCGAGGGGATCGTCCACGAGGGGAGACCCTCGGAACCCAGGAGCTGCTCGACATCCGCGAACGGTCCCACGACGACCGGCCGGGCGTCCCACGTCGCCTCGACGGCAACCGTATCGCGAGCTGAACGAGCGCGAGGACATGGCAGAAGACTAGAGCAAGGCATCGATAGTCGCCCAGAGGTCCGGCTCCGCGCTGTCGTGTTCGTAGCGGATCGGGACGAACCCGGCGGCTCGCGCACCCTCGACATCGTCCGCGTCCCCGACCATCACGTACTCGTGGGCGTCGACCCGGTCGCGGAGGCGGTCGAAGGGGGCCGCGTCGGGAACGTGGGCGCCGACGTCGTAGGAGGCGACGACGGCGTCGACGTACTCGCACAGTCCGTGGTGGTCGAGTTTGCCGACTTGCCACGCTCGGGTACCGTTCGTGATCACGGCGACGGCACTGTCCTCGGCTAACCCGGCGAGGCTCTCACGGGCGGCCTCGGGAACGGCTGTCCCGTCGTAGGTCCGTTCGCGCAGCGTCGTGACGAGGGCGTCCGGATCAGCGTCAGAGCCGGCGGCGTCGGTCGCCGCAACCATCGACTGCCGATAGGGCTCGGGTTCCAGCGACTCGAAGGCCTGCCGGAAGGCGTCTCGCGCCGTCACCAGCAGCTCGCCGGTTGGCTCGATGTCGTGGGCGGCGAAGACGTCCTGCAGGATACCGGCGTCCGAGCGTGTTCGGTGGGCCAGCACGCCGTCGAGCGCGAAACAGAGCGCGTCGGTCATTCCGTGTCGATCGGTGTACCGTCCTCGGTAGGGGGTGCCACATAGTCGATGTAGCTCTCGGCGTCGGGTGCGTTGACCGTGACGGCGACGTGGATGTCGCCGAGTTCGGCCGGCTCGCCGACGGCGAAGTTCACGCGCCCTTCGAACGCCGCCTGTTTCTTCAAGTCGAACGAGAAGCGGTCGCCGGCCAGATTGTCGAAGAAGACCGAGCGGGCCGTGTCCAGTATCTCCGCGCGGTGCAGTTCCTCGGAGAACCCATCCATCGTGTGGACCTCGGCGACGAGTTCCCCCTCGCGGTGGTCGGGGTCGGCCTCGGGGAAGAGGTTCCTGATGGCGTCGTCGACCCGTGCGGTGACCTCCGTGTCGTTGACCGGTGCCCGAATCTCGACGTCGACGCTGTAAACGCTACTCACGACTGGGCCTCCACGCCGTCTTCCAGCAGCGTCCGGATACGCCGCTGGAACGCCGACAGCGAGTCGGTGTTCTCGACGGTCACGTCGGCCATCGCCATCGCCTCGCCCATCCCGAAGCCAAGTTCCCGCTCGTCACGGTCTTCCAGCGACTCGCCGCCCTCCTCAACGCTGGCGTCCCGGCCCCGCAGGTCCAGGCGCTCGGCTCGAAGGTCAAACGGCGCATCGATCTCCAGCAGCACGAACGACTCGCCGAAGGCGTCCCGGAACTTCTCGACCTCGACGTCCGAGCGGATACCGTCGACGAGGACGGTGTCGTGGCCCGCGCGCTCGTCCTCGATGATCGGGAGCGAACGCTCGGCGATGGCGCCGGGTCCGTTCTCCTCGCGCAACGCCTTCGCGACGGTCCCGTGATCGGTCGCGGGGTCCAGCCCGCGTTCGCGGCACTCCGCGCGGATCACGTCGCCCATCGTCACGACCGGGACGCCCATCTCGGTGGCGACCTCGGCCGCCTCGCTCTTGCCGCTGCCGGGGAGCCCGACGACGCCGATGACTGTCATTGGCCGTCCGTTGGCTATCACCGTCTAAAAGCGCTGTTGTTCTGGGAGACGGTCACTATCTTCGAATTATTGGGTGTCGACCGTTCCCACGGTGCGGTCTGGAGCTGGGTTCATACGTTGTCTGAGGCCCAGAGCGACCCGCCGACGGCGGCCGTCGCGGGTCGCGGTCGATGAGAAACAGATCGAGGTTGGCGGTGAGAAAAAGTGGCTCTACGCCGCCGTTGACATTGACTCGAAGCTGTTGCTGGAAGTCGACATTTACAGCCGCCGCGGGACCGACCCCGCGGCGTTCACGAGAACGCAGTTCTCGTGCAACCCATCAGAAATCTCTGATTTCTGAGGACGGCGTTCCTGCATCGGCTCATCGAGAAACACGATGTCACCGACACAGAGTTTCTCGTGAATGCTGGCGGCTATCTGACTGGCCTCTCACGTCACGATTTGAGCGGTCGGCTCGACTATCGACTCCGGAACCACACCGAAAAGTGGTTCCAGACTGTGACCATGCGAATCGACCGCTTTCACACGTATTGGCGGCGCAGCCAATCCAGCGCGAAACAGTGGTTACGACGCTTCAGATATCACTACACCCACGAACGACCGCATCAAGCGCTCGACGGCGAAACGCCAGCTGAGGCAATTCGGAACTAGACAGTGTCTGGCAGGGACATAGATACTCGAAGTGAGAAATCCTCACTTTCCAAAACTCACTACCTAGACCGCGCCCTCAGCCATGAAATGAGGGATCTTGGAAACTTTTTTCCACAAATGACAATGTATACATATCTATGGCAAGCAAGGCAGATACGGATTCAGCTCGTAAAGCCCAGGCCCTGGCGATAGGTGATAGAGGTGTGCGAATTTTGAGAATCATCTCTAACGTACTGGTCTTCACAGGTTTCGTGTTTGCCATGTTGGGTCCTGTGTACTTGAATATTGACTGGCAGTTAGCTATGATGATGTTCATCACGTTGTTTGCACTTGCAAACCACTTGCAGATTAAGGCGCTTGGAGAACAATTGGGGATTGGAGCCTTCTCAGGTGAGGAGATCCCAGACAAGCGTTCAACCTCTGATTCGGAAGAGTGAATATCTACGCAGTAGCTGAGTCAAGAAATAAAACGATGAACCTCTTTGTTTTCACACTGTTATAGTAACGTCAACCGGATTGAAGTCGAGAATTGGCATTTACCAGTTTAATCGTTCAGTTGATATATGTGCCGCCGTCAAGCCCTCGCGCTCCTCACCGGCAGTCTCTCGCTGGTGGCAGGGTGTACCACTGAATCAACAACAGATCTCACCCCAACACCCAGCAAGACGGACACAGCGACGCCGCCGGCGTCGCAAATACGGGAGTTGCCGACGACGACACCAGCGGACGCAATCGATTGTGACGCCGACCCACACCCGATATCCGTCGCCGGTGGTGACTCGTATCCAGAACGGGTCAACGGGTTCGAACTGATGGCATCGAAGGATATAGTCACCATCGGTGAGACTATTACGTTCACGCTCACGAATGTCGGAGACGATCCGCGAGTGGCCGGGGAGAAATACAAGTACAATATTCTCCGGCAGCACGACGGGTGGGAACCAGTCTACGTTACACAGAGCCGAGCCATGTGGACGGACATGGGCATCCGTGTGTACCCCAGTGGTGGCTTTCGGTGGACCTTCACGGCCACCAGCGAAGGATTGGAACGGCGAAACGACTACAACCCCGACTATCACGTCTGCTCGCCGCTCGAAGCGGGCGAGTATCGGTTCGCGTTCTTCGGGTTGGGGGGCAACACCGTCGCGACGACGTTCGGCGTCACGAATCCGTGACGGTAGTTGCACCAGCAACGGGAGCCCGGACGCTGCTAGCGTTCACGCACGACCACGAACTCGGCCAGTTCCCGGAGATACTCCACGGGCTGGGACTCGCCAACTTCGGCCGTCTCCAGCGCTTTCAGGGCAGCGTCGGACTCAGCGCGGGCTTTGGCGTTTGCCTCCTCGGTCGTGAGCTCAGTCACCTCGACGAAGGAGGGCCGTTCCATCTCGGCGTCGTGGCCCGTCGGCTTGCCAAGCGTCTCGGCGTCGGCGATATCGTCCAGCACGTCGTCGCGCATCTGGAACGCGACTCCGACTCGCTGGGCGTACTCGCCCATCGCCTCGACGGTGTAGGCGTCGGCGTCGGCGGCGATGGCACCCAGTTCGGCGGCCGCGCGAAACAGCGCCCCCGTCTTGCGACGGGCCAGTTCCATGTACTCAGTCTCGTTGGTCGGCTGGGCGACCAACTCCATTGCCTCACCCTCGCCGAGTTCGACCATCGCCTCCGAAACGGTCCGCATCGCCCGCTCGTCCGATGAGAACAGCCCGAACGCCTCCCCGAGCAGGCCGTCGGAGGCGATGATGGCCGGCCCGTGGCCGTAGGCCGCCCACGCTGCAGGGGTCCCGCGGCGGACCTCGGATTCGTCGATGATGTCGTCGATAACGAGCGAGGCGTTGTGGACCAGTTCGATGCCGACGGCGAAGTCGACAGCGTCGGCCGGATCCCCGCCCAGCGCCTCACACACAAGGACCGCGACTGTCGGGCGCACTCGTTTCCCGCCCGAGAGCACGACGTGACCGATCTGGTCTGCGAGTTCGTCGGGTTCGACATCGTCGATGACGGCCCGTAGCCGCGCCTCGACGCGGTCACGACGCGCCTCGAGATACTCCATTACAGACAACTTGGGACCACGGGGAAAAGTACCTGACGACCCAGTGTTCGCGGGAACTACACCGTCAATTCACTCCTCGATCGCGGCAATCAGGGCCGGGACGACATCGAAGGGATCGGCGACCACGTCGAATATCGGCGCGGCCGGGTCACTGTTGATCGCGACGACGGTGTCGCTCTCGCGCAGTCCGGCGAGATGCTGGGCGGCGCCGGCGATACCGACGGCCGGGAACCACCCGCGTTTCACCGGCGGGCTGGAGGCCGCGACGGTCCCGCCGACGGCGTCAGCGAGATCGAATAGCAGATCGAAGTCGGCCTCACCACCGATACCGCCACGACGACGTCGGCGTCTTCGAGCGCGAGGTCATCGAGCGCGGCCACTGTCTCACTTGGCACGGTCGAACGGACCGCCGCGTCGTCGATATCGGCCGCAAACGGGCTCACGTCGGTGTCACCGGCCCCCTCGATGACCGGCCACTCGCCGGGGCGAACCGTCACCACGGCCCGCCCGCCGTCTGTCCCTCCCGGCTCACGTCTCGCAGCCGGCCACGGCAGTGCTCCGCGACGGTGAGTCCTGTCACGGTTCCACCCCGTGCCGATGGAGAACCGCCAGGTCGGCCGCCGCGTCCTCGGGAGCGCCCGACAGGAGTATCGCGAGCCATGAGGGTCGCCGAGTGCGTGCCCCGGTGTACCGTCGGGGTCACTCCCCCCGGTCGACCGGGGCCACGGCGCAACTGTGACAGGTGTTTGCGCACCAAAGGGAGGGTCGACAGCGCGAAAACGCTGCCGCCGGTTCCGCTCAGTCTTCGATCTCGGTGATGTCCTCATCGGGGAAGGAGATGAGGTTCTCACGCCCGATACGGAGTTTGTCGATGCGATCGTCCTCGTCCATCGAGGAGAGCAGTTGGGAGACCTTGGCGTTCGACCAGCCGGTCTCCTTGACGATTCGCGCCTGTTTCATCCGGCCGCCGTTCTGGGTGAGGAGTCGTTCGACACGCTCCTCGTCACTCAGCAGTTCCACGTCGATATCATCGGTGTCCGCTCCGTCGGCGCCGTTGGTGGCCTCGTCGACCAGTCGGTCTCTCTCATCGCTGTCGGTAGCGTTCGAACCGATAGACGGCAACTCGTCTTGGCCGTTCAGATAGAGTGCCGCGGCCACCAGCCCGACGATGAGCGCGAGGCTAACCCCGGTCCACAGCGGGATATCCCCATCAAGAAGGGGGCCGCCGGGGTCCTGGTCGCTAGCGTAGACGATATCCAGATCGCCACGTTCGAACGTCGTGGCCGGACCGCCGTCGATACGTAAGTCGCCGTTGTCGATGTAGGAGTTCTGCGGGGAGTTCGTCAGGACGTAGCCCTCGGGCGGGGAAATAACGAGTGACTGGCCGGATTCGAGCGTGGCGAGCCACGTCCCGCCGGGCGTGTAGAACGCGTCCTCGAGCAACAGTCGACTGCCGTTGACGGCCGCGAAGTTCGTCCAGTTGAACGAGAGGCGGAGCTGCCCCTGTCCATCGTCGACCGCGTAATCACGACGAATGTCCTGGAGTGCCATTTCCCGGCCGGTGGCTCTCGCCGCCGCGGCGTTTGCCGCCCGGAACGCCGCGAGTACGTCCTCGTCGTTGGTGCCGTCGAGGAACCCGTCGCGAGTCGTTTCGAACGCCCGGGTTTCGTTCGTATCGGACAGATTGAACGTCTCGGTTATCGTCCACTGAGCGTCACCGTTCGACTGTAGCTGCACGTGAAACGTCGTGTTCGCCGGCGCCAGTTCCTGGCTTCCGGTCGACTGCGCGGCCGGCCCAACGCTGGAAGTAGCCGTCGGTGTGGCCGCCGAGGCCGCTGAAAACGTAACGAAGAGGAGGACGAGGAGGACGGCGGATACCCGCGAGGCCATGTCACCAAAATAATGTACCGGCCGTGGCCAAAACCCTTTCTATCGACGATAAAACGTCAGCGGTGTCTCTAAAACGTCTCGGCGGTTCTCCGGCCGCTGTTACAGGTTCCGTAATGGGTGAGATTTTTGTACGGTGCCGGTATATGAGTTGGCAATGCGACCGCTTCTTGCCCTCCTCGTCGCGCTGCTGTTGGTCACCGCGGCGGTTCTCCCGGTCGCCGGCGTCTACCCGACAACAGAGCGTCACGAGACGACAAACGGCCCCATCCCGAGTATCGAGACCGTTGAAAACACCACGAATCAGCTCACACTACCGACAGGCGAGGTCCGACGGTCAAGCTACAACGGCAGCGGTATCGACGTCGGCACCGCCGCGGCGGCCTGGTCGGCTCAGCTCCACCACCGACACAGCGCCCTCACGTTCGAGGAGCGGTTCCGGCGTGCGGACGGGAGCCAGGCGCGGTCTCGGCTCGTCGCGGACCGCCTATCTACCATCGAGGCCAAGCGGCAGGCGCTCGACGAGCGCCAAGACAGCGCCATTGCCAGCTACGCCAGCGGCGAGCGGTCGGCAGCCGAGTTTCTACAGACGCGGCACCTCGTCAACGCCGAGGCGAGTGAACTTCTCGAAACCCTCGACCGGGTCGCCGCCGCCCCCGATACCGCGCCCGGATACTCGCTGAGCGCGTCGACGACGACCAGGGTGCGTGCCATCGAGGGCGAGCTGCGGACGCTGACCGGTCCGATCGGCTCCCAGCTCCAGTCTGGGGGCGCGACCGACCGCACACTGTATATAGCTGCGTCCGACGACGGCTACATGCTCGCGACGGTAACCGACGACGAATACGTTCGGGAGACGCGTCTCGACAGTGCGCGGGACGCCAGTCTGACCGACGAGTTCCTCCGCACGGCGGCCACCGACGGCAACCAGGACACCGACCGGCTGGACATCGCTGACGAGCGAGCGGCCGACCTCTACCCGTGGCTGTACGAGCGACAGCGACCGAGCTTCACGTTTTATGGGAACTCCGGCATCTACGAGCTGACAGCCGCCCATCCCAACGGGGACCTGACAGCGTATCTCGACGGCGGGACGACCGACATCTTCTACGAGGAGCAGGTCCGCGACCTCTCGGACGTCTCGACGACGGCGACCGCACGCAACGTCGAGGGGACGCTCGCGGTAACGGCCCGCCAGTCGAGCGCGACCGGGCCGTTGCTCGTCAGCGCCACGAACAACGAGACCGGCGCAACTGTCAACGCCACCGTCAGTATAAACGGCCAGCCCGTGGGGACGACTGGGAGCGACGGCGTCCTCTGGACCATCGAGCCGCGGGGCGGTTACACCGTGACCGTCGCGGCCGACACGGGCAACACCAGCGTCGTTGTCCCGGCGAGTTGAGCCACCGCGTTGGATCCGGGTTGCGGGGGTGTCACACGCCACCCCTGATGACGAAAGCCATTAATCTACCTGGGCGCTGGGTCCAGTATGGCCGTCCTCGAGCAGCTTGGCTTCATGCTGGTCTTTCTCGCCGTCGGCGCGGCCGCCAGCACCGCCGGGCCCCTCACCGCAGGGCGCACCGAGACGCTGACGGCGGTCGCGTTCTACGTCGCCCTGCCGGCGCTGGTGTTCGCCTCGACGTTCGACCGACCACTGGGCGAACTCATCTCGCCGGCGTTGCTCCTGGGCTTCTGGGCCGTCCTGGCGAGTACCATCGCCGCCGGCTGGATCGTCCACCGCCGCCGCGCCAGCGCCGCCCGCCGGAGCGTCGCCATCGTGCAATCCTACCACGGGAACATGGGATTTCTGGGGCTGCCGCTGGTGGCGGCGACACTGGGCGGTGAGGCCGCTGCCATCGCCAGCGTCGTCCTCGGTCTGGGCGCCCTGACCCACGTCCCGGTGACGGTGTTCACGCTCATCCGGATCAACGACAGCGACGCGTCGCTGTCTGGCGAACTGCGAGCGCTGGCGACGAACCCAGTACTCGTGTCGCTGGCCGCCGGTATCGCCGCCTCCGTCGGCGGTGTGGGCGTGCCGACCGTCGCCGTCACCGCCCTCGACGCCGTGTCGACGGTCGCGCTCCCGCTCGCTCTCGTCTGTGTCGGCGCGAAACTCGATACGGAGCTGTCACTGTCGACGCTTCGGCCGACCACCGGCGTCGTCCTGCTGAAAGTCGTCTGGATGCCCGTCCTCGCGTGGGTCGTGTTCTCGACGCTCGGAGTCGGGTCGACAGCGCTGTCGGCCGCCGTCATCATGCTCGGCGTTCCCACCGCCGTCTCCACGTACGTCTACACCAGCGAACTCGGCGGCGACGCCGCCTTCGCCTCGATGAACGTCGTCGTGACGACTGTCGCCTCGCTCGGGACGCTATCGGTGCTCGTGTGGTTGTTCGGGTGAGCGGAGACCACACGTGCCCGCCTGCTGCACGCTGCCGCGAGACGACTGCGACGAGTGTCCCAGCAGTACACGCCAGCGACGGACCACACGCTTTTCCACGCCGCCGGCTCGACCCCCCACTGTGACATACCACCACATCGATCCCGACGATCTCCCCGAGACCGAAGAGTACCCGTGTGACCGGCGAGGCATCTCCGATGCCGCGGAGCTGCTTGCGCTGCACGCCGCCACCTACGAGATGGCCCCCGGCGAGCAGCTCCCGCGGACGTATCACTACCACAAACAGCGCGAGGAACTGTTCTACGTCGTTTCGGGAACCGTCCACGTCGAGACACCCGACGGGGAGTTCGTCGTCGAGACCGGCGAGGTGTTCGTCGCCGAACCCGAGAGTCCCCATCGGGCGTTCACCCCCGAAACCGCTGACTCGTCGGCGCGGGTACTCGGCGTCGGCGCCCCGAAATCGGACCCCGGCCTCCCCTACGAGCCAGACGAGTGACGTTTGTGGCTACGTTTTTCCCGCCGGCCCGTCGAGAGACTCCTATGACACGCAAAGAGGAAGTCAGAGCGGCACTCGTCGACAGCGGCGTCACGGCCGTCCTGCGCAACATTCCGGAAGACCAGATGGTCGACGTGGCGCGTGCCGTCCACGACGGCGGGGTCCGCGCCCTGGAGCTGACCGCCGACGCCAAGCGGTGTTCGGACCAGGTCGCGGCCGTCGACCGTGCGCTCGAGGACACCGACGCCATCGTCGGCGTCGGGACGGTAATGGACCCTGCAGCCGCTCGAAACGCCATCGAGGCCGGTGCGGAGTTCATCCTCGGCCCGCATCTCGACGAGGACGTCATTGCGGTCTGCAACCGGGAGGGCGTGCTCTGCATTCCGGGCGTCATGACGCCGACGGAGGCCGCCGACGCGATGGCCGCCGGCGCGGACATGCTAAAGATGTTCCCGGCCTCCACGGTCGGGCCGGGCCACATCAGCGCTATCCAGGGGCCGCTGGGCGACGTGCCGATCATGCCGACAGGCGGCGTAGACGACAGCAACGTAGCTGACTTTTTCGAGGCGGGCGCCGTCGCCGTCGGTGCCGGCTCCGCACTGGTCGACTACGAGGCCATCCGCAACAAGGACATGGACGGTGTCCGCGAGAGCGCGGCGGCGTTCGTCGACGCGGTGGAGGAAGCGAGGCGCTGAGCGGAGCGAAGCGTCTCGTGGCGGAACGGCGGACGCAGTGAAGCGTCCCGTGGCGGAACGGCGGACGCAGTGAAGCGTCTCGTGGCGGAACGGCGGACGCAGTGAAGCGTCTCGTGGCGGAACGGCGGACGCAGTGAAGCGTCTCGTGGCGGAACGGCGGACGCAGTGAGCCGTGGAGCAGGCGAGAAAGTGAACGCAATGAATTTCTTCGGAGGAGAACGGAGAAGGCAAGCCGAAACGAGAGGGTG
>Ga0102939_1000703_pt1 | contig 12370 bp, 11 predicted proteins | sample SalPon2_B_H2O_MG_FD_78214 | JGI IMG/M metagenome (GOLD analysis project Ga0102939, IMG submission 78214) | Salt pond water microbial communities from South San Francisco under conditions of wetland restoration - Salt Pond MetaG R2_B_H2O_MG | ecosystem: Environmental > Aquatic > Non-marine Saline... | reverse complement strand
CGCAAACGTGAGAATGAGCCGGCGAAAGGCGAGTGGTTCGTGCTTGGGAGAACCGTCGTGAAGAACGAACAGCTGACTGAGGCTGTCCACCGCGTTGCAAACGAAGAGTTGGGCTGTGCGGTCGAAATCACCGAGTCACTGGGTGCCTTCGAACACTTCTATGATACCTCCGAGATACCAGACGTCAACAGCAAACACTACGTCGCAAACGGGTTCGTCGTTACGCCACACGGAGAACCCACCGTGGTAGACGGCCAACATGGAGCATTGCGTGTTATCACTGAACCGTATCCAGAACTCCATCCCTACGTAGAGCGATATCTAAATGCGATGGGTTAGAATCGCTGAGCTATGGTTGAAACGACATCAGTCACAACCAACCATAACTGCCGAATGACGATCTTCACATCAAACCAAATTGATTGGCGTCGGATATACTCCGTATCGTAGCGGAGTTTCGTCTCGGGGTCGGTACTTCCCACACCGTTGACTTGTGCCAAGCCAGTTAGCCCCGGCTTCACGAACCATCGCCGCCGCCATCTATCGGTTGCAGCCTCCAGCAGTTCCTCTTCAGTGGTCCATGCTGCTCGGGGCCCGACAACACTCATATCACCGCGCAAGATGGGCCACAACTGAGGAATCTCATCAAGATGCGTCCGTCGAAGTACACGCCCCACGCGTGTAATTCGGTCGTTCTCGGCATCCTCTGTCGGCGTGGCGTCTTCACTCTTAGGGGCCATGCTGCGGAATTTCGCAATCGTAAACGTATCGCCGAACGCCGCGGTTCGGGTTTGCCGATACAGGATTGGTCCGGCACTATCGAGCTTGATCGCTAATGCGATGACAACCACAAGTGGACTCAACACGAGCAACGCGGTCCCAGCAAAGGTGACATCAAAGAGCCGCTTGGTCACATGGTCAAGCCAATCCCACGGCTCAAGCTCAATGTCGATGAGCTCACCATCCATCGATCCGCGCGTCAACACCACGTCAGCGTGGGACCGGTGGACCTTCGCGGCAACGCCGTGCTCGTAACAGGTATCAAGCGTGCCAAAAAACTCCGCGCGGTCCGGCTGCGTGAACGCAAGCACCGCCGTCCCAACGTCATACTCGACGAGCACATCATCGAGCCGTGATAACCCACCAAGATTCGGGATCCCATCGAGAGTATCCGTCACGCCCCCATCAGTCAGTTGGGCGGTCAACGCCGCGGGCCCGTCAGCCGCTGGCGACGGCGGCGACACGTATCCAAGCACGGGCCCGTCAATCGCCCTCAACACCTCGGCGATCTGTTCGGGATCGTCGCCGACGAGAATCGTTCGCTCACCGTCAGCGCGTGGCCGCCGCCGAATCACCACGAACCACACCGGCACGGTCACGACGAGCACCAGCCCGGTGACGAGTAACGTCGCCCGCGGCAGCGCATACGTCGCATCAGCATACCCAATCGTCGCCATCGCGAGCAGTGCAACGACCACCCGCTTGAGCGCATAGAACCATGTATCGAGAATTCGGCGCGGCCGTGGCTTGTACAGCGGGAACAACGCCCCAAGCACGACAGCGGCGGCAATTCCAGCTTCGTACGCGAACTCGGCACCGGCAGCCCCGTCAAAGGGAAGCGGACCGACGACCGGCAAGAGCGAAAAGAGCTGCTGGACTATGACGACGTTTGCAATCCCAACAGCACCGACGGTGAGGGCGGCGACACCGGCGACGCTCACCACCCGGTATCGCCACCCCCCGTTCATTATATAATTCCAACTCGACCACCGGCTTAACTGTGGCGTCCGAGGGCTCGTTTGATGAGACCTTGGCGAGTGGTCCCACGAGAGCCACTTCGACTGAAGGCTAAACGCTGCACTGTTTGTCTGCGACAGATAGCAGCAGAAGAGTATGCTTCTAACTCACCCCCTGTCGTATAACTGAGACTGCCGGTTTGTCTTCTCACACTGGTGGGAAGGGGCCACAGCTACGTCAGAACAAGCGGAGAGACAGTACGTTTCGTCTGTCTTTCGATGTCTATCACCGTGTGAGAATTAATGTCGATACTCGCTCGTCGAGGGCGTAAGGGAGGGAGAGTACATTTCGTTTGTCTCGTCTACAGTCACACGAGAGCGCGGCGAGACGAAACAGCGGCAAGACAGACGAAACAGACAAAAGCAGGTTTTATATTACTCAAATCCCGATACGAAGTATACCAATGACTGGCCCGTTCAGTGATGTCGAGCGTTCAATCTTCGCCGCCAAGGAGGCTCTCTCTGAAGACTATCAGCCAAGCCGAATACGAGAGCGTGACGACGAGATTGCGGAGTATCGCCGCGCCCTCGAAGATATTCTCTTCGGTCGAACGCCACAAAACATTATGCTGTATGGACGAGCCGGACTCGGCAAAACCGCGGTAACGACGTATATGATGGAGGCACTTCGTGATGAGGCTACAACACGATCCGACGCCGACGAGCTGTTCGTTCATGAGCTAAACTGTAATGGCAAAACGGTCTATTCGGTTGTCCGGACCCTCGTTAACGACCTGCTTCCTGAGACTGCAAGCGAGTTTCCGAAACGGGGACTCAGTACGGCAGACGCGTTTGAGGAACTGTACGCACAACTTGATCGACGGGGAGGAACACATCTGGTTGTATTCGATGAGATCGATCATCTCACCGATGTTAATACACTGCTGTATGAATTCCCCCGGGCACGCTCAATTGGCCACATTACAGACGCCAAAGTGGGCGTCATCGGCATCAGCAACAACTACACGTTCCGACAGGACCTCTCGCCGAAGGTCAAAGACACGCTGATGGAAACTGAAATCTCATTCAGCCCGTACGACGCGAGCGAACTGCAGACAATCCTTGCAGACCGTGCGGAGTACGCATTCGTAGATGGCGTGTGTGATGACTCAGCTGTGGCGAGGGCAGCGGCGATTGCAGCAAAGGACCGGGGAAACGCCCGGCAAGCGATTGACCTCCTCAGAGTTGGTGGCGAAGTGGCCAAGAAACGTGGCGATGACCACGTTACCGATTCACATATCGTTGAAGCACAAGAGCTGGTACAACGCGGTCGGTTGCGCAACCGCATTCGAGATCAGACGCAACATGCCCAACTACTGCTTGAAACGCTCGCGTATCTCGAAGCCCACGGCCAGACCCCCGCTCGTTCAAAAAGCATCAAAACCCAATATGAGAGTGTTGTGGAGTCGCATTCCGTGGAGCCGCTCACGACGCTGAAGAGCATTCAAAATCATCTTTCTGATCTGCATATGCTTGGGTTCCTGCATCGGTCCAACCGGAACCGCGGTGAAAGCGGTGGTCGATACTACGAGTACAGTCTGGATCTTGATCCGGAGATTGTTCTTGAGATCAGACGTGAAATCGAAGCGGAGCGTGACCACTGAGCCTACAGGAGAAGACAGACGAAACGTACTCTCTCACTCGCACGGCAATACCCGCTCCCAAGCGTAGGTAACACCCTTCCCGTCATTTACCACGGGGGGATGTCACGAGGAGATGTAATCGCGTACCCGACGCACCACGTCCTCGGTGCGGTCGTCCACGAGTGATGTCAGGTACTGGTCAACGTCGGCAACACTGGTGAGCGTTGCAAGCGACCACGGGAGCACGTGACTTCGTTCCCCGAGTGGGTCGCCCTCGTAGTCGTCGTCCCGGAGTGTGAGTGCCTCCTCGTGATACGGCCTTGTGGAAATCAGGGTCGTACTGAGTTGCACACCGTGGTTCGGGAATCGGGGCGTTCCTAGCACGAGCATCGGGCGACCGTTCTCCGAAAGCGGATCGGCTGCCCAGACGATGTCACCGCGTTCTATGTCTTCGAACGCAGTCACTGTACCTCTTCCATCCCCTCGGTTTGGAGGGCTTCGAGACACTCGCCACCGTACTGCTCGGTTGCCGTCTCGTGCTGTCGGTGGAGCTGGTAGGCCGACTGGAGCCGTTCGTCATCGTCTGTGATTGCCCAGTACAGGCGCTTGTGGCGCACGAGCTCACGTTCCTTCAACCGCGAGAGAATCGCACTGACAGCGTCGGTCTCCAGCCCAAGCCGTTCGGCAACCGTCGCCACCTTCCACGCCCGGTCGTCGTTCTCGTCGAGGAACCGTACGATTCGCTCGGTGTCGGTTTGGTCCTCGAATTCGTCGGCGTCAGCGTTTTCGAACTCGTCGATATCGATGGTTCCACCCGACATAGCGTGGTGTTGGGACTATTGAGACATAGCTGTTCGGCGTGTTTCTTGTTCCACACCGGAGAAGCCCTCCCGCTTTAGCGCGGGGAGGATGGTGAACATCGAGGGGAGCCAAGATCACAGTCGTTCCAGAGGATGTCGTTGAACGCCGACGTGAACTCAAAGCGAAACGTGACCGCTGGACCCACAGGAGAAGACAGACGAAACGTACTCTCTCACTCGCACGGCAGTATCCATCTCCAAGCCCAGATGGCCCATATCAAGACTTGGTGGATCGCCTCGGCGTCAAGCCTCGGGACACTCGACCGGTCTCATGTCGCAGAACGTCGTGCAAGTACCTCGATCAACGCACCTCCACAGACAGACGAAACGGGGGGTGTCCCACCGTCGAAGTGGCTATGTCACCAGAATTCTTCGCTCAAGCGAGTGAACGGCGTTCGGTTCCACGTCTGGGAAATACCGGTGCTGCTGGGTCGTCGCCAACGGGGAGTGATTCCGAGCAAGAACACGTGACACAGTGGGGTGTGTCTGCAGTGCGTATGGAGTGGCATCTTTTCCTGGACACTCTAACAACCGCAAGAACACATGACACAGTGGGGTGTGGGGGACATGATATCGTCGACGCTCAACAAGCGAGGCCATGCTCAACCTGACGCGGCGGCGCGGCAGCACGACGCCGGTGCCGACCGAAGAGACGCCTGACGAACGCCAGCGAGAGGTGAAGTAACTCGGGAGCAATCTCCGAGGTATCACCCAAGCGACCGAAAACGCTTAGTCTATAGTCCACGTACTATAGACTATGTCAAACCCCCCCGCCTCCGTTCAGCCACCGGACACAGGACACACTGCCCACCGGTTTTTCGTCATCCAGGAGCTATTGGGCACCCCAGAACTCGCACGGTTTTACACGGATCTCCTGATCAACTCCCCCACGACAATCACGGCAGCCCGTGAGCGTCAGGACTTCTCCAAGAGTACCGCGTATAAGTACGCCAATATGCTGGAGGAGCTGGGCGTCGCGGAGGAGCTTGACGAGCACCAAGACGGCTCAGCACTCTGGCGTGCCGACCCTGTGAGTGGTGACTGGACCGATGAGATCACTCTTGAATTCGGGCCCGCCCTCATCGCCGTCTACGGCGCAACAACCGTTGACGACGATCTTGAACTCTACGTTGACCGTCACGGAAAGGCAGCGCTAGCACCGGCAGTGATGGGCACAATCACTCATCTGGAGGGTGAGACGACCCGCCGCGGTGTTGCCGACAATCTCGACATTCCCGCAGTCGAAGCCATCGCAGTCACGCAAGCAATTGAGCGAGTCCTTGTCGTCGTAAAGGACTTTGCTCCGACGCTCCGCGACGTTACCTTCGAGGTGGACGTTCACGAGCGAGTAATCGAGCAGAGTCCGTACCAACGCGCCGATGAGTGAGACCCATCCGTCGCCGTTCCCAACAGCGCTTCTCTTGGATACAAGCTTTCTCCGGACCGTCGGTGGCACTGAGAGTGACGCCTATCAGAGCTTCATTCAATACGTCAAAACGGAGGGGGTCCAGTTGTATCTGACCCCCGGTGTCGTAGAGGAGGTTTCGGAACAACGGGGATACATCAGTATCGACTGGGTGGACCGGGCAGACACGACGGAGTGGATCACTCTCCTTGATGCTGTACAGCCGGGAGTCCGGGTTCATGATGGGCCGCGTGCTGGGGAGGTCATGGATCGTGTCCACGAGCGACTGGCAGAGTTCGAGCAGACGCCCCCAGATGAATTACGGAAAACAGATTCGGAGCTCCCAGCAGCGGCGGTAATGCTTCTTGCGTCAACCTCTCATGAGTCTGTCGGGGTTTTGATTGACGACCGAAACGCCGAACGAGCAATTTCTGGTGTAATTGATAATACGTTCTATGATGGACGAGTTCGAATAATTAGCATCTGGGATGCCGTAGAGCATATGCAGTCTTGATACGACAAGCAAGTGTCCTTGGGTGCTTCTCTACAGGCGGAGCGGGCCGAGTGCCTGGGGGCTTGACCTCGAGACGGTTCACAGGAGACTGGGAAACTGTTACGAGAGATATGTTAGGCCGTGAAAGGTGATGGGGAGCAGCCGCCGGGGCGAGTGACACTTGCAGTCATTGTGATATGGTGGGGCGCAGTGAAAATAGCGATAAACATCTTGTCAATACACGGAACAGATTACCGTAGCCAATCGGTACAAGAGATGTACTCATCAAAAGAGCACTATTGACGCTTCTGTGAGAGCCAGTATCGAGGTCCTCACGAAGGTGTGTAGCCTGTTTGGCTACGCGACTACCGGCTGAACAACCGCGTCAATAGCCCCGGTGACTGCTCCTCCATGGCCGTCTCCAACTCCTCTCTGCGCTGTCGTTCGGCGGCTAATTCCTCGCGCAACCGCTCGTTTTCTGCTTCCAGTTCGTCCAACCGCTCGCGAAGGTCCGCCAGCGTTGCATCAGCAACAGCCGGCTCGTCGGATGGCGTCGCGTCCTCGGTCGAGGGGGCCGACCCAGCCGACTCCCCGCTCGGGAGCGTCCACGACGCTCCCTCGCCAGTGTAAAAGTCATCTGTGCCTGCAATCGCCCGCTCAATCGTCCGTTCACCGTAGGTTGCGCCATCAGCAAAATGCACCTCGTCCCACTTCTCGCGCATCAATCCCGAGTCACGGAAGAGTCGATCCATCTGCGGTGCATCACCGCCGGTCCAGAACGCCAGCAGTGAACACAGCGCCATATCTGCCTCCGACTGGCTTGGATAGCCCGCCGTCGAGCCTCGATACAGTCGCGTGAACTTCGCACCGTTAGCGGCCGCTTTCGCGTGCTCAAGCAGCTCGGTGTCGGTCAGGTCGTTCCCCTCGTGGTCGTCAACACGGGCTGCTGTTGGAATCGTGGCGTCCGTGTGGTCGGCCTCGTCGCTCGTAGTGGTGGGTTCCTCGACTGCAACGTACTCCTCGTGGACTGCGGTGAGTGGCTCATCACGTTGCTCGACGGTCGGCGGCGTCTCGGAGAGATGGTCGCCGGTCACGGTGAAGAAGCGACTCGTGTCGTACAACTCCACGTCGCCGTGGCGATTCCGCCCAGCGGGTAACGTGCCGGTGACGATAACGTGGACACCGGTCCCGGAAGGGCTCACCTCCGTGAACGACTCCAGTCGCGTTACGATCTCCTTGGCTGGCTCATCAAGCTGTCCCGTCTCGAGGTCGCGACAGTCGTCTAAATCCACGCCGACAAGTGGGTCGTCGTCGGTGAACACGAAGCCAACCCCACAGCCCGTCGCACTGGCATGCTCGCGAGCAGTCGCGAACGTCGTCCACGTGCTCGCGTCCGTCGTGGACGCATACCCATCAGTCGTTGCGTCCACAGGCACCTTCGTCGGCGTGCCGTCGCGGTCTTCGGCCCGCCAACACACCCACTGGGGCCGCTCAACGAGCGCCGGCGGTAGTGCCGTCTCAGTCGGCAGGTCGGTCATCGCTGGCCTCCACGCGAGTGGCCGGTCGGCGTGTACTCATCGTCACGCGTGAGCTCTGACATCGGCGTCTCCGGGTCGGCGGTCAAGACGGCGTGTTCTTGTGGCAGGGCCATCACCTCCATCCCACGCCACTCGCCGTCCACGCCAAGTAATGCCTGTGAATAACCCGCTTCCTCATCGCCGGGCGTCGCCGTCTGAACGTATCGCATCTGTGGGTGGTTCAGCCCGAACTCGTCAGCCCACTCGGAGTCCATTCCATCGAGCTTGTGGAACTGCTTGATGGCACACTGGTCGAGAATCATCTCGGCGGTGTCGTGTTGGAAGAACTCATCGACCGTCTGTGTCACCAGCCGAATCGACAAATCGTGATGGCGGTGATGGCGAAAGATCGTCTCCAGATACGAGAGCGTCGCGGCGTCTTTCATCAGATACCGCGCTTCATCAATCACGAAGACAACCTCCTTGTCGGTCTCTTTGGCTCGCTCATACACGAGCGTGATGAGCAGCTCCATCAACAGACTCGTCTGGCCACCCAGCTGGGCGCCTTGCTCGGCTAAATCCAGATACACGACCGACTCATCACGAATATCGAACTCGCTGTGGCGACCCAACTGGGCGAACTGGCCGTCCTCCTCGAACGGGCGCAACTGGTCGACGAGCCAGACGGCGTCGGTCTTGATTTTCTCCGCTTCGGCGTCCGTCCGCACGGTGTACTCTGTTGGGGCCTCGGCCATCTCGGCGAGGATATCCAACACGTCACGGACGGTCGGACTCTCGCGGTCGTGGGTATCTACATCGGCCGTGATGCCCTTGCGGTCGTAGGCGGCTGCCAGTGCCGTCTCAAGCGTGGGCCGGCGCTCGCCAAGCGAAACCCCACGACTCGCGAAGACGTTGGCGAAGAAGGCCAGCGCTCGCTCCTGGCGTTCCTTGAGCGGGTTGGCGTCCTCACCCCGCGCGGCTAACACGTGGTCGGGCGTCGGCTTGATTTCGAGTGGATTCAAGCCGAGCGTGCCACCGACGGTGATGCGGCGGCCACCCAGCGCCTCGGTAACGGGTGCCCACTCGTGGAGTGGCTCTAACACGATGCCGATGCGGTCCTCATCCTGTTCGAGCGTCCGGATGAAGTTCTGTTTCGCACTGTAGGACTTTCCGGAGCCCGGATCACCAACGGTGAACATCGCATAGCCGTCGTCGCGGGCGAACGCATCGACGACAATCGGACTGGCGGTGTCTTTGTGAACACCCAACTCAACGCCGCCGTCCTCAAGCAGCGTGGAACTGTGTGGCGACGCGAGGAGGGCACCGACCGCGCCACCGACGGCAACGGAGCCGCGATCTAATACGTCACCGCCGATGGGGGCCGCCGATTGGAGGGCTGGCTGTTGGCGACAGGTCGCCACGACTGGCTCCAGCCGGGCCGGCGGTTCACGGAGGGTCGCCCGCACCGTGTCCACGGCATCACGCACCTCGTCCCGACTGTCGGCCCGGACAGTGATGAACAGCGACTGTGAGACGACCCGTTGGCCCGCCTCAACGGCTTTGTACGTCGCCGTTGCGGCCGTCGCTCGGTCTTGCAGATAGTCGCCACGGACACTATGCTCCAGTTCTGCGTCGGCCTGTAGGTCATCAGCAGCCGCTTGCAACTGGTCGCGGGCCTGCTCCTGGGGGCGGGGGGAGAGATGGGCTGTCACGTCAACGTCAACGCCGGTGTGTTCGAACAGCCCGCTCAGATAGCCATCCTGCGGGTGGTCGGGATACGTCGCAATCGTGAGCGTCGTCACCCACTGGTCGCCGACTTTGGCGGCCCGTGGTGTCCACTCGACACTGTCGGGAGCGACGGCAGTCTGGTGGTGGGCGGCCAGCGTGTCGATGGCCGGGTCGGCTGGTGGTGACCCCTCGGTTTCGGCTGCAAGCAGTTCCCCGAACGTCGGCCCGGTGTCTTGCGTGAGCAGCTGCCAGAGGCGAGCCCCAAGGAGCAGAGATGTGAGTCCACCGACGCCGTACACCAGCAGTCCTGCAGGTGAGACAACCGGCGGGAGGGCATCCACGCTCACTTGGAGTAGCGTCGCGCTCATGCCCCTCCCTCCGTCTCTTCACGGCGAGTCGCAGGCCCGGTCACAGGCGTGTCTGCCAGCAGGCGGTCCGGGTCCGTGTACTCGACGCCGTTCCAGAACTCCGCCGCAAGCACGAACAGTTCCAGCGTACTAAGTCGGCTGCCGTCCCAGCCCGGCACCTCCCCAATCAGCTCCTGTTCGACGGTCGCACAGCGACGCTCCAGTTCGTCATACTGGGCTTGTCGCTGGCGCCCCTCGCTCGTCGTGTGGCCGCCCGCAACGGCCCCGAGGAGCCACCCAACGACCGGGAGCGAGCGAAGGCGAGCGGCGGGCGTCGCCGCCGTTGGCTCCGTCGAGACGGCGCTGGGAGCAACAGCAACGCCGAGATAGTAGTGGTGTTGACGCGTTGCCGCCAGCTCCGTTGGGCGCCGCTGGTGATACTCCTCGCGTAAGGCTGTCAGGACAGCTGTTGACGTGGCTGAGGACTCGGCGTCAAGCCGGGTAACGAGCGACTCCGCGGGGAACGACTGCGTGGTCGTGTACAGCGTCAGTGGGAACGTCAACTCGGCGTTGGTGAACCGCTCGCCAGCGGCTTGGACGGCTTCCCAATCGCCCGACATCGCGAAATCCATATTCGCCGGTGTCACCCGCAGGAACGCCTCCAAGCCTCCGTCACTCCGTTCGAGTACCGCCGCGCCAGGCCAGGCTCGATGAATCTGGGTGAGCGACTGGGTGCGTTCATCCGGCGTGAACGGATTGTAGGCGGCAGCGCCGCCTGCAGTCCCGTCGGTCTCATCGGGCGCTGTCAGCGTGTAGCGTGGCTGCCAGCCGTAGTAGTGGCTGAGATCCCGGAGCCACGTCCAGGCGGTGAGGTGTGGGGGTGCCGCGTACACGGCGATCACACCGATGAGTGCCCCAAGACCGACAAGCGGCACCGTCAACGCTGGAACCGTCACACTAGCAATCACCAACCCCGCAATTGGGAACCCAACCGCCACGCCGAAATCGCCTTCGCGAAGATTCACCAGCGGGACGCGATACGGCTCGCCCAACTGGGACATAATGCGTCGTGTAGCAGCCTCTGAATCAGACATCTGTTAGTAGTAGCCGGGGTCGTTCTCGCTGCGGCGATACGCCGGAACGCCCCCATCGTCGGTAGTTGCGACGCGATCCTGTGTCGTCGTCTCGGTCGTGGCACGCTCGTCGGTCGCCGGCGTCACCTGCTGGACAACTGCGTGGCGAGCGCCAGCACGGGGCCCGTAGCGGGCGGCGGTCGCGGCCACGCGGCGACTGCCGTAGTAGCCGGCGCCGGCGACGGTCCCGACGGTTGCGGCCGTCGTGACACCGCGTGCGACTGCCCTCGCGACGAGCGGCGCCGCATAGCGGAACGTCTTCCACGTGACATAGACGCTCAGTACTGGGAGGGCGATGACCGTCACATACTGGAAAAGACTCTCCGTCGGTGTGGGGAGCCGATTCTCCACAAACAGCAGACTGTACCCGCGAAACAGCAACGCGACCGGCAGTGGCACCACGGCCAGCGGGATGAACCCGCGCACAAAGCGACTGGCAATCTGGCTTACCACTGGGAGGTTCCCATACGCGATAGCCAGTCCGAACGGCATCACGTACAGATACACCAACAACAGGAGTTCGCGCAGGAACAAAATCGCCTTCAACAGCAACATCGCTCCCCCACCGATGCCGGCGAAGGTCAACGTGACAATGGGGTTCATCGCTGCTGTCGGGAGGAGCCGTTTGAGCGCACCGCCAACCTGCCCGATATCTGGGATCAGTCCAATCGTAAATCCATCCACGACGTACAGCGTGAGCACGCCGATCCAGTACCACGCGAGAATCAGGAGAGCACCTGTCCAGACGTGACGACGGGCGTGTCGGGCTTGACGTGGCGACCCGAACATGAAGATGCGGGCGAAGTGGTGGCCTTGGACACAGACGAGCAGAATCACCAGCGCAAACAGCGTCACCTGTCCGCCGACCGTCTGCTGGTAAATATCGTACCACGGCCCCGCACCAGGCGTTGGTACCCCGAACACAACCTCAACACCGCTGCCCGCTGGGTGGGGCGTTCCCAACAGGGCGTTACTCAGGCCCTCATAACTACTCACTAACGGCTCCTGTAACCACTGACTGAGTTGGTCCACGACAGTCTTGAACAGCCGTAGCCCGGCATCGACGAGGGAGAACGGCGCCATCAGTCCACGCTCCCGCTGGTGATACGACACTGTTCGTCTGACTGTCCCTCGTACTGCACTGGTGCCGTTGCTGTCGTTGTTGTGTCACCGGCGGCGGCAGTCACTTCAATCTCGATTGTGCCGGTCGCCGGCATTGACACACAGGAGGCTGCCTGCCCAGCAAATAAGAACGGCAGTGAGTTCGTAATAACCTCAGTAGTTGCATCAGGCTCAACCACGACACCGTCGTGCTCGCCGTCTGCGACGGTTCCGTAGACGCCGGTTGCCTCTGGAATCGTGAGTGGCTCCGTTGGAGCTGGCACGTCACCCGTCACCCGAAGCCCTGCAATGGTCGTTGGCCCGGTCCCCGTATTCGTGATCGTCACGATCGCCTCGGTCCGAGCTGTGTGACCAAGTGACTCCGGCAGTCGGTCCAGCGCTTGTTG